>SDBV01000716.1_pt1 | contig 47940 bp, 41 predicted proteins | sample 2277081 | NCBI WGS metagenome assembly SDBV01 (sample SAMN10402039, study PRJNA504765) | marine sediment metagenome | isolation source: marine sediment core GS10_PC15, 223 cmbsf | place: Arctic Ocean: Southern Knipovich Ridge | collected 2010
ATATTTTATGCAGGATTACTTAATGAATCCTTAATTTCTTATTGATTATATCATAAAAGCTTGTATCCTAACATGAAGGCACTGAAGCTGATGAGAGATATACAATTGACCTATTATTAAGGTTTTTTTAAACTTGCCGCACTAGCCAGGTAACTGCCTGAAGATGCGCCAATAAAGTCTGCAAGTATATCGCTTATACTTGCCTCTCTGCCGGGTACATAAAGCTGGTGAAATTCGTCGGAAATACCATAAATCGTGGTAATTACAATGGACAGCAGGAAAACATATCTTCTGACACCGTTTGCCTTTAATGACAGGAAGATAAGAAAGGCGAGGACAGCATAAATACCCGTATGGAGAATTTTATCAAAACCTTGAGGTAGTTCAGGCAGGGCAGTTCCCTTAAGCGAAGAAAAATAGAAGATAATGCCCATATAGCATATGACAAAAAACCAGCAGATTATAGCTGTTCGTTTATTTTTTCCCTCCGGTTTTATCATTTATTTGTATTAATTTTATATATGACCGAAGGTTCTGTGCTTATCTGTGTTTTGGATTACTCTACTGGTGTCACAACTGCCATAACGACAAGCCTTTCCCCTTTGTTAGCCTCAAAGCCATGTTGAACCATAGAATCACAAAGAATACATGTCTTTCCATCTGCCTCAATTTGCTCATCACCAACAGTAAAGGTACCTTTGCCTTCAACAACATACATTAGAAGCCTTAGCGGTGCCTTGTGAGGGGTTAATTTCTGGCCGGGCTCCAGACACATGAGCGCAATTCTCATCTCCGGCTTGTCAGAGAGCATCTCTCTATAAATCTTGTCCGGGTAAAATTTTGCTAACTTCTTTAAATCAAGAGTTTCCATGACACCCCCTGAACACTTTTTTATATTTTCTGCCTTTACTCCGTTAGAAGGGCGAAGGTCTTCTATCGGGGTTTACTCCTCAAAAGTTATTGCTTCTGAAGGACATGTATCAGCAGCTTCCTGACAGTCGCATGTATCACATTTATCAGATCCTATAACATAAGCCTTTTCATCATCTTTGAGCTCAAAAACTTCAGGGCATAGCTCAGAGCACGTGCCGCAACCAGTACAAAGGTCATAGTCAATTACAGGTTTTTTCATATAAACCTCCTTTTTAAAAATTATTTACATCTTACAGTAAGGGCAGTAGAAAAATGTATGAGCTATATCATAAAAAATTTAAAGATAAAAAATCAAAGAATTTTTTGTTCTCTCGCAAAAAAGTTGAAATCAACTAATCTGTCATTCCGGCTTGTCCGGAATCGTTCCCATAATATCTTCGTATAAATCCTTAAGTTTTGGATTGCTTTGTCTGATAAGTTCTATCTTCTTCTGTCTGCTCATGTTTTTTATCTGCTTTTCCCTGATTATTGCACTAAAGCTATTCTCACACAACTCGTAATATACAAGCTTGTGAAGATAATATTTTGCAGTAAAACTTCGTGGGTTAAGATTGTTTTTATGTTCATAGACTCTTTTTATGAGATTGTTTGTTACCCCTACATAGAGAGTTGGCTTGGCATTAGCCATTATATACACTGCAAAGCGTTTATCCAGCATGAAAACACCTTGATAAATAAAGATTCCGGACAAGCCGGAATGACTAACCCGCTAAAGGAAGTAATATTATACATTCAGGTTAAGTCAAATTTTAAGACTATCTTCAACTAAAACACGAAAGAGGGCTAATTTTTTAATATGCAGGCTGAACATGTATTTATGGTTTTTCCACCCTTGGTATGAACCATTCGGTACATACCCCTGCACAGCCCGGATATCCCCTGATGGCATAGTGCAAAATCATACTTTAACGGGTCTTTTGAATCTAATTTTTTGAGAGAGTCGGTTATCTCCCTGGCAGTTTTCCAGTCTGAAGATGTTCTTTTTGTAAATCCAAGGCATCTTGAAATCTTTGCTATATGGGTATCAAGCGGAATAATTAATTTTGACTGGGGAATCTTATTCCATATCCCAAAGTCTATATCTCTGTTTCTGACCATCCACCTCAGGAACAGATTTATGCGTTTACATGCACTCCCTTTTTTAGGGGCCGGCAGAAAATGGGTTAAACCATAAGGCTTGATATTTCTTCCATAGACTGCCGATGTATCAATACCGAGAAAGAAATCTATAAAACCATCCACTGCATCTCCTATATTTTCCTGTTCAGGTTTATAATGGTAATAGAGCAGGTTTTTAAGGGAATCCCATCTCTTAAGTGTGTGACTGAGCATGTATATGAGACAGAGAATGTCCTTTTCTTTATTAAACCTGTAGCTTATACCCTTAAAATATTTACCGTCTCTTTTTAAAGAGAAGTTCGTAAAAAAAAAGGCTGGGTGTTTGTTTCCGGGGGCAAGGATTTTCTCTATGACAGGCTTAAAAAGGTCAACTTTTCCATAGGCAAGGCATGCAGATATAAATCCGGAAATCTCAATATCTTTGTTAGTTGAGTATCTGTGGGGAAATTCAACAGGGTCATGCTTTAGTCTTTCTTTAAAGTTATATTCCCTGTAAAATCTGTTAAGTGTGTTCCTGAGGGAGGACTCAGACATCAGGGAATCACCCCATTAGAAAGAAAGCCACACTCGAGTACCATTAGAAAAAAATATTTCTAACGGGGTTCACTTATTTATCATCTCCCGTAAATCTTTACCGACCTTGAAATATGGGACTTTTTTGGGCGGTACATCAACAGACTCGCCGGTTTTTGGATTTCTTGCCTTCCTGGCTTTTCTGCTGCGCAGTTTGAAATTGCCAAACCCTCTTATTTCGACCTTCCCCCCTTGTGCAAGGGCGTCTTTAATATTATCAAATACAGTTTCTACCACTACTTCCACCTGTTTTTTTGTTAGCCCCTTAACTTTTTCTGCTATTTTCTCAATAAGAGTTGATTTTGTCATAACCCCTCCTTAGTTTCCATTCATTTTGCAATGTTCAATTTGCATTTCGGACATGCAATATCTGTTAAGGTGTAAGCATGTATTTAAGCCTGATGGTTGGAAAAACGTCTTTTATCAGTTTGTTAGGGAAATTTCCGCCAATAAGAATGTCCCAGAAGCTGAATTTCTCTTTTTTAGAAACGACTTCAGGCTTGCCTTTGATACCGCTCAGTTCACCTGCTAATTTAATTGTGTCATTGAGATTGCCCAGTTCATCGACAAGCCCCAGTTCTTTAGCCTTTTTGCCTGTAAATATACGTCCGTCAGCGAGTTTTTTGACCTCTTCATACGTCATTCCCCTGCTGTCGGACACAGCCCTGATAAACTGATCATGAACATCATCTATTAGTGCCTGAAGGATTTCTTTTTCTTCGCTGCTCATTGATCTGAATGCCGAGGCAATGTCTTTATGCCGGCCGCTTTTTATAACCTGTGTCTTTACCCCAATCTTTTCCATAAGACCTTCAAAATTGGGAATCTCCATAATTACCCCGATGGATCCTGTTATGGTCCCTGCATTTGCAACTATCCTGTCAGCAGGACTGGCGATATAGTAACCGCCTGATGCAGCTACAGAGCCCATGGAAACAACTACTATTTTCTTTTCTTTTAGCTTTATTATTTCTTCGTAAATCTCTTGCGAGGCAGCGACCCCGCCGCCGGGGCTGTCAACCCTCAGTACAACTGCCTTTACAGATGAATCCGTAGAATATCTTTCAATCTCCTCAATTACTTTTTTTGAATCAAGTATTATACCCTCTACACGAATAAGAGCGACTTTGTCGCCCATTGTAATAGTGCCCTTTTGCAGGATGGCCAGCACAAAGCTGATTAACGCAATAAATATGATTACAATAAAGAAAAAAATCAGGACTTTTTTCATATCTTAGTACCGTTACAACTATTTATTCCCATAGTTTGATTTTATCCAGTTAGAAAGGCGAAGGTCTTCTAACGGGGCAAATATATATATATTTTAAGTCTTTAATCCCGGCACATCAAGTTGTAACGGCACTAGTCTTCCATAATTGTTTTCATGCTAAGACCTATCTTCCTCTCGGGGATATCAACCTTTATTATCCGTGCACTTAATTCCGCCCCTATTTTAAACATGTCTTCTAATTTTCCATCTGCAGGTTTTTCAATTTCAGAAGAATATATCAAGCCTTCAATTCCTCCTTCAAGTTCAATAAAGAGGCCAAAATTAGTTATTTTTACTATTTTCCCGTTTTTATGGTCTCCTAATTTATATTTATCAGGGATCTCCTGAATCCAGGGGTCAGGGGTAAGTTCTTTTATTCCAACGGTTATTCGCTCTTTTTCCGTGTCAATACTGAGAATTACAACCTCAATGTTTTGTCCTTTCTTAAGAATTTCTGAAGGATGCTTTATATGTTTTGTCCATGATATATCAGATATATGAAGCAGGGTATCAATCCCTTCGTCCAGACTTATAAATGCGCCAAAATCAGTAAAACTTTTCACCATTCCCGTGATTTTCTGACCTAAAGAATATTTTTGTTTTATAGTATCCCATGGATTCGGTTTTAGTTGTTTTATACTCAGAGATATTCTTTTGTCTACGCTATTTACATTTAAAATTACTGCCTCAACAGTCTCTCCTATTGAGAAATATTTGGAAGGCTTTTTAACCTTTTCTATCCAGTCAAACTCTGTTACATGTACCAGGCCCTCCAGGCCTTCTTCAAGCTCAATGAAAATACCGTAATCAACAATATTTATAACTTTCCCGATGACTTTTTTCCCGGGATGATATTTTTCTCCTGCCTTTGTCCAGGGGTCAGGTTTGTTCTGTTTATAACCGAGTGTAACCCTTTCAGCCTCCTGGTCAAACTTAAGAACAATGACTTCGACAGCGCCTCCTATACGGAACAGTTCTCCCGGATGGCTAATCCTGCCCCATGACATATCTGAAATATGCAGCAAACCGTCAACTCCGCCAAGGTCAATAAAGGCGCCATAGTCTGTGAGATTCTTGACAACCCCCTTTACTATAGTCCCTTCTTTAAGTTTGGCAAGTACCTCTTTTCTGTTTTTATCCCGTTCTTCTTCAAGAAGAATTCGTCTTGATACTATTACATTTGACCTTTTGTTGTTTATCTTTATTACCTTAAAGTCACAAACCTGTCCTATTAGATGGTCAGTATCCCGGGAACTTTTCAGGTCTATTTGAGAGCCCGGAAGAAAGACCTTTACTCCTGCAATATCTACAGTCATTCCCCCTTTTATTTTTTCAACAATTTTTCCCTCAATCTGTGATCCCTTATGATAGGCATCTTCTAATATTTCCCATGTCTTTATTTTGGACGCTTTTTCTTTTGAAAGGCTTACAAAATCATCAAAATTTCCAGCGTGCATTACGTAGACCTCTATCTCGTCGCCCTGCTTTAAGTCGCAGGACTCTTCTGCCGAGAATTCAAGGGACGGGATAAAGCCTTCACATTTGGTCCCTATGTCCACTATAATTCCATCTTCTCTTATCTGCAAAATCGTTCCTTTAATGATTGAGCCTTCCTGTAATCCTTTAAAGGTATCTGCATAAAATCTTTCAAGGTCTTCCATTTGTGGTTCCATAGTTTTATATTATATTACCTCTTGCAAGAAATTTCTTTAAGTTTTTCTACTACTTCATCTATAATCCACTGGGGCGTCGAGGCGCCTCCTGTAACGCCTACTTTTTCAACACTGCTAAACCACTCGTTTTGAAACTCATCAGCAGTCTCTATATGATATACTTTACCACAAATTCTTTTTGAAAGATTGGTAAGCTGTGAAGTATTAGCGCTATTTTTTCCACCAACAACAATCATAAGGTCTACCGTTTCTGCAATCTTTTTTGTCTCCTCAAGCCTTAAGGCAGTAAAGTCACAGATTGTATTATAAACTTTTATTTCTTTTACAGAGTCAATAATCTGACACACGACCTTTTTAAGAGTATCAGAGGACTGTGTTGTCTGAACAATTATTCCGATTTTCCCTTTCACAGAGGGTATTGGCTGATTGCTGTTTACAATGAGGACATTATCTCCAGCAAAACCGAGTAACGCCTGAACTTCAGGGTGGTGTCTATCGCCTAAAATAAGCACCTTATAGCCTTCTTCCTTAAGTGTCTGTGCGTGCTGCTGTGCCTTTTTGACAAACGGGCACGTTGCGTCAACGACCTGATATTCCATCTTGGATATTTTCTCATGAACCTTTGGCGCTATCCCATGGGTCCTGATAATAAGAGTTTTTATATTAACAGAATGTAGGTCTTCAACTGGAATTATGCCGTGCCTCTTGAGTTTATCGATTACCTGCGGGTTATGAATCAGGGGCCCTAAAGTATATATGCCTTTATCTGAATCTTTAGCCAGGTTGAAAGCTATGTCAATAGCCCGCTTCACTCCAAAACAAAACCCGGCCCTCTTAGCTATTATTATCTGCATGGCATTTTTTTAACTCTCCTATTGCAAACATTATTCTTTGAGTAATATCTTTATATTGGTTTTTGTCTTTTTCATGTGTTGCACCGGGATAAATGGGATTGCCGAATACTATAGATATCCTGGCTCTTTTAAGCCACTTTGCACCAAAAGGCAATGCCTTATTAGATCCTGTAATCAGTGCAGGGACAACCGGTGACTTACTAAGACCGGCTATCATGCCAATTCCCCTTTTCCCTTCCAGCAGTTTTTCAGTCTCGCTTCTTCTGCCTTCCGGGAATATAAGCAGCAACTCACCGTTTTTAAGCCTTTTCACCGAGTCTTTAATGGTTGACGGAAGGGTTTTTCCCCTGTCAATAGGGAATGAATAGAGTTTTATAATCCGGCCTAGCAAGGGGATGCTTAAAAGCCCTTTTCTTGCCATGAAGGTAGTCTGTCTTGGCATTACAGCTCCTAAGATAGGCGGGTCCAGATAACTTATGTGATTTGAAGCTATGATTACCCCTCCCGTAAGCGGTATTTTATCCCTGCCAGTAACAATCAATCCACCATTAATATTAACTATGAATTTTATAATTAAAGCTACGAATTTGTAAAACAAATTGCGGCGCGGTTTTGCCTTTTCAGGAGAATTTTTCTGTACTTTACCTGTAATGTCCACATTGCTATGTGCTTTGCCTGATGAGGTCAAGACGATTTCAATGCCCCCATTATCTTTGCAACAACTTCTTCCACAGTAAGATTACCGGTATCTATATAAATCATATTTTCGGTCCTTCTGAGCGGAGCACTCTGCCTTGTTGAATCTCTTTTATCCCTTTTTCTTACGCCCTCAATGACAGCTTTCAGGGTGGTCTCAGGATTATTTTTTTTGAGTTCTCTGTGCCTTCTTCCAGCTCTTTCTTCAATTCCGGCATCAAGAAAAAATTTATTTTTTGCTTCAGGGAATATAACAGTGCCGATATCCCTCCCCTCAATAACCATCTTCCCTTTAAGCCCGGCTTGCCTCTGTATTGCGAAAAGATGTTTTCTGACAGCCGGCCTGGCAGATATTTTGGAACTCAATTCTCCTATCTCAGGTGTTCGAATCTGTAATGTTACATCTGTCCCGTTTACCATAACCCTGTCATCATCAAAGACTATCTTTGTTTTTTTGAGAACATCGCCAATTTTTTTTCTGTCTTCAATATCCGTATTTTCTTCCCTGACCTTCCATGCCACTGCCCTGTAAAGGGCGCCTGTATCAAGATACTTATAGCCCAGCTTCCCGGCAAGAAGTCTTGATACAGTGCTCTTGCCGGCACCTGAAGGGCCATCTATAGTAATGATGTTTTTCATTATTAGATGAGTAAAAACCGTTATTCGTTATAGGTTATTCTATACATGCTTTACGATTCCTGACATTCATCCTTCGCAGTTTCATCCTTCGCAGTGCTACGGAGAATGGAGCTACGGAGAACGGGAGCAGGAAGGATTGCGGACAAGCCTGCCTACCGGACAGGCAGGCCGCAATGACAAGAACTGCTCTGTTAATATCGCTTTACTTATGAACTCATTAATAACGATTAACGTTTTTTCTTCCAGTAATAAGTTTCTCCAGTACAGATGAATCAGCGAGGGTGCTAGTGTCTCCTATTTCACCTTCTTTGTCCTCAACTATCTTCCTCAGAACCCTTCTCATTATCTTTCCGCTTCTGGTTTTAGGAAGACCGTCAACGAATTGTATGGCATCCGGTTTTGCAATAGGCCCAATATCTTTTCTTATCTGTCCAACAAGTTGTTTCTCCAGCTCTTTACTGTTTTTGATACCGCTTTTTAAAATCACAAATGCATAAATACCCTGTCCCTTAATCTCATGCGGAAAGCCGATTACAGCAGCCTCTGCTACTGAGGTATGGGCAACAAGGGCACTTTCTATTTCCGCTGTGCCAAGCCTGTGCCCTGAAACATTCATCACATCATCTATGCGGCCAAGCAGAAAATAATCTCCATCATTGTCAACCTTTGCGCCATCTCCGGAAAAATAACTTCCCATGGACTGGGAGAAATAGGTTTCCTTGTAGCGTTCCGGATTATTGTAAATAGTTCTTGCTATGCCCGGCCACGCACTTTTAATTACCAGAGAGCCTTCTTCGTCTGTCTTTGCCATGGAACTGCCGGTTTTTATTATTGCCGGAGCTACTCCAAAAAACGGCCTCCCGGCAGCGCCGGGCTTCATGGGCACTGCACCGGGAAGCGAGGCAATGAGTATTCCCCCGGTCTCGGTCTGCCACCACGTATCCACGATAGGACATCTTTCGCGGCCAATATTCCGGTGATACCAGAGCCATGCTTCCGGGTTTATAGGTTCGCCTACAGAGCCTAAAAGCCTTAGACTGCTGAGGTCTCTCTTTTTTGTCCATTCTTCCCCTTCTTTTGCAAGGGACCTTATCACGGTTGGTGCCGTATAAAATATATTGACGTTATATTTTTCCACTATTTCCCAGTATCTGTCCGGCTGTGGATAAGTAGGAATACCTTCAAACATTATGCTTGTTGCTCCATTGCAGAGCGGCCCGTAGAGTATATATGTATGTCCTGTTATCCACCCTATGTCTGCAGTGCACCAGAAGGTGTCTTCTTCGTGATAATCAAAGATGTACTTGAATGTAACCGCAGCATAAGTCAAATATCCTGCGGTTGTATGAAGCAGTCCCTTTGGCTTTCCTGTACTTCCGCTTGTATACAGGATAAAGAGGGGGTCCTCAGCATCCATCTCTTCAGGTTCACACCATGATGATATATCGTCTCTTTCAAGTTCTTCCCCGGCATAAATATCTCTGCCCTGCTTCATGTCCACAGATATACTAGTTCTTCTAAATACAAGACACTGCTTTATGGTTGGCGTTTCTTCCATTGCAGTATCAGCATTCTTTTTAAGAGGGATTACCTTACCTGCGCGGAATGAGCCGTCAGACGTAATAAGGATTGTTGCCCTGCAGTCATTAATCCTTCCCCTTAGCGCAGCGGCGCTGAATCCGCCGAAAACAACGCTATGCACCGCACCGATTCGGCTGCATGCAAGCATGCCGACGGCAAGTTCCGGAATCATTGGTAAATAAAAAACCACCCTGTCACCTTTTTTAATTCCTAATTTTTTCAGCAGATTTGCAAACCTGCATACCAGACGATGAAGTTCCTGGTATGTGAAGATTTTGTTTTCCCCGCTTTCACTCTCCCATATTAGCGCGGCCTTGTTCTTTCTGTGGGTCTTCAGATGTCTGTCCAGGCAATTGAAAGAGACATTCAGTTTGCCTCCGTCAAACCACTTAATTTCAGGTTTAGTAAAGTCACACTCAAGAACTTTATCCCACTTTTTAAACCACGATATGTTTTTTTCTGCCATCTCTGCCCAGAAATCTCCGGGGTTTTCGATTGAGTTTCGGTACATCTTTTCATATTGGTCCGCACTTTTGATATGGGCATTTTTTGAAAATTCTCCTGATGGAGGGAAAACATTTTCTGTTTTGGAAACCCCTGGGGTTTTTCCATTTTTCATTATTAGTCTGCCTTTCTTTAGTCTTTTCTTAAATTAAATATTAAAGATAAAAAGTCATTTTGATTTTTTATCTTTAATATGATCCTCTAAAGTTAAACTTCTTTGAAAAAAATTCAAGCATAAAATTATCTTTTACGTAACCACTCAGTGACGGGTGGATTATATATCTCTAAAGAATGATTCTCGAAGCGAGTCTCCGCGAAGAGTCGCTCCGACCCGACAAGCCTGCCTGCCGGCAGGCAGGCGGGAATGACAAAAAACTTTTATCATCCTTCCCTGTTGTCATTCTCCCGATGCTTTGGTATCCGGAATTCAGCTTCTCTGCCACCCATCACTGACTGGTTACTCTTTTACCGGCCTGTTAACTTATAAAGCATTTCCTTGAATCCCGGGAAAGATGTATTGATGCACCCTGTGTCTTCGACAGTTGTTTCTCCGCCAGCCGTGAGCCCTGCCACTAACATGGCCATTGCAATCCTGTGGTCTCCGTGGCTCTGAATAACTGCACCTTTTAGAGTTTCTCTCCCTTCAATGACAAGACCATCCTCAAGTTCCTGAATTTCTACACCCATTTTTCTTAACTCTTTAGCCATTAAGGCTATTCTGTCTGATTCCTTAACTCTCAGTTCTTTTGCACCGGTTATCTTTGTTATTCCCTGAGCCTTTGAAGCTGCAACACAAAGGACAGGGAATTCATCAATGGCCTTAATAACCATGTCGCCGTCTATCTCTATTCCGGTAAGCGGTGAATGTTTTATATATATGTCAGCAACGGGTTCTCCCGAGCTCTCTCTCTTGTTCTCAAGGCGTATGTCAGCGCCCATTTTTTTTAGAATATCCATTAACCCTGTTCTTGTGGGATTTATCCCTGTATTCCTTATAAATATCTTTGAATCAGGGACCAGCACTCCTGCCACAATAAAGAACGCAGCTGATGAAAAATCGCCGGGAATATCAATATCCAAAGGTTTAAGATTAGCCCTGCCTTTTATACTGATTTCAAGACTTTTTATGCTGATATCTGCGCCGCCGGCCTTTAACATCTTTTCAGTATGGTCTCTTGATTTAGAGGGTTCAGTAACAGATGTAGCTCCATCACAGTATAGCCCTGCAAGTAAAATTGCAGATTTGACCTGCGCACTTGCCACCGGAGACCTGTAGTTAATTGGCTTTAACTTCCCCCCGCTTATACTGAGAGGCGGGCAGCCGCCGTGTTCTGACGTTATAACAGCCCCCATTTCTGTAAGTGGAGTAATTATCCTCTGCATTGGCCTGTTTTTTAAAGATGAATCTCCTGTTAGCGCGGCGGGGAATGGCTGTCCTGCAAGCACTCCGCTCAGAAGTCTCATCGTCGTCCCTGAATTTCCGCAATCTATTATGTTTTCAGGCTTTTTCAGGCCTGCCAATCCCTTGCCGGTAATAACCAGTTCTTTACCTTTTTCATCTATATCAATGTCCATTTGTCTGAATGCCTTGAGCGTTCTCTCAGGGTCTTCAGCATGAAGGAAGTTCCTTATTCTGCTTTTTCCCTCAGAAAGGGACGAGATGATTACTGCCCTGTGGGAGATGGATTTATCAGGTGGAGACATAATCTCTCCCAGCAGAGGTTTTTTGTATTTTATGCTAATCTGATTCATATGAACCACAGAGAGCACAGAGAAACTCATTATAAAATTATCAATGCAAAATTATCATTTTAAATTTGAAATGCTAAATGTTCAAATTGCAAAGCAATTTTCCATCTAATTTGTCCAGCCTCAGGCGGATCCGCAGAGGCGGACAATTTGCAATGATTAGTCCTCTGTGGTTAATCAGTTTTTTGTTCAAGGGTTTCCCTTCCAGTCTTTGCTTTTTGGAACTCTTTCCAGAGATTGTCCCAGTCTGACTTTTCAATAAGCCTTTCAATGTGCAAAACAGAAGATAAAAAATTATTTAAAGATTTAATCATATTTTCTCTGTTATAAGAGCATATGTCCCGCCACAGTTCCGGCGGGCTTAATGCAATCCTGGTCATGTCTCTGAGCCCCCGTCCGCCATGGGAAAGTATATCCTTATCTAAATCCATAATGGTGTTTATAAGGGCATAGGCAATCACATGAGGCAGATGACTTACTGCGGCAAAGATTGAGTCATGCTTATCAGGATTCATTAAAACCGTCTTAGAGCCAAATGTGTTCCAGAGAGCAAGGATTTTTGCTAAAGCCTCTTTATTGGTATTTGGGCTCGGCGTTATAATACATCTTGCCCCGTTAAAAAGTTCGGGCGAGGCAGCATTTACTCCCGAGCATTCTTTGCCTGCAATTGGGTGTCCTCCAACAAAACTCACGCCTTCAGGCATTAAAGGTTCAAGTGCTTTAATTACTTCTGCCTTAACACTCCCTACATCAGTTACTATTGAGCCCTTTTTTAAATGTTTCTTTATATTTTCTGCAATTTGGGGGAACTGGCCTATTGGTGTGGAAAGTAAAATCAAATCTGCATGTCTGATTCCTCCTGCAGGTGCAGTAAAATATTCATCTATAATTCCTAAATCTTTTGCCCTGACAAGATTTTCCTTATTTCTGCCTGTCCCTGTTATCCTGCCTTTAAATCCTGCCTTTCTAAGGGAAAGGGCAAAAGAACCGCCTATAAGACCAACGCCTATTATGGCAACCTGTTTAAAATCCATATTCATGATTTTTTACTGATAACTGACTTCATATTTCTCTCCCTATTACTTTTGCAATTGCCTTTAATTCCTTCATAAGGGTTTTAAACCTGTGTGGCTTTAAAGACTGTTCTCCGTCTGACAGAGCCTCTTCCGGATTAGAGTGGACTTCGATCATCAGACCGTCAGCTCCGGCTGCAATAGCAGCCTTTGCCATAGGAGCTACAAGATCCCATTTACCAGCGCCGTGACTCGGGTCAACAATAACAGGGAGGTGGGAAAGTTTTTTCAAAACAGGCACGGCGGTTAAATCAAGCGTGTTCCTTGTTGCTGTTTCAAATGTCCTTATCCCTCTTTCACAGAGTATAACCTTGTTATTGCCCTGTGCCATAATGTATTCAGCTGCCATGAGCAGTTCTTTTATAGTTGCAGACAGCCCTCTTTTTAAAAGCACAGGTTTGTTATGGGAGCCGACCTCCTGCAGCAGCCTGAAATTCTGCATATTTCTTGCACCTATCTGGATAACGTCAGCATATTTGATAATTACGTCAATGTCTCTTGGATCCATAAGCTCTGTGACTACCGGCAAACCTGTTTTTTCACGGACATCTGCGAGGATTTTTAAACCTTCCTCTCCGAGCCCCTGAAAGCTGTAAGGCGAGGTCCTGGGCTTGAAAGCTCCTCCTCTTATGAATGTTGCGCCTGCTTTTTTAACTTCCTTTGCTATTTTTAGAAGTGCCGGCATGTTCTCAACAGCACACGGCCCTGCAAGAACATGTATTTTTTTAGCTCCAATAGTATTCCTTCCGATTCTGATAACTGTATTTTTAGGTTTGAAATCCCTGCTTGCAAGCTTGAAAGGCTTGAGTATACGGTAGATTTTTTCAACACCCGGTAAAATCTCAAATGTGCTGTTCTCCTCGTCAGTAACCTTTGATGTATCGCCGATTACACCTATGACTGTTCTTTCAGTTCCCTTTGAAATGTTGGTTTTAAATCCTTTATTCAGGAGTTTTTTTACTATATGATGAATTTCTTTTTTAGTAGCACTGTGTTTAAGTACTATAATATCCATTGTTGTCTCCTAAAAAATTTGAAATTTGAAATTTACAATTTGAAATTGAAAAATTCATTTATTTTGAATTTTTCTCATCGCATCTATCAATCTCCTGTTTTCTCCGGGAAGTCCTACCGTTACTCTTATGTTACGGGGTCCCATTGGCCTCACAATAACCCCGTGCTTCAGAAGATTATCGTGTAACTGAGATGCTATGTCATCCTCTAAAATAATATATATGAAATTTGCCTCTGTAGGCACAAATTTAATTCCCATATCCTTAAGTTCCCTGTAAAGATATTTTTTGCCTCTCTCATTTATTCTTTTTGCCTTTGCCACGTGTTCGTTATCTTTAAGCGCCGCATGCGCGGCTTTCTGAGCGAAAGAATTTATATTAAAAGGCTGCCGCACCTTGTTCATTTCTGTAATGATGGAGGCCTTTGCAATTCCATAGCCTATCCGCAGGCCGGCAAGCCCGTATATTTTAGAAAAAGTTCTCAATATGAGTATATCCCTGCCTGCCTGCAGATATTTCATGCTATCTGCGTAATCTTCCGAGGTGACGTACTCATAATATGCCTCATCAACAACAATCAGTATCCCTTCGGGTACGCTCTTCATAAAGACATCCATCTCGGTCTTTGTATTTATTGTGCCAGTAGGATTATTAGGATTTGCTATAAAAATGACCTTTGTTTTTTCCGTTATCCCTGATGCCATTGCATCAAGGTCATGCCGCCAGTCTTTAAGGGGCACTAGTATATTTTTTCCTCCTGCTGACTGGACAATCATTGAATAAACAACAAAAGAGGGATGAGCCATTATTGCCTCATCACCAGGGCTCAGGAATGTCCTTACCGCAAGTTCAATGACCTCATTGGAACCATTGCCGGGCAGGATCTCACCGAATGTTAATCCCAGTTTTTCAGACAATGCATTTTTAAGATAATAACAGCTTCCATCAGGATATCTGTTCAGCATGCTGATGCCTTCACGCAAAGCCTTAACAGCAAGAGGTGACGGTCCCAAAGGGCTCTCATTAGAGGCAAGCTTTATTGAATCTGAAATTCCAAGCTCTCTCTCCAGTTCCTCTACCGGCTTGCCCGGGACATAGGGTTTAATGGTTTTTATGTGTTCTGGAACATATAGCATGATCTGTTATTTGTTATTCGTTACCCGTTATTCGTATAACTAATAACGTATAACGAATTTCGTAGTTTGCTCCTTATTCTGCAGAAGGGTAAGAGCCGAGTACTTTAAGATAGAGGCATTCCTTTTTTACTTCATCAACAGCTTTTTTAACCCCTTTGTTTTCTATGTGGCCTTCCATGTCTACAAAGAAAATGTATTCCCATGCCTTTCTCCTGGATGGCCTTGATTCAATCTTCGTGAGATTTATTTTATTTCCGGCAAAGTGCCTGAGTATTACGCAAAGGGCGCCCGGCCTGTCTTTTATGGAAAACATGATTGATGTCTTGTCTCTGCCGGTTTTAGATGATGAAACCTCTGCAATTACCAGAAAACGGGTGTAATTTTTCCTGTAATCTTCTATCCCTCTTTTAACGAATTTTAATTTATAAGCGAAAGCAGCGAGTTCGCTTGCGATAGCAGCAGCAGATGGGTCTTTTGCAACACGTTTGGCTGCAGCAGCGGTGCTCAGCTCTTCTACAATCGGTATACCTGAAAAATTCTCTTCAAGCCAGTCCCTGCACTGGGCAGTTGCCTGAGGGTAAGAGTAGATTTTTTTAATGTCCTTTTTCCTCCCGGTTTTTGAAAGGAGATTGTGGGATACTTCGAGCATTATCTCTGAAACAATCTTTAAATCTGAATCCATGAACATATCGAGCGTGTAATTCACTACACCTTCTGTCGAATTTTCAACCGGAACAACTCCGTAATGGGCACTGCTTCTGGCAACAGCTTCGAAAACAGCTCTTATGGTACTTTCGGGCAGGTACTGTGTAGATGAGCCGAACTGCCTTTTTGCTGCAAGGTGAGTAAAAGTTGCATTTGGCCCTAAATAGGCTACCTTGAGTTTCTGCTCAAGGGAAAGCGATGCAGAAAGTATTTCTCTGTATATTGATTTAAGGACTTCATTGGGAAAAGGCCCGGGATTTAATTTAACGAGTCTTCCCATTATTTCCCTTTCTCTTTCAGGGGAATGCGGGCTCAAACGCTTGTCTTTTTTTGCCTTTCTGATTTTAAGGACAACCCCGGTCCTTTTATTCAATAACTGAAGTATATGAGAATCAATTGCATCAATTTCCTCTCTAAATTTGTCAAACTCAGCCATAGCTCCTTTCCCCCGTTATTCACTGTAAAAAATCGTGGTATGAAAAGCTACTTTAGCAATTTTTCTTCGTTTTTTCAAGAGGTCTATCGATTCACAAGTTGGAAAAATTAAAAGCGAAGCCGCTCATACATAAGAAACATTTTGGAATATTAAAGATAGAATTTAAATATCAGTGTATTTGTTTAACTCTACGGAATGAAAGTAACATGATAGAATTGTTTCTAAAAAAGTTATACTAAATATAAGGGGAAAAAAGTAAAGGAAAATGGGATTGCTGAGTTATAGAAAGTTTCAAATCTTCAATGAGATATCACGATAGATTTTGGATTGACATTTGCAAAGCATCTGAACTAAAGTTGAAAAATTGTTTTCTTTTTTGGAGATAGATCATGAAAAAATTAATATTAATAAATTATGTGATCTTATTAATACTCCAAATACAATAGATCGATATAAAAGCCACAATCTATCGATTTTTACCGACGAAGAGATTAATGCTGCAAGAGAAATTGAACACATGATTGATCATGAATACACAAAATAGTACCGAAAAGAAAATATGAAAAAAATTGTTATCCTCGGGGCAGGTCCTACAGGACTAGGGGCAGCATGGAGACTACAGGAACTCGGGCATAAGAACTGGGCTGTGTATGAGAAGAATGATTATGTTGGAGGATTAGCCGCCAGTTTTGTTGATGAAAACGGGTTTACATGGGACATAGGCGGACATGTTCTCTTTTCACACTATGAATATTTTGACAACCTGGTTTTTAAACTACTAAATAAAGAATACCTTGAACATCTCCGTGAAAGCTGGATTCGTATCTTTAACACCTGGGTGCCCTATCCTTTCCAGAACAATATTCGCTACCTTCCAAAAGAAGCACTTTACGAATGTTTAGACGGCCTGATCAGTGTGAATCATAATGATAATAAATCATCTCATAATTTTCAGGACTGGTTATTAAACACCTTTGGATCGGGTATTGTGAAATATTTTATGGAGCCGTACAACATGAAAGTCTGGGCTTATCCCATTCACGAAATGGCCAAAGACTGGATTGCGGAACGTGTCAGTATTGTTGATTTTCAACGTGTTCTCAAGAATGTAATTCTTGAATTGGATGATGTAAGCTGGGGACCAAACAATAAATTTATTTTTCCTTTGTTTGGCGGTACAGGAGAAATATTCAGAAGATTTACTCCTTATATAAAAGAGCATCTGCATCTCAAGAAAGAAGCGGTCTCAATAGATGAGAAAAACAAGACTATCCGGTTTTCAGATAATACAAAAGAGTCATACGATTGGCTTATTAATACTATGCCGCTTGATATATTGGTAAAAAAGATAAACCGGGTATCAGATGCCATTAGAAAAAAAGCATTGTACCTGAAACATTCAAGCGGACTTATTGTAGGGCTGGGTCTGAGAAAAAAAATTAACAATTCCAGGTGCTGGATGTATTTCCCGGAGAATAATAACCCTTTTTACCGTGTGACAAATTTTTCAAATTATTCTTTTAATAATGTTCCAAACGGAGAAACATCAAAATACTACTCATTAATGAGTGAAATATCCTATTCTGATTATAAACAGGAAGACAAGGGCAATATAATAAATAAAACTATACAGGGATTAATTAACACTGGAATGATAGAAGAAGAAGACAAAAAACATATTATCTCAGAATACTTATTAGATGTTGAACATACCTATCCTATTCCAACACTTTCAAGAGATATAGCATTAAAATCGATTCACGAGTATCTTGAGTCTGTAGGAATCTTCTCAAGGGGCCGTTTCGGGGGCTGGAAATACGAGGTTGGAAATATGGACCATTCTGTAATGCAAGGGGTGGAAGTTATAAATAGAATACTATTAAATGAGCAAGAGAATGTTTACAGGATATAGCTTGTCTCAATAATGCAATTATCAAAATCAGTAAAAAGAGAATTCTCATATGTTTTGAGGCCGGGTTATGCTCCTTTCCAGGAATCGGTCACAATTGGAATTAACTATAACTGCATGTTGCGCTGGAGAATGTGCAATATGTGGTCTGAAGATTTTAAAAAATCCAGGATAGGGGACAATAAGATCCTGTCAAAAACGGAATTAGAGGGAATTATTGCTGTTCACCTTTTCGCGGGTATCTCTCCTGAATATTAGAAGGGGGCTTTACGAAAAACTACCCCCTGTATGTCAGAAATGCTGTATGATCCATGAGGGTGTTACGAGTCTCTGGAAAAGGCTCTATTGCAAGGCTGTAAAAAGGGCGCGAAGGTAATAGAATGTCATGTTGAAGAATGAAAATATCATATGCGCCTCATGGGTGGATTGGGATTTTATTCCGCTCATAATGCACCATATGATGCGGGGATTGGCCAAGCATAACCGCGTGCTGTATATAGACCCGGTTATCGCACTTACTTCTTTCCTCACCTATCAGACCGGGAGGCCGTATCTAAGCAAGAAAATGAGAAAATGGCGTGACGGTGTAAAACAGGCAGAAGAAAATATCTATATATTACCCTCCACCCATACTTGTTCAGTATGGACACAGCAAGCTGAACGACCGAATTAATCAGATCTATATTGGAAAAGCTATCAGGCAGGTTGCAGTTAAGCTGGGGTTTACCTCTCCCATATTATGGTTCTATAATCCTCATATTATCCTCCCCGGCGGAATACTGGGAGAAAAATTGGTATGTTATGACTGCAATGATGATATGTCTTCTTTTCTCTCCAGGTATACACATAAAAAAAAGGGGCTTGATGTCCTTGAACACAGGTTTACCGTAAAGGCCGATATCGTCTTTACCACGTGAATGCCAAGGATTGCACGGAAATGGCGGAAAAGATGTCTGAATATCCGAAACCTTTCTTTGTGGTCCATGCATTAGCCGCCTGGAATGTCTCCTACAAGGTCTGGCCGCTCATACATAAGAAACATTTTGGAATATTAAAGATAGAATTTAAATATCAGTGTATTTGTTTAACTCTATGGAATGAGATTAATATGATATAATTGTTTTCAAAAGGTTATATTAAATATAAGGGGAAAAAGCAAAGGAAAATGATATTGCTGAGTTATGGAAAATCTCAGATATTCTGGTTTTTAACTTTTATAGTGTTTATGTTTCAATCCGGGATTTCTTCATCAGACGCAGAGAAATATAAAATCTATGAAAACGGCTTATCGGTTGTAGATTTTAAAAACGGTCTCTTAAGAATATCGGTAGAAAAACAAAAGTTCTGGAAGGTGATAGATGAGGTTGCTGAGAAGACAGGGATAAGGATTATCGCAAATACTTCCTCTGATGAAGATCTAACGATAAATTTTGATTATCTCCCTTTAGAGGATGGCCTTAAATATCTTTTTAGAGGGAAAAACCACATATTTATTTATTCAGGGGAAGACCGGATATCTGCAGTGCTGAAAGAGGTTCTGGTTTTGCCAGGGTCATGGGATGAACCTGTTCAAGTCTCTGGAGGAAGAGTCGAAAATAAGTTTGCTGATGGAGATGCACAGAAAAAACAGGAGAAAAACATACTGCCTTTGGAGGAAAAGATAAAAGGGATGCTGCAGGGTTTATCGAAGAACAACGAGGCTGTTACCGAAGAGCTTTACGAAGCGATTAAGAGGTTGCAGGAAACTGGGGACCTTAAGGTTCTAACACAGCCTCTCAGTGAAGACCAGAAGGAGGAGATTTCCCGGAAAGGTAAGGAAGCGTTGGAAAAATTTCAGGGCAAGGGAATAGAAACAGTTATCAAAGAAAATATCCAGAAGCAGGATAATCTTCCTCGCGAATAAAGGCAGAACCTGGTTTGCTCAATAAATTTTCTGTCTTTCGCATGTAAGTTAGGAACTCAAACAGTAGTGTATCATTGACCTGAATGACAGGGCTACAGCCCACATATGACCTTTTCTGTAGAGGAGTAAGCTTCTCGACATAAACAATAAAAGCCAGGCCGGTACTGTCCTATGTTAAACCAGTGCCGATCGCCGGTGAGTAATTCAAATTATGTTTTAATTGCCGACACTTCCTTGTCATAATTGCCAGCAACCTCTGCTACTATCATAAGGCGGCAGAGGTTGTATCCAGTCGGATTACAGAACAATAAACTCAGAGATACTACTGTCAACAAGCCAACCAGGAACTGTCTGTATCACAATTGCTTTTAGACTGTGTGTACCCACAGGCTATCCACCTGTGAGCGGAATCGCAAGAGGAACATCAATTATTTCTCCCTGGCAGGAATCCGGTTACGTTCGTTCCTATGAGGGGCACTGTAGTACCATCAGGGTAGACATAATGCAGTATGAAGAAAAAGTCCTGAGTCGTTCCTGTGTTGTTGGTTACATTAAGGTTACAATCAAGATTATCAGGCGGAAGAATAGATGCCTCGCATGTCAAGGTTGTCTCAATATCCGGGGTAGAAAGTGCCTTGGCTGCATTAAGCCGCCCCCATGATACCGTCTTATCAATAAGAGCAGATATCAAATCTACCCTTTCCCTAATTAACGCCCGAACCTCAAGATGTGTCAATCCAGGAAACTGTGACCATATAAGCCCCGCAACTCCTGATACATGAGGTGCTGCCATTGAAGTACCATTAAATTTCCCATAGCTATTCCCCGGAAGTGTGCTCAGGATACTTACCCCTGGAGCTCCGATATCGACCGAGACCTTTCCATCATTGGAGAAAGAAGCTTTATTGTCATTGTGATCAGTTGCTGCAACCGATATGATATTATCTAAAACATAACTTGAAGGGTAATTAGGGGTGATATCTGTATCGTTACCTGCATTACCAGCAGATGTAACGAACAGCATTCCAGCATTTCCAGAAGCCTCGATGGCTTCTCTCAAAAACAGCGAAAAGCCTCCTCCACCCCAGCTATTGTTGGTCAGTTTCGCACCATTGTTGATTGCGTAACCTATTGCTTCTATTGCATCGAAGGTTGAACCAAAACCGTTGGCATCGATAAATTTAAGCGCCATAATTTGGACATTCCACATTACACCTGTAGTCCCAATCCCGTTATTCCCAATTGCTCCGATAGTACCTGATACATGTGTGCCGTGGTCATTATCATCGAATGGATTGTTGTCATTATTCGCAAAATCCCAGCCTATTATGTCATCAATATAGCCCCTTTTCTTAATTTATTAATTGAAAATAGAAAAATGCAAGATATGTAAGGAATATAAGTTAATGAAAATACGATTAAACATATAAAGACATTACACTAAGTATTCCACAGTAATAAATCTGTATCACAAAACAAAGAAATTGTTAAAATATTATTTTTACACACTAATCCCTAATCTATTGAGTGAAATGATTAAATCCCTGTAAGTCGTATAATGAATTCCATGCATGCCAATACGTTTTGCAACGTTTACGTATTTTACAATATCATCAATATATACGCATTCTTTAGGATCATAATTGAGTTTATTGAGGATATCCAGAAATATTTTCTTTTCCGGCTTCATAGCTTTTAACTTGAACGACAGGCTAACTGCATCAAATAAATTGTATATTTCACATGGTCTTATTATGTTAAAAAAATCCCACTCGCTTGTATTCGATATCAGGGCAATTTTATATTGCTTTTTTAATTTTTTGATTAGCTCAATAGTAGTATGGACAGGGAAAAAAATATTTGTATATGCCTTCATAAATTCTTTTTTTGAGATTGAGAGGTTACATAATTTCACTATTTCATTAAAAAAATTATCTGAGGTTATTAAGCCTGTTTCATATTTTCTGGTCAAGTCTGAAGATACATAAATTAGTTCATTTAATTCAAAGACAGTCTTGTTTGTAAATTTATTAATTTTTTTAAGGAAAATATTATTATCAAATTTGTATATTAAATTGCCAAAGTCGAAAATGATTACAGAAATCATGTGACGAGATATTTCATTAATGAACGATTCCCTGGTGAAAACAATAAAAATCTGAACACATTATATGAAATTTATGAATTTCCAGTTTCAATTCATTGTTTTTTAAGAGACCTGTAGCAATAATCATTTTTTCTCTGGCATTAAAACTATCCTTAATATGTATCCTTTAAAAAATCCGCTTTCTCCTTTGGGGAAAAATTAGAAGTTTTATTGATTTTTGCTATTTTATCCCTTTACCTTAGGCTCTTCAATTATTTCAGTTAAATAGAGATTAAATGTTTCTTCATCAATTTTATTCCTTATACTCAGTAAATCTTTTGTAGCAAGGTCTGTATACGGTGACCTTACAGACTCAAAAAATTTAATAGCAAGTATATAATTCTTCATTGCATTTTTGTAATATCCATCAGACTCATAACTCTTTCCTATTTGGCCATAGACACCAGCAATACATTGAATATCCTTCAAGTCATCAAGTGTCTTCAAGCTCTGCATATACTTCTCAATCGCCTCTTTATACTTCCCTTGCTCCTCAAGAATCATACCCGATTGATAAAGAGTATTTGCAAAGTCTCCCTTACCCTCTAATCCCTCATATGTCTTAAAGCTCTGGGAATATGAATACTCACGAAAATCTATCTTTCGTCCCTTCGTTGACTTTTCCCCCAGCCGTTGAAAATAAGGGTGATGTAAAAACCTTTGTGACACGGCAGAGGTTGACCCGTCACCACGCCAAAATGAGATGATATCGACATGGGCCTCCTTCGCAAGTTCGATTGCTCTTTCTATCGCGTCTTCTCCATCATTCCAGCTGAATACAACGTATTTCCATTCAACTACGGGGACCAACTCATTTCTCGAATTCCTGAAATCCACAAGCTCCTTCATATTCCTATAGGATTTCTCGAAATCTCCCCCAACCTGGTATTTAGTAACTAATTCCTGAGAGGAACCATCGATAGAAAAAAAGATGTGATCCATCATCAAGGCTGCTTCTCTCTTTCTCGCGGAATTCAGCAATAAACCATTAGTAGAAGTATATACCCTCACCTGCGGATTATATTTTCTTATAATACTGATTTCATCAAATACAGTTTTTGAAAAAAATGGTTCACCCAGATTATGAAAAAAAATTGTTTTGGTTTGATAATCCCGAACAGTCTTTGCCACCTTTTCCATGTCCTCTAACGACATGCTCATCTTTTTTCTTGTCTTCATGATTTTATCTCTGGGGCAGATGGTGCACTTCAGGTTGCATAGAGCGGTATTCTCAACCATAAGTCCCCGCTGTGGTACATGGTAGTTCGTAAGATAGTGACCTGCATCCCGCTTATTAATACGCTGTAATTCCAAACAACGAGCGCATGCGTCGATAGGGAGCCAGCCCTTCGCAAGCTTCTTTCGGAAACTTTGTGCAACTTTGCCATGAAATATCTGTCCTAAGGTTTGATGATTTAAATCTCCTAAATGACCATTGCCTTCATAATCCCAGCAGTTACATGAAACAGTCATATCAGCATTAATACAAATATTGTAATCGGAGTCGCCAGTTAGAGCTTTACAGTAATAGGCTTTTGTAAAAAACGGATCGTGTCTCAATTTTATCACCAGAGGCAGCTGTAACAACGTATTCAAAAACTTGTGAGGAACAATCCATAATATTGATTTTTTAATAACCTGTTTGATATGCGTCATTGCTTCGTATCCACTCTCAAACGAATCATCCCGTGAGTTCACCCCCGACAGAGACAAGACCACTCACAATATTTATCATATGCTGAAGCCTTGATAATGCCGGTCAGACTGTCATGCCAATTCGACTCTGTCTTCGGGCTGAGTCGTTCCATTATCTGGTGACTCAACCAAAGTGCAACAATTTCATAGAAGGGTAAAATCACAGATGCTACTATTAACAATTAAATCTGCAATCCATTGGCCCACTCCATCTTTTAAGCTCCGTTTTCCTGAAGGCCATTCTGCCGATAATGGTAAAGATAAAAGTCATTTTAGATCTTAGAAAACTGTATTCCATTCTTCAAATATTTTTTGGGAATAATTTTCTCATTGATTAATGTTTCAACAATAGCCCTTGCCGCTATCTCGTGGCCGCGGACATTCCAGTGACCATCCTCTTCGCTTAATTTCAATTTATCCAATTCTTCTTTCTCGGACGGGAAATAATCCATGATATCAAGATAACTGAAATTAGAAATATCTACAGTATAATCCCCCCTCAAACACTCCCCGGTCTCAGGCAGAAAGAACAGAACAAACCTTGCCCTTTTCATCTCTGTTCTCTGTTTGATCATCTTTATCATCTCAGTCGCTTCTTGAATTGTATCTATCGGTACGAATTTTTTATGGATAGAACGCCAATATTGACCAGTCAATTTCATATGCAATACTAATGTCTTCAATTTTTTATACAAGCCACTTTCCATTTTGTGATATTTAATTGTTCCATTGTCAAATACAGGATAATATTCAAATGGTATCAAATTAGCAAAATAGTGGAAATAGGGAAAATAAAAGTCTTTAACATTTCTCAATATGTCATCAGCAAGAGGAGTAAAAACGATCAGATCCCCTGGTTTAATCCGATCTTCAATATTTAGAAATCGCTGAAACATTTGAACAATTCCATATCCACTAACTCCCGCATTATAAACATTAATCTCTTTTTTAAGATATTTTTCTTTGATAATACCGGGGAAGTTGTCTTGCTGACTGACTCCTTGGCCAAAGGTATAGGAGTCACCAAAAAAATAGATACTGAAATCAGGATTTTTTCCGTTATTTATTCTTCGAAAACCGGCTTGATCAATTTCATATAGAACATTAAAGTTACCTTGACTTATGCTATTAGCTTTTAATTTCCAACCCAAATGGTTATCTTGAACATATATATGATCTTTTGCACTTTTAAGTGTACCTAAGAAAAAGTATTTCATTGCCCATAAGCTATCAAATGATAAAAATGCAATGAGACAAAACACTATAGTAAATCCAAAGAGCAATATGTTCTTCTTATCCACAGACTTTCTGATGAAAATTAATAATATACCTGCTAAAAGCAAGAAAATATCAACGATCAAAATTATCGTTTTTAAAACGATTCCCATGTCGAAACCAAATAATACGGACAGGTACTCACTGTTGAAAAAGATACCTGCCAAGATCAATAACAACCCTGCAATGATGAATATCTTTTCTTTTGTCAGAGTCGTTCTGTACTTGATGCATATTAGACCTAATGAAATCAGGAACAGATCGAAAATCCATATCACGATCCGATGCGGAATGGCGATGATCCCGTCTGAACTGAAAAGTGCCGCAAGGACCCATTCATTCAATAGTATGCCTGTTACGATGAATATCAGACCAATGATATTGAATAAGCCCGTTTTTATCGTGCTTCCGTCATTCATGATAAATATTTATCCCTCTTGAGCGTAATTCACGCGGAATAATGAGGTGAAGCTGGAGACATATGCATTGCCACTACCATCTAACGCAATCGACCGTAACCATGGAGCCAGGTAGTATCTTTTGATGCTCTGGTATGTGTCTAAATCAATAACATCCAAAATATTTGTTACAAGGCTGACGGTGAGCAGCAAATTGCGTTTTGCATCTACGGCCATCGTGCGCACGCCGAAACTGGATTTAATTTCACCTTTGAGGGCGAGTGTATCGGCATCCAGGCGGTATATCAGGGATTTTGTCGGTATCGTTACCAAGAGCTCATTGACGGATTCCAGAAACGCCATTCTATCCATGCGCGCATTGAATATTGTTTGATTTGAAATTGATAACGCTTCCAGGTCATAAATGATGATTTCGTTACTGATGCCTTGAAAGAAGCTCATATAAAGAAGGGGCCTGGCCGGATGGACAAGGATGTTCATCGGAGACAATGGAATCTCCTTTACGACTTTCCCTTGTTTCCTGCTTACGACCACCGTTGCCTTATCAACGACTTTGTTTCCTGACTCCGCTGCAGCAATTATATACCCTGTAGGCTGGCTCCATTTGATCCAGGTGTCCTCCTTTAATCCCGGGGGAAACTGAATAGGTATAGATTGTTTCGTTGTTAAAGATGCTGCATCTACAATATCGAGCTGCTGCGTCTTTCTGATGTAGATATAAATTTCTTTCGCCTCGGCATTATATGAGAAAAATGCTTCGTGGCCCGTTTCCATCTTAGATAATCTCGGGGATTCATTCAATGCATTGATATTGTAAGCATGGATGTGGTTTATCCCGTGTCCGACGGCGTAGAGGGCATCCTGGTCCATGTCTATAGCTAAATTATTATAATTGCCTTTGGCAAATCTTGTGACAGCCTGGTCAGGCAGCAAAACACGGTGAAGGTCTGTCAACCCATTGGCGCTAATCGATATCGTTATTAGCCCCGCGAGAGCAGTAGAAACGATCTTTCTTCTCTTTGTAAAAGGCAGGCGCATACTTAACAGGAATAGTATCAAAAGAAAGGAAGCAAACATTATAGGTAAATTTCTTAAAATCGTATTGCTTAAATAAATACCAATCAAAAGTGTTATTATCCCGGCGAAAACATTAGAAACAAGCCTTTTTTTCTTTATGAGGGCCAAGCGCGTGCTCAATTGGTACAGTATGAGGATAATAACAACAAAAATTATCAGTCTTTCCGGGACAGTACCGATCAAATTGATGCCAAGCAACGAACCAAAGTAAATAAGAGCATTGTACAAAACCCCTCTGCGATAATAAACATACACCGAAAATAGTGCAAAACAGAATAGCCCTGAAATTCCAAACCTTAATATGCTTTCAAATTTTATAGACCTGCGATAGAATATTGCGAATAACCCTGTAGCAATAAAGTAAACTTCGAAAGCTCTAAAAAAAGTTCTGTTTTGACCGGTCATAGGAGTATCCAAGGCTATTGGAAGGAACTTTTCAGTAAAAAGAATACCTGCAATAATAATGAATGCACCAGTAATTACAAATATTATTTCCTTTGTCAAAGACCTTCTAAGCTTGATAACTATTAAGCCAGTACCTATTAAGCAAAGATCAACAAACCATATTACAATTTTGTGAGCAGTAACTATTAATCCATCTGAACTAAATAGAGCTGCCAATAACCATTCGTTGAGAATGAAACCGGATACAATGAAGAGTAAACCAACAATAATAAACATCTTCTCTCCTGATTTAGAACTGCCTTTCATTATCATGCCGTCCAATATTTCATCGTCTCTTTTGTAATGCCATGGACATAGCACGAGCAATTGCCCACTGAGAACGGTGGTAGAATATCCCTATCATCTATATATTTGAAAGCCGTTTATAAGGTGTTTTTTTGAAATGGTATTAGTTGAGAGTTTCGGTGTTTAACGTTTTAAAAAGAGTAAATACTTAACAATTAAGAATTCAGCTAACATCCTGTGGCTGATGTTTCTTGATGCCGGAGAAAAACCCTATCCGTCCAGTTTCTTTATTGCTTTTACGGATCATATCCGACGAATACGGCACGAAAAAGCACTTTAAAGAGATTTAAACTGCCCCGTATAGGGCTTATTTTTGTCGGCGTCTTTTCATTGGAGGGGTATGCGCGTGTAGTGGGAATCTCCGTCACCCGAAACCCGAGCCGAGAAGCGCGAATAGCAAGGTAAAAAAGAATTTCATAAGACCAGAAGACATCGCGGAAGGGCTGCACACGGGAATCAAGCAAAAGACGGGTGCTGTATGCCCGGAAGCCGTTAGTCGTGTCTGTGTACCGACGCCGTGCGGCTATAGAAATAAGTGGAGAATGCAGGTACTTCACACCGTAATGCCGTGCGGCAGGAGTATTAATCCCGCGACCGCCTGGCATGTGACGAGATCCCTGAACGAAATCATATCCCTCCATTAACTTGGACAGGAAGTGAGAGATGGCTTCGGGATCGTCCTTATTATTACCGTCGATGAATACAAAACCGGAATAGCCCTCTTCTATTCCATACGCCATAGCCATGCGCATCTGAGCGCCAAGCTTGCCGGGTCCCACTTTTGTCAATAAGGTGCGCACTCCCATCGTGCGCAGGAAGTCGTCTTCAAGTGAACCATCCGTGCTTCCCCCATCAGCGATCAGGACGTCAATTGTATCCATAAGATGAAGGTTGCGCATACGTTCAAGGAGTGTCTTGATGTGCTTTCCTTCATTGATCACAGGAGTGCATATACAGGCATCCGAACGTTTTTTGAAGAATTCAAGATACTGGAATTCAGGAACCTGCCATTGCCGGTTCTTCAGATTATAAATCAAGCCGGGCATCTTTAATACTCCTGCCGGATCATGGCCAGGGGGTTGCTCACCTCATTGGTCAGCCTTTTCGGGTGATGATGGTATGCCGGACTGATGAGGGTTGATTGTGATTTGATCTCAGGCACGAATCTGTTCTTCTGCAAGGGGAATATCATCCTGAGTATTAATGTTGAAGTAGCCGTCACCGATATCGAAGTACTTAACAATCTGACCCTCGTCGACTGCACACTGGATAAGGTCGGGCAGCTCTTTTTCATTTCGCTCGATGTTAATAGGAGTACGATCGACATAGCTGAAAATATCATAACGCATGATGCAGTTACCAGTACCCATGATTTCGTTGATGGCGATACGGGGTTTCTCGATTAACCTGTAGATACGATTCGTCTTCTCATCACCTATCAGGGTATATGTTTTGGAGATCTGCGATCTGTCCTCAACACATACAGTCCCGCAGACTGCAAAAAGATTCTCTTTGTGAAAACGCTCCAGCATTTCTCCGTGGCAGGGAGAGATGAGGACTTCGTCAGCGAGAAAAAGCATAAAGTCCGAACCATGGAGAGCATCACGGGCGTATTCCATGGCGTGCACCAGTCCCTTCTGTTCGGACTGAATCACATAGACAATACGTGTACCGTTAAACTCTGTTCCAAATTTATTGATGATGTCTTCCGCCCGATATCCAACAACTATCACGATGGATTCCATGCCCGCTAAAACAGCATTTTCCAGGCTGTACTGGATCAGTGGCTTGCCCATAAGCGGCAGCATACACTTATTGCTGCTTCCTGTATGATGATTGAGCCGTTTACCTCGGCCTCCCGCAAGAATTAGTGCTTTCATTGATTTTGTCAAGGCTCGTTTCCTTTTTACGAAGAACTGCCGAAAAGGTTGATATTTTCTTTAATCCAGGAGAGAAGGTTACCCACACCTTCTTCAGGCATCACTTTCGGCTGCCAATTTAATGTGTTACTGACTCGCTCGATGTTGCAGACAAAATAGGAAAGGTCACCGGTACGCTTGGGACCAAACTTTACTTCTGATTTGTGACCTGAAAGCCTGTTAATGAGTTCGATGCATTCCAATAGGGAAATCATATGCTTGGGACCGCCTCCGATATTATACGTACCTGGTATCGGATTCCGTTGATAGGCCAGGAACGCAGCGGCGGCATCGGTTGCGTAAAGGATATCACGTAATTGTTTGCCATTGCCAAAGACAGTAATCGGCCAGCGCATGACATTTCGGATAGAAAAATTGGCCACCCAACCATGGTCTTCACCTCCGAACTGTCTCGTACCATATATGCCGGTGTAGCGAAATGTAGCTGCCTTGACACCGTATATGTCAGCGAAGGTCTTGACATAATGTTCAGCACTTGCTTTGGAGGCATGAAGAGGTGAAATGAGGCCGTCCTTGCCTCCATTCATGACCTGGTCATCTTCGCTGATCACCAGAGGTTCTCGTATGAATCGCGTTTTATCCTCTCTGAGCGAGTCATTTATCCAGGGGCCGTATACATGCACGGAAGAACAGGAAGCAATCGGTATTTGATGTTCACGGGCAGTTAAAAGGACATTAAACGTCCCAAGTACGTTTGTCGTGAAGTCCAGGACCGGATCTTCCCAACTGATTGTCATCGCCGGTTGGGCAGCTGTATGGGAAATGAATTGACAACCCGATGCGTAGTCCATGATCTGCTCACGGTTTCGGATGTCAGCTTCTACGATTTCAACGCCCATGTCTCTTAGTATACGGGCGTTGAAGTTCCTTGTCTCATCAGTATTGAAGCCGGTGCGATGCAGCTCATATTTTGTCATGTTGTCATAGGATACCACCTCCCAACCTTCCTTGCGGAAGGTTTCACATACATGAGAACCTAGAAAGCCACACCCCCCTGTCACAAGTATTTTCATCTTATTTAAGACCAGAATGACGATGTTTTTTTATATTAAATCAGAACAGGAATTCTCCAGCGCATAACATCTTTATTCCAGATTCAGGAGTCATGCAATTTATCTATAACACATCGAGAATGTAATGTAAATAGCCTCGTTTCATTTTACGGATCTTTCACTAATTACTTGAAAGGATTTCATCAAAATCCTGTGTGACGCCTTATTCTGCAACTGGTCTTTTTGGAGTACTCCCGGAAAGTCTTCGATACAACTTCTTCCATTTACTCTGAGTCCCTGTGTGAACGACGCAGCATTTTTTGCATATAGGAGGGAGTCCTTTACTGAGACGTTTCCTTATGGTGCGCGCTCGTTTACTATTCCATATTTCTTTAAAGGATTTTTCCCTTATGTTGCCCATGTTGTAATCAGGAAACATCGGACAAGGCATAAAATAGCCTGTCGGAGTCATGTATGATCGCGACCATGGCTCATTACAGTCCCACACCGGGAATATCCCCTTTTCCAGAAAACTTTTATCACCCGTGAGGAATGAAGGGTCTAAATGAATCTCGACTTGATTGCCGGCATTTTTTTTGACAGCCTCTAACACTTCTTCTAATTTATCTATTTGCTCCACGGTAGCTAAATACGTGCTGGGAATATCTACAAAATTATGGGCACCGGTGACTTTCTCTCCCATCATTTTATTAGTTTCCTCCACAGTACTTTTATCAACAACTGAAATGTATTGAAAGCGTATTTGCCGGACATCAAGGCTCTTTGCCAAGTCAACCATATCAGGTAAATTTAGAAAATTATTTGATGAGACGGTACAGGCTATTGCTATATCAGGAAGTTCAGCATTCAGTTCTTTCTGTCGTTTTTTGATTAGCCTTATTGCTTCAACAGCGTGATCAAAAGCTCCCTCTATTCCTCTTATCCTGTCGTGTATTTCACTATTTGAGCCATCAATAGATATGGCCAGAATATCTAAGTTTGAAAGTACAATTTTGTCAGCAAGATCTTCCCTGATTAAATACCCGTTAGAGACAGTAACACAGCTCAATGCCTTAGATTTACAATACTTAATAAGAGCTAATAAGTCTTTTCTGAGAAAAGGTTCTCCACCGATAAAGCAAATGTTTTTAATACCTGCTAAAGCAAATTGATCTATGGCTTTCTTCATTTCTATTTGCGTAAGAACTTTACCATCACCTATACGATTTTTTTTAAAATCCGAAGTCCACAATTTACACATCTTACAACGAAGCATACAGTCATAGTTGACCTCTATAAAGGCGGTGGTAGGGAGAGGTGCATATCCAAGCACCTGGTTAATAAAGGCCTCTTTTATATTCTTCAGTTCATGCTTGATTGATGGCATAATTTATAAAACTTTCATTTCTGTCATATTCACGTGGTTACCGGGGTTCAAAAGCAAGATATAAACACAGGGTACTCTGGGTGGTCTTTTTAGAATAAATAACAGTATTCTTTCATTATTATTGACATAGCCTCCCTGTTTCTTCAGTTGTCTCTCACGTACCGTTTATCAATGATATCCTCTTTTATGAGAGTCTGAACAATTGCCTTCGCTGCAATCTCGTGCCCCCTCTTATTCCAGTGACTGTCCTTTTGAGTGATTCTCAGTGAGTTCAATTCTGGTTCTTCTTTCGGGAAATAATGCATGATGTCAATGTAGCTGAAGCCTGAGATATCTACTGCATACTTCCCGCTTAAACATTCTTCTGTTTTGGGAAGAAAAATAAGAACAAACTTTGCTCCCTTCAGCTTTGTTTTCTGTTCAATGATTTTTATCATCTCGTGGGTTTCTTTCGTCGTATCGGGAATAAACCTACTACGGACAGCTTTATAAATATTACCGGAGTAACGGGCATTGCCCGCAACAAGTTTTAATGTATTATAGAAATTATTTTCCAGTTTGCGATATGTCACTACTCCATTATTAAAAAAGGGGAAATTATCCAGCTTCAAAACATTGGTAAATTGTATGAAGTAAGGATAATAAAAATCCGAAAGGTTTCTCTTTATATTACCGGAAATTGGAGTAAATATGACCACATCTCCCGGTTGAATCTGCTCTCTCATGTCCAGGAATCGTTGAAACATCTGGACAATTCCATACCCCATAACACCCGCATTGTAAACGTTTACATTTTTTTCCAGATGCTTTCCCTTAATTATCGCAGGAAACGTCTCGTCATTATTCACTCCGTGACCAAAGGTAAAGGAATCACCAAAAAAGTATATGCTGAAATCGGATTTTTCTTCTGAGTTATTGATTTTCCTGAGCCCATTGTTATCTGTTTCATATGTTACATCAATTTTTCCTGGCTCTATATGTCTTACACTGCTGTTTCCCGCAAGCTTCCACCCAAGCTTGTTGTCCTTAATAAACAGATGAGACCGAACATTGCCTGCCACATGCTGAACGTTGTGAGAACGAATCATAATAATTTCAGAATAGGAACGATAATAGTCATATCCCAAAAACAGGGTAAAACAGAAAAGACTCGAAAATCCAAACAGTACGAATTTTTTGAAATCTATTGACTTGCAATAAAGAACCACCATTAATCCTGTAATAATAAAGTAAACTTCTGTACCCCTCAAAAAAAGTCTGTTCTCATTGCTCATCAGAGTATCCATAAATATGGGGATAACCATTTCAATAAAAAGAATTCCTGCAAGAGTGAATATCAAACCTGTTATTATCAATAGTGTTTCCTTTGTCAAAGATCTCTTAAATATAATGAGCACTAATCCCGTGACGATTAAGCCAATATCAACAATCCATATAATAATTTTATGGGAAACCGCTATTACTCCGTCTGAGCTGAACAAAGCCGCAAGAATCCATTCGTTCATAATAAGGCCAGATAAAATGAACACGCAGCCGATAATAACTATTATCTTTTCTTTAGAACAAGAATTTGCCATCATAATTACTTTGGAAGAGTCAAGGAAGTTTACAATTTTTCAATACCGAAGCAGACGGTATTCCCCTGCTTTGGATATGATATTTTACGCTGATCCTTCGAATACCACATGCCGCACTGATCTGAGAATATGATGCTCGTTGAAATTTGATGGATGTCGATCAGAGATTAATAATCCGACTTCAATTTACATCAATGCAAAATATCAGTTAGTGACCATCCTGAACCGGTAGTTCAGAATCTCAAGGATTCATTTAAGCGATATGCCTATGGGTGATTTCTATGAATCCCTTTTGTGCAATGATAGCAAATCAAGCCATTTCGTATAAAACTGATAAAAAAAGACTAAATGTCAGGTAGTCTTTTTGACAAAAAGGTCGTTAAGAATGAGATAATCGGCTTCTGTTCTCATAAAACAGTCTAAAGCCTCAGAAGGTGAACACACAATCGGCTCCTGGATATTGAATGAAGTATTCAAAATAACCGGAACACCGGTTATATTTTCGAACTCTTTTATGAGCTTCCAGTACCGAGGATTTGTATCTTTGCTAACCGTATGTGGGCGTGCACTTCCATCTACATGCGTCACAGCGGGTATCTCGTTTTTTTTATTGTGTTTTACTGCACAGGCATAGAGCATGAAAGGGGAGGGTCGAGGATGATCAAAGTATTCAGCACTTTTCTCTTCAAGAACTGATGGGGCAAAAGGACGAAAGGGTTCCCTCTTTTTGATTTTCAGGTTTATTATATCCTTCATCTCATTCCGCCTGGGATCGGCGAGGAAACTCCTGTTTCCAAGGGCTCTGGGTCCCCATTCCATCCTTCCCTGATACCAGCACACGAGTTTTCCCTCAGAAATGATACGGGCTGTTCTCTTTAAGAGTTCATCTTCATGAAGCTTTTCGTAGAAAAGGTTTCTCGCGTTGAGAGACTGTGCACATTCTTCAGAAGTGAATGAAGGACCAAGATATGCATGATCCAATACATATTCTCTCTTGATTCCTCGATATTTTTTCTCAAGTATGAAGGGAGCGCCAAGGGCGCTTCCTGCATCACCTGCAGCAGGCTGTATAAAAATATCATTGAAAGGAGTATTATTGAATAACTTGCCATTTGCAACACAATTAAAGGCAACTCCACCTGCCAAGCATAATTTGTCAAGTCCTGTTACTTTATGAAGATAATTTGCTAAATGAAAAATAGCCTCTTCAATCACAACCTGGGCGCTTGCTGCAACATCTGCATGCTGTTGAGTAACCTCTTCGTCCTTGCTTCTCGGTTCACCAAGAATATCCGTTGTTGATTTACGAAATATGCCGTTCCGTGCAAGATGATAATCTATAAAATAAGGGTTTACTTTAAATCGTCCTCCGGGAAGAAGCTCTATAACATTTTTCCTGAGAAAATCCCTGTACACAGGGTTTCCATAAGAAGCAAGTCCCATTACCTTATATTCATCGGCTTGTATCTTGAACCCCAGGAAGGCTGTCACAGCAGCGTAGAACTGTCCAAGTGAATGAGGAAGTCTGATTGCATGGATTTTCTTCATGTTAGTCCCTTCCCCAATCCATAATACAGTGGTGTCGGCCTCTCCGGCACCGTCCACAGTGAGTATAGCTGCCTTGTCAAAAGGAGAACATAAAAATGCAGATGCAGCATGGGCAAGATGATGGTCTACAAATTCGATCTTGTATTGCCCTCTGCCGAAATGCTGTTCTACGACATGCCTCAACCGGAATAATTCAGCCCACTCATTCCGCATCTGTCCCATACCCCTTATTGCCTTTGCCTTAAAGATATGAGGCGACTTAAGAGAGCTTTTCAGCGCATACATAATTCTCGTCCCCAGGACCCAGGGTTTCCAGGAAGCACAGATAATATCAACATCCTTTATGCTTATTCCGGCATACTTTAGACAGGACTGCATCGCATTCTTGGGAAACCCTTTCGTATGTTTTATACGTATGAATCTCTCTTCTTCAACAGCGGCAACCACCACTCCGTCTATGACGAGGGCCGCTGATGCATCATGCATAGTATTGATTCCGAGAATGATCATCGATACATTACGTATATTTTCAGTACCGTGCTGTCAGTTCCAGCGCTGGATCCAAATGAAGGGCAATCATTTACAAACGGTTTCAAAGATAATCGTTTTTTTGAAATTCTACTATAGTGGGGCACATTACCTATGATTGAATATGTTTATACATTTATGCTTTCAGGAGGGCAACCCTCTGCGCCATATGTCGGTATCTATCCTGAAGATTCTTCAGAAGGCTCTAATTTGCACCGGGACTTTTAAAAAGAGTATTGTCTGCTGATTCTTTGTGCATTCGCTCATATAATGGACTACCTGTTTTTTCTTCAACAGCCCGAAAGTATTCCACCACGGCGGCATTACGCGTGTTCTGAACCCCGCTCGCGTTCGTGTTCGGCATAAAATCCACTACGCTATAATAGAACATTATAGAAAACAAAACCAATACAATAAATAATACCATCAGTTCTGTAAATACAATGCGGTCTCTTTTTTTCAAACGCTTCTGAGCTGATCTGATTTCATGGATTGTCAGCCAGGTGCCTTCCCATGGGTACTTTCCATCTTGAAGCGCATCAGTATACCTCTTGTGAATTTCTTTCGACACTTTTCCCTTAATATCCTTCTTCAGCTCCCTGATTCGCAAACTGACAGTATTTCTCTTTTTCATGATTTCGTGTATTAGAAAGTAACTACAAATGGAATAAAATAAGGGCAACAATAAAACTGATGAAGACGGAAAATATTCCTGCATAAACACCTAAGATAAATCCCCAGCCATAGTGCAGGGGGACTGACAGTTTTCTGAGAAGAAAAAGCGGGTTTTCAGGTATAAGCCCCTGCCTTTCGACATCGGCCTGCAATGCAGACAGCGCTCTTTTCACTTCCTGTTTTTCAATGATTGCTGTTATCTTCTCCTCGTTCATGTCAGTCTTCCCGGTCAGGAGCTCCAATAGCTTTCACTATATTATATATTCGCTCCTCTCTTGTCTCTTCCAGGTAATGGATGAAAAAACAGTAAAATATTCCTCCCGACAGTCCCAGGATCAATGCTACCGACACATTCAACCATACTAAGGGAAATGAAGGAGTATCTGCAGGAACCGCCTCTTCTACTGTTACAACAATCTGAGGCACTCTCTCTTTCTGCATCCTGGACTCTTCATGCTTTATTTCAAGTGTGCTCACCATTGTTCTTAACTTCGCGGTATCCATTCTCAGCTTATCTTCCTTTACAAACAGTTCAGGCAACTGCTGAATCTTGCCCTCAAGACTCTCAATAACTGCATTATATGCCTCTATGCTTGCCTGAATCCTCTGTTTTTCAACATGAAGAGTGATTATTTGCGTTCTTAAATTTTCAAACAGTGTATCTTCTCTTTTTATTTTGCTATTAACGATCCTTTCAATTTCGTTTTCCATGTTCTGTTTTAACTGATCATGCTGCTGTTTCAAAGAAATATAATCCGGGTGAGTCTCTCTTTTATCCACTCTCATGCCAGACAATTTTACTTCAATGTTGGACAGGTCCCTCCTGAGAGAATCCAGCAGGGGACCTTCTATGGCAAATTCAGATGAAGCAAAAAGTGCCGCCTCTTTTTCTTTTTCCACATCAAGCGCGGCAATCTTAATTGTATTCTCATGCAATAATATCTGCGATTGTTCCAGATTTAATTGAAAACCGGCTTTCTGGGATATAAGCCGCTGATGTTCTTCTTTTAATGAAATTACACTGTTTTGTTCCTGGAAGTCCCGCAGGGCTTTTCGGGCCGCATCCAGTCTGTCCTTTACCCGAACAATTTCCTCTTCTATCATGGTTTCATTTTTTTCCAGGAGTGATTGCGAATAACTCCCCAGTAACTGGTTTAAATATGTTACATAAGAATTGGCTACACCAGCGGCTTTTATAGAATCGTTATCCCTTGCATATATCCGGATCATATAGTCACTAGACAATGAAAAATCCACATCACGTCTCAGGTCTTTTAATGTTTTGTGCGGAAAATCCTTCTGCACAAGCTCTTTTATTGACTTGCTCTTCAAAATACCCATGAAGGGGCTATGAGGCTCTTCCGCAACCTGAGGTAAAAGAGGCGACCTGATCAGAGACCCTTCACTCGTAGACAGAAATGATATAATATCAGGATTCTGAGGGATAAAAAATACTGCTTTTGATTCGTATACCGGAGGCAGCAGTACCGACATAATCCCCGCAGTGAGCATTGCGATTATTGTAATGGCGAGTATAAGCCATCTCTTGTTATATAAAATAAGCCAGTAATCCAGCAACTCTTTCATGATTTCCTCTTGTATATCATTATGTTAACGGTCTGTTGTTTTGTCAACGTGAGATCAACAATATGTTCGAAAATAAATGAGCTTATCTGTTAATATTTTGAGAATTAATGATCCAGACAGTGTCCGATCATTCATGCATCTTTAAACGTTATACTACTCCGCCTGCGGATGCCCTTTTAATGATCCTTCTTCCTCACTTCAATCAGTACGACACCATAAGGCTGAACAGTAATCGTCCCTCTATGATTTTGATTGATGCCTATCACCACCTCCTTGACTTTTCTGGATCCTTCTAATGAAATATCGGGAAGATTATTTATTTTATCTATCCATATAGAATTATTAATTGTTTTCCCGCCTGGAAGCTTATAGGTACCGTTATAAAAAAGAGCATCTATGATTTCTCTTTTACTGAGTGAAAGCAATGGAAACTTTCTAACAGCATCCTCTGCTTTTTTTTGTGCTTCTTTCATTGCCTGTACAACCATTCTATCTACCTCTCCGTTCACTCCGCACGGGACCTGTGACGATTTCTTTTCTGTTCTCTTGTTAAAGCGGCATGAATTAGATTTGTGTTTATCTATGGTATAGGTCGTAATCTCTGCCTTTCCGCGAAAAGGAAGGTTACTGATAAGCAGGTTCACTGTTTTTGCGTATTGATCTGAATGCTCCAGGTATTCAGTGACCCTTTTCTTAAAATCCAGAAAATGGTCTGGCAAATGCCTGCCACATTCCTGCCCCTTCCTCTCAAGATAAATGCATTTCATAAATGGTTGTATGTCAGGTGGAAAAAGAACAAAGCAGTTGCCCGGTGAAGCATTCCTTTTTTTACATTTCTGGAATGACCTGTTAGCTTTTCCATATCGTGTCGCCATGTACTTTTTTTTATATTTTTCCGCTATCCTCTTTTTATAATAACCAGCCCTGTCAGAAGGAGGTGCAATGTTACGGGAAAGAAGAATTCTCACGATTTTTTTATCCTGTGTTCGCGAGGCAATAACGGTAAAATGGTCATGTTCGTCAAAAAGGACCTCGAGCCTGTCGGAAGCCCTATGCTCCTTCTTCCCGTAAACTATTGACAGCATTCTGAACGCATTATATACAGGTTTTATCACAAGATTACGTGTCAGCATTCCCCAATCACCGTAAAATTGAAGGTTCCCTGCAGTTGAACCTGACGCCCTGTATCTCTCGTAATGGGGATCAACTCTGGAAAAGAATGCCTGGTGCGTGATCCCTCCGGTATCCTGAGCATATACTGTTTGAACGGCATATGCAGAATTGTACTCTGTATCTCTTTCATAACTTCTCTCATCCGGCTGACCGGTCTTCATTTGTGGTTTTCCGAATTCAATCCAGGAGTTCCAGCTTTCTGTATGAACCGGTATATTGTCATTCAGTCCAGCCTTCTTTAATGTATCCCTGATATGTTTCACAACATCTTTATAATCATCCGTGTAAGGGGGTACGCCGAACGGATGGTACAGCACATAATCCAGCGGGAGATTATTTTTAGCCGTATATTTGATCATGCCGGAAAACAGGTCACTATGCGCATGAGCGTTACCAAACGTTATTCCTGCCCCGGGGTTTACTGATTTGATTGCCATGACTGAATACTGATAGAGTTTATAGAATTCTTCCTTTGTTCCGTTCCAGAATTTCAGGTCCCGCGACAGCCCGGAATCTGCCTCCTCCCAGATTCGGTAATCTGCGTCGGTCAGCCCGCTCTTCTTAAAATACTTTACAGTGTAAGCAACAAGCTCTTTCCATGTTTTGTAATTCCGGGGAGGATATCTCCAGAATTCACCCTTTGACAGATTGCTGCTCAGCCATCGAGGCATGATCTGTAAATCAAACAAAACACCTCCTCCTCCCTCTAAAACTTTTTTAGCTTCATGTACAGCCGGAACCAGGACCCCCTCGCGCTTCACTTTGTTTTTATAATCGTCAAAGCTGTCAGACCAGAGCGGAACGAATATGGTTGTCATGCCAGGCGCCATATCGGAATAGTATTTTTTTTGCAGATATTGAATCCCTCCTTTTAAGAGCATATCTTCATTTACTGCTATTACCCCTGTTCTGAAAATATTCGGCATTATCCCGAATGTCCGCGAGGCATCCACGGCTATATCTGATTCCAGCGATTCTTTTACCAGCGGTGAAAAGGAAGCGCCGTATATACGCGACGGCGATATGAACGTGAAAACCAGCGAAGCCAGTAAGAGCACTATAACAACTCTGAGATCTGCTTTTTTCATATTGAATCCCTCCTTTTAAGAGCATATCTTCATTTACTGCCATCACCCCTGTTCTGAAAATATTCGGCATCCTCCCGGCGGGGAGTATCCATGATGCTTTCAGGATGTTATATCCCCTAGTTACTCATCCTGATGCGAATCATGTATGATTCAGCGGTTTTTCCCTGTCTTTTAAGAAAACAATCACCGCGCTCTCGACAAATCCGAGATAGATCCAGTTGTAATAGGAAAGGAAGTCAGGCTGAAACTGGATATTTACAAAATAAGCGATGAGACCTGCCAAAAGGATTTTGAGAACTACTCTTTCTGTTGAGTCCTTTATTAAAAGAATTCCCTTTGTTAATCTCAGTAACACATACAGGAAGAGAGAAGAAAACAAAAGGAATCCCATAATACCGGTATCATCGGCTGCACCTATAAATGCATTATGCACTCCCCATCCCCATATATCGAATGTATAATCCTTCCCTCTTCCGACCCCGGCGCCTATAAAAGGATGCTTGTCAATAAAACCTTCTATCCCCTTTCTCATGAGATCAATTCTTTGCCCTATATCACCATGGAGCTCCATATTTGAAAGCAGGTATTCATAAAACAGGCCCCACCATCCAGCGATGTACGTCGTGGCAAGTATAAATAACATCAATGCCAGCAAATGGATGAGTCGTGTTGGCCACCTCATGTATACAGAAATCAGTATTCCTATCGAGAGCCCCAGCATGTTCGTTTTGGAGAAAGTTAATACAAGCGCTATCGTCATACATACCATCGAGGCGATAAGAAATATCTTCTCCCCGCGACCCAGGGTTCTCCTGAAATAAAGCAATGAATTGAACCCGACAAGCAGACTGATAACCAGATAGTTCGCCAGGAACAGGTGAAGACTCGTAAATGCCGGAACACGGAGAAAAGTGCCGAAATCGGTTGATTCCAGGAGGAGAACAAGGAATTTTGTATCGTACCAGGCAAGAATGGTGCCGGTACTCAGAAACACGATCTCCTGCATTATCGCAATAATTGCAGAACCTGTTGTCACTACTAACAGTGCTTTAATAAAGAAGATGATCAGTTCTTTCCTTCTGAGCAGATCTATTATCAGGAACGCTGTCACTATCGCTTTAACAAGCGGCATCATACTGATAGCGGTAAATATGCCGCCATTAACTGCGGAGAGTACCGCAAAGAAAAAGAGGGCAAAGTTGAGATAATGAAAAGGGCTGCTTACTATTTTATATCCTTCTGACGTAAAAGCGTATATGAGCCATAGAATAACGAATAATCCAAATAGGATATCACTCGAATCCAGTTTCCCCGGGAGCAGACCGCTAGTATGTAAACCGATCAGCAAAAGAAGGCTAAATACTTTTTCCCGATTCCTGATAATGAAATCAATTCTATGGATATTAGCCACCATGACACCCGAGGCAATTACGGCAAGAAAAAAAATAAATGAAACCTCAAAAGGAACAACCCTTAAAAACCTTCCGTAATCTGAAAATGATGACAGGAAGTTAACAATATAAAAATTAGAAATAATCAATGCACCGATACCGATGCCCAGTATTGCCGGTATTAAATAGGTTAAAGAATGATATTGGTACTCTTTCTTTTCGATCATCGATTAACTCTTTCCTTCTGCTGATACCGCCTGTACAAGTCAACTATTTTTCTGTTTAACACTTCGTTGGAGAATTCTCTTGCGCGTTTCCCGGCATTGACTGAGAATTCTTTCCTTAAAGATTCATTTTTCAATAATTTATTAATAGACTCGGCAATTGCTCCGGGGTCTCCCGGCTTTACAACAAATCCGGTTTCCTCATGAACATTCACAAAACTTGTTCCCGTGCCCAGATCTGTTGAAATGACAGGTTTGCCCGATGCCATAGCTTCAATAATAACGGTCCCAAAGGCCTCACTCCTGTGAGATGAAGGCAGAACAAATACATCACAGGCACGGTAGTAATGCGGCAGTTCATTATCATCGATATCATTCAGAAAACTTACATTACCGAGATCATATTCTTTCACCTTTTTTTTCAGAAAATCGCCTTCCGGGCCGGTCCCGATGATCAGCAAGTGCGCGTCTACAGACTTCATGGCGTCAATCAGATATTTCAAGCCTTTAAAGTAACGTAAACGGCCTACAAAGAGTATGATACGCGATCCTCCGTATCGAGCCCGTATTTCCTGTGATACCACGTTGCCCGGCCCGCTGAACCGGCTTATATCGGCTCCCAGGGGAACAATCGTACATTTTTCCCTGACCATTCTGAGAAAGGGTGATGTCTCAACATATTGTGGTGATGTCGCGATAATCAGATCGGCCTTTTTCAGGACCTTTCTCAGTAAGGGCCTGATAAACAGCAAAATAATCTTCTGTTTTATTATATCGCTGTGATACGTAATGACTGTATGTTCTGCCCTTCCTAAAAAGAGATTAGTAATTTCACCTAAAGGATACGGGAAATGCAGATGAACAATATCAGTTTCCAGATTATAGACCCATTTCACCAGAGAGAAACTCAGAGGAGTACTTGATATATTCATGAATCTCGAGGCCTTGATAACTCTCACTGAATTGATCGTCTCAATGGTATTTGTTCCTCCCGGGGACGTAGTCAAGACGGTAACATCAAAACCGTTTTGAACCTGATATTCAGCAAGAGTTTTTATGTAATTTTCAATCCCGCCGATGACAGGGGCATAATCTTTATATATGTGCAGTATTTTCATTTACTCCATAGCATAAAGAGCTCGCGGTTTATATCACTGCCGTGACTGTTGTCCTCACGAAAGAATTATTTCTTCTCCAGCTCTTTATAGACTTCCAGGGTTTTTTCTGCGGTGGCCAGCCACGAGAATTGCCTTGCTCTTTCAAGTCCTCTCCCGGATAATTCATTCCCTAAACGATTATTTTCCACAAGGCTGTTCATGGCATTTCTCATCTCATTTATGTCATTGGGATCCACAAGCAAAGCGGCATCTCCTGCTACCTCAGGCATCGCTGTTACATTAGATGTTATAACCGGGGTCCCGCTCGCCATTGCTTCCAAAACAGGAATACCGAAACCTTCATGAAGAGATGGAAATATGAAAATGTCCGCATTCCTGTAAAGAACGGGCAGGTCTTCATCCGGCACATAGCCGAGGCAGAGAATGCGATTTTCTGATCTCAATCGAAGTATCATGTTTAAAGACTCAGGTACCCTGTTCAGGATCTCTCCTGCAATCACCAGTTGATACATTCCTATTAAATCCTCAGGTAATCCACAGTATGCTTCTAATGTCCTTTGCAGATTTTTTATCCCACTCGCAAATGAGCCTACACAAAGCAGATATTTGTTATAAATGTTGTAATTTCGTTTTAAGAGTTCTGCCTCGTCCGCATTGCCGTCAGGGGAGAATTCCCTGCCTACTCCATTGGATATTACCCTGATTTTATCTGTTCTTCCCGCGACCGCCGGGATATATCTGATCAGTTTTTCCCTGATAAAATCCGATATAACAATGACACGGGATGCCTTTCCGACAGAATATTTTGTTAATAGCTGATACAATAAACGCGTTCTGTTGTTCCTGAAAAAAGTACCGGGGCCAAAAAACGCGTCGTGAACCGTCACAATTACATTTCGAACAGGCCAGAGCGGAGCGCCAAAATCAAAAGTCGTATGTAGTACATCCAGTCCATCTCTTGTAAGACGGGTAATCAGCAGAAATTGTTCCTTTAAACTGAACAATGGCGCGTCGAGCCTGACCGGGTTGAAATTGGGGTTAAGCCCCCTCAGCCAGGTTAACTCTTCATGAGGTGACAGGTAAACAAAATATTCATTCACGTTGTCGATTTCAGATAAACTCTTAACAAGCTCTGTTGCATAACGCCTGATGCCGGCTTTGTGAAACATGCGGGCATCAATTCCTATGCGCATAATGTATCTTCCTGGCTCTTCTCATTCTTCCACAGAACGTATTGTTTATACCCGTGTTTCGTGTTAAAATGCATAATCAAACTATTTGTAATCCGCGGCAATTGATAAATAAGAGAAGAACCGTATGACGGTAGTTCAAAGAATCGAATATTTCGCCAAGCGCGGCCTCAAGATCCCTGTTTTTAAATTCTTTTGTTTTATTGGTACATTACTGTCATCCTTTACCGACAGGAACTTACAAAAAGATAAGATAGGCAGAATACTGGTCTTTCAGGATGGCGGTCTCGGCGATGTAATACGTATTTTCCATCTCCTCAAGCCGCTGCGTATGGAGTTCCCTGAAGCCTCCATAACTGTTCTCTCCCCGTTCGATCGCGGTTTTTTTGATTTATACACGCATGTGCACATCATATCAGAGTTCATAGTAATGAATGTTTCAGGAAAACATAAAAGCGTCTTATCAAAGTTATCACTCGTCTGGTCTCTCAGGAAGAAGTCTTTTGATCTTATTATCTGTCCGCAAGTCGGCCTGGGAATGATAGAATTCTCATTCATGTCTTTTCTCATGGGAGCCCCGTACCGGATTGGGTATGATATGAACGGTTCAGGTCTCCTTTACACTACAAAAGTTCCGCTGCTCGCAAATGAATCCATTTACTATCAGCATATCAACCTCCTGCGGCATTCCGGTATTCTGAGTGGTTCAGGCGAAGATGTTTTGCAGGACCTGTCTGTGACAGTCATCGAGAGTGCCGACTCTTTTGCCCGTCATTTTTATCGTCATAATAACATTACCGATAATGATATGGTATTCTGTATATCGCCTGTTGTCATGGCTGACAGAGAGAATAAATCCCCCCAGCACGACCGGCCTCTTTCTGAATCCCGTTCGTGGCCGGAAGAGAATTATGTCGAGCTGATTAACAGAATTCATACCTCTTTGCACGCAAAGATCCTTATACTGGGAGACAGGATCGGCAAAGGCCCCCTCCTCACTTTTTTAGAAAAGGCAGATAATCCCGATATTATATCTGCGATCGGCCGGACATCTGTCGGAGAGTCAGCAGCTTTGATCAAAAAGTCCAGCATATTTATCAGCAATGACTCGGGCATGCTGCATATTGCCGTCGCACTGAGAGTACGGAGCATTGGCATTTTCAGCTCGACATCTCCACGGCAGGTCATGCCAGACTCAGATAAATGCATATATATCTGGAAAAGCGTTGACTGCTCGCCATGTTTTATTCATCAGCCGGTGCCTGACTTTATCTGTTCTCATAATATGAAATGTCTAACGTCAGTCACCGTAGATGATGTTATGGCCTCTATCCAAACCTTCTCGGATTAGAAGAGGCTTTCATATAATTCTTCGATCTCTTTCACATGGTCTTCCATTGATTTCCAGAGTCTGATATTCCGGCTCATCTCAGATACTATCCCCATGTCATTGATACACATTTCCATCTTGTTCAGGAGATCCCGGCTGTCATTAACCCTGACCAACAGACCGTTTTCACGATCCTTCAGCCATTCAGGGATTCCCCCTATGTCACTTCCGATAACCGGAACCCCCGCGGCCAGAAATTCAATTCCGACTATGCCGAATACCTCTTCCCAAATTGACGGCACGAGGCCAACATGTATTCTCCCTAAAATATGATTCAAATCACCTGTCCTGTATGCTCCGTGAAATTCCGCATTTAAGTGCCGGTACTTCTTCTGAAAGAGCTGTGGTTCATCAAATCCGTAGGCAATGAGTTTTGCCTTTGACTGATCAATCATTGAAAAGGCTTTAAGAATTAATTCATATCCCTTAATACGACTCTGACCGGTAAGGTATCCGAACACCACGGGATAATCCATTGTTGAAGGAAATGAGTTATGAATATCTCTGATTGAGTCTGAACTGATGGGAATAACAACCATTTTGTCATCCGGGACGCCATAGTCCATCAGAATCTCATAGGATCTCGTTGAGTAACAATGTATCACATCCAGCATACGCAATCGTTCTAAACAGTAGTTCCTTCTCGTTCTGTAAGATTCCTCGGGATATGGCAGAAGACCGGAGCCGTGATTATCATCAGGATTATTGCTGTTTCTCATGATTCGCCACAGCCTTTTTAAATAGGGATGGATAAAACTTCCCCTGAGCGTGTTGGATATTCTCTTTTTCATAAAACTTTCTTCCGGGAGTGATGACATACATTCCCTGCACTTTTTCCCGTTCTGGTCATCAGTACATATTGACTCCCCGCGGAAAAAGAACTCACCCTGGGGACACAGGTCAAAATAATTATGAATGGTCTTTATAACCGGAATGCCGCACGCTTTTATGATATCGATCACAGAAACCGTTAACAGTCGGGGATCATGGATATGTATGACATCCGGTTGTTCTTCGCTGAAAACGGTCTCCGAAATTTCCTCAATTACTCTGTTCTTCAGGTGTGCCAGAGGGTCGCAATGGAAATCGAGATGTCTTCTCGGTGAATTAATCAACTCGATCACCTTGACCCCGTCTCTCAGGTAGCCCCTGTTTTTTGTCTTTCCGGACAGAGTATGCCTCGAACCCATGAAAAAAGATACATCCCAGCCACGTCTTACAAGACCCTTCATGATCGACCATTGATATACTATGACACCACCCCGGCCGACCTCCCACGGATTGTAGTCATATCCAATGTGCATAACTCTTCTTTTTCTATGTCCGGTTCTCATGAGTACACCGACGTATATATTTTAAGCGTATTCTCCGCCGTTTTTTTCCAGGAAAATGCCCCTGCCCTGTCTACCCCGGCCCGAATAAGCTTGTTTCTCAGCGATTCGTTATCCAGAAGGCAGATTACCTTTTCAGCTATATCAGATGGAGAGTATGGATTAGCAAAGAGGGCAGCGCTCCCCACAACTTCCGGTATGGAGCAGAGGTTTGAAGAAACAATCGGGAGCCTGCATGCCATTGCCTCCAGGAGGGGCAGACCGAATCCCTCATAAAGGGAAGGAAATACGAATACCGATGCTCCACGATAGAGTGCGGCAATTTCGTTATCAGTAACATAGTCTGTAAAAATAATACTATCCCTGATATTCAACTGGCTGGCCTTTTCCAAAACGATGTAATAGTACCAGTTAGAGGGGCCTGCCATAACAAGGACTATATCTTTCTGTTGGGCTATCAATTTAAATGCCTCTATAAGTCTGATTATATTTTTCTGGGGTTCAAACTTGCCGACATACAGGATATAGGGTTTACTGATCCCAAGCTTATCAAGAATATGCTTTACCCCTGTTTCATCCGGACAGGATATATGGTCATCCACACCATGATATATGACATTCACCTTTTCCGGCTTCACATTCAGTCTTTCAATAATCCTGCTTCTTGAATATTCTGAAACAGTGATGATTCTGCTGGCCCTCTGCACCGTCTTCATGATATTTGCCCGCAAATGATGAAAGAGGTTCTTTCTGCTGAGATAATCATCAATGTAAATGTCCGGAGAAGGAGCGGTTCGTTTCAGGATATCAACCAACCCGGTATCTTCCTCATATTCGACATCCTCCAGATACCGGATGTCATGGATGGTCACGATCCCCTTCCCAAAGAGTATCGGGCGAAGATGATCAAAACAGCCGTGCATGACATCGAAAAACCCCGCCAGCAGTTCTGCGGGAGGATCAATATAGCGCTGTAACCGGACAGGATAGCGGGATAACTTAACTGAAAAGTTCTCCCCTACGGAGAGTCTCTGAACAGTCTCCCTGAATGAACGAACGTGTCTATTCCTGAAAAAATTAAAGAGCAGAGTGTACCGGTTCTCTTTATCAATGACACTGAGGGATTCGACAAGTTTCCATATATACCGGTAGACCCCTCCCCTGTCATTTGTATGTGCACCGAGAGGAGTCGCGTCAATACAGATTTTCACATTCGACCCTCCCCTTCCGTATTGTTGATTTCAGTATATTCTTCATCTCTGACAGGAATGTTTGTATACCTTCAGAGTCTCTATTGCCGTCTTTTCCCAGCTAAAGAGCTTTGACCTTTCTATACCGCGCACGGACAATTCACTCTTCAGGGTTTCATCAGACAGTATCTTCCGGATTCCATCAGCGATTGAGTGAACAGAATACGGATCGACCAGCATGGCGGCATCACCGACAACTTCAGGAAGGGAGCAGATGTCAGACGCGATCACCGGTGTTCCGCAGGCCATCGCCTCAATCGCCGGGAGTCCAAATCCTTCGTACAGTGACGGCAAGAGCAGCGCCTCCGCACCGCTGTAAAAAGAGGGCAGATCTTCATCGGGAACATTTCCCAATATAATGATATCGTCCTGCAGAGACAGTCTGGCTATTTTCTGCTGAACTACTTTATAGAACCAGTCCCG
>SDBV01000717.1_pt1 | contig 47897 bp, 49 predicted proteins | sample 2277081 | NCBI WGS metagenome assembly SDBV01 (sample SAMN10402039, study PRJNA504765) | marine sediment metagenome | isolation source: marine sediment core GS10_PC15, 223 cmbsf | place: Arctic Ocean: Southern Knipovich Ridge | collected 2010
TTAAAATTAAAGTAACCGGATGAATAGAAGGAACAACTCTGCTTACTTCTTCGTGGAGGAGAATTCAGCCCCCCTATGGGGGGTAAAAGCAAAGCCACGTCCTCTGGGCGTGGATTATTTACTAGTTTTTGGAATCAATAATGTCCACACAAGCGCTTGCCGGAAAATTAGCTAAATACCGCAGTATCGGCGGCCTGATTGAGATCCGGGCACGAGAGCTACCCAACAAGGTTGCTCTCAAATTCAAAGACGATACTTATACCTATGCGGAGTTAAATTTACTGGCCAACCGGGCAGCCAATGGACTTGAACAACTTGGGGTCCAGCGCGGGAACAAAGTCGCGATCATGATGAAAAATTCCCCGGAGTGGCTTGCCGTCTGGTTTGGCTGTGCCAAGCTAGGCGCACTCATTTGCCCGGTCAACGGCGCTTACAAGGGTGATGGGTTGGCATACCAGCTGAGGCATTCTGAGAGCACGTTGCTCATAACAGATGATGGCTACCTGGAAAAACTGGAGCCCATCAAACAGGATTTGAGCGTCCTTGAGTCGGTTGTGGTTCGAAAAACGGGTGCACCGTTCCAGCTGCACGATAAGATGGTGGATCTGAGCCACCTGCTTGAAGCGTCTGCCGACGCGCCGCCCGCCATCGAGCTGGGTCCCCAGGATCCCGCGGCTATTTTGTACACATCCGGAACCACGGGACCTCCAAAGGGCTGTATTCTACCCCATGGTCAATATCTCGTTGCCGCTGAACAGATGAGGTGGAATTGTGAATACAACGAGGACAGCGTGGTTTACACCTGTTTGCCTCTGTTTCATATAAACGCTCAAAATTACACTGTCCTTTGCACCATATCGGCGGGTGGAACCGTGGTTATAGATGACCGGTTCACCGCCTCGGGGTTCTGGCAGAGATTGATAGATTGCGGTGCCACCGCTTTTAACTTCATCGGCGGCATTCCGCTGATGCTTTGGAACCAGCCTGAGAGCCCTCTTGAGAAACAGCACAACGTGAAAATCGCCTTCGGTGTGCCGGTGCCGAAGAGCATCTGGCCTCAGTGGGAAAAGCGATTCGGATGTCGCATTGTCTATGCCTACGGCATGACCGAAAACGCACTGCCGGTTCTGTTTCCATTTTCGGCAACACCGGCCCCTGCGCACTTAAGAGGGTCTGGAGGCAAGGCCAGTGATAGCGCAAAGGTCGCTATATTTGATAAACACGATAATCCGGTTGAACCGGGGCAAATCGGAGAGGTTGTCACACAGCCCAAGATTCCCGGGTCCATGATGACTGAATACTATAATATGCCGGAGCAAACCAAAGATGCCTTCCGAAACGGCTGGTTTCACACCGGCGATCTCGGTTATCTGGATCGGGAGGGATATTTCTTTTATGTCGACAGAAGCAAGGATGCGATCAGGCGACGGGGTGAGATGATCTCCTCCTGGCAAGTCGAGTCCGTTGTCGGCAAGTTCCCCAATGTTGCGGAATGCGCCGCCGTGGCGGTTCCCTCGGAAGTTGGCGAGGATGAGATACTGGTTGCAGTGGTTCCCAGGGAAGGTGCCACGTTCTTGCCGCGGGAATTGATCGAATTTTGTGAGCGGGAGATGGCTTTTTTCCAGGTTCCCCGATACTTGAGAATAATGGACCAACTACCGAAGACGCAAACCCAACGCGTTGAAAAGTACCGAATTCGTGAGGAAGGACTGACCGGCGAATGTTGGGATCGGGAAAAGTGCGCCTGGATTAAATAGTGTCTGGTGAAAAATCTTAGTTTTTGTTGAGGCGCTAAATAGGAGATATTTCAATGAACATCAACATCATTGCCGCAGGTGCGTATTGGCCCCGGTTTGTGATTGCCCGAAACGCCAGCTCCCTTAGGGTATGTTCCCATGATGAAGACGCGATTACCCTGGCAGTGGAAGCCGGTCTGGCGGCGCTCGAGATATCGGGCATCCTTCCTGATAATCTGGACGGGATGTACCTTGCGATAGGAGCAAGTCCGCTCGCGGAGGGTCCGGTCGAAAATATTTTGGGTAACGCGTTAGGCTTGAAAAACACCATTGCGACCGCCACGTTCTCCGGTAACGAGTTGGTGTCCCTGGCTGCCTTGTTTGCAGCAGGCGATGCGGTTGCCGCGGGGCGGCTGAAAAATGTGCTGGTCATTGCATCTGAAGGTGGCGGCAGCCCGCGAGGGCAGCTGCCTGGGGCCGCCGCCGTCGCTCTTCTGGTAAGCGACAATGGCGTTGAGCCGGTGGCGATTATAGAATCGATGAAGCGGGATAACGATGTCGCTTTTCACCGCTGGCGTCAGAATCAGGGCGATGGTTCCCAGATGGGTGACTATCGGTTTTTGAAAAGTTTTTTTTGTGAGCATGCCACCGGAGTTCTCAATGCGCTGGAGAAAGACATAGGCAATGCACGCTATGCCGTGTTTACCGGCGCACCGGCTAAGGCTGTTCGGAAAGTAATGGGTAGCGCGGTTGGGGGAAAAATTGTTTTTCTGCCCCACTCGGTGGACCCCGGAGAATTTGGAGTGGCGGGCCCTTTTTTAAGTTTACTGACGGGGTGGGAAGCGGTTCGTTCGGGCGAGCGTTTTTTGGCCGTATCCCATGGCAGCGGGCAGACCGTGGCGATGTCGCTTAAAGCTGGAAATTCAAAGACCAGCCGGGTTAAGCCCCCGATACAATATGCTCATTGCGTGTCAAGAAACGACGACCTTATCAATTCGAAAAACCCGAAGCTCTCGCTGCCCGCCATGTCGACTTTTTTCTGGCGGAACCGGGATTTGCTTTTGGGGCTTGAGGCTCACCGTTGCTTGAGTTGCGGTTTAGTGGCTTTTCCACCATCGGAACGCCCTATTTGTGGCAAGTGCCGCTCAGACAAGTGGGAGAGTTACCGGCTGCCGAGAACAGGCTCTGTGTACACATACTGTGTGAACAACTATCCCCCTGATGGATTTCCGCGGCAGGTTATCCACATATTGGCCGAACTGTCGGACGGAACACGATACTGGGCGCCCGCGTCTGAGATGCACAACGAGAAAGTTGAAATCGGAACACAGGTACAACTGGTTTTACGCCGATTTACTCAGGACGAAGGTGCTTTGGTCTACGGCATGAAGTTTCTAAGTTATAAATTGTAAGGATTACAGGAGGTAAACACCATGGGTTGGAACCGGGTGGCGATAATAGGGGCCGGAATGACACGGTTCGGTGAACTTTTTGACCGCAGTATGGAGCAAATGACTGCGGAGGCCTTTACAAAAGCTTTAGCAGATGTCGATAAAGGAATAGACCCTGATCGGATAGAGGCGCTTTGGTTCGGCAACTGCATGGGTTCTCTGTCGGGCAATGAAATCCCATCAGGTGCTGTGCTGGCCAATGCACTCGGCCTTGTTGGAAAGCCGGCAAGCCGGATCGAGAACGGGTGTCCTACCGGCAGTGATACATTTCGCCATGCCTGCATGGGAGTGGCTTCCGGTATCTACGATGTGGTGGTTGCCGTTGGAGCCGAAAAGATGTGTGAAAAACCAAACCGGAAAAGTCTTTTAGAATCGGGTCGCATCGGAAACCCGACCTTTGCATACAGCCAGACTGCAACGACTCTGTTTGCACCACAGATACACCGGCACATGGAGGAATTTGGGACTACCAAAGAACAGATGGCGATGGTGGCCGTCAAGAACAGATATAACGGCAGCCTTAACCCCAATGCTCACTACAAAACCCACATCACTGTGGAAGATGTACTCAACTCCCCTGAAGTGTGCAGCCCTTTTAATTTACTTGACTGCTGCCCCCAAACAGATGGCAGCGCATGTGTGATCATTTGTAAGGCTGAAATTGCACACGAGTTCACCGATGAACCGATTTACGTCGCCGGTTTAGGGTGCGCGACGGATCCTCTTTACTATCATGAAAAGGAACTTCTCACAGGTTTTGCCTGTACAGGCGGCGCAGCTGGGCAGGCTTATAAGATGGCCGGTATTACCGCTAATGAAATCGATGTTGCGGAGGTTCACGATTGTTTCAGCGGTGTTGAGATCATGAACTACGAAGACCTCGGATTTTGTAACAAAGGTATGGGCGGCCAATTGGTTCAGAACGGGGAAACAAGCCTCCAGGGCCGCATTCCGGTCAACCCCAGCGGCGGCCTCATGTCCAAAGGCCATCCGATAGGGGCATCGGGCATCGCCCAGGTCCTTGAGCTTTATAACCAGCTCCGGGAACGGACGGGTGAAAGACAGGTAAAAATCCACAATGGGTACGGACTTCAGCACAACGTGGGAGGGTATTATATCGCTGTTTCAGTAGTGAGTATCCTCACCAGAACGCTATAGACTCCACAGGCCGATTCGTTAGTTGATGGCATTAGGATTAGAAGCCTTGTCAACAGGAAAAACAAAATTATGTAATTTAAAAACTTTGGCAGAACGCGAGTGCCGAAATAGAGCAAAGGACCTGTCTATCTAATATGGAACTATCAACATTTGTAATCTTATTGCTTGATGGAATATCAAGATGTATCAAATAAAATCGGCCCAAGGAAAGTAAAACCGATTTGAAACATATAGAAAGGAAGATGTGCTGATTCACACCTGACGACATGGGAGAGATGATATGAAGAAAGAAATACGGTTCCATGGTCGTGGAGGACAAGGGGTTGTCAAGGCCAGCGAGTTGTTGGCTTCTGCGTTAATGCACGAGGGTAAATACGCAGCCGCCTTCCCTTTTTTCTACTTCGAACGGCGCCAGGCTCCGTTAACGGCCTACCTGCGATTCAATGAACATCCGATAAGAGAGAAGTGCAATGTATATTATCCGAACTGTATTATCATCATGGATGCAACTGTACACAAAGATGCGGATGTGTTCGCAGGACTGCAAGACGATGGAATAGTCATAATGACGAGCAGCAGGGCGCTGGAATCAGTTGAGGTCCCCGATTCGGTACGGCGTCTGGCTGTCGTAGACGGAGTTTCGATCGCGCGGGAAGTTTTCAACAGCGGTATGGGCACGATCCCCCGGACGAATACCGCTATGTTGGGCGCTTTTGCACAGGCCACAGGCTGGATCAGCCTGGAATGCCTGCAGCAAAGTGTAAAAAAACAATTTTCTGGAGACATGTTATCGTCTAATCAAAAAGCGTGCGAGTTGGGGTTCCGGAAGGTAGTCGTTAAGGATATAAGAAATTAGTGTTGGATGAAAGGAGACAGACATGAACGAATTGGGACGGAAGTCACACTGGAGTTTGGACTTCGTCCGCTGGTGGCTAACAGAGCGTAAAGGCATCAAGCGCACCTATCAGGAGATGAAAGATCTCGATGAGCTGATAGCATGGGGAGTGCTGATGTGTCCTGGTTGCGGCGCAGAAGTAGCACTACGGACAGGCCTCAGAACCTTGGGGAAAGATATTATACTCTCCACTCCGGGTGGATGCGTGTCTGCCACAATGGGTGTAGGCGAGGACTCCAATATAAAAGTCTGCTCGATAATGCCGATTTTGACAGGAGCTGCCTCACTGGCGACCGGCATCAAGCGCGCTTTAAAGAGGATCGGAAAGGGTGACATTCCAGTGGTCATCTGGGGAGGTGATGCTTCAAGCGCCGACCTTAGTTTTGCCAACCTCTCCGGTGCTGCCGAGCGGCAAGAAAACTTGATATATATTTGCTATAACAACGAAGGCTATATGAACACCGGTGTGCAAAGAGCCGGTACTACACCGTTGGGAGCAATGACCACCACCAGCCCTGTGGGTAAGACAATACATGGAAAAGGAGAGCCCGGTAAGGAGATGGCCTTACTGATGGCGATGCATCCGGTCGCTTATGCGGCCACTGCGAGTATTGCTTTCCCCGAGGACTATATTCGAAAATTGCGCAAAGCAATCGAGGTTAAGCAAGGGTTTGTCTACCTGGAGGTGTTCTCGCCATGCCCAACCGGTTGGAAATTCGAACCCGACCAAACCATAAATGTGGCCAGGCTTGCTGTGGAGACAAGAATGTATCCGTTGTGGGAATCGGTTGACGGGCGTTTTAAGCTGAATCGGTATCGATCTCCACGCCGCAGCGTTAAAGAACTGACAAGCATCCTTGGCAAGTACCGACATATCGACCAATCTCAGTTGGATGCCTTGGGCGAACTGGTTAATAAACGCTTTCGACGATTGAAGGCGCTGAGCAGATAAGAAGGAGTGGATCGAGATGGCTCACAATACTAAAGATTTTCTGACTGCAGTAGCCCATGCTCAGGAAGTTTTCATTAAAACAGGACGTTGGCGCTACCAGCGTCCTGTGACCGACGTGAAAAAATGTCGAAAGTGCGGCACTTGCTGGCTCTATTGCCCTACGAAGTCACGGCATGAAGAAGATGACGGGACCTTTGATTCCAATCTCGATTTTTGTAAAGGATGTGGAATTTGCGTAGCGGAGTGCTACGCTCAAGCCATCAAAATGGTTCCCGAAGAAGAAGAATAGATATTCTCGAGTTTCTCAATTCAGGGAACACCGAATATACTATAGGGTTACAGGAGGTAGGAAATTGGGTGAACTGATAGCGATAAGTGGCAACAAAACTGCGGCTATAGCAGGAAAACTGGGCAGGCCGGAAGTGGTAGGTGTGTATCCCATAACTCCGGTTACAAGCGTAAGCGAACACTTGTCTAAGATGGTGGCGGATGGCGAACTGGATGCCGAGTTAGTGGCCCCCGAGAGCGAACACTCTTTAATGAACATCATAATGGGCGCGGCTGTCATTGGCGTGAGAACATTTTTAGCGACCTGCGGGCAGGGGTTGGCGTACATGTGTGAACCGTACATTCAGATGTCCACGCGAAGACTTCCCACGGTAATGCCGGTGGCCAATCGGGACATGATTTCTCCTACCACCGGATTTTGTGGCCAGCAGGACACCATGACGATGCGAGAGGCAGGATGGATCCAAATATATGTGGAGGACAACCAGGAGATACTGGATACGATATTGATGGCTTTCAAGATTGGAGAGCATCTGGATGTCAGGTTGCCGGTCAATGTTTGCTATGATGGTTTCTATGTTTCCCACCTGGTCACCGGAGTGGATGTGCCGACACAACAGGAGGTGGATGCGTTCCTGCCCCCGTTTAAGGCTCTTGTTACATTGGATCCGGAAGATCCTTGTTCCATTGACACGGTCATACCCGGCCCTCTTTTCATGAAGTATCGTCATTCTCATCTGGCTGCCATGGAGGCAGCGGCCAGAGTGATCGGTGAAGTGGATGCGGAGTTTCGTAATCTCTTTGGACGCGGTTATGGGGGACTGGTAGACACCTATCGTGCTGAAGACGCCGAGGTGCTCATGTTGACCGCAGGAGGTGTAACCGGTACAGCCCGGGTAGCGATTGATCAGGCCAGAGATCGTGGTGAGCGAGTCGGCTTAATTAAGCTCAGGTCCATGCGGCCGTTCCCTCGTCGTGAGCTGGGCAGGTTACTGGCTAACCGAAAGGCGGTCGGTGTGATCGACAGAAGTGTTTGCTTTGGCTGGAGCGCAGGGCCTTTGTATGTGGAGACACTGGGCGCGATAAGCTCCACCGCTGATCGACCGAAAATGCTCAATTTTATTGATGGACTCGGAGGTGCTGATATTACCTTGGAGCACATTGATTGGGCAATCTCGCGTACGCTGGACGGTGCCCGGGGAAAAGATGTTCCAGAGGTCAGCTGGCCGGCGTTTGCTGAAGAGGAGCTGGGAGAAAATCAAGGAACCGCTAAGGCCTACGTATCGGGTTCCGCTGTGGAGTAGCGAAGATCCAGGCCCAGGTTTTTACCGACTTTAACAAAAAACGTGGTGCGCGCGGGCTTAATTGCATCACGTTGTGTTGCCAAATTTCGGAGAAACCTTGACATAGATTTTACTTAATGTTAAGTAAAATCCGTTAATTTTCATTGCGTAAGACTAATATCAAAAGGAGAAATATTATGAAAAAAGAAATCATACGTAAAAGCGCCGCTCTCTTTCTCGCGATTATGTTATTCGCAACCCCTTTATGGGCAGCCGGCAAAATTACTCTCAAAGTGGCTGCTTTGTCCCCTCCGGCAGCTCCCTTTTGGAAAGGAGTTGAGAAGTGGGCGGACCTGGTGGAGGAGAGAACCAATAAAGAAGTCACCTTCAAACGTTTTCCTGCCGGTCAGCTTTACTCTGATGCAACCTCGGAGTACAGTGCGGTGGGCGAGGGACTTTTAGATGTAATCGGTATTTTCGGTCTGCTGGTCGGTGGAATAAAGCCTGGAGTCGACTGGGCCAGCGTTCCCGGTGCCGTTACTTTTGACAATTGGATGGAGGTCAATAAAGCACTTGAGCCCCTTATGGCGGAGTACTTTGCAAAAGATAATTTGAAGCTGCTGGGTCCTTCATTCTCAGGCTCGGCTCTGGATGTAATATTCAGCACCAAAAATCAGTTCAAAAAGTACGAAGACTTCAAGGGCAAAAAAGTATATTCCCACAGTAAGTCACAGCTGCTGATGGCACAAACATACGGAGCCGGACCGATCTCCATGCCAATGGCGGAAGTATACACGGCCCTGCAACGCGGACAAGTCGATTTGGCATGGTCTGCCGCCGCTGCCGGAACCCAGTCCTTTAGGTGGAATGAACCGGCGCCATATGTCACTGCAAATGTTCAAGGTGGCATTGCCGGGTATTATCTGGTAATAAATATAGACGCCTGGAACAAAATTCCGGCAAACACCCAAGCGATTATGACCCAAGCTGCCGAGGATATGGCTGTCTGGTCGGTGGAATACAACTCGAATAACTACAGAAAGCAGCTAGATGCCCTTCAGAAAGCGGTTAAAGGCTGGTACGAAATACCCAAAGCGGATGCGGATGCCATGACGGCTATTGCTCGAAATATCATCTGGCCGGAGTTTATTAAACAAGGGCCGATCAGTGCGGAAATAAAAGATATTGTAGAGAGCTTTAAGAAATGATAAACGTAGACCCGGAGGAATTTTTCCTCCGGGTTTTCTTGATGGTGGCATAGCGGTTGTCCACTATCTCTAAAATCCATGGATTCGAAGATAAGCGAGATGCATATGGCTTACCGTTTCTTGAAAAAGTGTGTGAAAATTGCAGAAAAAATCTCTTTTATGGCTGAGGTGATATCTGCAGTTTCCATCGGACTGCTCCTATTATTGGTCGTGGGAGATGCCATTGCTGCTTCGGTTTTCCGTAAACCTTTGACCTGGAGTTCCGATTTTCAGAGCTTGTTTTTGGCATACGCACTTCTCATGCCCGCCGCCTATGTTTTGCATCAGGATAGTCACATTAGAGTCCGCGTACTAGCAGACAGGCTCCCGCCTGCGGTGCAGCGCACAGTGGAAATTTTGACGATGGTTGCTTCACTGGTCGCCTTTATTGCGCTCACGGTTAAAGCATGGCAGTCGGCGGTCTCTTCCTATACCCGGGGGTGGGTAAGCCATACGCCATTCGGAATGCCGCTATGGTGGTCACAGTTGGCTGTGGTTGTTGCATCCGGCTTGCTATGCCTTCAACTTTTGGCTTGGCTGTGTCGCTTCTTCTTCCCGAAGCAATCAAAAGGGTCGAACCCTTCCTCTGTTTCAGATGTTGTCATGATATCAAGCGGCGGGCAGGAGGGCAGTTCATGAGCTCATATCTCGAGGGTGGTATCCTGGTTGGCTCATTTTTGATTCTGCTTTTTGCCGGGTTGCCTGTCGCCTTCACCTTTTTTGTCGTTGGAGGGGCAGGGTTAGTCTTCGCTGTTGGCGGCATTACGGCGCTCTCAGTGCTGTCATCCGTCACCTGGAAAGTAGCAACCAGTTATTTTCTAATATCTTTACCGCTTTTTATCTTAATGGCAGAGCTGCTGATGATGGCGGAAATCACACCCGGTCTGTTTCGGGCAATAAAGAACTGGTTTGGGCGTCTGCCGGGTGGGCTGGGAGTTACCGGTATATTTGGATGTGCCGCTTTTGGATCGATATGCGGGGCAAGCACCGCCACTGCAGCGACAGTCGGTAAGATGGCTATTCCTGCGATGAGCGAACAGGGTTATGATAAGTCCCTTATCGCCGGCACGCTCGCCGCTGGAGGCACCCTTGGTATTTTGGTTCCTCCAAGTATCCCACTGATTATCTATGCCATGCTCGCGGAGCAGTCAATCGGGAGATTATTTGCCGCGGGATGGATTCCCGGCATCATGTTGGCTGTCCTTTTCTCACTATTCACGATATTGCGAGTTCGGCGCACTCCTAGCCTTGCACCTCCCACGGCCGACATTTCCTGGGAAGAAAGATTTTCATCATTATGGGGCGCTTTGCCTTTCGGGCTGGTCGTTGCCTCTATTTTTGTTCCGCTCTTTTCCGGCTGGGCCGGTGTTAACGAAGCCGCCGGTATCGGTGTGGTCACGGCGATCGTCTTAGGCTTCGTTCTTAGGCGCCTGACTTTCAAAGGGGTGGCAACGGCGTTTTTAAATGCCACTCAGTTCACGTGCGCCATTGCCCTGATTGTTGTGGGAGCCAGTATTTTTACCTACGTGCTAACCTATCTCCAGGTGCCCCAATCCCTTGCGGCAACAGTGCTGCACTCGGGTATGTCGCCCATGGTTGCGGTAGTGTCCATGTTGTTAATAATATTGGTTCTGGGCATGTTTGCTGATGCAATCAGCATACTTGTGTTAACTATGCCCATATTCCTCCCACTGGCGGTTCAGCTCAACATAGATTTGGTCTGGTTCGGCATCGTAGTGGTCATCGGCCTGGAGCAAGGTTTGATAACGCCACCGGTGGGATTGAACTTATATGTGCTTCACGCCATCGGAAGCGAGCACGGGATAAAAGAGATGCACATCGTTCGTGGCGTTATTCCTTATTTAGTGCTCATGGCGGGGTTGCAGATCCTGTTAATAGCCGTTCCTGATCTGGCAACCTTTTTACCCGGACTGCTTTTTGATTGATGCAAAACGCTTACGATATATTGCACCGCACTTTGCCACCGCCGATGCCCATAAATCCGACAGTGGCGACTCAATAAAAAGAAATAGATATGAAAAATAAATCTAAAGAACGCAAATTGTCAAAAGAACTGCTATTAAACGAAGCAAAAGAGCTTTTTAGCAGATTGAGTTATCGCGGAACAACAATTGAAACCCTTACGAAGCGTCTGGGAGTCACCCGCCCCGCTATTTACTATTATTTTAAAAGCAAAAGGGAAATCCTTTCAGAACTTCATGCACAAGCTTTCAAAGAGCTTACCAAAAACATTGATGAGATTGAAACCTCTGAAGTGTCTACTTTGGAAAAATTGAGAAGAGCATTGGAAAGTCATGCGTTGGTCGTTGCAAACAATGCTGAACTGGTCAAGATTTTTTTTCATGATGATCAAGAAATTCCGAAAGAATTGCGTGAGAAAATTCGCGCCAAACGCAAATCATATACTGATAAAATAGTTAGTTTTTACGAGCAAGGTGTAGAAGAAGGCGTTTTTAGAAAACAAGATCCTAAAATTGCGATCTATTTACTTCTTGGATCGTGTAATTGGATTTGCCGGTGGTATACCAACGCCGGAACCGTTGATTCCGAATCCGTTGTTAAGACATTGATGGGATTATTGCGAAAGGGCTATGAGGCTGAGAAAGCTCCAAAAGGAATAAGAAGTACATGAGCAATTATTTTGATTTGCATGACCAAGTAGCGGTAGTAACCGGCGCCAGTCGAGGAATCGGAAGAGCTATCGCCCTCTCGCTGGCTGAGGCAGGTGCCAAGGTAGTTGGATGTGCTCGGAATATATCCCTGTTGGATGATCTGGTAGAAGAAATCAGACAGATGGGCGGGAATGCAGTTGGCTTGAAAGTGGACCTAAAGAGTTATGACGATGTGAAGTCTATGGCGGATACCGTCATTAAAAAATTCGGCAGGATCGATATACTTGTCAACAATGCCGGTGTGGTTTTACTGAAGCCGTTGGTGGAATCAAGTGAAGATGAATGGAGAAATGTAATTGATACGAATCTGGTTGGCTGTTTCTACTGTTGCAAAGCAATCGGAAAGCACATGATTGCGAGAAAATCTGGAAAAGTCATTAACATGAGTTCTATGCGAGGGTTTGTGGGGGCAGTAAATGAAACCAGTTATTGTGCCAGTAAGGGGGCTATTATCCAAATGACTAAAGCTCTGGCGCTTGAATGGGCAAAATATAATATCAACGTCAATGCGATTGCTCCCGGATATATTTATACTGAAATGTCAGCGAAAGTGTTTGATAAGAGTGAAGAATTGAAACAGAAGATACTTCGGACCATACCTTTAGGACGTATTGGTCAGCCGGAGGATATTGGTGCACTGGTCGTGTACCTTTCTTCAAAAGCATCTAACTTCATAACAGGTGAAACGATTGTCATCGATGGGGGTCAAATTGCAAAATGAAATTAGCAGACCGCGTGGGGAATCTTTTTCCAGATGGACAATCGCTCTGCCCATCCACGACTTTGAAATAAAAAATAGAGGTGTCCGATTTAGAAATGCGCATTATTTGTTCAGGCGCTAAGTATCGTGAAAATAAAAATATTTGAGCATTAGGAGAGACTATATGACTCGTTCCAAGACAAGCAGCACTATGGATGATATCAAAACAAGAAAGAAAGAGTGGCTGGAAAAAAATTTTCAAAAACAGCCGAAAAAAGAAACGCTCTTAACTCCGGCCGATATGCCCACCGACTATCTGAAAGATATAGGTTTCTCGGGTGAGTATCCGTTTACAAGAGGAATCTATCCAAGCATGTATTCCGAGAAAAGACTATGGTCCATGCGGCAGGTCAGTGGATATGGTACACCTGAAGAAACGAATCAACGGTTGAAGTTTCTGGTTGGCCATGGAGAAACACAGTTATCGGTTGTCAGCGACATTCCGACCCGGGAGGGGCTTGATTCAGATCACCCCATGGCCGAAGGAGAGGTTGGAAAAACAGGTGTCCCTGTGGATTCAATTAGAGATGTTGAGAACATTTTTAAAGACCTTCCGCTTGGGGAGATAAGGCCGGCCTTAATCGCTAGTGATACAGGGTCACTTCCCTTTCTGGCCATGTATTTTGCCGTTGCAGAAAAAAATGGGCTTGCACTCGATAAATTGGCGGGAACCATTCAAAACGATCCATTAACCAACTTTTTTTGCTCGGAGTTGAGATTGTTTCCACCGGTACATTCGATGCGGGTTGTTTCTGATATATTTGAATTCTGCGCGAAAAATGTGCCGAAGTGGACGACCGTTAATGTGGGTGGGAGAACAATGAGAGAGCTCGGGATCTCGGCAGCTCAGGAGTTGGGTATCAGTATGATTTTTGGTATCGCCTATATTGAAGCAGCCTTGAAGAAGGGGCTTGAAATCGACCAATTCGCCCCGGGAATCGCCCATTATTATGCCACCCACAACAATCTGTTCGAAGAAGCCGCAAAACTCAGAGCAGCAAGAAGATTGTGGGCCCGATTATTAAAGGAAAGATTCGGAGCTAAAAACAAAAAATCGATGATGTGTAAATATCATGTGAAGACCACTTCAGTCATGCTGACCCATCAACAACCTTTCAATAATATCATCCGGGGCGCCATACAAGGATTGGCTGCGGTTTTAGGGGGCACACAGTCTCTGGATATATGTTCTTACGACGAGGCAATGGGGTTGCCTACCGAACATTCGGTCATGATGTCACTGCGCACGCAACAGATCATTGCGCATGAGAGCGGTGTAGCGGATTATATCGATCCGCTGGCTGGATCCTATTTGGTTGAGCATCTGACGGATAAACTCGAGGAAGAAGCCCTGGAAATGATTGCAGAGATGGAAAAACTGGGAAAGGGGAGTGTTCTTGATGGTCTTATCTCAACCATAGAATCCGGGGAGTTGTCAAAACAGTTTACGAAAGCCTATATGAAAGTACAGAAAGACGTGTTTTCAGGCAAAAATGTGGTTGTCGGCGTTAATAAATATGTCGAGGAGGAAAGCTCCGGTCCTGAGGTATTCAAGGTGGATCCGAAGTTGGAAAAGAAACAGATTGAGAGCTTGAAGGAAGTAAAAAGAACCAGGGATATCAGCAGCGTCCGGAGTTCTTTGGATAAATTGAAGAAGGCCGCTGAAGGTGAGGAGAATCTTGTTCCGTATACAATTGAAGCCGTAAAGAATTATGCGACTTTGGGTGAGGTGGTTGAAACGCTGGCCGGTGTTTTCGGCATCTTTGAAAGACCTCTTTATTATTAAAAGAGATTTATACCTCAGATCCATGAACCGTATGAAAAATTAAAGCAACTTTAAGGTTTAAATAATGAATGAAAAAAAAATAAAAGTATTAATCGCAAAAGTGGGCCTGGATACACATGATCTGGGTGCAAAATTTGTCGCGAATGTTTTAAAAGACGAAGGGATGGAGGTGGTCTACCTAAGGCCCCACACAACACCTGAGGAAGTGATCTCTACCGCGATTCAAGAAGATGTGGATGTTTTGGGGTTGAGCATTTCTTCAGGCGCACATCTAACGTTGTGTACGAAGTTACATCACCTCGCAGAAAAGAAAAATATAACCGGAATGCCGATTGTTGTGGGGGGCGTCATACCGCGGCAGGATGTGCCGGAATTGAAAAAGTTAGGGGTAAGGGAAGTCGTTATGCCGGGAACTCATCCGGATCGGATCATTAAAATAATTAAGTCTGCCGTGCAGGATAATTAGGTAGTGTCCGTCCACAAACGGCATTTTTTAGCCCAAAGCGGCGTTTTCGCTCTTTTGAAATCCTCGAAATAGCCCGCTATGCCTGCGGTTTCAAAATTGCTCAAGCCTTGCTCTGAACCAAAATCTACCATTTGTGGACGGACACTAGGAAGTACCCATCCACGACTTTAAAATAAATAGTGCATGAACGAAAACTGTCTTTTTCGTCGATATGTGTGCTGGATATAAAATTGTAATCCTCGGAGAACTGACGTATGCTTGGGGTTATAAATTTAATCCGCCTTAATCCTCGAAAAAAAAAGGTAAAATGGATATGCAGTTACTCAAGAATAAGGTTGCGATCGTGACCGGCTCCACAGGCACCGGTATCGGACAGGGGCTTGCGTATGGTTTTGCAGAAGCCGGTGCGGATATAGTTGTATGTGGTAGAAATCCGGCTGCCGGAGAAGAGCTTGTTGCCAATATTCGGTCTCTAGGCAGAAGAGCTCTTCTGTTAAAGGTAGATGTGTCGGATTCCGCTCAAGTGAGGGATCTTGTAAAAGCGGTAATGAAAGAATTTCACAAAATTGATATTCTTATTAATAACGCCGCAACTAATCTGCCGGGTTTAGTGTCCGAAATGAAGGATAAAACATGGCAGCGGGTAATCGACACCTGCTTGTCCGGAGTTTTTTATTGTTCGCGAGAAGTGCTCAAGCCGATGATGGAGCAGAGATCGGGAAAAATCGTAAATATCTCTTCTTATGTGGCGGATTCCGTCTTAAAGGGGATGGCGCCGTATTGCGCGGCCAAGGCCGGAGTGAACATTTTTACAGAAACCCTGGCGCTGGAGGTGGCTGAATACAATATTAATGTTAATGCTATTTCACCTGGATTTATCTATCACAAGAGCCTGGAAGGTATCGTATCAAAAGAACAAATAAAAGGACTACAGAAAAAAACGCCCCTCGCACGAATCGGTGAGCCAAAGGACATTTTGGGTACCGCGATTCTCCTTACTTCCGATTTGGGGAGTTTCATTACCGGAGAGAATATTTTTGTGACCGGGGGTCTTAACATCGTGTAGATAAAGGTTCATCGGTTCAAAATCCACTGTTTTCGATTCGTCGCCTTATCAAACTTCATCTCACCATGACGGAAGGCAGCCACAAGGATATTTGTGGAAAAACTGATACAATGGCTAAAACGATCATCATCGTAATGAAGAAAGGAATCACCCCTATTACAATTTTGCTCATCGCAGTTTCGCCACTGATACCATGGAGCACATAGAGATTCATTCCGACGGGTGGCGTAATCAATCCCATTTCGATACAGATTGTCAGTGGAACCGCGAACCAAATCGGGTCCCATCCTAAAGCTATGATGGAAGGCAGGACAATCGGTACGGTCATTACGATCATTGAAATGCTGTCAACAAACATTCCTAAAATAATATACATCAAGTAAAAGGTTATCAATATCGCCCATTTCGACATCCCGGAGGCCATGATAATTTCAGACAGTTTGGCGGGTATTCCCAAATAATGGATGACGTAAGTAAATATCATAGCGCCGGTTACGATGAGAAAGATAAAAGAGGTTGTGCGCACCGATCCGAGCAATGTTTTTTTCAATATATCCCAAGTGAGTCGTCGTCGAACCAGACAGAGAACTAAAGCGGCCGCTGCACCGATACCGCCGGCTTCAGTCGGCGTCATGATTCCAAAGTAAATCCCCCCCAAAATGAGACTGATCAGTATCATCGTCGGTCCCAGCTGAAGCAACCCTAAAAACTTTTCTTTCCAAGAAACCGCCGGAATGGTTGGAGCCGCATCCGGGCGAAGAATCGCCCAAATCATGGCGGTGACTATGAATGAACCGCCCAGCAATAAACCCGGTATAAGCCCGGCCATAAAAACCTTGCCGATTGATACGCCGGCCAGAGAGGCGTAGACAATCATTGTGATACTCGGAGGGATGAGAATTCCGAGCGTGCCTCCGGCAGCAATCGATCCGAGGCTGAGCGACTCACTGTAATTGAACCGCCGCATTTCCGGAATCGCAACGGTGCCAATCGTGGCGGCTGTGACACTGCTCGATCCGGATATCGCAGCGAACAGGCCGCAGGCCGCAATTCCCGCGGGAATCATCCCGGAAGGCAACCTTCCCATCCACTTTGAAAGGACATTAAACAGTTGGCCGCTAATTCCGCCATAATAGAGAAGCTCCCCCATAAAAACAAACATTGGAACAGCCGTTAGGGTCCAGTTAGCGTTTGCCAGCCAACCGATACGTCCCATCATTTCCGGTTGAGAAATCGGCAAAAACACTATCAGGCCGATCAGGCCCACAATCCCCAAGCTGAAAGCCACGTATGTTCCGCTCAGCAGGAGAAATAATAATGAAATGCCCATGATAATTACAGCGGTGGTCTCAGTCATCGTGTTTCACCAAAGTATTGATGCATTACCGATTGGCAAGCGTCTAATGCAAATTGTAAAAAAAAAGCGGTCAATCCTAAAGGTATCACTATCTGGGGTAGGTAAAGCGGGGTCTGAAGTAACGTAAAATCGCGCTGGTAAGTCGTAAAAGATGTCCATACCAACACCCAACCTTCCCATGCAAAAAAACCTAGAAATACAGAACCCAATATGTTGGTTATGGTTTCTATCAAACGACGGGCACCCGCAGGAAGTAAGTCGGGCACCATGGTGATTCGAATATGACCGCCGGCTTTGAGGGTATATGCGCTGCCAAGGAACACAATCCCAACCTGGAGATAGGCTGAGATAACATCGGTAAACATATCCGGCCGGTTAAAAATATATCTCATGATAACATGTTGAACAATCAAAATCATCATTGCAAAAACAGCGAAGGCACTGACATAACCGAGAACATCCGTCACCCGGGAAATGATTCGCCCGGCATATGCAACTACTGATTTCAGCCTGGAATTACAGCCGTTGGCATCTCTCCTCATTTCAGACTTGCTTTACCTTTGTTAACATTCGTGATCAGCAAAATTTAAATAGTGTCCATCCATAAAGGGCCCTTTTTGCCCTGCTCGGCGTTCTTGAGCGGGTTTCCGGTTACGGCGTACAACATGTACGCCGTAACCGGAAACCCTTGTGCGGACCCCGCAAAAATTTTTCGGGATTTCGTCTCTGATTTTTATGAGCTGTGCTCAACTTGCCCAAGACAATCCCGCCGAGGCGGGACTGAATTGGACCCTTCTATTATTTGTTTTAAAGTCGTGGATGGGCACTAAATAGCATGATTTTAAATTTTTCAGTGCCACCCGCGAAGATGACGGCACCGGCAAGCCGGACTTCAAATCAGAAATTCAAAATCACTTGCCAATGACGTTTTCGCGGGCAGCACTAAAGCGGTAAGGTATATTTGTCGTTAATACCTTTTGCCGTATTTTGCTCGGAATTCGTTTACTAATCTTTGGACTTCTTTCAATACCTCTGCGCCGGGCAGGCCTTTTTTCTCGTTTTTCTCGACAAAACGATCCCAAATACCGGCAGCCTTTACAGCCTCAAAGCCCTTGGCAATCTCTTCATCCGAAGGCCTCACAAACACTTGCCCCGCGTCTTTCAGCAAATGTTTTGCTCCTCGATCGTCGTAAACAATCCCTTTATAATTATTAAGGTCCTGAAATTCTTTAAACGCACTTTTCACCTTTACTTGCAGGTCGGCGGGCAGCGCATTAAAAGCTTTTTTGTTCGCAACGATTGACCAGGAAGCGAGGCCGGCCATTGGCCATAAATTGGTATATTTCAAAACTTCATGGAGTCCGATTGCGTGAAAGACGCTTAGATCGGTTACCAGTCCGTCAACCATACCGCGTGCAACGGCGTCACGAGCCTCACCGATTGTCATGGTCACGGTCGATGCTCCGAGTGCCTTCAAAGCTTCCGCGCCCTCAACACCATGTGACCTCATTTTTAAGCCTTTCCAGTCTTCCATGGTCTTAATCGGTTTGGCCGTTAAGGGATAGTTGGCAACCCAGCTTCCAGTGGCAAGGAGGACCGAATTGAATTTTTCGGCGTATATTTTTTCAAAGACACCGCCCATATAGTTGTCGATGATATAAGGCCACTCATAAACTGCTTCAGATTCATCCCAACCGAGGAGCCAGGGAAGGGAAGAGATGTTGAGCAAGGGAACATCCGCACTGAAATAGGGGTGTATTACGAAACCGATCGGCACTCTTCCATCGCGTATTGCATATAGGGTTTCACTTGCCTTAAGAAGTTCCGTGGTGATTTGCAGCTCCACTTGACCGCCGGTTCTCTCTTTTATCAGATTAGCGAGATGTTTGGACTGAAATCTGTAATTGAAAGCTCCAGGTACAACGTTGGTGCTAAATACCCATTTTGTTACTTTAGACGTTTCCGCTGCCTGAGGGTTGGCCACGCCGAATACTGTCGTGATTATTACGGCCAAAGCGATGGTAAACCATTTTGTTTTCATGTTGTGTCTCCTTGATCTTAGATTTTTGGACTAAAATTAACAGGGCTCTTAAATTTTGATTTCCGACGATCACCTCCATTCTTTTTGGAGCTTTTTTTTGAACTTATACGGAATATTTTAATTAACGTAAAGTAAAATTTTTGTCAAAGGAAAAAAATATAAAATGCTTTCAGTCGGTCAAATTGGAGCTGATGTCAAAGATCGGAAAAATATCACCCTTGCCCCGGGCGGCCTGATCCGGTTATTATTTTCTGAAATAGCACTTGACAAAAATTTTACTTTACGTTAATTAAAAAAATATATTTTAGATAAAATGATTGAGAATTCAGATATATGTACGAATAATTGATCCTTGCCGGGAACTGTTTTCATCCCTCATTTAACGGATATATTCAAATACGAAAAATCACACCGGCAAAGATCGCAACGATATTTTATTGAGTGTCTCAACGAAAACTATGATTTTTCGTTCAGATCAAGGTGAATTAAAATTTTAACCCCAGGCCTGTGCCTTTGTTTTAAGGATTACAATTATATATCCAACCCGGATATGGGCTAAAAAGGCCGTTTTCGTTCAGACACGGATTATTGCAACAGACGAATTTTATAGGACCTGAAGAGGGGGAAGGGGGATCGATGAAAGGGAAAAAATACTGGAATGAAAAAGTGGAGACCCTGCCGCGGGACCAGATGCGCGAACTCCAGGAGAAGAAAGTTATTGCAAAAGTAGCCTATGTATATGCAAATTCTCCTTTTCATAAACAGCTCTGGGACAAAAACGGCGTGCATCCGGATGATATCCGCTCGCTGGAGGATTATCAGAACAAAATACCCTGTTTTAACAAAGACGACCTGCGAGATTACCGAAATGAGACCGGAGACCCGTTTTGCGGCCTGCTCTGTGTTCCGATTTAGGATTGCGTTTTTGTATCACTCAGCACCGGAACGACAGGCGATGCAACATTTCCCGCTTTCACCAAAAGAGATATAAAAACTGCGATAGAAAACGGTGCTCGAAATCTTTGGACGTCCGGACTAAGACCTGGAATGAGGTACTTATACGACCTTCCCCACCATCCGATTATGGCCTCTCTTATGTACGGGGGAGAAAAAGTCGGGGCTGTTACCCTCAACAAAGCGGTCCCAATTCCAAATGAATTTGAAATTGAAAGACATATGATGGTTTTCAAGTATTTCAAGCCGGATGTCTGGTTCATTTTATCGAGCCCGGCATATTCGATTATGAATGACTATTTCAAGAAGAAAGGAATCAACCCCAAAGAACTGTTTCCTCCTGAAATGGTGGCTATATATGGCGGAGAGACAATCAGCCACGGTATGCGCCAATCTATTCTAAAGGAGTGGGGGATAGAGATTTTTGTCCAGAGCGGCACCGGTGATTTTTGCTGGATCAATATTGAATGTGATAAACATAACGGTTTCCATGCTCCGGACGATCTGACTTTTGTGGAGATTCTAGATCCTGAAACAGAAAAACCGATTGAACCGGGTCATCGGGGAGAACTGGCAATTACGACCATGGAGATGGAAGCAGCTCCGGTTATGAGATTCAAAATGGACGATATCGTCGAGATGAACGTGGATAGTTGCGACTGCGGTCGTACAACCTCAAGACTTTTCTATTATGACAGAAAGACAAATGAAACAAGAATTGGCGGAAAATCGGTCTTTCCGATTGAACTGAGGGAGATTTTAGAAAGATTTCCCGGGACACAAGACGGTGTATGTCAGATCATTCAGTATGCGGAAACCATGGATACGTTAAAATTGCGAGCGGTTTACGATGAAAGCATCACCAAAAATACTGCCGAACTTAAAATGACCATAGAAAAGAGAATTAAAAGCGAACTTCGGATAATGAGTGAGATCGAGTTGATCGGGTTAAAGGATTTTGCCCCTCTCTCTCATAAGTTTCCGAGAATTATAAAAAAATTCTAACAATTTGATCGGGGGGGGGTACCCGTATGAAAGACAATCAGAAATACTGGAATAAAGAATTAGAAACGATGCAACCGGAGAAGTTGCAATTACGACAATCGGAAAACCTGAAAAACTATATTCAATATGCTTACGACAATTCACGATATTATCGTCGAATTATGGAAAATTCGAAGTTAAAGCCCAATGACCTGCAGGGGTTGGAGGACTATTATGCTAAATTCCCCTTTTTGGATAAAAACAGTATAATTGAAGAACAGTTAAAGCGTCCTCCATATGGTCAATTTTTGGCGGTTGATCCTGTTGAAATTACAAGACTATACGTCTCCCCCGGCCCCATATATCTGCCTTACACCCAAGAGGACTATGGTCTAGTGACCAATTTGTTTGCCAGTGCGTTTTACACAAATGGGGCAAGGCAAGAGGACATCGTGGATGTGGCCATGATTTATCATTGGGCAATCGCAGGGACGGTGGTTGATGATGCCTTCAGGAAAATCGGCTCGGCCGTTATTCCGGCAGGGCCGGGGCAGTCAAAAATGCATGTGGAAACCCTTAAAAATACAAAGGCCACGGTTTTATATGCATTTACCTCTTTTGCCGGCCACATCGAAGAAGTGGCCCGGGAGATGGGCTTAAACCCCAAAGAAGATTTTTCACTTAAATTAGCAATCATCGTGGGAGAAGTGCGATCCGAGGAAACCAAACAACTGCTGGAAACGAATCTGAATGTTGATGTGCGGGAGGTATACGGAACAACGGAACTGGGACTGATCGCCGCTGAATGTGACGCAGGCGACGGAATGCATTTACATCCGGATACTATTTTCGAGACGATTGATCCTGTCACGGGGAAACACCTTCCTTATGGAGAGGCGGGTGAGATTGTTGCCACATCATTTGCAACCCGAGCATTACCGATCATTCGATATCGAACAGGTGATCTGTTGGGTCCGCTCAACATGGAGCCATGCCCGTGTGGCAGAACCACGCCGAGAATGTCAAGGATTCTGGGCCGGTCATCTGATATCGCCAAAGTCAAGGGTATCTTCGTTGTGCCGAGACAGGTTGAAAATGTGGTAGCGAAATTTCCTGAGCTGGGAAGGTTTCAGATAATTGTTGATCACCCGAAGACGGTGGACACACTGTTGATCAGGATCGAGCATCAGGAAAATGTCGACCTCAAAAATCTAGAGCTGCGTTTGGCCAATGATTTGAAGGAAACGATAAAGCTAAATGCAGAGATCCGGTTGGTAAACCAGGGAACGATACCCGAAGATGCCGGTATTTTAGATGATCGGAGGAAATTTTAGCGTCTGTCCGTCCGTGAAGAGTCCTTTTTGTCCTTCCCGGGGTGTTGGTGCGGAATTGATCAGGATATAAATTTGCGCATTTATTTAATTTAAAGTCGTGGATGGGCACTAACTGTAAAGCCTAAAAAGAATAACAGGAGTTTTGATGGAAAAAGAATTGTTGGTATTTGAAAGACTGCCCAAGGGTCGGAGCTTCGAGCCCCTGACGGAATGCCTGACAGAGGAGATAATAGAAGCGTTTGGCAAGGCGATTGAAACGGAGAATCCCCTTTTTAAGGATAGAGAGGAGGCATCCAAATCCTGTTTTGGCGATATCATTTCTCCTCCTATGATTTCGTATTTGCTGTTTCGCCATTCTTATCTTGCCAATGCCACAATGCCCGGAGGCGGTATCGGTTTGAAAATGGAATTTGAATTCCTGAAGGCGGTTATGGTTAACGAAGTTGTGACAACAAAAACCCATGTTTCTGAAAGCTATGAAAAGAACGGGAAAAAAGTCATCACACTTGAAGGCAAAACGGAGAATGCCACAGGAGAGATTGTATACATTACCCGCTTATCTGCCATTTGGCCTGGGGAAAGGGATTTATGATGGCTAATAAAGCGATATTCGAAACGATCCGAAAAGATGATATTCTTCCCAAACTCACCAAGTTGGTGACCCAGGATAAAATAAACAAGTGGGCGGATGTGGTCGGAGACCACAACCCGTTGCATGTTGATCCGGAATACGCCAAAAAAACCAAATTCAAGACGACAATCGCCCATGGCCCATTGGTGATTTCATTCATTTCCGAGATGATGATGAATTGGCTCGGCGCAGGGTGGATAGAAGGTGGAAAGCTCCTGGATGTCAGATTTCGTGCACCGGTGAGATCCGGGGATGAAATAACCATACAGGGCCGAGTGACGCACAAAAGAATTGTCGACAGCCTCAACACGATCGAGTGTGAAATCTTTGTTGAAAACCAGCAAGGCGTCAAAGTCGTAGAGGGTCGAGCGATCGGTCGCGTCGAATAGGATTGTAAAGCTTTCTGTAAACCGGTACAAATTAGGGAAGACAAGACAAGGAGATCTCACAATGAGTGAAAAAGGGCATTGGGTTCAAGCCGGGGAAGCGATCCGGGCGGTCAATTCGGGAGACCGTATCATTTTGCCGATTGGATGCGGATTACCTCAGACGCTGGTGGAAGCACTGGTGGCGGACAAGGATCGACTCAAAGGCGTCGAAATTATCGGCGGGCTTCAAATTTCATATCCATATTTGGCAGAAGGCCTGGAAGACTCATTTACATATCGGACATGGCAATGCTCACCGCCGATCCGGAATTTATTAAACAAAGGGACGGTTAAGTATATACCGATGCGACAGGGAGATGTGCCGAAGGTTTTTTCCAGGCAGGGAAAATGGCCCATTGATGTGGCGTTTGTCCAGGTTTCTCCGCCGGACAATCACGGTTATTGCAGCCTTGGGGTATCCATTAGCCATAGTTTGCCTACTGCTCTGGAATCAGGGACGGTGATCGCCGAGGTGAATGATCAAATGCCCCGGGTATTGGGCAACTGCTTTTTGCATATATCCCAGATTGACCATCTGGTGGAATCTTCGCGTCCGCTTTTAGAGTATCCTCCACCAAAATCCGTCGGAAATATCGACACCCGCATCGGAGAACTGGTCGCCGAGTTGATTGAAGATGGTTCAACCATCCAGATCGGTATCGGAACGATTCCCGAAGCAATCAGTCGTTGTTTGGGCGAACGAAAGAACCTGAAATTTTTTGCGCTGGGGATAGACAATATCGTTGATTTGGCTGAAAAAGGAGCTCTTGAAACCGGTCCCGGGAAACTCATTCTGTGTGAAATTCTGGGAACAAAAAAGATCTTTGACTTTGTACATGAGAACGCCATGGTTGAAGGGCGGTCTATCGGGGGGACGGTGAATCCACGAGTTGTGGGAAATATTGATAAATTTGTTTCCGTCCTTTCTGCAATAGAGATCGATCTTTCAGGCCAGGTAAACGCCGAGACAGTGAATGGGAAGCAGGTCAGCGCTGTTGGAGGCAGTTTTGATTTTTTGCAGGGTGCCTTATTCTCCGAGCGCGGAAAGTCCATAATTGCTTTGAGCGCAGCGACACCAAATGGGAAATACTCTCGGATTGTCGCGAAGCTTCCTTTGGGCTCAGCCGTGACCGCACCACGGCATTGTATACAGTATGTGGTTACCGAATACGGTGTTGCCGACCTCAGAGCCAAGACACTTGGGGAAAGGGCGGATGCTCTGATCTCGATTGCGCATCCGGATTTTCGTGACGAACTCCAAAACAGCCTTGAAACCGGTATCGCTTAGTCAGCCTACCCTTTCAACGCTGGGAGATGGGTTCAAATGACATCATCGGTTATTTAATCCGGCAGCAAAGATGGGGAACGGTCAGAGCCTGCCGAACAGGAATCAATAAAAAGAGATACGTATGAGCGAGCGAATAAAACTGGTTTTAAAAGGGGATATTCAAGCGGCTGCAAAAATGATTACGGATATTGAAAACGATCCCCTCCGTATCATAGAGGAGCTCAAAGCGCTTTATCGCTGTACCAAAAAAGCCTATATAATCGGGATCACCGGTGCTCCCGGAACCGGTAAAAGCACGCTGATTGATAAAATAATCGCAGCCCTTAGAAGAGATAAAATGAAGGTCGGGGTCATTGCGGTTGATCCAACCAGCCCTTTCAGCCAAGGCGCTCTGCTGGGTGACCGTACCCGAATGCAAAGGTATTGGAACGATGATGACGTATTCATAAGGAGCCTTGCCAGCAGAGGCCATTTCGGCGGCGTCAGCAAATCTACCGTAGATGTCGTGAAGGTGATGAGTGCCATGGGAAAGGATTTCGTGATTATTGAGACTGTCGGAGTCGGACAGGACGAAATCGAGATCGTCAGCATGGCCGATACCACTCTGGTGGTGATGATTCCCGGGATGGGTGATGAAATTCAGTTCATGAAGGCGGGAATCGCTGAAATCGGCGATATCCTTGTCGTGAATAAAGCGGATCATAAAGGGGTCGAAAGGGCAGTGCTGGACCTTGAAACAATGCTGCATGGACGGCAACGCAAGGCGCATGAGGGTGCGTGGGAACCTTTGGTTTTGAAGACGATTGCCACTCGGGGGACAGGTGTAGACGAGCTTGTTTGTGCCATCTATGCACATCAAGTTCACCAGGAAAAAGCGGGAGTTGCAGAAAAGATTCAAGAGGCCAGAGTGGAGTACGAGGTTGTCCAGATTGCCCGGTCTTACGCTTTGGAAGTGGCTGAAAAAAAAATAAGGGAAATGGGTGGATTTGACCAAATGGTCAAAGAAATCCTGCAAAATAAGACTGACCCATATACCGTGGTCGAAAAGATACTGGAAAATGGGAACCCAGAGAAATGAAAACCGAATTAATAATGCCGGAGGATAACAACCATTGACAACCAAAGCGCGCAATAGGATCGATTATCTTGTAGATGCCGGCAGCTTTTTTGAGTTCAACTCCCTCGGTGAGAGTCAATGCCACGACTTTAATATGCAGACTAAGGCGGTTCCGGGAGATGGTGTCATCACCGGAAGCGGGAGAATCGATGGGCGAAAGGTATTTCTCTACTCCCAAGATGTCACTGCACTGCGGGGGTCTGTGGGCCTGGTGCATGCTGAGAAAATCAGGCATCTGTTGGATTTGGCCTTAAAGATGGGGCTCCCGGTTATAGGCTTGAACGATTCGGTCGGTGGTAGAATTCAGGAAGGTATCGACACGATCCGAGGATATAGTCAAATCTTTTCGGGAAATATTAAATGTTCGGGAATCGTTCCTCAAATTGCTGCTATTTTTGGCAGCTGTGCAGGCGGAGCGGTATATTCCCCGGCTCTGATGGATTTCATCTTCATGATCGATCAGGAAAGCCACATGTTCATAACAGGGCCGGTTGCCGTTGAATCAGTAACGGGTCAAAAAACCACAAAGAACCAGTTGGGTGGAACGCAGATTCATGGGAAAGTGTCGGGAGTCGCGGATTTTATCTCTGCAAATGAAACGGACTGTCTGGATGGAATAAAGCGGTTGTTATCTTACCTGCCATCCAATTGTGATGAAAAACCGCCGCTCATGAGGACGGAGAATGATTCACCTCAACAAAATCCCGAGCTCGATTCTTTGGTGCCGGAAAATATCAGAGCGCCTTATGACATGAAAAGAGTCATAAAATCGATCTTGGACAATGGTGAATTTTTGGAGGTGAAATCATTGTTCGCCTGCAATCTTATTGTGGGTCTTGGCAGGCTGAATGGCCGGAGCATTGGTCTGGTTGCCAATCAACCCCTGCATCTGGCGGGGGCAATCGACATCAACGCTGCGGTTAAGGCGGCCAGATTCATCCGTTTTTGTGATTGCTTCAACATTCCGATAGTCACGCTTGTGGATACGCCGGCTTACATGCCCGGAGTGGATCTGGAACAAAACGGAATTATACGGCACGGCGCGAAAATGCTTTATGCATACGGTGAAGCCAGCGTGCCGAAAATCACCATCATCATTCGAAAAGCATACGGAGGCGGTAATCCTGCCATGTGCAACAAGGAGATGGGCGCTGATTTCGTTCTTTCATGGCCCATGGCTGAAATCGCGGTTCTGGGTGCCGAAGCAGCAGCCCAGATTCTCTTTCACCACGAGATTCAAGAATCGGCCGACCCTGCTGACACCCGCAACCAAAAAATTAACGAATACCGCCGTTTTTTCAGCAATCCGTATCAAGCTGCAAAAAAACAATATATTGACGGGATCATCGAGCCCAACGAGACGAGAACCGTATTGATCGAACTTCTGGACCTCTTGGGAACCAAAGAGAAAAAAAGAGCGCCAAGAGGACATGGAAACATCCCGTTGTAGACCGTGTCAATAACAAAAGCTATATGGAGACAAATACATGCCCGGCAAATTGAAACTGCCCCAAAAAGTAAGTATCACCGATATTACCATGCGAGACGGGATTCAATCCGAACAAAAATTCATACCGACACAGGCGAAACTTCACATTATCAACAACCTGATTGATGCCGGTATCAAAGAAATGGAAGTCACGGCGTTTGCTCCCCCAAAATACCAGCCTCAGTTCAAAGACTGGGAACAAGTCTTAGGGAGCCTGCCGCAACGAGATGATGTGACGTATTCTTGTGTGGCCATGGGCAAAAAGGCGACGGCAAGGGCTTTCGATGCCAGAGACAAAGGATATCGTGTGGACAGAATCCTCATAGCCGTCTTACCTGCAAGTGAGAGAATGAATAAACTTGTGCTTGGGATGGATTATTCCGAAACCTGGCAGTGGGTAAAAAATTGTGTTCAACAGGCAAAGGAACGCAATATCAAGATCAACGGGGTTCTGACGGGAATTTTCAGCCCTCCCCCCAAAGAAGAAGCTGGGATTAACATGATGGACAAAGCGCTGGAGTTTGCTGAAAGGCTTTTGGAAATCGGCGTTGACGACCTTGAACATCCCGATCATCTCGGCGAAGCCACACCTGATAAGTCCTATGAGTACTTCAGTCGCGTGATGGAAAAATTTCCTGATCCGAAACTGCATGTTTTCCATATTCATGATTCAAGAGGACTGGGACTGGCCTGTTACTTTGCAGCACTGCAAACCGGGATCCGAAGATTTGAGGCTACCATGGGAGGCTTGGGAGGATGGCCCGCCAATTTCATAGATGGTGTCCCGGTGCCCGGTTTAAAGGGGTTAGTGGAAGTATCGCGCCGATCGGGTCTGGTGAGCACTGAAGATTTGGTTGTCATGCTGGAAGGAATGGGAATTGAAACCGGTGTCGATGTCGATAAAATCATGGATTTAGGTCGTATTGTTGAGAAAATCATGGACCGGGAACTATGGAGTCTAACGTTGGGCACCGGGAGTCGTCCCGGTTCCGGAAAGGTGCCTCGTGAAGTGCAGGACGAACTTAAGACCGAAGGAAAATGAAAAGAGACCGTAGGATTTAGCACGACTGCAATTGCGGATCGATCGGCATAAACGGTTTCGTGATTAATACAATTTTTTTCAGAAACCTCAGGAGGATATCACATATGAGGGCAATCGATGTACATGCCCATATGAGCACCGAAAAGTACAGTTACGAGCGTCGATTCGGCAAAAAGGTTGCTGATGCCATAAAGAGTTACTATCGGGTCGAAGAAAACTTTCGGACCGAGGAAGAAATGGCGCAAGAATTCATAGACCTGGATGTAAAGGCGTTTCTAGTTGCCTGGGATTCTGAGTTTGTCACCGGACTCCCTCCAATCACGAATGATTATGTGGCCGGAGTTGTGAGAGATTTTCCGGAAGCTTTTCTGGGTATGTGGGCAATGATCGACCCCTGGAAGGGAGAAGCGGCCATCAGTGAACTGCAGCGATGTGTGGAAGAGCTTGGCATTACGGGTTTGAAATTCCAACCCACGGCTCAGGCTTTTTTTCCGAATGACAAACGCTTCTACCCTCTTTATGAACAATGTATGGAATTGAAGGTTCCCGTCTCCTTTCATACCGGCACGACCGGGCTGGGTGCCGGACTGCCGGGGGGTGCGGGGTATCACCTTAAATATACTCAACCGATCTTTCTGGATGATGTTGCCGCCGATTTTCCCGAATTGACAATCATCGCCATCCACCCATCCTGGCCGTGGCAGGAGGAGATGATAGCGATCCTGCTCCACAAGCAAAATGTCTATAATGATCTTTCGGGTTGGGCACCCAAGTATTTCAGTGAGAGTCTCAAAAAGGAGATCAACGGGCGGTTACAGGATAAATTTCTTTTTGGATCTGACTATCCGGAAATACCGGTCAAACGATGGCTGGAAGAGTTTGAGAATGGCGGTTATAAATCAGAGGTAGTTGAAAAAGTATTATTGAAAAACGCGAAGCGAATTTTGGACCTGTGAGAAAGGCGCACCCGCGGTTTATCACAGAGAGCAAATACATACTGACGAATCTATGAAGCCATTTATATTATGGCTTCCCAAACCATTAAGAGAGTTGTTGTGAAAGAAATCAAAAAAAACAGGGATGCAGTTGAGAAGTGGGCCAAAAAGCACGACGTTGATTCCCTACCCCCGGCTACAAGTGAGTCCGGACATCCTCTAAAGGCCTTGTATACACCCGCGGATATCAGTGAGGTGGATTACTTCGAAAAAATAGGCTTTCCCGGAGAATACCCATTTACCCGGGGGATTTATCCGGGGATGTACCGCGATCGGCCATGGGCCATGCGGCTGTATTCGGGCTTTGGTACGGCGGAAGATACAAACAAGAGATGGAAATTTTTGATTCAGGCCGGCAATAATGGGGTGGGGTGTGCCTTTGATCTGCCGACGCAGATGGGCCTTGACTCAGACCACCCGGATGCACGGGATGAGGTGGGAAAGGTTGGGCTGGCTGTTGATACCCTAAGGGACATGGAGATCCTATATCAGGATCTGCCGCTGGATCAGATTGTGACCTCTTTTAACATCAACGCCCCGGCAGCGATCATCCTTGCGCTCTATATCGCTTTGGGGGAGAAACAGGGGCAAAAACCAGACCAGCTCCGGGGCACTCTGGCAAATGATATTCTGTGCGAGTATGTGTCACGGGGGATGTGGGTTTTCGCGCCACCAGCCGCGCTCAGGCTCGGAACCGATGTTCTCGAGTATTGCACGAAATCCATGCCGAAATTTTATCCGTTTAACATCCGCGGCATTCTCTTTCGGGAAGCCGGGTCCTCAATGGTGCAGGAGGCGGGTTTTTCTTTTTCCAATGCCATTGTGTATATTGAGCAGGCTCTGGAAAGAGGACTGAATATTGATGATTTTGCCCCCCGTATCAGTTTCTTTTTTTGTACGGGAACACATTTCTTTGAAGAAGCCGCTCGTCTCAGAGCTGCCAGAAGAATTTGGGCCGGGATTATAAAGGATCGTTTCGGAGCTCAAAACCCGACTTCTATGCTGTTTCGATGCACCGGATCCGTGGGGGGTAGCTTTTACCGGGCCCAGGAACCGGAGAACAATTTGATCCGTGGGGCATACGGGCTCCTTTCCACCGTCCTCGGGGGAACCCAGGGAATGCTACATCCGGCATGGGATGAACCTTTTGCCATTCCCACAGAAGAAAGCGCTAAGCTTGCCCTGAGAACACAACAGATTTGTGCCTATGAGACCGGGATCACGAAGACCGTGGATCCCCTCGGAGGTTCATATTTTGTAGAGGCAATGACTAATTCTTTGGAAAAGGAAATAAAAAATACAATTCAAACCATCGATAGAATGGGGGGTGCCGTTAAAGCAGTTGAAAGCGGCTATATGCAGCAACGCATTGCGGATGAATCTTACCGGGTAGCGCTCGAGGAAAAGAATGGAGAAAAGGTCATTGTGGGTGTGAATCGGTTCCAGGATACGCAGGCCAAGAAAAAGATGCAGCTTCACGCCTTTGACCCTTCCATTCTGACCCGCCAAATCGATCGGCTCAATGAGGTCAAAGCCAACAGAGATAATCACGCCGTCAAAAAAGCATTATTGGAACTGCGGCAGGAAGCGAAAGGGGAATCAAATCTGATACCCTGTCTGGTTGAGGCAGTTAAAAACTATGCCTCCATCGGGGAAATTATGGATACGCTCAAAGAGGTTTTTGAGCTTTACCGGGAGCCGCTGGTGTTTTGAGATTCGCTGTCGGGCAAATCAACACGCTTATAATTATTTAAAGGAAAGAGATGTCATTTAGAATCCGAGTGCTTATGGCCAAGGCGGGCTTGGATGGTCATGATCGTGGAATTAAGGTAATCGCTAGAACCTTTCGGGATGCAGGAATGGAGGTTATTTACACCGGGTTACATCAGAGCCCCGCTCAGATCGTCAAAACTGCTATCCAGGAGGATGTGAACGTGGTGGCGTTAAGCATTTTATCGAGTGCTCATATGAGTATATGTAAAAAGATCATCGACGCGCTTTCAAAAGCCAATGCGATGGATAAAATCCTGATCCTGGGGGGCACTATTTTAGAAGAGGATATCTCCAAACTCAAAGAAATGGGAGTGGCGGCGGTTTTCCCCACCGGTTCTCCTATTGATGCGGGTTCGGAGTATTTGAAAAGAATGTTCAAGGATCGCATGGCTTGACAAAAGGAGGTCTGATTGGATTTTTTACTGAATGAAGAGCAAAGGATTTTTCAAGAATATTTTCGGCGGTTTTGTGAAAAAGAAGTCGCTCCACTGGTTGAGGAAGCAGAGGAGACCGAGACATTCCCACTCCCTCTTTTTTCAAAGATGGCCGGATTAGGCTATTTATGTCCCCGGTACCCTGAAGAATATGGATCGGCCGATATTGATAAACTGACAGAGGTCATTATGCGGGAGGAGTTCTCGCGCGTCTGTCAGGGTATTGCCAGTTCATGGTCTGCACATTCCCATCTGGGAACGTACCCCATTTTTAAGTGGGGCAGCGAGGAGCAAAAGCAACACTATCTGGTTCCTGCAATCCGTGGAGAAAAACTGGCCGCTTTCGGCCTCACCGAACCGGGTGCCGGCAGTGACATTAAATCTATGGGGACCACGGCTGTAAGAGACGGCAAACACTATATTATCAATGGCAGCAAGACATTCATCACCAACGGTACTTTCTGTAATTTCGTGGTGCTTGTTGCTTACACGGATCGCTCCAAAGGATACCGCGGAATCAGTATGTTTATCGTGGACAAAGGCACAGAGGGTTTTTCCGTAAGCCGCAAGCTTAAAAAAGAAGGTATCCGGTCATCGGAGACAGCGGAGCTCTCGTTTGAAGACTGTCGCGTTCACCAGGACCAGCGCATTGGAAAGGAAGGCTCTTTTTATGCGCTGATGGACACACTCAATGAAGGAAGAGTGGGCGTTGCCGGAAACTGTGTCGGTATTGCGCAAGCGGCCTACGAAGCGGCATTGCGATATGCCAAGGAGCGGGAGCAATTCGGCAGACCGATCGGTTCTTTTCAGGCAATTCAATTCAAGCTCGTTGATATGCTGGCTCACATCGAAGCGATTCGTCTGTTGGTCCATCGCGCCGCATGGATGATCGATCAAGGAATGAATCCGATCAAAGAAGCGTCTATTGCCAAGCTCATGGCTTCAGAGACCGCCGTGAAGGTCGCACGGGAAGCCATCCAGATTCATGGAGGCTATGGAATGATGCGGGAGTTCCCGGTCGGGCGTTACTTAAGGGATGCTCTGGTCTATACCATCGGTGAGGGAACCTCGGAAATTCAAAAGAAAATCATAGCCAAACAAATTGGTTTGCCCTAGGACCTTTGGTGGTTGGATGGATCGTCGTTACCTCTGGGACGAATATAACGCTTGTTTAAGAGTGAGATGAAAAAATGATAAAATTAAAGGATAAAGTCGTACTCATATCAGGAGCAGGATCCGGAATCGGCAGGGCAACAGCGCTACTGTTGGCAAAGGAGGGGGGCAGCATAGCCGCCATAGATTGGATTGTCGAAAGAGCTGATGAGACCGTTAATGCGATTAAGGAAAAAGGGGGGAATGGAGTTGCCATAAAAGCCGATGTTTCTAAGGCGGCGGAAGTCGAAAGTATGATCAAACAGACGATTGGGGCATACGGTAAACTAGACATCCTCTTCAATAACGCCGGTGTTATGCAGCCTCTGAAAACGATAACGGAAACCACAGAGGAAGACTGGAACCGGGTAATCGACATCAACCTTAAGGGCACCTTCTTGGCCATGAAGTATGGAATTCCTGCGATGATCAAGAGTGGGGGCGGAGCTATTATCAATAGTTCTTCCATGGCCGGACTTATCGGATTCACATACATGCCGGCATATGCTGCAAGCAAAGCCGGAATAATTCAGCTGACGAAAAGCGCAGCTCTGGAATTTGCCAAGCAAAATATCCGGGCCAATTGTATTTGTCCCGGTTTAATAAAAACGCCCATGGCAGAAAACCTGGCAATGGAACCGAATTTGAAATATTATAAACCGGCGAGAAAACAAATTCCTTTAACGCGCCAAGGTACTCCGGAGGAAATCGCGCGTGCCGTCTTGTTTCTTGCTTCCGACGATTCTTCCTATATCACCGGAACCGCTTTGAGTATCGACGGAGGCGTGATAGCGAGGTGATGGAATAAGCGGTAATTGTTTTTGTCAAACTTTCAATTCTTTGTAATTTTTGCAGCTTTTTACCCGTATCCTTAAATTTTTGCCCCCTTGTACCCTCTGAGTTTATATCTGCGCCGTTAAAAACAACTTATCTATTTTGTTTTTAACACCATCTAATCGAATGTTGATCCTTATTTATTTTAAAATCGTGAACGGGTGCCGGCGAATTGCCGGATTGACATTACGATCTTAATTATGTATTTGGATCCTTATAGAATTGAGTCTGTTGAGGCTTGGGGTCGCATTCGTCGTGGCCAATATCTAATTACGCGATCCCAGCCGTTACCCAACCCGATCAGCCTTGGCTTTTTTCTTAGATCTGCTCTTAAAAAACGAATGATCCTTTTCTTTGTTTAACCAAGGAGGACCCGATTATGCAGTTTATTTTTGTTCACAACAACATCAATGTACTGGATCTGGAAAAGAGCATCGCCTTTTACAGGCAGGCTCTGGGTCTGGTGGAAATGCGCCGCAAAGAGACGCCTGATTTCACCCTGGTCTTCTTAGGGGATGGCAGTTCGGCCCACCAACTGGAACTGACCTGGCTGAAAGACCGCAGTGAACCCTACGATCTGGGCGACAACGAGAGCCATCTGGCATTCACTGTCGATGACTATCCGGCGGCCCACGTCCGGCACACCGAGATGGACTGTATCTGTTACGAAAACGAGGCTATGGGACTCTATTTCATTGCCGACCCCGATGAATACTGGATTGAGGTCCTACCGGCCAAAAGGTGACGACAACGACAATGCCGTTATCCAATTCCCATGGTGGGGGGGTACCCTTGAGACTTGTTTCGAAAACAGCCATTGGATGACTATTTCAATGCAGTCGGATCTTGAATCTTGATGCAGCGCTCTTTTTCGATTGTATCGACCCCTATTGTTGACCCTATTGTCTTGGAATACATTATAAATTGCTGCAAAGCAGCAAGTCGAAACCGCTCATGCAGGCGTTGGAGCCGGATGAATCAATATGTCTTTTATAAAGAAATACAAGTCTGACCTCGACACGCCATGTCTGGTGCTGGATATGGATGTCCTTGAGCGAAACCTTCAGAAGATGCAGACCGCTGCCAAGCATGGCGGCAAGAATCTCCGACCCCATGTCAAAACACACAAGTGTTCAGCCCTGGCCAAGAGACAAATCGAGGCTGGGGCAATTGGTGTCTGTGTCGCAAAGGTTTCTGAGGCCGAAGCATTGGTGAAGGCGGATCTTAACGGTATCCTGATTACCGGGCCGGTGGTGACACCTATCAAAGTAAAAAGGCTTATCGATCTCGTAACGCTGGACCCTTCCCTCATGGTCGTTGTAGACCATCCCGACAACATCGAATTGCTCGATGCGGCTCTGCGCGCAAAAGGCATATCAATGGGGGTGCTTCTATATGTTGATGTCGGCCTGAATCGGACCGGAGTGAGACCTCAAGACGCATTGGCATTAATGGAACATATCGTTACCCGCTCGAGCCTGCATCTTCGGGGAATTCAGGCATACGCCGGCCATGTCCAACACATTCAGTCCTATGCCACGAGAAAGAAAACCTCCCGCCAATGCCTAAGGGGAGCCGCACGTCTCTTCCGCGAAATTCGGACCACCGTGCCGACCTGCACCATCTTTAGCGCTACCGGCACCGGAACGTTTGATATTGATCTTACCATTCCCGAGGTATCGGAGCTTCAAGTAGGATCATATGTGTGCATGGACACAGAGTATCTTGAGATCGGATCAGCTGATAACGATACACGATTTGTACCATTTGGCCCGGCCTTGCGACTGCTCACAACGGTTATCAGTGCCAATCACGACGATTTTGTTACGGTAGACGCAGGATTAAAGTCACTCTACAAAGATGGTGGAAAGCCACAAATAATCGTGCCTGAAAATTCCAAATTGGAGTATGACTGGTTCGGCGATGAATACGGCAGAATCACAAGCGCTACCCATTCAACGCTCCCGTTGCTCGGCTCTGTCCTTGAACTGGTGACTTCCCATTGCGATCCAACAGTCAATCTATTTGATCACTATTATCTCACAAGAGGCGACAAAGTGATCGGCACTTGGCCGATAGATCTTAGAGGATGCAGTCAATGATCTTTTTTGTCCAAACAGATTATTTGAAATCTGCATAAATTAGTTGTCGCCAGGCCATGCCCTTTAAAACAAATCGATCCACAACCGACTTTTACGAAATATTTAGATTTGAAACGGAATGCTCAGTCAGTCGGTGATTGTTTCAAATATTAATATGCCTTTCCCTTCCCAAATATTCATTTGCCCCGGCTAGGAAAGTGGGACCGTTGTTTAAAATTAAAAATCTGCCAAGCGAAGCGACACCAATACTTCAGTCATTTTAGTTCACTTGAGGCACTTCCAATTTTTTCAATTTGAAAAAAATAAGCCCCTTTCAGGAATAAAGCAAAGTCGGGTCTTGTGGGCCGGGATTTTTACCCTTAATGAAATTCGCTGCCGCGAACACCGTCCGGATCAATTTCAGTTATCAATTTAATTATATCAGGGCCCGGCGCAAGAGTTTCGCTGACATCCGGGGCTATCCGGATGTCAAATCCGGTGTTTTCCTTAATTTCATCGACACTGTGGCCTGCATGGTAATGTTGAATCTGCATCACCCGGTCCGAATTTTTGAAATTCATTATTCCCAGATTGGATATCACTACAATTTCATTCTTTTTATACTCATCCGAGCGATGATTATAGCCCTGGCCGGTTACAAAATCCACCTCTTCGACAAAGATTCGGCGGGTATGCCGGGTAACCCAGATGACGACTTTGGGTGTGATCGGCATCAAAAAAGCAGAGGCCGCACCCCCCGGAAGTTGCACCTTGGGGTGTTCAATGTCTCCAATCACGGTTCGGTTTGTATTACCATAACGATCGACCTGGGCCGCGCCTAGATACATCAAATCCAATTCTCCCCGTTGAGCCAGATCGAAGGATTCGTGCAAGCCAAAATAAGCCACTGCGTTCCGATTGAGCCGGACATCAAAAGAAGAGGGGTAAATTCTGTTCAGTTCAGGATCCACACCTTCGGCACCTGAAATATAAACCATATCCGGGGCATGGGTTTTGCGGGCCACACTCATGGCCAAAATCGGCAACGGTGATGAAACACCGTGCAAAACAGTATCTAAATTCTCGATTTCCGAGGCCATGGCATATATCATCATCTCCGGCGTTCCGATTTTAGCGTTCATGTACTTTCCCTCCCATGGACATATTTATCCAGATACTCGTTGAATTGATTCTTGGCAGCTGCTTTGAGGTATTTTTGGATATGATCATAATCGACATCATAGTAATTCAGGCAGCAACACGGATAAGCTCCTTTGGGAGTCTCCACAACCGCATCGACAAGGAAATGGGGAAGTGTTGTCGCCTCCGGCATTTTTCGAATCTCACTGTTGGAAATCACCTCTTCTACCGTCACCACTACCTTCTTGGCTGCTTTGGCCTTGATAACATCTTCGTAAATGGGACCTTCGATTCTGACATTGCCGAATTCATCCGCCTTTTGTGCATGGATAATGGCAACATCCGGCTCAATGGCCCGGACCGCAATCATGGTTTCACCGGTAAACGGATCCTGGACCTCTTTTTGGCTTCCGATCACCTCACTGATGGTCAGCAGATCGGAACCCAGCATCCCCTTGATGGGGATTGACGGCAATCCCATGGCCGCCGCTCGAAAGCCGGCAATAATCGGCTGGCAGGCCCCTTCCTTGGTAATCAGTTCACCGCTTTCGGATTTTTTGCGAAAATTAGGCGCCATGCCGAAAACCTCAAAACCCAGCATTCCGGTCCGGATTTTTTTGACGCAACCGGCACCGATAAGCATATCAAAATCCATGGCAGGCTCTCGATCAATCAGGTTCAGATCCTTTTTTCCCCGGCGAACCAACTCCCGCACAAACTCCATTGGAGCCCGGCTGAACGTGGCTCCGCCAAAGGTTACCAGGTTGCCATCTTTAACAAACCCGGCAGCCGCCTGGAGACTGATTAATACTTTTTTCATTCCGATTTCCTCCTGTTTTGCGGGTCTTAAGAGAGTGGCTATATTTCCCGGGTCCATAAGGACCCAACAGCCGGACCGCCGCCGACACAAAGGGTAGCTCCGCCGGTGGTATATCCCGCCCGCGCCATTTCATAGTATAAGGTAACAATAATCCGGATCCTCGTGCACCCAACCGGATGCCCTATTAAGGCTGTCTAAAAATTTTTCAATGGCGGGCATCCACTGACGATTACAACCTCATTAATTTCTATCCTTAAATCCTCCTTTGGCGCTCTTGATCGTGGCTGATGTCGCATCGCACCCCTTTAGAGGCGTAATTTGGAGAGTATCGCGATGCAACATGTGACCGATTATATTTATAACAGAGAGACACAATCCGCAAGTGGATATTCTTTTTGGAGATGGGACACCTCATTATTTACTTGAAGCCGTGGACGGGCACTAAATAGTTATCGTCGTAGTTTCGCTCCCTTGGATTAGTCGAATCCAAACTCAATTTAAGCGCTAAATCTACGAAGTTATTTCTGTATGAACCCATGGTAATTAAAGTTCAAAGGGCTCATTCTGATTGCTTTTACAGCATAAGTAGCGTATTTCTACCCTTTTATTTAAATTGAAGCATATGAAAAAAATCTCATCCGGAAAGGCACTGTAAAAATGACGCTATCTGTAAATGAGATCCCGAATGGCTTGGAAGTGCTGTTTAAAAAGCATGACATCAAGGACTCCAAATGGATTCTCAAAAGATGAACCGTTATGCGTTTTTAATGGTCCGATAATTACAGGCTTTTTTATGGGAATTTACCGAAAAGGCTATTTAGAGATACACGGGGCGGTTTTTCTGTTTGGAATTGCCGGTTTGTTCGGTAAACTGGTGGATGCCCCGGCCATGGTTATTGTGTTTGGGAGGACCTTTTTTGCATCCATCGGCCTTTTGATTGTCCTGGTGGCGCTCAAGAAGCCGATACGGCTCCGATCCAAAGCGGATTTGGGAATGCTGATCCTGATGGGCCTTTTATTGGCTGCACACTGGGTGGCCTTTTTTACCGCTATTCAGATTTCTACGGTAGCCATGGGATTGCTGACCTTTTCTACATTTCCACTTTTTGTCACGTTTATAGAACCCTGGTTTTTTAAGGAAAAATTGCGCTTGTTTGACCTGATGACGGCGGCATTGGTACTGTTGGGGCTAGGATTGATCGTACCGTCGTTCGATATAACCAATCGCATGACCCAGGGGGCTTTCTGGGGAGTAATAGCAGGGTTTACATTTGCCCTGTTATCTATCCTGAATCGAAAATACGTGGCGATCTACTCACCACTTGTGATCACTGCATATCAAAATGTCATTGCCACGGTCGCTTTGTTCCCGGTGTTGTTTTTTTTAAAATGGTCGCTTGATAAAAAAGATTGGTTCCTACTGGTCATTTTGGGAATTTTTTGCACCGCTTTGTCACATGTGTTGTTCATTAGAAGTTTATCAAACATCAAAACCCAACTGGCCAGTGTCATCGCCGGCCTGGAGCCGGTATACGGGATTGCTTTTGCATTTTTACTGTTGGGAGAAACGCCCGGGCCAAGAATCCTTTTGGGGGGATCTTTGATTATCGGCACCATTATGGCGGCCACTTTGAAGTGGACTTTGAAAAATAAACGGGCTCGCTAAGGGTTCGCGTAAAAATAACTTAGCAGAATTGGCGCTTAGATTGGGTTGGAATTTGGCTGATCCGAAAGAGCAAAACCACAAAAATAGCGAGCTATTTCGAAGATTTTGCGAGTGAGGCATCGGCCAAAGATGGGCTGAAGCTAAGATGCTAAAATGTGAAATTATTTTTTCGCGAACCCTAAGGCAAAACCACAGCCTGAAATGAGTGCTTCAATTCTCCGACGCACTTTTTAGACTTTTTTTGTGGGTTAAGGTTCTTTCTGGTATTTGGTTTCGGCGAGCTTTGAGATGGGAATTTTTATCCATTTCTGATCAATTAAAATTTTAATCTCAATATGATCGTCGGCCAGACGGTTCAACCCGGGCTTGAGCATCGGTTCATCGAGAGCGGCTGCAGCCCAGGCAGCCAACCCCCTGATCTCAGGGTTGGGTGATTTTAAAAACGGAATTAATAACGGTGCTGCCGCTTGAACCGAATGCGGATCTATTTGGCTGATTCTGCCGATGCCCCATAGAACACCCTTTTGAAGGGCCTCGTATTCAATGTAATTTTGGTTCTGATCGATAAAAGAGATGAGGATACCAACATACTCCCGGGCCAGCCGGGGGCTTTGGGACATAATTTCGGCCATGGCCTCGGGGGATCCCCAGCCGATGCCACCGGATTCGTCGTTTAAATTCCATAAAAGACGCCGCATGATGACTCTGGCAGATTCCAAATCCGATTCCGCCAGCTTTGATACAACCGCGCCGGCGGCCAGGATCGCCCGCCATCTGAGGTATGGGTCTGTTTGATAAAAAAATGATAGAAGTGGGTTGATGACCCGTCTGGCCGGAAATTTGAGAATCTCAACTAAGCTTTTCTCAAACGATTCTGCCTCCAAAAGGGCTCTTACTCGTTTTTTGAGTACTCTTATGGCGCGTCCTATCCTTCATCCCAAAAGATACAATTTGTCGGACAATTTTTAATGCCTTCGCCCACTGCGGATTCCGAATAGTCATCTAACGAAATAACTTCAATAAAACCGGCTGGGTTTCGATGGAATGCGGCCGGACACACTTCCACGCACACGTCACATAGAATGCAATCGCTCAGTTCAATGACTGGAATTTTCATGGGGTTCTATTTTTCTTAATCTTGCCGGCGATTTTTTCCCCCAATTCAAAACACTGGCCAAGGCTTTTATCCCCCGGCACATATTGCACCCGAATGGCCGGTTCGATGACGTCAAATTCCATGGCTTGGAGGGATTGCTGCACCTGCTTTACGGCCTCCCCGCTCCACCCATAAGAACCAAAGGCTGCTGCGATTTTATTTTTGGGGCGCAACCCCTGCATATAGGTCAAAAAATCACTGACCGTGGGGAATAGGCCATTGTTCAATGTCGGCGAGCCGACAATAATGGCGCCGGCATCCAAAACATCCGTCATAATATCACTCCGGTGCCATTTTCGAAGATGCATCAACTTGGTTTGTATGCCTTTTTCAATGAGGCCCGCGGCAATCGATTCGGCCATTTTTTCGGTGCTGTGCCACATGGTATCGTAGACGATAACTGCTTTTCGCTTGGGTTTCTGTTCACTCCACTTAGCATATGCATGGATGATCTTCCATGGGTCTTTCCGCCAGAAGACGCCGTGATCCGGGCAAATCATGTCGATGTCGAGGTTAAGGCGATTGACATTTTCCACCAGCCTTAAAATATTGGATGCATACAACAGCAAAATGTTTGCGAAGTATTTTTTGGCATGCAACATGATTTCATCGCCGATTTGGTCGTCGAATTTTTCACTTCCTGCATAATGTTGACCAAACCCATCGCTGGAGAAGAGAATTTTATCTTCTAAAAGATAGGTAAACATACTGTCCGGCCAGTGAACCATCCGGGTCTCCAGAAACGTGAGCGTTTTGCTGCCTAAATTTAACGTCTCACCGTTTTCCACGGCATGGTAGTTCCATTTTTGACGGAAGTGGCGAGTCAGATTCTTAGAACCCAATTTAGAACAATATATGGGTTTGTCTTCACCGATCCGATGCATGATCCGGGGCAGTCCGCCCGAGTGATCCATTTCGGTGTGGTTGCTGATGACAAGATCGATTTTTTTAGGGTCAACGACCTGTGCGATATGGGTCAAAAGCTGATCTGAAAATTCTTTTTTAACCGTATCGATGAGGGCAATTTTTTTATCTAATATCAAAAATGCGTTATAAGTGGTTCCCTTGTGTGTCGAATATCCGTGGAAATCTCGTATATTCCAATCCGTGACGCCGACACTGTAAATGTCTTTCGCTATTTCGACCGGTTTCATATTTCATCCTTGATGCACAAAAGAGACGTAAAAAAAACAGATGCCCTTCGGGTTCAGGGTTCGCACATAAATAACTTCTCAAATTTGGCTGATCCAAGAGAGCAATACCACAACAGTGGCGAGTTGTTCCACAGATTGCCCAAGATCGGCATCAACAAAAAAAATGGGTTGAAGCTAAGATGCTAAAATGTGAAGTTATTTTTTCGCGAGCCCTAAGGCGTTTTTTGCCCCAAAGGGCATTTTTTTATCCAATTGTTTAAACGGGTGTCCAACCCTAAATTACTCATTTCTGAATTGGACACTAAACTAAGGTTGAAAAGGTTGGGACATCAGTCCTCTTTTTCAAAATCATCTTTAGGAGCGCCACATACCGGGCATTCCCAATCATCAGGAATGTCTTCAAAGCGGGTCCCGGGTTCTACGCCGCTATCCGGGTCACCCGATTCCGGATCATAAACCCAACCACAGATGGTACATACATATTTGTCCATGTCTCAACCTCCTTGTTTGTTCGTGAAAATATCAATCATATGACTACAGTTCACGGATCAGTTTGGCAACTCTTTTTTCGATTTCATCCCGGACCTCTCGCATTATTTCGGGTGGTTTGCCGGCCGGGTCCGGCAAATTCCAATCGATCACTTTAGCGCCCGGTATGACCGGACATTCTTCTCCACAACCCATGGTGACAATGATTTCCGGCTGCCAGACTGAAACAACGTCATTTAAAAGCCGGGTTCTTCGAAATGCCATATCGATCTTATTTTCCTGCATCACTTTTACCATGATGGGGTTGACCCCCTTGGCCGGTTGGGTCCCGGCACTTAACGCATCGATTTTATCGCCACCCAGATATTGGGCAAAAGCGGCGCCCATTTGGCTGCGACAGGCATTTTCACGACATGCAAACATAATTTTTTTTCGACCCATAAAAGGTTTCAGCAACATGTCGACGGATTTTTTGATATCTTCATGAACGGTGGGGTGTTTTTCCATATCTCCCGGATGTTCAATTTTCCGGTAGCCCAGGCTCCCCTCAAAACTGGCTCCTATGGCGTCAAAAAAATATTTTATCGTCAGGTTGACCCCTTCAAATAGATTGGCTCCTTTAGTGGCGCCGACCGCGAGGAGAAACCCCCGTCGATAAGCCCCGAGGGGATCATTCAGCCGGAGTCGATATTTTCGGGCCCAGAGTGTCTGGGAGCGGTCGATCAAGGCTTTAAGTTGGGCGGTTACGTTATAGAAAAAGATAGGAGAAGCGGCAACCACTACATCCGCTTCCCTGAGGAGCGAATAGATTTCGTGTTTCATATCATCGTCGATAGGGCAGAAACCCCTTTTTTCACAAACAATATATTCTTTGCATGGAATGATGTGTTTTTTTCTCACATCAATGATCCGGGTTGTGGCGCCCCGATTTTGTGCCTCATCCATAAACGTTTGGAGCAAGAAACGGGTATTGCTGTTTTTTCTGGGACTCCCCTGTAATCCGAGTACAACCATTTTCTATGGCCTCATTTTTTATGGCATTTCAAACCGCTTGTTGGGCCGCTTTTAATTTTGCGATAGCTCTTGAATTCTATAAAAAAACGATGACAAACGCTGCAATCCACGATAATTTCCGAGTGCGTATAATGGAGATAAAATAATTTTCCTCTATGGCCGGCTTTCAGGTTTATTTCTTCTTTTGAGAAATATTAAAACCTCAAATAAAACGGGTTCTGTGTTTTTAACATCCCGATGCGTTCAGGTAGACATCCGGAAATCAGGCCTGCCCTGCGAGGGTACACTGGGTGAAATCAATTTCCTGTCCGCAGCCTTTGCAGGTGTGCGATCGGTCAAATTCATCGGAAAAGATTTCTTTTTCCTGCCCACAGGAAGGGCATTTACAGGTAAATGCTTTGAGATGCTTTAATTCGATAAATCCGGGGCAGTGTTGAGGTGTGGTCATCTGCTTCTCCTTTTTCAAAGGTCTAAGAAAAAAATGAAACACCGCGTTTTTTACGGTTGCGGTGAATGGTAGTGTGTCAAAGACCCTTTGAGGGTCACCGTTATCAGCCATTTAAAACAATGGATGGACTGTATTTTGTCTATGGGTATCGATCCGGTCCCCGGGTTTAATTATTTAGGTAAGTCGTTTTGCGTAACCCCGGGTTGCCTGGATCGTTCCTTGCGCCCAGCTTGATTTAAGCTTAAGAGTTCGCGAAAAAATAACTTCACATTTTAGCATTTTAACTTCAGCCCATCTTTGGCCGATGTCTCACTCGCAAAATCCTCGGAATAGCTCTCTATTGTTGTGGTTTTGCTCTTTCGGGTCAGCCAAATTCCAACCCAATCTAAGCGCCAATTCTGCTAAGTTACTTTTGCGCGAACCCTAAGTGGCGCGGTGATCCTGTTCATTTTAAAAATGTGATTTATATTCATCTCCTAAGAGCCGATTCTTTTATCAATTCCTTCCCCGCTACAATCCGGAGTATAGCAGGTATTATTTAAAAACTCACATTTTTCTTTGCATGATGGACATGCGTCAGGGGGTGTATCTGCTTCCAGAGTATAACCACATTTTCCACATTTCCAGCTGTTCATTCTAATTACCTCCAATATTTGGTAGCTCGTGTCTGAACGAAAATAGCCTTTTTCATTTAGGCACTATTTAGTGCCTGTCCACGACTTTAAAATAAAAAATAGAGGTGTCCAATTAAAAATGCGCAAGTTTTTGTCTGATCAAGGCCGCACATAGGCTTCCGGCCCCCGAAAAACGGGACAGGAAGGCGTACTGCCGTACGCCTTACCCGAAATCCCGCACTCGAATGCTTAGCAAGACAAAAAGGACCATTTATGGATGGACACTAGACAATAGACAGCAAACGATCCTTGACGTTGGACGCTATTTCTCCCCCGTCTCTTGGGCGATAAAGGTCCTTTGGGCCAGCTCGCGATCCATCATAAAAATGCCCTCTTTTGCACCATCCAAAAACTTGAGCTGTTGAACCAGGCTGTTTGCATTCTCTTCTTCTTCGATCTGTTCGGTAACAAACCATTGAAGAAAAATATTGGTGGCATGGTCGTGCTCCGAAAGTGCAACTTCCACCAATTCATGAATGAACCCGGTTACTTTTTGTTCATGGGCCAATACATTTTCAAAGGCGTCTTGAACAGAGTTCCAATCGTTCGGGGGCGCGTCGATGGCGGGCAGTGCCACCCTTCCTCCTCGCTGGTTGATGAAGTCATAGAACTTCATGGCATGTGTCATTTCTTCTTGTGTCTGAATGAACATCCAATTGGCAAAGCCATCCAGATTGTCAGCCTTGAAGTACGATGACATGGAAAGATAGAGATAGGAAGAGTAAAGTTCAGCGTTTATTTGCCCATTCAAGGCATTTTGAACTTTTTCTGAGAGCATGCTGTTTATCCTTTCCAGTGTCCGTGAAGGTTGCAGTATTCTCTGGCAACCACCTCACCTTCAACATTAAAAACCGCTTGGGGCGCATCCCCCGGATTTAAAAATTGACGATACGTTTTTCCATCAACGATGACTTCAATCCATTCAATGTAGTGTTTTTCTTCCATGGGATGGGGTACGCTACCCACATTGACTTTTGTGCTACCAGCACTTTTTTCCACAACCGGAACGTGCTTTTCCCGGGCCGCATCAACTGTGTTTTCCACCAAAAGGACCATCGATTCGCCGCAGCATACCAACTCGCCATCACCACCGTGAAGCACTTCCACGATATTGCCGCAAAGCTCACATTTGTAGACTTCTAATTTTACTGCCATTTTATCCTCCTTTAGGTTATGTTGTCGAACAAACAGATTTAATTCTATTTTTTGAAACGAGAATTATTATTTAGAATAAAAAGTGCTTGAGATGCCAGGTTACCAGTTTTCACCCAGAAGCTCAAAATGGGCCCTCTCATGGGCACACGCCGGACATAACTCAGGCGCTTCCTCTCCATGATGGAGATATCCGCAGTTACGACATCGCCAGGTCACCGAAGTGTCTCTTCTAAAGACCCGATCAGCCTCAATATTGGCGGCGAGATCGACATATCTTTTTTCGTGTTGCTTTTCCGCAACAGAGATGGCTTCAAACACAAAGGCAACGGCCTCAAAACCTTCTTCCCGGGCTATTTTCGCAAAACCAGGGTACAATTCGGTGTGCTCGAAATTTTCACCGGCTGCAGCCGCCTTTAAATTTTCAAGAGTGCTCCCGATGGTTCCCGCCGGAAATGCGGAGGTGATTTGAACTTCACCGCCTTCTAGAAACTTAAAGAAACGTTTGGCATGCTCTTTTTCCTGGTTGGCCGTTTCGATGAAGATTTCTGAGATTTGGACCCACCCTTCCTTTTTGGCCTGGCCGGCAAAATAGGTGTAACGGTTTCTCGCCTGAGACTCTCCGGCAAATGCGCCTAGCAGATTTTTTTCAGTTTTTGTTCCTGGTAAATTCCCCACAATTATTCCTCCTGTATTCAAATGGTTAAACGATTAATCGGGTGAGTTCGAACTGTTTTCATCTTTCCACCACCCTTTTTGAATGTGAATCTTTTTTTCTTTTTCAGCCTGTTTTCGCAGTTTGTAACCTGAATCTCTTAAAATTCCATATAGAATGCCGCATCCCACATCCTCCCGATCGGCATCCCCCTGATTGGCCAGTTCGATCATGTGACCGGCCAGTTGGAGAGTTCTTTTGATGTTTTCGTCGCAGTCTTTCACGCTATACCTTCCCGGCGGGACTCGTCTTTAAATCATAAAAACAGAATTTCTCATTCTTTAAATGCATTCTGAAAAAAAGGTGTCCAATTTAAAAAAACGGACCCGTTTTTGTCCTGATCAAACCCGCTCAAAAACGCCGAGCCAAGATAAAAAGGGCCATTTGTGGATGGACACTAACTAACTGCTTATCCAAAAATCATGCCAAAGTGGCTTTTTTTTTAATGGATAAATCCAGAAATGTTAAAAACATAAAACCTTTTAAAAAAGTCCCAGCTTGAAAGAGATATGTCAAAGATACCGTGTCGAATCTGTTTTTATTTAGAAAGTATAAATAAAATCAAATTGTTATGTCTAATTTAAAGTATATTCCATTTTGAAATCAGCCATTTCGGATCAGACAAAATATATCCTTATTTTCATATTGGCATCTATCGAAAAGGCTTAAATTGTAAAATGATGATGATTCCCAGACTAAATTATTATTATTCAAATCGGAAATTTGTCGAAAACCGGGTCAATATCCCCAAATGGGTTAAGGGTCATGATACAGAAACCGAGAAGGCGTTATTTCGATTTTTTTTTATAAATATATGATTTTGTAGAAAATAAAAGTGTATCAAGTTTATTAGTGATACGATAGTGTCTCATTGGACATGGTGGGCTCTCGCCCACCAATTGTCTTGAGAGTGGGGAATGCATTATTTTTTTGATATTGTGAAATGGGGCAGAGCTGTTATATTGATGATACGAAGCTAATTGACACTACCGTGACATTGGAGGGAGCATGAGTAACAAAAAGATATTATCCGCCTTAGAAATTGCTAAGATTGCATGTGACATAGAATCAGATGGTGTTGCGTTTTATAATGATGCCGCTGCGGCCACTTCGGAAGTAGAGATAAATCTACTGTTTAAAACATTATCTGAAAAAGAGTTTGAACACCTAAATAAGTTTCGAACGCTCTACGCTGAACTGGATGAAAGAATGGGGGGGGCGGATAGTACCGCTGAATATCTTTTTGACGATCAAATTACCCAATATCTTAAAGTGATTTCAGCGGGATTAATTTTTCCCGAAGATGTCGACATAAAGGCATGGTTGCAGGAGCCACAAGCGGTTAAGGATGCTCTAAACATGGCACTTAATATAGAAAAACACAGTATCCTGTTTTATACTGAAATTGCGTCCTTTAACCTCTTTGCCCAGAGCCAGGCGATACTCAAAAGCATTATTGAAGAAGAAAAATCGCATGTGATCATGATCAGTCAGGTGATGCGCGGAATGAAATAAGAAGATGCTGAAAAATGGAAAAGGGTTTACATGAAACTCAAAATCCATGTAGCGTCTGAACGAAAACGGTCCATTTAGCCCATATTTGCGTTGGGTATTAAATTGGAATGCTTAACTTCAGAGCTCCTGATCTCGCGTAATTTCAATTGCAACTTATTCCGTCGTAAAGACCAGCGTCATACGGGTACCAGGGTAAACATATGACTCTTGGTTCATAACATCGCATAGTTGTTTAAGGG
>SDBV01000718.1_pt1 | contig 47880 bp, 44 predicted proteins | sample 2277081 | NCBI WGS metagenome assembly SDBV01 (sample SAMN10402039, study PRJNA504765) | marine sediment metagenome | isolation source: marine sediment core GS10_PC15, 223 cmbsf | place: Arctic Ocean: Southern Knipovich Ridge | collected 2010
ATTTCTTTTTTTATGCAACACGGCAAGCAAGCCCTTTGGAATCAATAAATTTTAACAAAGAAAATTATTCACTTACACTAGCCTATAGCAGGCCTTACAAAAATGGCCGGGTGATATTTGCTGAAGGTGAAGAAGCATTACAACCGTATGGCGTATATTGGCGGTTGGGTGCCAACAGGGCTACTCGTTTAACTATTAACAATCCTGTCGACATTATGGGAAACAGGTTAGATTCGGGTGACTACGCTGTTTATGCTATACCTGGTTCAACTTCATGGATTATTGCTTTCAATAAGGACTTCGATCGCTGGGGAGCAGCTCCGGCAGATGAATCTAAAGATATATTCAGGATACAGGTACCTGTAGATTACTCGAACCCAGTGATCGAACAACTTACAATTTCCTTTCAGGATAGTGAAATAGGTGCCGATATGGTTGTTGAATGGGACAATGCAAAAATAAAAATTCCAATTGCTTTGAAATAATATCAGTAAATTTTTCTAATACGGACTTCTGTGGATGAATCATTATTAAGTAACTGAAACAACTTATTTACGTTGGTACCTCGGTGGTGGTAGGGGTACAAAATTTTTGGATGGAATTTTGAGATGCCTTCGGCTACCATCTCCGGAGTCATTGTATAGGGAAGATTCATTGGCATAAATGCGACATCAATGTTTTTAAGAGTTTTCATTTCGGGAATGTTATCGGTATCACCGGCAACATAAAACCTTTTTAAACCAATGGTTAAAACATACCCATTCCCTTCTCCTTTGGGATGAAACATTTCGTGATGAGTACCATCCTCTAGATTGTAGGCAGGGACGGCATCAATTTGAATATTGTTAATTGTTATTGATTGATTATTATGTAAAATATCACCCTTGTGAAGGCGGTTCCTTGCAGATTGTGAAACGATGATTCTTGTTCCTTGCTTAGAGACATCATCTATCGCAAAGGGGTCACAGTGATCCGGATGCTGATGTGTAATAAGAATTAAGTCGGCTTTTGGCAGCGCCTGGTAGTCAGCAGCCATTCGTGAAGGATCGACATGAATTACATAATCTTCCATTTCGAACATAAGTGATCCGTGTCCAATAAGGGTTAACTCTACTTCGCCCTGGTCTGTTTGAAATTTATCCGACGGAAATATTTGTTGCCCATCGACGTGTTCGGGTAGCACAACAAGAAAAACAAGCAATGGAATTTTATATATATTTATTACTCCCATGCCTTTATTTTATGAATAAATCCCTGGGCCCTTAACAGATCTTTGGCATTAACTTTTATTTTTATGCCACCATCATTGCTGAAAAAAGAATGTGTCGGAAATATATTTCCATCGGAAATAAAACATTGGATATTTTCCGATTCAAGTCGACTTTTGACAATGTGGGCTTTGATTGGATCAAAAAACGTAATCAGGGTAATAATTTTAGGGTCAGGCATATTAATTATAATTAGAGAATATAATTTATAATAATTTCATTACATTAACTATTAAATTTAAAAATAATGTTAAAATATTTCATTTCAGGTTCGAATGTTAAATCGCTATCGATCAATGCAGGTTTATTGTTCTTGCGGGTATTTGCCGGTTTATCCATTGCACTTGGTCATGGGATAAACAAAATTCCAGCATCAGATAGTTTCATACAGAATACAGACAAACTTGGGTTCCCTATACCTGTTTTATTTGCCTGGGCTGCGGCATTGGCAGAATTTGTTGGCGGATTAATGCTTGCGTTTGGTTTAGGTACAAGGGTTGCGGCATTTTTTCTTACCTCCACAATGTTTGTAGCAGCCTTTGTAAGACATGCTGATGATCCTTTTGGAACAAAAGAAAAGGCCCTCATGTATTTTTTTATTTTCTTGCTCTTTTTGTTAACCGGCTCTGGTAAATTCGGAATGGATCATTTCATCAGAAGGAGGTAAGATGATGGTTTTTAGGCTGTCGTTGCCGATTCACAAATGTCACATGCGGTCAAACGGTTCATCCATCGGACGCCTTTACCGGTAGTTATTGACTTGTTTCTGAAATTTCATGGATTTAAACTACGAAACACCGGTGATGCATCCGGAGGGGTAGTGCGTGACAGGTATGACTCCCATCAAAGCCGGCCTTGCGGCCGAATAGAATATTTAAAAAATTTTATTCACCAAATTATCGAGGCACTTCCATCGTATAAGAATACATTTCCAGTGATTTCCCTTTCAGGAATACGATTTTTTTGAATTTGAAGTTGAGCTTTCTGAGTACTTTCTTGGCAGTTTTGTTGTCAGATTTAATATAAGTTTCCAATATATTCAGTCCTAAAACTTTTTCTGCGTATGACTTGCAGAAGTTGAGCGATTCCCTGGCAAGGCCTTTTCGCTGGTATCTTTTATGGATAGCAACTTTTATTTCCGGAAATTGCAATCCATTTATCGAAAGTCCTGCAAAACCTGCCAATTCCATTGTTGGTTTGTAAATTACTGCCCTAATACCGAGGCCGTCTTTGTATCCGTCAATTATATCTTCCAGGCAAATATTTGCTTGTGAAAGGGTCTTAGGTCCTCCGATAAACTGCATTATTTCAGGGTCGGAAGTAAGTTGATGAAAATCCTGGAGATCGCTATTCCTGAATTTTCTTAAAATTACTTTTTCGGTGTTCAACACCGTGGTTTCTTTTACAATCATAATAATTTTTCCCAATCATTATTGAATAGTTTGAAACCCGCAATTGTGACGCCTGCCAATTACAATATTATTGATTATTATTTAATTTAATACAATTTCTTAAATTGAATTTATAAAAATTTTTGGTCAAAAATCATTTAACTTTTTATAATCCCCTGGTTATCTTCATTTTGATCTATCTTTTTAAAAGCAAATCCACTTGCATCTTCCCTTTCTACAAAATCAAGTTCATACCCTACCATGTACAAAACGTCTTTTTTCTGGATATAAACAGGTACATCGTTTCTCATAAATTCCAGATCATTTTCTTTCTTGCGGTCAAATCCAAGTATATGACCAGTACTGCCACACCCTGTGCCTCTCACTCCTATCCTTAATCCGTAATCATCAGGAACCTCTTTGGAGTTCATAATGATCCTCACTTCTTCCAGCGCTTTATTGGTTATTAAAATTGGTATAAAAGTATTTTCCATCAATAATTTTTAAAATTCCCTATGTATTGACTCAGTACAAATTTATTTAATTTAAATTTGATGGCATAATTCAGGTTATAGAAGCAATATGGAAGTACTTATTGAGTTTATTAAAATACTTGTACCTGCAGCTCTTGTTTTGTACGCAATGTATTTAACCATACGTGCATTTCTTCAGAAGGAAATTGAGAAGACCGCGCTGGAGGTCCGTGGGAAAAATGTTGAAATTGTACTGCCGGTGCGGCTCCAGGCTTATGAACGAATTGTACTTTTTCTCGAACGCATATCGCCCAATAACCTGGTAGCCCGCCTTAGCCAGGTGAAAATGCCTGCAAAAGAATTTCAGCAAATTTTGTTAAAAGACATCAGGGATGAATACAACCACAACGTATCCCAGCAGGTTTACATGAGTGAAGAATCCTGGGAATTGGTAAAAAATGCCAAGGAAGACCTGATCATTTCTATAAACTCTGCAGCTGAAAAAATGAATGAGGAAAGTACCAGTCTGGATTTGGCCAAGCAGTTATTTCAGGAGATTATTGATAAGGAAGTGGATCCTATTACACTTGCATTGCACGAGATTAAGGATGAGATCCGCCATTCATTTTAAGATTGTGAGGAAAAATGAGTAACCGATATTTTGACATTGCTGTAAAAAAGGCAAAAGTACTGTTAAAGGACAAAGACCGGGTCATCGATTTGCTGGTGTTGGTTGGACAGAAGATAACTAAAAATGACCTTCAGTTTAGTAGTGTCGGAAACAAGATCATGGTTTTTTCACGAATGTTGAAATCTTATTTTACCGGAAAGTACCGTTATATTCCATGGAAGTCCGTTATTGTAATTACAGCTGTACTGGTTTATTTTTTTATGCCCCTTGACTTATTACCGGATTTTATACCGGTTACCGGTTATTTGGATGATTTTACATTGATTCTCTGGGCATTTAATCACCTTCAGGATGATATCAATACTTACGTTTTTTGGGAAGAAAACAATTTTAAAAATTAGATGGGGTTTACCTCCTCGATTGCGTGACTGGATTCACACCGGACTATTTAATTTTCTAAGATGATTGCTGTAATACAACGGACTCATGAGGCATCTGTATCCGTAGAAGGGAATGAAATTGCATCGATTGGCAAAGGACTCCTTATTTTATTAGGAATTGAAGATGCTGATGTTGAGGATGATATTACCTGGCTATGCAGGAAAATTGTGAATATGCGCATATTTAATGATGAAAGTGGCGTTATGAATGTTAATTGCAGGGATATCAATGGGGAAATACTTGTTGTAAGTCAGTTTACATTGCATGCAAGTGTTAAAAAGGGAAACCGTCCGTCGTATATCCATGCGGCCAAACCAGAAACGGCTATTCCACTTTACGAAAGGTTTCTCTACCTAATGAAGCAGGAATACAGGGGAAAAGTAGAAGCTGGAGAATTTGGGGCGAATATGCAGGTAAAACTAATTAATGATGGACCGGTTACTATAATTATTGATTCAAAAAATAAAAAGTAAATAATAAGTTATGGAAATAATTGAAGCCCAAAAAAAAGTAGATGAATGGATTAAAAAATATGGTGTTCGTTATTTCAGTGAACTTACAAATATGGCCATTCTCACTGAAGAGGTTGGCGAATTGGCACGTCATATTTCGCGGCAGTATGGTGATCAATCCTATAAAAAGGGTGAAGAAAAGGATGGCATCGAGGACGAAATAGCGGACGTTTTTTGGGTACTCTTATGCCTGGCCAATCAAACAGGAGTTAATCTGACGGTTGCCCTGGAGAAAAATTTCAGAAAAAAAACAAACCGGGATCATGACAGGCACAAAAATAATCCCAAACTAAGCTAAAGGGGACTGTGTGTGAGCATTGTTAACAGTATAGCTGCGCGTACCCTGATACATTTGGCCTGAATTGAATTAACCCTGTTATGAAAATCATCTTATTATTTTTATCAACCTCTTTATTTATTACAGGATGTGCTAGTGTGTTAATTACTAAATTAATTCACTATTTTCGCCCCCTTTTTCCTTTTTACTGCGTTAAAATTTTCAACCGTAGCGATGCTATGCTTTCAAATTTTGCCTTGTAAAAAGAAAAAATTGAAGCAAAAATTCAGTAAACCAATTTAGAAATTACCACACTAGTGAATCAAAAAATTCTGAAAATTTAAATACCGAAGTTGAGAAGATTAATTATTCGCCCCAGGCTTTGAAAGGTGAAAAATTATTTGCCAGTTGCCTGGCATGCCATAATCCGGAACTGGACCCACCTCTTGGCGCTCCAATGTTTGGTGTGCAGAGAAGATATATGCGGGTTTATGTAAACAAAGATGAATTTATAAATGCTATTGTTGGTTTTGTTCTTCATCCTTCAGAAGATAAGGCTATGATGCGCGAAGCAGTACAGGAACTAAAGCTCATGCCGGCATTTCCACTACCGGAACAGGACGTGAGAAATATAGCTGCATATATTTATGAAACTACTTTTAAGCCTCCATGTCAGCATTGGGAAATTGAGATAAGGAATTCTTCTTTATATGCTTCGGGGCACATTTGGAATATTAAAAATATGTTTGCAAAGCACTGTGGTGACTAAAATGCTACAATTTCGTCCCCAATGACTATTGGAACGACATTGTACTTATCACGTGTGAGACAAAATTCTATATCTTTCGTAACATCAAATTTCTTAAGTCTTTTGGCATGTGATGAATTTTGTATGGTTTTCAGAATATTATTTTCTTCTTTTACATACAATGAATGCGCCATCATCACGCTATCATCATCGAAGTCGAAATCAGATTCCAGCATATTCGTAAGGGCTCCTGCAAATAAAGTATCTTCCAGGCTTATACGGCCTTTCCAACCTGCACAAAAAAATAAAACATCACTTTTTTGCCTGATGAGATATGATGCGATTGCCGATATGTTTAAAAATGACCCAATTACGATTTTTGAGGCTTCTTTTGATTTCTCGATGGCGACTGTTCCATTGGTCGTTGTAATGGCAATTTTTTCACCAATCAGGTATTCTTCCATATAACTAAAAGGACTGTTTCCAATATCAAATCCTTCTACTTTTTGCCCACCCCTTTCACCGGCTATGTAGTAGCCCTTTTCTTTCATTGCAATACACGCTTCAAGGGATTCAAAGGGTGTTATACTTTTTACGCCATGGGCTATCCCTGTAGTGATGCAGGAAGTGGCACGGAGAATATCCACCACCACTACGATTTTTTCTTTAAGACTATACAACCCAATAAGTTCCGGGCTATAGCAAATGTCAATGGAATTCATTTTGATAACCCGGGTTATCTAACATAGCCCTGCATAACCCTGCCCAGCCGGTCGGGTTCGAGCACCAAAATTTTGCTTGATTTAATTTCAATAATTCCTTCTTCTTTGTAATCTGAGAGCGTTCGGATTACAGATTCGGGTGCAGTACCTACCATATTGGCGAGGTCTTCGCGGGAGATGTACAAGGTATTTGGATCTTCGTTCTGGTCTTCAGCTTTTTTCCGAAGTACAAGCAGGGCCTCTGCTACCCGTTGACGTACACTGTTATATGCTAGGTGCAGCAGTTGCTCCTCCATTTCAGTTATATTGTCTGAAAGTATTTTTATGAACTGTGAAGAAACGTCACGGTTGTTATAAATGAGAAGCAAAAAATCTTGTTTTGGAATGATACTTACATCTGAATCTTCCATGGCCATCGCTGATTCGGAATACGATTCACCCTTCAACTGGTCGATATAGCCTACAAAGTCCCCTGGCCCATGCAATCCGGTAATGTATTCCTTCCCTTCGCGGTTTGTCTTGTATGTTTTTACTTTACCCGATATGATGTAATAGATAGCTATAGGCACATCACCTTCCAGAAAAATATTATTTTTCTTTTTATAAACCCTGCGTTTTCGATTCTCAGAAAGTTTTGCAAGATTGTTCATTTCCCTTACGGTGGCAAAAAATTCATCCAAACCTGCGGCATCTTTCGGCAGGTCTTTTCGTAAAAGATGAACTTTTTTTAGCCGGATTTCAATAGCATCGAGCAGCTCGGTTTCGTCAAATGGTTTCGTAAGATAATCATCAGCCCCAAGCATCATTCCTTTTCGAACATCTGCTTTTTCTGCCTTTGCGGTAAGAAAAATGAAAGGGATGGAAGCGGTGTCAGCATTTTTGCCAAGGATATGCAAAACTCCGTAGCCATCGAGCTCAGGCATCATAATATCACATATGATAATATCCGGACTAAAGTTATGGGCTCTTTCAACACCTGCTTTTCCATTTACAGCAGTTTCTACTTCGTAGTTGGCCAGTTCCAGAATTTCAGCGGTATTCTCTCTTACCTCATCATTATCTTCAATCAGTAGTACTTTCGTCATATTTCAATGGAAGTTGTATTTGGAATGTAGATCCTATTTGGTATTCGCTTGTAAATTTAACGGAACCTTTCATTTGTTCCACATATTTTCTAACAATATATAAGCCCAGGCCAGTTCCCTGTATTCCTGCAGCATTTTTCGCACGGAAAAACCGCTTAAACAGATGGGATTGTTCAGATCCAGGAATACCAATGCCATAATCTTTTACTATAATTTCTACATTTACACCGTTTTTGTTATAAGCAACCTCGATGAGGCCATCGATAGCAGAGTATTTTATTGCATTAGAAATCAGGTTAAAACTAATATTTTTCAGCATTTGGATATCAAGGTAAACTTTCCCTACCGGTTCCTCATTGGCTAATTTAATTTTCTGTTTTGATTTCGTAATGGCCTGCATCTCATCATGCAATTCATGCATGAATTCATCCATATCAAACCATTTACAGTTGGTTTTAAGTCTGTCATCTTCCATCATTTCCATGTTAAGAAAATCATTAAGAAGGCCAATAAGGCTATTAACATTGTTTTTTATCCGATTGATATGTTTAGTCTTTTTATCAGCATTTTCGGGGGTATTATATTTTGCAATGAGCGATACGGATGACATAATCGTGCTTAACGGTGTACGAAATTCATGCGAAGCCAGTGAAACAAATCTTGATTTGAGTTCGTTCAGCTCTTTTTCTTTCTCAAAAGCTTTTTTAGCTTCCAATTCTGCTTTTTCCCTGATGCTTATTTCTTCCTGCAATTCAATATTGGCAGTTTCAAGACTTTTAATTGCTTCTGCCAATTGCTTCGTCCGGTCGCCAACTCTTTTTTCGAGTTCTGCAGCATATACAATAAGCTTCTCCTCGCTTTGTTTTAAAGCAATTTCAGCTCTTTTTCGCTCAGTCACATCCACCCCCGAGCAAAGCATCGATGCAGGGTTTCCTTCCTTGTCACGAATGATCACAAAATCCCAGGCTACGGCTTTTTGTTCACCTTTTTTATTCAAAACATAATCTTCAAAAGATCGTTTCTGGTTTTCGTCGGTTATGATCCTTTGAAAGATCTGACGAATTTTATCTTTTCTCTCAGGGGGTGAAAACGTATTAAACCAGTTTTTACCAAGAATGTTTTTTTCAGAATCACCCAATAGTTTGCACCCTTTTTGATTGATCAATTTAATATTTCCCTGGGTGTCCAGAACCATAAAAATAGCCCCTGCAATGTCGAGATATGTTTTTATCGTTTCCTTTTCTGAACTAAGTTCGGCTTCAATATTTTTTCTTTGTGTAATGTCGATTATAAAAGCAATAACTGCCGGTTGTTCATCAATAATTGAATTACTCAGGCTTATTTCTACAGGAAAATGATCTCCGGTTTTGCGCAGACCAACCAGATCCATCCCTATTCCCATTTTCCGGGATACAGGTTTTTGAATATATTCTTTTCGGTGTTCAGCGTGTTTTACCCGGGCTTTTACAGGTACCAGGGATTCAATAGAAATTCCTGTGAGTTCATTACGTCTATATCCAAATAACTTTTCTGCAGCAGGATTCGCTAAAATAATTTTACCTTTTTTATCAGTAGCTATCACTCCTTCAACAGCCGATTGAAATATTGCCTGGTACGGATTTATTGTTTTTTTCGTCATTTGGGATGTAACAGGTAGCTAAACTAATTCAAATATGCATTTTGACAAAGTTCAGAAGTTTTGATGATAAATGTCAGGTTAATAGGTAGTATAAAAATTTACTTTTATCTCAATTTTGTGAATTGGTTATGGAATTCAGCATAGTAAAACAGTTGATTTTATAATTAATGAACAACCAATAGGAGTTAGAAAAGGACAATGAGGAAGAAGGTAATCCTTGTACCAACGGATTTTTCTGAAAATTCGGATACAGCTGTACGTTATGCGGTAGGCCTCGCTTGTGATTTCAAAGCACGGCTTGTTTTTATCCATGCCTATCGTTTATTGCAGACAGTCCCTTCTATGGATAAGACCCCCCTGATGATCAGGGAAGAGTGGGCCCTATCAACAAATGAAAAATTTGATCGACTCGAGCAAGAGTTTCTGATGGAACGTGAGTTGGATTATGAATTTTACTCCGAAGTTGGATTTGCTGCGGATGCCATCGCTTCAACAGCGGAATCCCTTGGGGTGGACCTGGTGATCATGGGGTCTTCCGGTGAAGGTAAATGGGGCGGGGTATTTGGCTCTACAACACTGGATACCATTACCAAGATGGATTGTCCTGTAATCGTTGTTCCTTCATCCAGTGAATATTCACCTCCAAAAAAAATTACCTTCGCCTACGACTTGAAAGAAGTTAAGACTTTTGGACGTTTTAAATTGTTATTTGAAATACTTCAGTTTTTTAAATCGGAAATTGAGGTACTAAATATTAGCAAAGTGGATGGGAATGTTTCATCAGAGAATATTGGCGAAAACTCTAACATCGAGCAATACCTGAAAAACATAAAACATCACTACAGTATAATATCCGGAACCAGTATCACTGATGGCATTATAGAGCATATCAATGAGGTTTCCACCGATATGCTCATTGTTCTAAAACGTGACCATAATCTTTTACAAAAAGTATTTTTAACAAGTATTACAAAGAAAATTGTATTGCGTTCCAATCTGCCAATCATGGTATTACGGGAATAAATAAAAACCGACATGATGAATGTCAATACCAGGTTTGACCAGGGTCATCGCATCCTGATTTATTAAATACTAGCTTTATTATAGTATATTGATTATGCCAGACTTCGTCTGCACCTGATTATGATTAAATCATTGTTTCAGGAAATATTCAGTGAATACAGAAAGGTGATTTTTTATATGAATAAAATAAAAACATGAAAAATATATTGGTTCCTGTAGATTTTTCGAAATATGCACAATATGCTTTGGATGTGGCATGTCTTATTGCAAAAAAAACGGGAGGAGAAATCCATCTTCTCAACATTCTGGAAGCTCCCACAACCCAGTCATTTAATACTTTAGGTATCATCAACTTTGATATCCGGGAGGATATTTACTATGTTGAACTAAAACGGGAAGTAACTAAGAAAATTGAGACTCTTGCAAAACATGAGAAATATGCTGATGTTAAGATTGTTCCTGAAATAGAAATTGGAAAAACTTTCGAACACATTACTGATCATATTTCCAAACACAATGCTGATTTGGTTGTGATGGGTACTCGTGGAATCAGTGGACTGGAAGAAATTTTAATTGGGTCAAATAGCGAGAAAGTAGTACGGTACTCCAAATGTCCGGTATTATCTGTTCCCGGCCCTTTGAATCTTGACAAGATAGATACAATCGTATATGCTACCAACTTACAGGATGATGAATCAGGAATAATTCAATCAATTTCATTACTTCAGGAAATTCTCAACGCGAAGCTCCATCTCATACATATCAATACGATTCGCGTCATTGAAAATGAAGAAGTGATACTTCAAAAACTTCAGGATTTTGTTTCCAAATATGAGCTAAAAGATTGCCAGGTGAGTGTAACAAAAGATATTACCGCTGAAGCAGGTATTATGGCCTTTGCAGAACAGGTTAGTGCAGGGATTATTGCACTTTCAACACATGGCAGAAGCGGTCTTGCACATTTTTTCAGCAGAAGTCTTGCAGAAAGCATGGTGAATCATTCCAAAAAAATTGTCCTTACTCATTGCCTTAATCGTTAATTAGAATTTCAAGTATTAGATTTGAATTGTTATTTGTAATAATCAGGGAAGAGTGAGCATTCTGAATTTTACATCAATGGGATTACCCCACGTGAAATCTCAACATTCTGCTTCTGAATTATTCATTTGGAACAATGATTACGGAAGAACCCATAGTAGAACAGGAACTAATTTGCACCCATTGTGGTGAGAAATGTGAAGATGCTTCCATATCTGTAGATAACAATTATTTTTGTTGTCTGGGTTGTAAAACAGTTTTTGAGATTCTCAATGATAACGGCCTTGATGCTTACTACAGGTTAGAAGATAATCCTGGTAATTCACTAAAACGCGAAAAAGGTAATTCTTATTATTCTTTTTTGGATACTCCGGCAATCTGGAAGAATATACTGGATTACAACGAGGAATCGTTGGCGAAAGTACGATTGTTTATACCATCAATACACTGCAGTTCCTGTATTTGGCTTTTGGAAAACCTTTACCAGCTCAAAAAGGGAATACTGGTCACAATTGTTGATTTCCCAAGAAAAACTATGCAAATAGATTTTAATCCACAACAAATTTCATTTCGCGAAGTTGTGGAAGTGCTTGCTGCGTTGGGGTATCCACCTGATTTGGATCTTGAAAATAACAGCGAAGATAAAAAAGACCTAAAAACAAAATCCCAACGTGAATTGCTTGTGAAAATTGGAGTTGCGGGTTTCGCTTTCGGGAATATTATGCTTTTCAGCTTTCCCGAATATATTGGACTTGACCGACTAACAGAGCCCGAATTCAGCAGGGTTTTTTCCGCGATAAGCATGTTGTTTTCAATCCCGGTGGTATTCTATAGCGCTGCAGATTATTTTAAAGCATCATGGCAGGGAATCAAACAAAAGGTAATGAGCATTGATATCCCTATTGTGATTGGAATTATGGCATTGTTCCTTCGTAGCAGTTATGAGGTAATTTCTTTCACCGGGACTGGTTATTTCGACAGCCTGGCAGGCCTGGTCTTCTTTTTATTGGTAGGAAAATGGTTCCAGGGGAAAACGTATGAAAGCCTTCTTTTCGACAGAAATTATAAGTCGTATTTTCCAATTGCAATTACGAGGTTAAAAGATGATGAAAGTGAGAACATTCCTATAAACGAACTTTCAAAAGGAGATCGAATCAGGGTTCGTAATGCTGAATTGGTGCCAGCAGATTGCATCCTGATGAGTAACGAAGCTCGTATCGATAATAGCTTTGTAACAGGTGAATCAACTCCTGTTCATAAAAGCTCAGGAGATTATGTTTATGCGGGAGGCAGGCAGGTTGGCCCTGCCATTGAACTGGAAGTAGCCAAAGAAGTTTCGCAAAGTTATCTTACACAATTGTGGAACAATGATGTCTTCGAAAAAGAGGACGGTGGTCAGGGCCACATATTAATCAACCGGGTAAGCAAGTATTTTACAATGATTGTTTTTTTACTGGCGGTTTTTGCCGGCGTATTTTGGTTGATAAACGAACCTTCTGTAGCAATAAATGCATTTACAGCTGTACTGATTGTTGCCTGCCCTTGTGCGCTTGCCCTTTCCACCCCTTTTGCTACAGGAAGCACGATGCGCGTATTTGGCCAAAACGGATTTTATCTAAAAAATGGTGAAGTAATAGAGAAAATGGCAGCGATCAATCATATTGTATTTGATAAAACCGGTACTATTACAAAACAATCAGATATTGGTGATATAATATTTATTGGAAACCTGTCTTCTGAAGATATGATACTTTTGGAGGCTCTTACATCTAATAGTTCACACCCTGTCAGCAGAATGATTGGAATGTACCTTAATGCAAACGCAAAGGTGAAAGAACAGCACTTTCGAATATCGGATTTTGAGGAAAGAAAAGGAATGGGTATTTCAGCTTTTGTTAACGGAAATAAGATTTTTCTGGGTTCGGCAAAATTTACAGGAGCATCTGAACCAGAGGAAAAGAAGATCGATTCAACACGTGCATATGTTTCAATCAATGGGATTGTAAACGGATTTTTTAAGATTGGCAACAAGTACAGAAATCATTTTGAGGACATTATTGATAATATTTCAGAAAATTATGAATTGTCTGTATTGTCGGGTGATAATAGTTCGGAAAAGGATTATTTAGAGCTGATCTTTCCGTCGAATTCAGATCTTCAATTTGATCAAACTGCTTTTGATAAGCTTGATTATATAAAAGGCAAACAGAAAAACAATGAGCGTGTATTAATGCTTGGAGATGGGTTGAATGATGCAGGTGCACTTGCACAGGCAGATGTAGGCATCGCGATTGCCGATGACATTAATAATTTCACTCCTGCTTCCGATGCAATTCTTTCAGGATCTAACTTCAGGGATCTGCCCCGGATGCTGAAATTCAGTAAAACCACCATGAGGATAATTATCGTTAGCTTCATATTGTCATTTTTGTATAATATTGTAGGGTTAAGTTTTGCTGTATCGGGTATGTTAACGCCCGTATTTGCAGCGATTTTAATGCCCTTAAGCAGCATAACTGTTGTTGTTTTTGCAACAGGATCAGTAAGCTTAATGGCAAAGAGAATTGGATTTAAATAATATGCAGGTTATTTTCATACTCATCTTCATATCCTCAGTAATAGCTTCTGCTTTTGTGGTAGCCTTTATATGGTCGGTGAAGTCTGGTCAATACGATGATACTTATTCACCCGCAGTTAGGATATTGTTCGAAAATCAGGGAAAGACCAGTCCGGATAAAAAAGACAATTTGGAAACAAATAAGAGGTCTAAAAACAAAAAATTATGATTCCTGAAGACCTTTTGAAACAACATGAGTGTAATGAAGTAGCTGCCGGAAAAGGCCAGTATCTTTTCCACGAGGGGGATGACGCGATTTGCTATTTTCAAATCAAAACAGGGAAGGTGATGCTGGTCAATTATGGACCAGAGGGCCAGGAATTCATACAGGGAATATTTACTGTTGGCCAGAGTTTTGGAGAACCTCCACTTCTGTGTGATCAGGTATATCCTGTAAGTGCCATCACCATGGAGCCCACAGTTGTATATAAATTGAGGAAAGAAAAACTAATAAATTTATTAAAGGACAACTTTGACGTTCACCATCATTTGACCAGGATACTTTCTGAAAGGCTGATATACAAAAGTATAATGAGTAAAGAAATGGCAAACAACACATCCGAAAGCCGTATCATGCAGTTGTTGGAACATTACAGAAATCTTCCGGGTCCTGTAGAAGGGAAAACAACCTACATTCCACTCACCCGCCAGCAAATTGCCGGATTAACAGGGTTGCGGGTAGAAACGGTAATTCGAACCATAAAAAAACTTGAAGAAAAAGGAAAATTAGAATTGGATAGTCATAAAATTATCATTTAAAAAGTTTTTGTCAACTTCTTTACCTATCATTTGATATCAAACAAAATTCTAAATGATATTTGTCAGTATTTGGCAGTATTAAAATCATCATTATGCTATGATTTGAAGCATAAGGAATGGATAATTGCACCTCTTATCTTTGAACCCTGTATCAACCTTAATATTTAATTATGATGACGAATTATTTTGTAAAGCTATTTGCATTATTAACGATCGGATCAGTACTAATTACTGGCTGTCAAAATGGTGCCAATAACAATGGAGGCGCATTAAAGAGTGATGCCGCTTCACGTGTTTATGTACCTCCGGGAGAGTTAGATGAATTCTATGCATTTTTGTCCGGTGGATTTAGCGGGCAGTTAGCTGTTTATGGACTTCCTTCCGGCAGATTATTCAGGGTAATACCCGTTTTTTCCGTGGATGCCGAGAAGGCATACGGTTTTAATGAAGAAACCAAGCCCATGCTTCAGACAAGTCATGGATTTATCCCCTGGGATGACTCTCACCATCCTGAATTAAGCCAGACCGATGGTACGGCTGATGGTCGATGGATTTTTATTAATGGCAACAACACACCACGTATTGCTCGGATCAGTCTTTCTACTTTTGAAACTGTAGAAATTATTGAAATCCCCAATTCCGGTGGAAACCATAGTTCTCCATTCACTACAGAAAACACAGAGTATGTGGTAGCAGGAACACGTTTTAGTGTACCAATTCCTCAAAAGGATGTTGGAATTGACACTTACAAGGAGAATTTCAAAGGTACACTTTCATTTATAAGTGTTGCAGACGATGGCGACATGGACCTGGCATTCCAGATCCTTGTTCCAGGTTATGATTATGACCTCGCACACGCAGGGAAAGGGAAATCACACGGATGGATGTTCTTTACTTGTTACAACTCTGAAGAAGAGCATACATTACTTGAAGTAACCGCGTCTCAAAAGGACAAGGACTTTATTGCCGCAGTAAACTGGAAGTTGGCTGAGCAGTACATTGCAGAAGGAAAAGGACATGATTACCCGGTATCTTATTTTGAAAATGAATATGATGAAGCAACTCAAATGGCTACATCAACCGAGAAGAAAAATGTAAAAGTACTTATCCCATCTGAATGTCCGGGTTTGATTTATTACCTGCCTACACCCAAGTCACCTCACGGTGTGGACGTGGATCCCACTGGAAATTACATTGTTGGGAACGGTAAACTTTCAGCCGATCTTACCGTGCACTCCTTTGATAAGATGATAGCAGCCATCGAAAAGGAAGCTTTTGATGGTGATATTGATGGCATTCCAATCCTTAAGTTTGAAGAAGTACATGCAGGAACTGTAAAGAGCGGAGGCCTCGGGCCATTGCATACCGAATTTGACGGCAGGGGAAATGCATACACTTCCTTCTTCATTTCTTCGGAAATTGTGAAATGGAAAGTCGGCACCTGGGAAGTACTTGACAGAGCGCCTTCATATTATTCCATAGGTCACCTGATGATCCCCGGTGGAGACAGCAAAAACCCATTTGGTAAATACCTTGTTGCTTTAAATAAGATTACGAAAGACAGATATTTACCTGTAGGTCCCGAACTTGCACAATCAGCGCAGTTGTTTGACATATCAGGCGATAAAATGGAGCTACTGCTCGATTTCCCGACGATAGGTGAACCTCACTATGCACAAGGCATACCCGCCAACCTGATAAAATCAAAAGACTATTACAGGCTTGAAGACAATAAACATCCTCACGCGACACTGAGTGAAAAAGAATCCAAAGTTGTGCGTAATGGAAATGAAGTACATGTATATATGACAACGATTCGAACTCACTTTGCACCGGACAATATAGAAGGTGTGATGGTGGGCGATAAAGTTTACTGGCATGTAACAAATGTAGAACAGGATTATGATGTTCCTCACGGATTTGCCATATTGGGAGCCAGAAATTCCGAACTACTTATTATGCCGGGCCAGACAGAAACATTGTACTGGGAGCCTCAGAACGTTGGTGTTTTCCCATTCTATTGTACTGACTTCTGCTCAGCGCTTCACCAGGAAATGCAAGGTTATGTGCGGGTTTCACCCGCTGGTTCAAATCCTGAACTAAAGTGGAGCCTTGGTGAATAACTAATTATCTGATCAAAAGAGGGTTGGGGTGTTTGACCCTCCCTCTTTTGATTAAATAAAATCAAATTATGAAAAAAAGAGTGAGTAAGTGGATGGTAATTGCTGCGCTTTTACCATTGATGCTGTTTGTGTCTCCAATGTGGAGAATTACCCTTGAAGCACCTCAATATCCAAAGGGCATATCAATGTATATCTGGGTAAATAAACTTACCGGTGAATCACCAAGTACAATACAAAATATTAATATTTTAAATCACTATGTTGGGATGCAGTACATTGATGAGGAGATGTTTCCCGAACTCACCTATTTTCCTTATGTGATTATTGGAATGGTTTTGTTTGGCCTCGTTGCGGTATTTAGCAAAAACCGAAAGATATACCTCACATGGTCTATCGTGTTTGTGATCATATCTATACTGGGAATTTATGATTTTTATCTCTGGCTTTATGATTACGGGCATAATTTGTCTGATACAGCTCCAATCAAAGTGCCGGGACAGGCCTATCAGCCGCCACTCATTGGTTCGAAAATGTTATTGAATTTTAATGCAATATCCTGGCCTCACTGGGGCGGTATTGCTATGGGTTTTGGTATTGTTTTTGGTTTTGTGGGCTATTTTTTTGATAAAAAGAAATGAAGAAATTAATCTACAGCATCATTTTATTTGTTTTCGTTGGTTGTAATGTTCAACCCGAAGACATAAACTATGGCGCCGACGCCTGTCATTATTGTCAAATGAATATAGTAGACGGCAGGTATGCAGCGGAGATTGTTACGACAAAAGGTAAAGTACACAAATTTGATGCAGTGGAATGTATGATAAACTATATTGAGAAAAATAAATTAAATAAGGAAGAGATAGCGTTTACAATGGTAAATTCTTTTTCTGATCCTGTAAATCTTCACCCGGCTGACAAAAGCTATTTTCTGCGGTCTTCGTCCCTCCCAAGTCCCATGGGAATGTATATTACTCCTTTTGAGAGTAAAGATTCCGCAGAGTTTTATCAGCGCAAACACTCCGGGGAGATTTTTAATTGGGAACAGCTAAATAATAATTTTCATTCGTTGACTAATCTTGGCGAATAATTACCTTTGCAAATTCAAAAAATATAAATACTAAGAAGATGAAAAAAGAATTTCTAAGAGTTGGTGTAACAGGAATGATTCTAAGTGCAGCGCTATTCACATTTAGTTGTGGTGGTAGTGGCAGTGAGTCAGCTGATGAAGGGGAAGCACCCAAGTCGATGATTGAAGAAGAGAAGCCCGTTGATCCAATGGAAAACAAAGGAATAGGTCCTATTACTTCAATTGAGCTTGGAGCAGAAATAGATGCCGACCTGGCCGCAGCCGGTGAAAAGGTTTATTCTGAAATGTGTACTGCATGTCATAAACCTGATGTCGATTATATTGGGCCCGCTCCCAAGGGCGTTATATCCAGAAGGTCCCCGGAGTGGATCATGAACATGATTTTGAATCCTGAAGAAATGGTGATTAAAGATCCTATTGCTAGGGATTTATTGATAAAATTTAATGGCGCTCCTATGGCGAATCAGAATCTTACTGAAGACCAGGCCAGGGCAGTACTCGAATACTTCAGAACGCTCTAATATCACATTCGTTTAGGATTAACCCGCATTAATCGAATATGTTTAAAGTATTTCTGAGGTTCATCACAACAGGGTTGATACTCACTCTTCCCTTGTTTACGGTGGCAGGCAGGATCAATGTATGTTCCTCCTGCCCCGTTTCTTCTATAACCGATGCCATTGCCATTGCAGCGCCTTATGATACCATTACAATAAGAGGTGGTGTATATAACGAGGGCAACATTATAGTAGATAAACCCCTTGTCTTTGAAGGAATTGATTTTCCAAGAATTGATGGGAATAATGAATTTGAAATATTTACTATCAAAGCCGATAGTGTAGTCATTCGCGGAATTCAGTTTCAGAATATAAAAGTGAATTATATTGAAGACCGGGCTGCAATTAATGTTGTTGAAGCAACAGGTGTATTGATAGAAAATAACCGGCTTATCAATACTTTTTTTGGTATATACCTGCAAAAAGCAAAAAACTGTATTATTCGAAACAATTTTGTTCAAGGTAATGCGGTATTGGAAATTTCTTCAGGCAATGCTATCCATGCATGGTATTGTGACAGTCTTTTGATTGAAGGCAACACTGTTATAAATCATCGGGATGGTATTTACCTGGAATTTGTTGACAACAGCAGGATTTTGGATAATCTCAGCAGGAACAACCTTCGTTATGGCCTGCACTTTATGTTTTCTGACAATGATGAATATATTGGGAACCATTTTGAATCGAATGGTGCCGGTGTGGCAGTTATGTTTTCGAAGCATATTCTGATGGATCGCAATACATTTTCTACCAACTGGGGTACCGCTTCTTATGGATTGCTACTAAAAGAAATCACTGATGGTGATGTAACAAATAATACCTTTTTGGAGAACACCATTGGAATTTTTGGTGAAAGCGCCAGTCGTATGAATATCAGTGATAACGATTTCATCCGGAACGGTTGGGCTTTAAAAATATTTGGAAGTTGTGTTGATGACGAGTTTAGGAGAAACAACTTCATAAGTAATACATTTGACCTTACTACCAACACATCACGAAACAATAATATTTATTCCGGAAATTATTGGAGCGAATACAGGGGTTATGACCTCGACAGGGACGGTATCGGGGATGTTCCACACCGTCCAATTAAATTATTTTCCTACGTTATTTCTACTGTGCCGGTTTCAATCGTATTGCTACGCAGCCTTTTCGTAGATATGATTAACTTTGCCGAAAGCGTAACGCCGATATTTTCACCGGTGTCACTGCTTGATGAAAAACCACTAATCCAAAAAATAGTTAGATGATCGCTATCCAGGGGTTAAAAAAATCCTTCAACAGTAACCATGTTTTGAAGGGTATTGACCTTGAGCTTGCCAGAGGTAAAATTACAGCTGTACTGGGGCCCAATGGGTCAGGAAAAACAACTCTGATCAAATGTATCCTGGGAATGGTGATCCCCGATGAAGGGACCATTTTAATGAATGACAAAGATGTTAAAAACCAATGGGAATATCGCAGCCAGATAAGCTATTTGCCACAAATAGCTCGATTTCCTGAAAACCTGAGGGTTTCTGAGCTCATCGCAATGATCAAGGACCTTCGCCATCAACCGGCGGATGAGAAAGGCTTGATTGATTCGCTTAACCTCTCAGTTTATATGGATAAGCGCCTTCGCAATTTATCGGGTGGAACGAGGCAAAAAGTGAACATTGTACTTTCATTTATGTATGACTGCCCATTGATAATTATGGATGAACCAACTGCAGGGCTTGATCCCGTAGCACTAATCCGGTTGAAAGAGATGATAAGAGTGGAAAAAGAAAAGGGGAAAACTCTGCTTTTCACTACCCATATTATTAGCCTGGTGGAAGAAATTGCTGACGAAATAGTCTTTTTGCTTGAAGGGAGGATTTATTTTAAAGGAGCTCCCGGTGATTTGAAAAAAAATTGTGATTCTTCCAATTTGGAACGATCAATTGCCATGATCATCGAAAAAGAAGACTATGTTTAAAATTCTTAAATACAGTTTTTTCGACCTGATCAGGAGCCGGTGGAGCCTCATTTACTTCCTGTTCTATTTTGTAAGTACTACCTCATTGCTTTATCTGGGTGGCGACCTGTCAAAAGCGCTGATAAGCATGATGAATATAATCATCATATTAAGTCCGTTGATAGGAACACTTTTCGGGATCATGTATTTCTATAATTCGAGGGAATTCGCCGAATTGCTATTGGCCCAGCCAATAAAGCGTTCCTCTATATTTGCAGGCCAATACCTGGGGTTATCTTTGTCACTTTCTTTAAGCTTTTTCCTGGGAACAGGTGTTCCATTTATAGTTTACGGTCTTTTCGAATCGGCCGAAATATGGAACTTTAGCATCTTATTGGTATCAGGGGTTTTATTGACTTTTATATTTACCGGATTTTCTTTTTTGATAGCCGTACGAAACGAAAACAGGATTAAGGGGTTTGGATTAGCAATCCTGGTTTGGCTGTTTCTTGCTGTGATTTATGATGGATTATTTCTTTTGTCGTTGGTAGTATTTAGAGATTATCCCATTGAAAAACTCGCACTGGTTTTAACGGTTTTCAATCCAATTGACCTTTCAAGGATCCTCGTTATTCTTAAAATGGATATTTCTGCCCTCCTGGGTTATACGGGAGCTTTGTTCAATAAATTTTTTGGTACGAGTTCAGGAATGCTGGTCTCAGTATTTATGCTTGTAATCTGGACACTGTTACCCATTATAGGATTCATGCATTTTGTAAAAAAGAAAGATTTCTAAAAAGATTCAGTACTTGCTTTAGAACTTTAAATTAACCGTTCGAGTTTAAATTTACGGCGGACTACTTTACCATCTCTGAATAATTCCAACCGGATTATCTTTTTGGGTTTAGAATTAAAAACTCCATTGATCTGACCAAGTTCCAGATCCGAAGCTAAATGGTTATTAATACGTATAATTTTATCACCTTTTTGAATATCGGCCCTGGCAGCAGCGGAGTTTACACGAACATCAATAATTTCAAATGTATTGAGATATAATCCCTGTGCCTTAATTACGATGCCACTCATATTATACTCAAATGAATCTCTGTACTTATTATTCTTTTTTAAATAGACATATCCATCCATAAAATCAAATACTACGATGAACCTGGAAAAGATACTTCCACCAATAGTTCCGTTTCGGTAAACCCTTGTGTATCCCTGCTCATAAAACTGCTTTTCCGGAAAAGTAGCGATAACGTCCTCAAACTGGTATCCAATTAAATCAAGCTTTTTTATGCGGGCTATATCGCCGTGGATGTCTCCTCCAAGGCCTCTTCCAATATGGCTTCGAATACTTTTTGCAGGTACAACAATATCTTCACTGGATTCCACATCCAGAAGGACGGCATGGCTGGCACCTGTATCAAGCATCATTTTTACTCGTATTTCCTGGCCTGAGTTGAAAGTGATAGTGGAATAACAATAGGGTTTGGTATCCTCAATGGTAATGGGTAGCCGGTAATATTTCTTTTTATTATCCAAATTTCGCTTTTGAAACGCCTTGGGTTCATAGAGTGTCATTACCTTTCTATTGTAGTTAATCTCAATGATAAAACGGCTGAACAGTTCATAGCCAAGAATTCCCTGCACATTGTGTCCAAGGATATTTTTTAATTGCAGAAGGTCTTCTTCCAAAACCAGTAAAGCATGGCCATTTCCTACAACACCACTTATATTCATTGTAATGTTGGGGGCTATATAGGCATTTATAATTTGTTTCCCACCTGCAACGGGAATTTCAATCTTTCGGCTGTAGGTGATATTCAGCAGGTCAGTGAATGTTTTTTCAGTCAGTATCGAGGTCCTGACTCCTGTATCCACAATAAACTTAAGTGGAAGGGTCTTGTTCATGATAATCTTTACCACAATCAGGTTGTCAATAAGTTCAAAAGGAATGTTGTGTTGATCTTTTCCCTCCGGTAGCCTGAAACCCAGTTCATTCCGAACGGGAGAAATAGGATCCTGGGCTACAATACTTTGTATCATCCATAATTCAAATATGGCGAGAACAGTCAGTAACTTAAATAAATAGTTCCGTAGGTTTCTCATTCCTGATTCGGACTCATTTTTCTATCTTTTCAATCTAATAATATACGAAATATAAACAAGAATACCTCTTTGATTAATATAATACGAGATTAGACTTAAGATGATACTAAAAAGTAAAAATTATTATTTTAAATACTGATTAAAGTCATTTTGAGATGAGACGCTTATTCACTAATTTCAGGCCTTCAAATTTGAAAGTACCTAAACCTTAACTAATTATAAAACTACTATTTTATGGGAATGGAAAGTTTTCAATATGATAATAAGATTGTAAAAGCTTTTATCATCGCCACCGTAGTTTTTGGTGTGATCGGAATGCTGGTTGGGCTAACAATTGCTACACAGATATTTTTACCTGATGCGAATTTTGATATTTCGTTTCTGACTTATGGCCGTCTTCGACCTCTTCATACCAATGCGATCATTTTCGCTTTTGTAGGTAATGGGATGTTTGCCGGAATTTACTACTCACTGCAACGATTACTCAAAGCACGTATGTACAGCGATATGCTGAGTTGGATCCATTTTTATGGCTGGCAACTGATCATCCTTGCAGCGGTAATTACACTGCCCATGGGACTTACTACAAGTAAGGAATATGCAGAACTTGAGTGGCCCATCGACATTGCCATAACAGTGATTTGGGTTATTTTCGGAATCAATATGATGGGTACTATCATCAAAAGGAGAGAACGACATTTGTATGTTGCTATCTGGTTTTACATCGCCACTTTCGTTACCGTAGCTGTATTGCATATCTTTAATTCCCTGGCATTACCTGTATCTATGTTTAAAAGCTATTCTATCTATGCAGGTGTTCAGGATGCGCTTGTGCAGTGGTGGTATGGGCATAATGCCGTGGCATTTTTCCTCACCACACCCTACCTGGGCCTGATGTATTATTTCATGCCGAAGGCAGCAAACAGGCCGGTATATTCTTATCGTCTGTCAATTGTCCACTTTTGGTCATTAATATTTATTTATATCTGGGCCGGTCCGCATCACTTATTGTATACTTCCTTACCCGACTGGGCCCAATCCCTGGGAGTTGTATTTTCAATCATGCTTATTGCTCCTTCCTGGGGAGGTATGCTGAACGGATTGTTAACTTTGCGTGGCGCCTGGGACAGGGTCCGTGAAGACCCGGTTTTAAAATTTATGGTTGTGGCAATTACAGCGTACGGAATGGCAACATTGGAGGGACCGTTACTGTCACTCAAAGAGGTTAACGCGATTGCTCACTACACCGACTGGATTATTGCACATGTGCATGTGGGAGGCCTCGGCTGGAATGGGTTCCTGACTTTTGGAATGCTTTATTATTTAGTTCCTCGAATGTGGAGAATAAAACTGTATTCTACTTCTGCAGCGAATTTTCATTTCTGGATAGGTACAATGGGCATTGTTTTCTACGCACTTCCATTGTATTGGGCGGGTATAACCCAAAGTCTTATGTGGGACGAATTTACTCAAGAAGGATATTTGCGCTATGGTAATTTTCTTGAAACTGTAACCCAGATACTGCCCATGTATATGATGCGGTTATTTGGAGGGATACTGTACTTCATTGGTGTATGCGTGATGGTATGGAATTTAGTAAAAACTGCCAAAGCCGGTTCATTCCTGGCAAACGAAGATGCTGAAGCTCCTGCTCTTGAAAAGAAAGAATTATCAGGAGAAGGTTGGCACCAAATTTTAGAACGCAGACCAATTAAATTTACTGTTTGGGTTTTGATTGCAATTTTAATTGGTGGTTTGGTAGAGATTGTTCCCACCATTATGATCAAGTCGAACATTCCAACCATCGCCAGTGTAAAACCTTACACACCACTGGAACTTCATGGAAGGGACATTTATATCCGTGAGGGATGCGTGTCCTGTCATAGCCAGATGATACGCCCTTTCCGATCCGAAACCGAGCGATATGGCGAGTATAGTAAGGCCGGCGAATTTGTTTATGACCATCCGTTTTTGTGGGGTTCAAAACGTACCGGACCGGACCTGCACAGGATCGGAATGAAATACCCCGACTCATGGCACTATCAACATATGCTTGAGCCACAAAGTATCTCACCGGGCTCCACCATGCCGAGGTATCCGTGGTTGTTTGAAAGCGTCATCAACCTGGATAATACTGCAGGACGGATTACCGCTATGCGCAAATTGGGTGTTCCATATCAGGGGAGGTATGAAGAAATCGCTAACGATGATTTGATACGCCAGGCAGATAAGATAGTAAATAACTTGAAAGTAGATGGATTTGAAGTGGTGCCTGAAATGGAAATTGTAGCCCTTATTGCCTATTTACAGCGCCTTGGTACAGATATTAAAGTTCAGGAATAGATTTTAATTTTAATTGGGACAAACATGTTTAAGCATTATTTTGAAGGCATAGAAAATATCCAGATTGGTCCATTATTAGCATTGATATTTTTCTTTTTATTTTTTCTACTTGTAATATTCTGGATATTCAAATTAGATAGAAAATTTGTGGATAAGATGAAAAACCTTCCATTTGAAGACGGTAATACCAATCATGATATAAATGAGAATTAAAAATTAACCCTCATATGAAGAAGATATTATCAATAATAGCCCTGATCTTTACCCTGATCCCGGGCCATGTTTTTGCACAGGGTAATGGCACCGGGGGATCCAACCAGACCTTTTTATTAATTGCAATTTTTACTGTACTTGGCCTCACTATCATTGTTCTCGTGGCTGTTGTTTTTTCATTGCAAACACTTAAAAAGACCTTGTTCGAAGAACAGGCAAAACAATTGGCTGAACAAGGATTAGAAGTTGAAAAGCATCTATCATGGTGGTCAAAATTTTATTCCAGCTTATGGAATATTAAGCCCGTTGAAAAGGAAGCTGACATTTTGCTTGACCATGACTATGACGGGATCAGGGAGTTGGACAACCACTTACCGCCCTGGTGGACATACCTGTTTTATATTACAATAGTTTTTGGCGTTGTTTACTTACTGATATACCATGTATTTAATGTCCTTCCTCTAAGTATTGAGGAGTATGATAATAAAATGGCTGTTGCTGAAGAACAAGCGGCAGCCAGAAAAGCCGCAATGAGAGAAGAAGGTGGATTTGATGAAGCTGATGTACAGTTCTCTGACAATGCCGAAGACCTTGCCAGTGGAGAGAGGATATTTCAAATGCAGTGTGCTGCATGCCATCTACCCGATGGCGGTGGATCAATAGGCCCTAACCTTACCGATGAATACTGGCTCAATGGAGGGAAGATGTCAGAAATATATTACACGATAAAAGTGGGTGTTCCAGCCAAAGGAATGATTTCATGGGAAGCTTTATTATCACCTCAGCAAATACGGGACGTCTCTTCCTATATAATAACCTTGCAGGGAACAAATCCTCAGAATCCGAAAGCACCACAAGGTGAAAAATTTGAAGGAGACCAGAAAGGAAACACCGGTAGTTAGTTAATGTGAAAAAAGATCTGATAACGGGGCCGCATTTCGAGCGGCTTCATTATTAATAAAATACATATTAGGAGGAGTGAGAGATGGAAGACTTTTATCAATTTGATAATGAGGCGCGGGATCATATTGCAACTGTTGACGAAAAAGGCAACCGGATATGGATTTATCCGAAGAAACCCAAAGGCAAATTCACCAATTACAGATCGATTGTAGCTTATACCTTATTGGTATTATTACTGGCTGGCCCATTTATGAAAATAGGAGGGCACCCGTTATTGATGCTCAATATTTTTGAGCGCAAATTCATTATTTTTGGTACACCTTTCTGGCCACAGGACATGCACCTGTTTGCCATCGCAACCATTACTTTATTTGTTGCAATTATTTTATTCACCAGTGTATTCGGGAGAATTTGGTGCGGATGGGCGTGTCCCCAGACCATTTTCATGGAATCGGTTTTCCGTAGAATTGAATATTTGCTTGAAGGTGATGCCAACCAGCAGAGAAAACTTAATGAGGCCCCCTGGGATGCAAACAAGATTTTCATTAAAACGCTTAAACAATTCATTTTTATTCTGATCTCTATCATTATATCCCATACGGTAATGGCATATTTGATCGGTGTGGAGCAGGTAAAAGAGCTTATCACCCATGCTCCAAAGGATAATATTTCCGGATTTATTGGCCTTATATTCTTTACTGTATTGTTTTATGGAGTGTTTTCCTATTTCCGGGAACAGGCATGTACAGTCGTGTGTCCATACGGACGATTGCAAGGTGTATTGTTAAATAGGGATTCTATTGTGGTAGCCTATGACTGGCTCCGGGGAGAGCCGCGTGGCAAGATGAAGAAAAGTAATGAACAGGATTCAACTGGGGATTGTATCGATTGCAAACTTTGTGTTCATGCCTGCCCTACCGGAATTGACATTCGAAATGGAACACAATTGGAGTGTGTTAACTGTACCGCTTGTATTGATGCCTGTGATGAGGTAATGACGAAAATTGATAAACCGGAAGGATTAATCAGGTATGATTCATATAATGGGATAAAGGAAAACAAAACTAAAATATTTACCGCCCGGGTGATAGGTTACGCCGCTGTTCTCGTTATCCTTCTCTCAACACTTGGGTTTTTATTATCAACCCGTACGGAAGTTGAAGCAACTGTACTTCGGGTACCAGGCCAGTTGTATCAACGAGCAGAAGGTGGAATAATCGAAAATGTCTATAATATTCAGTTTATAAACAAAACATTTGACCCCATAACTTTGGAAATAGCCCTGAAAGATGAAATAGGAGAAATTACCCGGGTGGGGGGTGAAGATGTAATTTATGTTCCGGAGAATGGTTCTACTGAAGGAGTATTCTTTGTCAAAATCCATGAATCTAAACTTACCGGGTATAAGACAAGGATTGTTGTTCTGGTATTTATGAATGGAGAAGTACTAGATGAAGTTAAAACTAATTTTCTTGGCCCGGCCACAGTAGTAAAATGAATTGGGGAGTTAAAATAACAATAGCATTTGTCGTATTTACTTTGATAATGATATCAATGGTCATGATTAGCATTCGGCAGGATGTAAACCTGGTGGCAGAGGACTACTACAAGCAGGAGATTGCCTACGAGTTGCAAATTGAACGGATAAAAAACACCAAAAAGTTGGCATCCCCACCGGAAATTTTTTTTAACAAGGGTATAAATAGTATTGTTGTTTCATTTTCATCTGTATTATCTAAGCGTATCCGGTCTGGTGAAGTATTACTTTATCGCCCATCTGATCATAAGAAGGATGTAAAAGCGCAACTTATCCTCGATGATTCCAATAAATTGGTAATTTCTATGATAGGAAGGGAAAAAGGATTGTGGAAAATAAAACTGACCTGGAAGGACGGCGAGAAAGAATATTACGATGAAAAGCAAATTGTTTATTAAGAAACTATAATCTGATGTTGTGGACGTCTTTATTGCTGGGATTGTTTGGAGGACTGCATTGTGTGGGGATGTGCGGGCCAATAGCACTTGCATTGCCACGACAAAACAATGTAACAACAGAAATATTTGCTAAAGTACTTTACAACAGCGGAAGAATTGTAACCTACATGTTGATGGGTGCATTGATTGGCCTTCTTGGTTCCGGGTTTAATTTCGCTGGCTTTCAGCAGGGGCTATCGATTTTTTCCGGGGTCCTGCTTATCTTGTTAGTCTTGCTTACAGGATTCAAAAACCTGGAATTTACTTTTTTTAGGCCCATGATCCACCTTGCAAATAAATTAAAATTCGCTTTTGGGAAATTTATAAAAAAGAAGACTCCCTGGGCAACACTCATGATTGGATTGCTTAATGGGTTGCTTCCCTGCGGGTTGGTTTATATAGCTCTGGCGGCATCTTTGGCAACGGGAAATTTCATCGAAAGTGCTTTATACATGGGGATATTTGGGCTGGGTACATTTCCAATGATGTTTGCAATTGCTTTCAGTGGCAGAATTTTTAGCCCTCGTGTTCGACAGAAACTATACAAAGTTATTCCTGTTTTTGTGATCCTGCTTGGTACATTATTTATACTCCGGGGTCTAAATCTGGGGATTCCGTATGTGAGTCCCCAAATTAATGCGGGATCCGTGGAACAATTCGAAATGTGTGCCCCGGAGTAGTTTGAGTCGTTTCTGGAAAATTGCAGGTATGCTTTAGCCCCGGTTAATTGTAGTTATAATATTTGATTTTGCTGCCTTGATGGTATTGATGCTTACTGTTGCCAGGGCAACGATGATTGAGGATGCCATGGTAAAAATAAACACGAAGTACCCGGGTTGCACTTTATACTCAAACCCTGCCAGCCATTGGTCAATGATCACATAAGCCACCGGCGAGGCGATAAGTGCTGCCAGTCCCACGATTAGGAAATATTCCCGGTTGATAATATATAATATTTCATGGAGTGATGCGCCACTAATTTTTCTGATGCATATTTCTTTTTTTCGTATTTCGGACGTGTAAAATGAAAGTGCAAATACACCCATTAGTGCCAGCGATGTCGTAATTATAGCAAAAATTCCAAATAATCTGCTTGTAAGAAGATCCTGACGGTATAAATTATCGATACGGTCTTCCAGGAAACTGTAGTCAAAAGGGAAATCCGGGAAATTGTTCTGAAATATTTTCTGAATGGCAGCTATGTTTGGCATCTCATTTTGTTTAAAGCGCAGGAGAGCCTGGGAATTGTGTGGCTTATATAAAATGGCTACTGGCTGAACCTTTTGATGCAACGATTTAAAATGGGTATTTTTAATAATCCCGACAATTCTGGCTTCGTTTGTACCACCGGTACCCGTGAATGGAAGACTAACATCCATTCCAACAATGTTTTCGGCAGGTTGAAGCAGACCAACAAGTGCCTCATTAATTAGAATTTCTACTTTCTGATTATTACTTTCAAACCCCGTGCCTTGCAATACATCTATTTCCAGCGCATGAATAAAATTCATATCGGCATAAAAGTATTTTACAAGTATTTGTTCATATGTGCTGTTTTTATCTTTTAAAAAGAAGAATGATGTTAGTGTTTCCTTTTCTTCACCAGGAATTATTTCTGCAGTTCCCACTAACATGATCTGGTCAAGACTTCCCACATCCTTGATAAAAAGTTGAGTACTCTCATCTGTGTAGTCTGGCAATCGAAGCGTCATTACATTCGAAGGATTAAAACCGAGATTTTTGTCATTAACGTAATTAATTTGTTTTTTAATTGCCCAGGTACAGATTATCAGGAGAATAGATATTGAAAATTGAATAAACAACAGGATTCGTCGTTTAGTTATTTTAGAACCCAATTTTAGAAAACTTCCGCTAAGTGTTTCAGCTACCGTGAATTTTGTCATGTAAAATGCCGGATAAATACTTCCCATCAATCCAATTCCGGCAACTACAATAAATACAAAAATTACCAACTGCCAATCCATTATTGAAATTGAATAGATGTGAACATCCGTAATAAAATGAATGTATGGAAGTAGCTGGTCAATTATTATAAGGCTTAAAAATACACCAAAGAAAACGAGCAAAACAGACTCAACAATAAATTGCCACATAAGTTCACTTCGATAGGAGCCAACCGCTTTTCTGATTGCAATCTCCTTGTATCTCCGGATTGATCTGGCCGTGGTCATATTCGTATAGTTAATACCAGCGATTATCAGCATAAAAACCCCAATGATGATTAGTGCAATATCGATGGATTCGTTACCATTAATATCGAGTTCACCCTGCAAATGGGATTTTAAGTATATACTTTCAAGGGGTTGTAAAAAAAATGAACAGGAACTGTTATTTGGGGTAAATAGTGGTTCCATTGAGGACTCGTAAACCTTTTTTAACTGTTCGTTGACGTCTTTAATAGGTTTATTGGTTTTGATATACGTATAATCAGAGAAGGTAATCCATTGACGTTTGTTTTGATCCTGCAGTACCAGCCCTTTAAAATTTAAGTGTGAATGAAGAGGGTCTTGTACAATTGCTGTAACAATTTTTTTGGTATTGCCGTAACTTACAATTTTTCCAATAGGGTCTTCATAATTGAATAATTTGGAGGCCAGGGATTTTGTAAGGACGATGGAGTTTTCACTTAGAATTAAGTTTTCATTACCAGAGGTCAACTTCATTGGAAACAATTCAAAAAATGACGAATCAACCGCATAAATATCGTTTTCATTAAAGAGTCGGTCGGCAACCCCAATGGGTATATTTGACTGAGTACTGATACGGCAGCTTAAAATATCATCAAGGGAAGGACCTAGTGCAGAGGGTGTTGTCGGGGTAATAATTTCATTACCGTTGATGACAGCGTTTGATGCAATGCGGTATACAGGTATTTCTGAATTGTACTGATCAAAGGTAAACTCATTTCTGAGGTAAAGAAACAAAAGTATAGAAGAGGTAATTGAAAGCGTAATACTCAACAAATTAACCAGGTTATAGATATTCTGGTTTCGAAGCTGCCTCAGGACCATTTTTATATAATTACCTAACATCGTTCAATTCTCTCAGATGCTACTGCAAGAAACATACCGGGGCATGAGAAAGCGCCTGTTCAGCGTAAATAAAGAAATTGTATTATTCGAATGTTCAGGACAGAACGCAATACTGTACGTTTGTGAACACTAATTTCAAGGTCCCAAAAGATATTCCCAATAATGCATGCATTTGCCTGAAGTGAATGAAAAACCTGTTTTATTCCCTTGAAGCTACAATTTTACCAATACCCGAAATATTACGACGAATCGTTTTAGGGTCACCCGTATATTTTACAGCTCCGATACCGCTAACAGTGGCAACCAGGTTCCCTGAAACATTTACCTTTGCACCACCAACACCACTTATGGTAACGTCCGCATCAATTGTTTCCAGGGATGAACCGTTAAAAGTGCCTGCACCACTCATGGTCAGATCAAGTTCACTGCATTTTCCATCGATCTCCATCATACCGGCACCAGATAGTCTAACATCCAGGTATTTCACATCGAGGCTCATTTCAATAATTCCAGCTCCAGACATAGTTAACTCAAGGTTACTGGTTTTTAGCGTTGATTCTGTAAAAATTGCACAAGTCCCACCACTTAATATTTTATCAAGATGGGTATATGAAACCATTATCTTAATACCGTCTTTGCTCCGGATTCGTTCTGTCGCTACAACATAAAGAATGTTATTGCGAGATTCTACTTCAATATAATCCTGAAGGTTTTCATCCGTTTTAACGATCACTCCCGGACGATCACCTTTCTCAAGAATCACCTCAAAGTTACCTTCCAGGCTTATACTGGTAAAAGGATCTACCCTGTAGGAATTCACTACTATTTCGCCGTTTCCGTTTTTATAATAGATAGCTTCGCAGCCTTGTAATATTAAGAAAACAGGTAGAAGTAAAATTGCGATTTGGTTATTAAATTTATTCATAGTCCTAATTATATTAACGGAATTTATCAACTTTTGTTAATTTCTACGCAAATAGAAAGTTAACTTGCCGGCAATTGGTAATTACTATTGGTTCACTTAATTTTGGTCAAATTTTTTCATTAATGCAGAGAGATACAATCACTTTTGATCTGATCAAAAAAGAAGAAGATCGACAACAGAAAGGGCTCGAATTAATAGCCTCCGAAAACTTCACATCACACCAGGTGATGGAGGCTATGGGAAGCGCACTCACCAATAAGTATGCAGAAGGATTACCTGGGAAACGGTATTATGGTGGTTGTGAAGTAGTAGATGAAGTGGAGAATCTGGCACGAGATCGGGCAAAAGAGCTGTTTGGAGCATCATGGGTAAATGTTCAGCCACACTCGGGCGCCCAGGCCAATGCTGCGGTGATGCTGGCGGTCCTCTCCGCAGGAGATAAAATGCTTGGTTTTGATTTGTCGCATGGTGGTCATCTGACACATGGTTCTTCCGTAAATTTTTCAGGAAAATTATATCAACCAAGCTTTTATGGTGTAGATAAAGATACAGGTACGATCAACTGGGACCAGGTCGGCATCATTGCAAAAAAGGAGAAACCCAAACTAATTATCTGTGGAGCTTCAGCATACAGCCGTGACTGGGATTATAAGCAACTCCGGGAAATTGCTGATGAGGTTGGAGCTTTATTGCTATCAGATATCTCGCATCCTTCTGGTTTAATAGCCCGGGGCCTGTTAAATGACCCGATGGAATATAGTCATATTGTTACCACAACAACACATAAAACATTACGGGGACCAAGAGGAGGAATGATCCTGATGGGTGAGAATTTTGAAAATCCATGGGGACTGACAACACCCAAAGGTGTCATTCGGAAAATGTCGGCAATTCTTGATTCCGGTGTATTCCCCGGAACACAGGGAGGACCGCTTGAGCATGTAATTGCTGCAAAGGCAGTAGCATTTAGTGAGGCACTTTCTGATGAATATTTCCACTATGTGCTTCAGGTCCAGAAAAATGGCCGTGCCCTGGCTCGTGCATTTATGGATAAAGATTACAAAGTAATATCCGATGGCACGGATAATCATATGATGCTGATTGATCTGCGATCCAAGGGCCTCACAGGTAAGGATGCGGAGAGTGCTTTGATAAATGCAGATATTACCATTAATAAAAACATGGTCCCTTTTGACGATACATCACCGTTTGTTACATCAGGGATGCGAATAGGGACCGCTGCGGTAACTACACGAGGCCTGAAAGAAAACGACATGGCTAAAATTGCCAGCTTGATTGATAAAGTACTCATCAATAAAACAAATGAGCAGATGATCATTGACGTGAAGGCCGAAGTAAATGAGTGGATGAGATCATTCCCGCTTTATGCGGAAACTGCAAACGTATAAAAACAAATAAATAACAGACGAAATTGGCAACAAACGACCAACCACGGGAAGTTTTTACTGAAAGGAACGAGGAAAAAGTAGCAGAAAATGAAATGTCATTTCTGGACCACCTGGAAGAACTCCGTTGGCACATTATCCGAGCGGCAATTGCTATTATGGTATTTTCAATATCCGCATTTCTCGCCAAAGATTTTGTCTGGAATACACTGCTCCTCGGCCCATCCAGAATTGATTTTATTACATTTAAACTGATGTGTCAGGCGGGTGAAAAGTTGAATTCAGACGTGCTTTGCATAAAGGAATTACCTTTTATTATCCAAAGCAGGAAGATGACAGGCCAGTTTTCAATGCACATTACTTCTTCAGCCGTTCTAGGTTTAATTTTTGCCTTCCCTTATGTTTTTTGGGAAATATGGCGGTTCATAAGTCCGGGATTGTATAAAAAAGAAAAGTCACATACCCGTGGAGCGGTTTTCTTTGTAAGCCTGCTGTTTACCTTTGGTGTTTTGTTCGGATATTTTATAATTACACCGTTGAGTATTAATTTTCTTTCTCATTACCAGGTTGATCCGAGCGTACAAAACGAGTTTGATATAACCTCTTATGTGAGCACAGTTACAATGCTGGTGCTGGCAAGTGCATTCGTATTTCAACTCCCGGTCGTTGTCTATTTTCTATCGAAAATCGGGTTTATTTCTCCCCGTATTATGCGAACATACCGGAAGCATGCGATCGTTGTTATCCTTATTTTAGGGGCATTGCTTACACCGCCGGATCCTATCAGCCAGATATTAATTGCGATTCCGCTCCTGGGGCTTTATGAAATTAGTATCTATGTTTCAGCTTATGTGATCAGGAAAGAGAAGAAATCGTTTGATGAAGCCATGGGTGAAACCGGTGGGGCCGATGATTCAAGTGAATTGCCGGTGAAATAGATGAAACTGAATTGATGATTAAAATACATTGTAGATTTTTTTAAATAAGATACATCATGAAAATTGTATTGGGGGGCGACCACGCCGGTTTCCAATTTAAAAACCAACTGCTCGAAAAATTGGCCGGTCAGGGCCATGAAGTAAAAGATTTTGGGCCATTTAGTGATGAATCAGTTGATTATCCTGACTATGTGCATCCGGCCTCGGAAGCCATTGAAAGTAATCAGTACGAATTGGGAATATTTATTTGCGGAAGTGGAAGCGGTGTGGCGATAACGGCAAATAAACATGCAGGAATCCGGGCGGCACTGTGCTGGACCAATGAATTATCTGCCCTGGCAAAGCAGCACAATAATGCCAATGTTTTGTGCATACCCGCACGATTTGTTGATTACACGTTAGCAGAAGAAATGGTTGAAACATTTTTAACTACTGATTTTGAAGGAGGAAGACACGAACGTCGCGTAGAAAAAATCAAATGCTAGCGGCATAATTTACCTGACACTAACGAAGAACGTACTTATCTGACCCATCCTTTCGATAATATTTTTTCAAAATGGGGGCCCTAATCAGTAGTCTCTTAAAATAACCGTTTGGATCATAAACAATCTCCGGTTTTTCTTCAATGAAAGAACTTACAGTTAATGAAAGATAGCGGTACTGGTTAATGTTATTCCAGGCACGTTCTGATAATTTCCAATTCAAAAATGGAGTGGCCACCCTGGAATCAATATATGCTTCAATATTATTCCCTAACCAAACAACTTTCGTGTCTGCAACTTGCATTTTCGTTTCTATATAGTATGATGATGTATCTGGAAAAGTATCTTTTTTGAGCAGGATCATCCAATTGAACCCCGCTACCATTGCCATAAATATTAAAAACATCAATTCAGAACCAATTGTTCTTTTGGTCAGGATGAAATAAAAACTGATGAAATAGGTACTGCCGGGTACAAATACTATGAATACAAACAGAAACCGATCTATTTCAATAAACAATAACAACACTGAAAGGACAATGAAAGACAGCATTACCTGTATTAACCTCGACTGGTAATTGGTGATCCGGGGATGGCGGTTGACCCGGAAAAATGACAGAAATATAAAAAGTAAAACCGGGATTATAATATAACCAACATATCTAACGGATAAAACATCGGACGATGGTATAAAAAACCAGGGCAAAAAATGATTTATCCATAGATAGTGTAGTTTCCCTGAGAAAAAGTAATATAATCCCGTAAGTGAAAGAGGCAACAACCATCCAAAAGTTATTAGTATAAATCGCCGCAGAATTGTTGAAGAAAATAAAAGCAATATAACAATCATTATAGGGCCAAATATGATCAACGGAAAATGGAAAAGTGCTGCAATACCCAGATAAAGGCCAATACTTATGATTTTTTCATCCTTTTTTGCTTTGGACTCGATTTGACTAACGATGTTGTTAAGAGCAAGGAGGATAAATGTAACACCCATCAACATCGGTGACAGGGTGAAAAAATCCATAAATGCAGAAATCAATACCGCATAGATGAGACCAGGGATATAGTTGGTTTCAGGATAAAATTTATTGTTTTGTGCAATCATATTAAATATTGCACACTGAGCAAATGCTACCAGCAGGGCAAGGATATTGTATACAGCTGCCAAACGGCCAAATATAAAATCCACTATCCAATATACACTCGCGGATAATGGAGAAATGTAATCCCAAATATCATAATACATCATGTGGCCGTCAGCCATACGCTCTCCTACAAGCATCCATTGTAATTCCGGTACCAGAATTCCATGGTTTGAGACCCAATAGGGTAAACGAAAGATGATCAGCAGCAGGAATAGAACTACCAATCTGTACGGATCATTTATTCTAAAAATTTTTAGCACACTTCACAATAAAATTTAGAATGTTGAAAATACTTTAATCCTGAGAAAAAAATAAAATATTTGTAATATTTGCGTTACCTATTTATTACTTTTCGAAAAAATCCTGATCCTATGAATGAAAGTACACGACAAAAAAAGGTGGCACGCCTACTTCAAAGAGAGATAGGCGAGATCTTTCAAAATGAAATTAGAAATATAATCGGAAAAGCATTCGTTACTGTTACCGATGTTAGCATAACACCTGATTTTTCAAAGGCCAGGATTTATTTGAGTATGTTAATGACCGAAAACAGTCAGGAACTCATCGAAAGGATCAATCACAGGAAAAGTGAAATTCGGGGGAAACTAGGTCATCGGGTGGGCCATCAAATGCGTATCGTACCTGATGTACTGTTTATTCTGGACGAAATACAAGAAGAAGCCAGAAGGATTGATGCACTGATTGACAGACTGAACATTCCACCGGCACCTGAAAATGAAAATGATTGAATAATATTAGTTAATATATAGAAATTGAACCTGTCTTACTTCATAGCAAAACGATATTTCTGGTCGGGGAAAAAGCGGAATTTCATCAATATAATTTCCATAATATCAATGTTTGTCGTGGGCGTAGGTACAATGTCACTGATAATTGTATTATCGGTTTTTAATGGCCTGGAAGATCTTCTGAAATCCTTATACAACACCTTTGACCCTGAAATAAAGATAGAGGCAACCGTAGGAAAGTCATTTGAAGTTACTCCTGAATTTCTGGAAAATATTCGCGCTATAGATGGAGTTCAAACGCTGGCAGAAGTAATCGAAGACAATGCCTATGCCCGCTACAATCAAAGCGAAATGGTGGCTGTTGTTAAAGGGATCAGCCATAGCTTTCTGGATAAACCGAAAGTGCAAGATGCAATTGTTCAGGGGTCAGCCAGGTTTCAGGGCGAAAATAGTTCGCTTAATTATGCTATTATTGGGAGGGGCATACAGTATATTTTAAATATTGCCCCAAACAATGATTTTTTTGCTCTCCAGCTTTTCTATCCAAAAGATATTACCGGTTCTATTACTAATCCGGAGAAAATGCTTAACCGCAAAAACATAATGATCGGTGGTGTATTTGCACTGGAAAAACAATACGATGAAAAATATATATTTGTTCCCCTCGAGTTTGCCAAAGAATTACTGGACTATGGCAATAAGAGGACATCACTGGAAATCACAATCAAAAAGGGATACAATGAATCCGAGGTGCAGCAAAATTTGAGGGGAGTACTTGGTGATAAATTTAAAGTACTTACCAGTGATGAACAGCATGCCATAATCTTGCGGACTATTAAAATTGAGAAATTATTTGTTTACCTTATTTTTGCTTTCATCTTATCCATTTCTTCCTTCAATATATTTTTTGCACTCAGCATGCTGGCAATTGAAAAGAAGAAGGATATTGGGGTTTTGTACTCACTTGGTGCCAGCAATAAGTTAATACGGGCGATATTTTTAAAAGAAGGTGCTTTCATATCCTTATCTGGTGCTTTATTTGGAATTTTTGCCGGATTTATTCTGGTACTTCTGCAGCAGGAATTTGGTTTGGTTTCGATGGGATTACAAACTTCAGTCATTGGATACTATCCCGTTAAAATGGAAGTGATGGATTTTATTATTACCGGAGTGGGGATTATTTTAATTACCATGGCAGCATCGATTCGTCCGGCAATTATTGCCACAAAGTTTAACCCTCTGGCTACACTATAAAACACGACAAAAATCATGTTTTTTTTTACATAAATATTACAATTTTGTAGGTATTTTGCAGGTTGGAATACATTACAAATGAAAGTTTCACCCAAAGAACCGTTTCAAATCATCTATTCGCTTTTCCAGCATGAATATCTTGGGTATTTATTTGAGTCATTTGTAGTACATCTTGACGAAAACGGTAAGAGGACGCTCCAGCATCAGAATATTTCTTCCAAGAATGCATTTGAATTTGCCCATGGCCTTGATCAGAATGACTATCGCCTCATAGACATCATTGACAGTATGCAACAGGAAAGCTTAGTCCTGAACTTTTCGAAAAAGAAGATGAAAGCGCGAGATTTCTTTTTGAAAATATATGACACGGAAAAAGGGGATGAACGGGTGCAAAAGGAAATTGAGTTGTACGTGGAGCGACGTAGATCGGAAGTTCTTTCATTGATCGGGGGCAAACTGTTGTTTGAAATGGGTAATGACGGAGAACCTGCCTGGAAGGAAATTGACATCAAGGAAGAGAAAGCAACCGTACTTTTCCATTTCCGGAAAAATTCAGAAAACACGCATTATTTTCCAACGATTAAGCACAACGGCGAAAAAGTAATTTTTCAATACAACGGTTCCTACCTTGTTTGTATGGAACCTGCCTGGCTGATGATTGACAGGAAACTCTACGGATTTGAATGCGGAGTAGATGGGAATAAGATTGCACCTTTTCTCAATAAAAAATTCATTGTCATACCAAAAAATATTGAGAGCACTTATTACAAGAAGTTCGTAGCACCGCTCGTGGCGAATTATAATGTTTATGCCAAAGGATTTGATATCCAAACGAAAGATTACGATCCGGTTCCGGTTCTTGAATTTTCATCTTTTGAAATAAACGATGAATCGAATTTGCAATTGTTCGATGAGAAAAAAGAGAAAAACGCACGATCTATCGTCAGGGTATTATTCGAATTAAGTTTCAGGTATGGAAACTATCAATTCAAAAATAATGGTAATGGCCCTATAAGTGTAGAACTTGAACAAAACGACGATCGTTACACATTTTACAGGATAAAGCGCAAGATCAATTATGAAATAGCACGAATTAAATATCTGAACAACCTGAAACTAGGCCTCAGCCACTCAAAAAGAAGTATGGATCAGCTCGCAGCATTTTCATGGCTAAATAATCACAAAGCTGATCTTGAGAAAAACGGATTTATCATAAGTCAAAAACAGATAAACGGGAAAAAATATTTTCTTGGAAAATCATCTATTGACATTGAGATCAAGGAAAACATTGACTGGTTTGACATCTACGCTATCGTACGGTTTGGGGAATACGAAATTCCGTTCAATGTACTTCGGAAGCATGTGCTCAAAAAGAAATTTGAAATACCCTTACCGAATGGGGAAATAGCGGTAATACCCACCGAATGGTTTCAGGAATATGAAGAGTTTTTTGCCTTCATGGAAGAGGACGCAGCGGACCACAAACTTAAAAAACACCACCTTTCCCTTGTTAAGGATCTTGAAGAAGGTAACCTGGCCCGTGTTTCTATTGACCGTAAACTTGAAAATCTCAGGAATTTTGAAGAGATCGATGTTTCTCAGATACCCGCTCAATTTAAAGGTAAATTACGTCCATATCAAAAGGCAGGTTTTGATTGGTTGCTGTTTCTCAAAAAGTACAACTTCGGGGGATGCCTTGCCGATGACATGGGTCTTGGAAAAACCGTACAAACCCTGGCAATGTTGATGGCCGAAAAGGAAAACGGGGCTCAAAGTGCTACGCTTCTGGTGATGCCCACCTCCCTGGTATACAATTGGGAAATGGAGGCGGAAAAATTTACACCACTTCTCAAAGTATTGTCTTATACCGGTACTTTCAGGGAAAAAGATGTATCTAAATTTGCTGAATACGACCTGGTTCTTACTTCTTATGGAATCATACGGCTGGATGTGGATATTCTTTTGGACTATTACTTTAATTACGTCATCCTTGATGAGTCGCAAGCAATCAAGAATCCTGCTTCAAATATTGCAACAGCTGTAAAAAGACTCAAATCGAAGCACAGGTTAATCCTCACCGGTACTCCTCTTGAAAACTCTACGATGGATCTGTGGTCACAGATGACCTTTATAAACCCAGGATTGTTGGGCGAACAAAATTTCTTTACGAGAGAGTTTTTGAAACCCATAGAAAATAACCGGGATGAATTAAAAACTAAAAAACTGTATTCCATTATCAAACCATTTATCCTGCGCCGAAATAAATCCCAGGTATTAAAGGATCTCCCGGAAAAAGTTGAAAATGTACATTACAGTACCATGACAACCATGCAGGAAGAAAAATACGAAGAGGTAAAATCGTACTATCGTAACCAGATATTATCGCATATTGAAAGGGAAGGTTTCAGGGGTTCCCAAATGATGATACTTCAGGGCCTTACCAAACTTCGACAGCTCGCCAATCATCCGAAACTTATTGATCCGGACTACACCGGTGATTCCGGCAAAATGGACGATATCATCCAAATGCTGACCAATACCATAGCAGAAGGACACAAAATACTGATATTCAGCCAGTTTGTAAAGCATCTTTCGATAATACGAGAATGGCTGGAAACTCAAAGGATTGATTATGCTTATCTTGATGGAAATACACGAGATCGGAAAAAACAGGTTGAACGGTTCCAGAATGAAGAGCAACTGAAAATATTTCTTATTTCCCTAAAAGCCGGGGGGTTGGGATTGAATCTGACCAAAGCTGAATACGTATTTATTCTTGATCCCTGGTGGAACCCCGCAGCAGAAGCCCAGGCCATTGACCGTGCACATAGGATAGGCCAGAAAAAAACCGTATTTACCTATAAGTTTATCACCAAAAATACAGTCGAAGAAAAAATACTTGCGCTACAGAAGCGTAAATTAAAACTGGTGGGTGATCTTATACAGGAGGAGGAAGGGGTATTAAAAAGCCTTTCAAAAGAAGATATCGAAGATATTTTGAATTGATAAAAGCATAAAATTGCAAAACTATTTCTTCCGGTTCCACAGAATGGCTTCTTCATAGGTATCTTTCCAACGGTCGTGCGACCAAAGCCAGTCGGAGGGATTTTCATTTATTAATTGTTCCAGCAAGCGTGTGTACATTTCGATTATTTCTGTCGAATTTAGTTCATTGCTGAAAGGAGGTTCCTTTAACTTTACGATATCAATGTGATAATATCCACGTTTTTTCCGTACCATTTTCGCTATAAATACAGCAGCTTTTTCTAACCTTGGTACGGTTTCCAATCCCGCATGATAGGCAGTGTCATGACCAAACATTTTTACCCATAATTTATTTCTATTTCCAATATGGGGACGTTGGTCACCTATCAAACCAATCCCACGAACTTCCTCTTTATGTTTGGCAATATTTCTGATAATCTGATCAGAAGGTACCAGAATACCGCCGAACCTGGATCGCACCTTTAATAGGAATTCATCTAATTTTTTATCGTTCAAAGGCTTGTAAACACCATACACCTGGTATGGAAACCGGATACTCCCCGAAAGTAACATATATTCCCAGTTGCAATTATGGGTGGCAAGATACACTGCAGATAGACCGCGATGTTTTGCCTCATCCAGGGCTTCAATGTTGGAGTAGGTTACCCGGCGTACCATTTCTTCATGACTTATCGTAATCGCTTTAATGGTTTCAAAAATAACATCACAGAAATTTTTATAGAATCCTTTTATTATTTTCAATTTTTCTTCCGTTGATTTGTCAGGGAAAGCAATATTTATATTTTTTTCAATGACAGTACGGCGATACTTGAAAATGTAACAGACCAGCAGAAACGTAATATCCGAAAGGATGTATAGTATCCGGAACGGGAGATAGGAAAGAAGTATAAGAGCCTTCATTTTTCAAAGATACATTCAATATGGATTTTGAGGTTAATCAAGATAAATTACCTTTGGCATGATCAGTTCAACTATGAATAATAAGGTAGTAATTATTACGGGAGGTAGCTCAGGTATTGGCCGGGCACTCGCATTTGAATTTGGAAATCACGGAGCCCGTATTGTTATCACCGGACGAAGAAAGGAAGCCCTTGATCAAACCGGAGAGGAATTGAAAGCAGCAGGTATTGAATGTCTGTTTATACAATCAGACGTTACGATTGAGGATGATTGCAAGCGAATGGCCGACCAGACCATCCAACAGTTTGGAAGGATCGATATTCTGATAAATAATGCCGGAGTAAGCATGCGTGCAAGTTTTGAAGAAGTGGAGATTGATGTGATTCGAAAAGTGATGGACATTAATTTTTATGGAGCTGTAAACGCAACCAAGTATTGTTTACCTCACATAATTCAGACCAAAGGATCAGTGATAGGTATTTCTAGTATTGCCGGATTTCGTGGATTGCCTGGAAGGGTTGGCTATACGGCTTCAAAGTTTGCATTAAATGGCTTTCTGGAGGTTATCAGAACAGAAATGTTATATAAAGGAGTACATGTACTTATTGTATGTCCATGGTTTACAACATCAAATATCCGTAAAACAGCTCTCTCGGCTGATGGTCATGTGCAGGGGGAGTCTCCCAGGGAAGAGAGTAAAATGATGTCGGCCGAGGAAGTGGCAAAGCATATCTACAAGGCTACAAAAAGGAGAAGGAAAGTACTTAAGCTTACGGTCCAGGGGAAATTACTGATTTTCCTGACGCGGCTATTCCCTGGTATTATGGACCAGGTTGTCTACAAACAAATGTCGAAAGAACCCAATTCCCCGTTTAAACTTCCCGGTAGTTAAGCGCCCTGCTCGTAGGACCCACCTCAATTGAATGTCTTACCCAGACTAAAAAGAAACAATCCTGATTCTTCTTCGGAATATGCCAATGAAAGATTGATGGAAAAGCTCTCCTGTAAGGGAATAATGTAGATTCCGAATCCATATCCGAGGTGCCATTTATCTGAAGTTTCCTCATTTACAAAAACACGCCCTGTATCCATAAAACCCCTGATTCCGTATCCCATTGGAACGAGTGAGGTCCTGACTTCTCCAATTTTCCATCGCAAATCAGTATTCAGAAATACTGCATGATCGCCCGTGAACCTGTTTTTCCGGTATCCTCTCAAAAACTGGAGTTGCCCGAGATAATACCGGTAATAATACGGGATGTCGCCAAATGTTGATGATCCTCCCACCTTTAAACCTAAGGTGAAGGGGTTATTGTTGCGGGAAGAGAAAAACTGTTCTAGTGTTCCCTGGATTTTGTGATAACGTTTTTGGTCTGTATTCAATACCCAACCGATTTCGTGATTTACATAAAGGCGCATACCCCGCAATGAAAGATTTGGACGATCCCGAAAGTCAAGGTCAAGAATAAATACACTACGGGCAACATCCAGTGCTTCTTCACCGATGATTGTCCCAGGCGATTGTGAAAATATGTTATCTGTTTCGAGCTGTTCGCCATTGGTTTCTATTCCTACGTTTACTGAGAAAGAGCTGCGTTGCCAAAACTCCCTGAGCAACCCGGTTCGTAACAGGACTGAGTTGTACCGTGTTTTATAGAAATCCGAAGCGTACAATTCAGGGTCTTTTATAGTCTCATTCCCAATTCCATAAAAGTAATTGAACTTGTTGGGTTGTCCCCAGTGCGCACCGGTGAGGATATCCCATTTACCAAATACATGGTGGTGTCGGGAAGATAAATCCATCGTAAAATTACCTTCAGTAGAATAATCAATCTTAATTCCATATTTGTTGGCAAATTGCGGTTTCCCGTACTTGTGATTAGTGAACTCAACGCCTACCCCCACCAAAAAGCCTTCATCAGAATTGTAACTTAGCAGGGGGCTGGGGAAATAGGTATTATATTTAAAGGCCGTTCTGTTGTAGGTATATGACTGTAAATTTGCATTTTGTACAACTTTTACTTCCTTGCCATCGATTTTATTATCTCCTGATTTGTCGTAAACTAAAGTATGGCGGTTGCCTTTTTTGACAATCGAGGTATCATTGTAGATATCATCTCCCGGTCCACCCACAGCCCTCAACAGAATGGACTTTTTCGATTTACCACTTATCTGGAAAATGTCATCATTCCCCAATCCAAATAACCTGACTTCCCTGGTTTCATCAGGATAAAATGTACGTTCATAGAGTTTGTGATTTCCTTTCTTTCCTTTATTTATGTTAAACATTGCCACTGTCATGGTGCCATTGTCTTGTCGAACGACATCAAAATATTCTTTTTTCGCCGAACCAACTACATCAACTTCTTTGGCAAGCATCCTGTAATAATCATCCGCATAAGTATCCAGGTCTTTTAGACGTGCTTCCAGTTTGTTACGAATTGTTATGCCATCAATGTTATAAATTTCTTCGGGCATGTTTTTGACAGCTTTATCCAGGTCATCCGTATTAATTCTGTTCAGGATATACTGTGCAGCTTCCTGCCAGTCTTCTCTTGTATTTTCACTTGCGACAAACCGGTCAAGATGCCGAGCCTGCCACATAAGACTTCGCAATCCTTTTATCCTGTAGTCAAAATTTTCTCCGCTGGGTTTTGCCCACTCACGATCAGCAATCCATGGCAACAACCCATCCCAGCTCGAAAATACGTGGTCCCGGTCACGGGGGATAGGACGAAAAATTCTGCCTTTCCCTTCTTCTTTTTTATATGCTGCCCATTTCCAGTTGTCTTCATGTTTGCCCCAATCACCCACTAATATGTCAAATACCCTGGCACGAACAAATTCTTCAGAATTTACCTCATAGTTGTGATCTTCATACAAATCATTAAACATCTTAAAACTCTTACGTATTTTATCAGCCCCTGCAAAGGATTTCTCTTCTTTCGAATCAGGATTGGTCTGGCGGTCTTCCAGCATACCCAACATGTTTCCAAAGGGTGCTCTGAACGGTCCCAGCATAGGATCATCAGGCATCACATACAATACCGGATGAGCATGTAAAATATCCAATTTGTTCAGAAGGACATCAGCAGCCATTGCCCCGTATGGTTGCTGCGTTGATGTTTGGCCTTTAATTATTCTTTCTAAAATTGTTCCACGCAATTCAAAAGGAAGGGCTCCCGCAGGATCCTTATTTACCGACCTGAACACATACTCGTAACCATTTCCTGCTTTTAATTTTAATGATTTTGTTTGACGTCCACCCCCAAATTCATAGGGGTTTAATCCATCAAAACTCGTATCGAGGTTTAACACAGGTACCTGAACTTCGGTAGCCCATGAATCGCGGTAGTGTTTCCCGAAAAATAAGTTAGAAAAGTTACTTCGGGAATATTCGGTTCCCGCTATGGAGGAAGTCAATTCATCATACTTCCCGGCCATGCCCGATCCGGTGGTTAATTGTTGTTTACAAGGAACCAGACGTTGATTTTTGGGTATTTCGCTATTGTTATCGGATGTACAAATAGATTCCATTAGTTTTATAGAATTTTGAATCCTGTATTTTTCCTGACTTAACAGTACAATATCCGCTGATACATTTCCGGTATTATCAAAATTTAACGTAACGAATCCGGGTTCACGTTTAGCAAAAAGTGCATCGTCTGTTCTGGAAATAAATTCAGCCTTTTCTGGACTTCCGCTATTGATAAAGAAATTGTCTTTTCTCTTAATGATTTGAAGGTTTTTTTCATGTCCCGAGAGATAGATTGCGGACGGGTATTCCATAAAAGCAAGGCCTATATCATGCCGAGCAGTTATGAATTCTTCGTTAATTATATCTTCAGGGCGGCCAACGTTTTGCCTGAAAGATGTGACCATACCGCTTACAATCGGCACTGGGAATATCCAGTCTTTCAAAGGATAACTTCCACCATATCTTCCATGTGAAAGAACAGGATAGTGTGCAGCAATCAGCAGGTTTTTATTACCATGTTCCTCAAACAGGTCGTTCAACTCTTCCATAAAATCACCAATCGTAGCAATATTGCAAATACCATCTTCGGGGTTGGGTTTTCGGTAAGGGTGATTAAACCATTGGGAGTTATAGGCAATAAGACCCGATGTTTCGCTTATTTGAATGTATTTCGGCCCAGGGCAGGCATTTTTAATCGGCCAAACCACCCGTTTATCATCCCATGATTTTATTTTATTTTCGAGGGAATTGGCATATTCCCATCCATTGGGCCCATTATTGTCCCAATCCCTGTCTCCTGAAAGAATTATTATTTGATTCGTGTTCGAAGAAAGCAGGACATCTCTCAATGCTTCCAGTCGGCTTCCCGAAGGCAGATCTCCCGGAAGTAAAATAATGAAAGGTTCGTTCAGTTGACCAAGATAGGTTTCAAGTTTGCCGAAGGTATCTTCCGAATGAATATCGGATGTATTCCCGAGAACAACAAGTTTAGTATTTTGCGCCGTACCAATTTGAACAATAAATATGCTCATAATTAATAAAAGCACACCTGGATTTTTCCGCATCAAAAGTAAAAATATATAAGCCCAACGAAAATTACAGTAGTTTTGTTACAAACCTGTAAAACTTATTCGTGGCAAAAACTAAAATTCGTTTTTTTTGTAATAATTGTGGTTATGAATCAGCAAAGTGGTTGGGAAACTGCCCTTCCTGCAAAGAATGGAATTCGTTTGTGGAAGAAATCGTTTCTAAACCAGCGCAGGGGCTTGTATCATGGCAACAAAACGGAGATAAAAATACTGTAGCTGTTCCCAAAAAACTATCCGAAATTGATGTAAAGGAGCAGCCCCGGATCATAACTTCTGATGTGGAACTCAACAGAGTTTTGGGTGGTGGTATCATTCCGGGATCCGTAATATTGTTGGGGGGTGAACCCGGCATCGGTAAGTCTACGCTTATGTTACAGGTAGCATTGTCACTTTCGAAAATGACAGTACTGTATGTGTCAGGTGAAGAAAGCGATCACCAGATTAAAATGAGGGCTGATCGTCTTGGTATTTATTCCGAAAATTGTTTTTTTCTTTCAGAAACCAACACACAGCAAATATTTAAACAGGTGGAGACACTGAACCCCGATATCGTGATACTGGATTCCGTTCAGACACTGTATTCTTCACAAATCGAATCTACTCCTGGTAGTGTATCACAGGTCCGTCAAAGTACCGGTGAATTTATGAAGTATGCCAAACAAACCGGAACACCAGTTTTTATTATCGGACATATTACTAAAGACGGGAGTATCGCCGGGCCAAAGGTACTGGAGCATATGGTTGATACGGTGCTCCAGTTTGAAGGAGATATGCATCACAGTTATCGGATCGTCCGAACAAACAAAAACCGGTTTGGATCAACATCGGAACTAGGTATTTATGAAATGATGGCTAACGGATTGCGGCAGGTATCCGATCCTTCAGAAATCCTCATTACCCGCAGATCTGGGGACCTGAGTGGTTCATCAATTGGTGCTACTCTTGAAGGAAACCGGACATTACTCATCGAAGTGCAGGCACTTGTGAGCACGGCTGCCTACGGGACACCCCAGCGGTCACCTACTGGGTTTGATGCTAAACGATTAAATATGTTGCTGGCGGTACTCGAGAAGAGAGGCGGATTTCGCCTTGGATTAAGTGATGTTTTTATCAACATGGCAGGAGGTATTAAAGTGGAAGATCCAGCTATTGACCTGGCTGTCTGTGCAGCTATCATATCTTCCCTTGAGGACATGGAGATACCTGATAAATACTGCTTTGCAGCGGAAATTGGGTTAGGAGGGGAACTACGGGGAGTAAATCGCATAGAAAACCGTATTTCAGAAGCAGAAAAACTGGGTTTTGAATCAATTTATATTGCCAATCCGGGTAAAAGGAAAATAGATGGTTCTAACAAGATAGAAGTAAAAACTTTTGAAAAGCTGGTGGATGTGTTTTCTGATTTATTTGGATGAGATTCGCTGTCACCTGTAAATACCGTGCTGTACGCGTTTACTTTGTTTACTGTTTTAATTGAGTATAAGAAAAGCCTTTACCTTTATCTCCCAATACCGTAACCTCTATTTCATCATCATTTATTTTTTTATATTGTATTTTTTTCGGAAAATCATGTTTGTC
>SDBV01000719.1_pt1 | contig 47772 bp, 35 predicted proteins | sample 2277081 | NCBI WGS metagenome assembly SDBV01 (sample SAMN10402039, study PRJNA504765) | marine sediment metagenome | isolation source: marine sediment core GS10_PC15, 223 cmbsf | place: Arctic Ocean: Southern Knipovich Ridge | collected 2010
GATCGACATCGACTCGCTGACCTATAAGGACTATCAGTTCACCGAGGTCCGCGGGCCGATATGGATCGACGACCGGCAGGCACTGTTCGGCAGTTGGGTGGGGCGCCGCCGAAATCACGGGGCCGCCGCCAACACCCAACAGCAACCCCGGCCGCTGACCGCCAAGCTGTTTGGCGGCATCGTTACCTGCGACCCGTGGATCGCGCTGGGCCAGCAGTCGCGTTACGGGCTGCACGCCACGTTGTCGCACGCCGATCTGAGCCGGTGCGCCCAGGAGACCATGGCGGGGCGCCAGGACCTGAAGGGAAAGATCTTCGCCACGGTCGACCTCGGAGGCGCCGGCCAGAGTCTCAACGCCCTGGCCGGCCAAGGCAAGATCCACCTCCGCGACGCCGGCATCTATGAACTGCCCCTGATGTTCGCTTTGTTGAAGATCCTCGGCTTCCGCGAGCCCGACAAAGTCGCTTTCAACAAAAGCGACATCGATTTCCGCATCCAGGGAAACCATATTTACTTCTCGCGGATCGATTTCAACGGCGACGCGATCAGTCTGCTGGGCTGGGGCGAGATGGACTTGCAGCACAACATCGACCTGACCTTCCATGCCGTGGTGGGCAACGACGAAATCCACGTGCCGCTGCTGCGGGAGCTGGTCGGCGGCGCCAGCCAACAGATCATGCAAATCCGCGTGGGGGGGTCGTTACAGGACCCGAAAACTGAAAAGATCGCACTGCCCGGCGTCCAACAGGCGTTGCAGCAAGTGCAAGACGGCCTGCAGCGCGGCGGCCGTTCACCGAGGCTCTCCCCGCCAGCCCGGCCATCGATGCCCGAGGCACGCCAAAGCCGTCAAAATCGCCGCTGAGCCCATCCTACGCGTGTAACCTATACTTGAGGAGATAGATAGCCCCGGCCGAAGGGAGATTTCTCATGAGCGTAGGTCCGACGGGCGGAATCGCCGGCAGTTTGGCCGGCTCGCCATTGGCGCAGACCAAGGGGGCCGAAACCGAGCGGGCCGGGCAGGACGCCACCGCCCAGCAGCGCCGCACGGAAAGTGACCAGAAAGCCGAAGCCGCCGCCGGCATCGGAGAGACCGACGGCGAAGACCACGAGACGGCCGATCGCGACGCCGACGGCCGACGGCTCTGGCAAGGACCATCCGGCAAACAAGAAGCCGAAACGGAAGCAGACGACGCCGAGCAGCGTCCGCCACGGTTGAGCAAAGACGCCAGCGGCCAAAGCGGGAACCTCCTCGATCTAAACGGATAGCACCACGCCGCGACCGCCGGCCTTGGGACTCGTATGGGAATCACTCCCCGAATTCGGCGAGTATAGTAGCCATCTCGCTCCGCGAGATGTGGCCATCGAAGCCCCAGACTGTTTCGGGCTACATCTCGCGGAGCGAGATGGCTACTATACGGAAGTAATTCCCATACGAATCCGTGGCTTGGTGACACGTGTTGCCCGGCGGGGGCCGATTCTCTAAAATGTGCTGCTTGCCATGGCACACTCTCCAGCGGGACGGCGGCGATGCGATTCACCAAGATGCACGGGGCCGGCAACGATTATATCTACGTCAATTGCTTCGAGGAATCCCTGCCCGACGACCCCGACCAGTTGGCCCGATTGGCCCGGCGGGTCTCCGACCGGCACCGCGGCATCGGCGCCGACGGCTTGATCCTGATCCACCCCAGCCGGACGGCCGACGCCCGAATGCAGATGTTCAACGCCGACGGCTCCCAGGCCGAGATGTGCGGCAACGGCGTCCGCTGCGTGGCCAAGTACGTCTACGACCATGGACTCTGCAACCGGCGGACCCTGAAGATCGAAACCGGCGCCGGCGTGCGGACCCTGGACTTGGAGGTGTTCAACGGCAAAGTCCGGCAGGTGCGAGTCGACATGGGTGAGCCGATCCTGAAGGCGGCGCAGATTCCGACCACCTTGCCGGGCAACCCGCGGCTTCAGGACAGCCCCGTGGTCGACGCCGAACTGCCCATCGGCGGCGAGCAACTCCGCGTGACCTGCGTCTCGATGGGCAATCCGCATTGTATCACGTTCGTCGACCGGCCGGACGATCGATGGGTATTGCAAATCGGTCCCCAGATTGAAACCGATCCGCATTTTCCCAACCGCGTCAACGCCGAGTTCGTCAGCGTGATTTCGCCGACGGAGGTCGAGATGCGGGTTTGGGAGCGGGGCTCCGGCGAGACGCTGGCTTGCGGCACCGGCGCCTGCGCGGTCTGCGTGGCCGGCGCGTTGGCCGGACGCACGCAGCGCAAGATTCTCGCCCACCTGCCCGGCGGCGACCTTCAACTGAACTGGGCCGACGACAATCACGTGTACATGACCGGTCCCGCCGAGGAAGTCTTCAGCGGCCAATGGAACCCCTAGCCGCTCGCAACGCCAGCCGCTCGCGGCTTCGCAGCAACCCCTAGCCAAACCCGTGAAACTCGACCATCCCTTCCTCAACAAGGCCGAACCACACGGCTCGCACTTGATTCGGGGGAAAACCTGATGTCGGTCCGCGATCTGTTCTCCGACGAGGTCGATCAGAAGCGAGTCCTGTCGGTCTGGGAATTGACGGCCCAAATCAAGAACTTGCTGGAGACCTCGCTGCCCACGGTCTGGGTGGCCGGCGAGATGTCGAATCTTGCCCGGCCGCGGTCCGGACACGTCTATTTGACCCTGAAGGACGAGCGGGCCCAACTGCGTGCGGTGATCTGGCGAAACACGGCCTCCGGCTTACCGTTTGACCTGGCCGACGGATTGGAGGTGATCTGCCGGGGACACATCGACCTGTACGCGCCGCGGGGAACCTATCAATTGATCATCGAGCGGATTGAGCCCAAGGGGATCGGGGCCTTGGAGTTGGCCCTGAGGCAGCTTCGCGAGAGGCTCGCCAAGGAAGGTCTGTTCGATCCCCAGCGGAAGCGGCCGCTGCCGGCCTTCGCGCAGCACATCGCCGTGGTCACCAGCCCGACCGGGGCCGCGATCCACGATTTCCTCCAGGTGCTCGCGCGTCGCTGGCGGGGGGCCGACGTGCTGATCGCCCCGGCCCGCGTCCAAGGCGAAGGGGCCGCCGAGGAAATCGCCGCGGCCATCGAAGCCCTCAACCGGCTGAACGTTCCGCTGGATTGCCTGGTGGTTACCCGCGGCGGCGGCAGCCTGGAAGACCTTTGGGCGTTCAACGAAGAGGTGGTCGTCCGCGCGATCGCCGCCTCGCGGATCCCGGTCATCTCGGCCGTGGGTCACGAGATCGACGTGACGCTGTCGGACCTGGCGGCCGACGTTCGGGCGTTGACGCCCAGCGAGGCGGCCGAGTTGGTGGCGCCGGCCTCGGAGGAGTTGGTGGCCGGGCTGAAGCAATACCAAAGCCGGCTGTTAGCGGCCCTGCGATCGCGCCAGGCGGCGGCCCGCTTGAAGTTGGACGCGCTGGCCGGGCATCACGTACTGCGGCGACCCTACCAGCGGATCGAAGATCTGGCCCGACGGTTGGACGAGTTGGAGGGCCGTGCCGTCCGCAGCGTCCGTGGCCGACTGAAGGCCGCCCGAGGACAGACCGAGGCGATGGCCTCCCGGCTTCAAACACTCAGTCCGCTGGACGTGTTGGGGCGCGGTTACAGCCTCACGCAGCGGACTTCCGACGGCCGCGTGATTCGCGACGCCGCCGAGTTGACCCCCGGCCAGCAGATCACCACGCGATTTGCCCGGGGGCGGGCGATCAGCCGGGTCGAGCAGATCGACGAGTGAGCCCATTGTAGCCATCTCGCTCCGCGAGATGAAGCTTCGTTTCTTCAGGATAGAGCTTCGTCTCGCGGAGCGAGACGGCTACTATTCTTGCCGAACACATTGATAGCGGCTGGTGGCGGCTACGCCCGGAAAAGATATTCGCCGCTGCGGGTGTCGACCTTGATCGTCTCGCCTTGGACGAGGTACTCCGGCACCTGGACGACCAGCCCGGTTTCCAGCGTGGCCGGTTTGGTCCGGGCGGTGGCCGAAGCGCCCTTGATGCCCGGGTCGCACTGCGTCACTTTCAGCGTCACCGCCACGGGCAACTGGACGCCGATGCACTCGTCGTTGTAGATCAGCGCCTGCATCCCTTCCAGCTCCTCGGTGATATACTTGCTCTCTTCGACCAGGTCTTCCTTGGCCAGGGCGTACTGGTTGTAGTCCTGCTGGTCCATAAAGTGCATCTGGTCGGCGTCGGCGTAAAGATACTTCACCGCCCGGCGCATGAAGTCGGCCTCGTCCAACGAGTCGCCGCCCCGCAGCGTGAGGTCGACTTTCTGCTTCGTCGAGAGGTTCCTCGCCCGGAACTTGTAAAACGTGGCCGCCCCGCGCGCCGACGGCGACTGCACGCTCACCGACTGGATCAGGCAAGGGGCCCCGTTGTAGTTAACGATGTGTCCGCGTTTGATGTCTTTGGCAATCATTGTTCATCATCCAGTACCGCTCCCGCCTGGGGATCGACGGCGATCCCGCCGGTGATCCTCGCCAGGGCGGTCAGCACCAGCAGCAAGGCGCTGGGATCGAGGATTTCGTCGTCTTCGCCATCCTCGGGCATCGCGGGGATCTGTTCAAAATGTAGCACGTCGAAACGGGCGTCGCACTGCTTGAGCTGCCGGGTAGCGTCTCTCTCGGCGGGATCTTTCTCGCCGGGCTGACAGGCGGCCGGTCCCACCTCTTCGGCCAAGGCGGCGCCCTGTTCGAGGACCTCGATGCCGCTGGTAAAGCAGATGTCCAAGGCCGCGAAGTCCTCGGGCGAGAGCAAGGTCAGCGAGTCGAAGCGGCCCTGCTCGTCGGCGCTGAGATTCGTCACCTCGTAGTTCTCGTTCAACTCGGAAAGCGCCTGCTCGACCGCCGTCAACGTCGGCCGGTTGCCCGACTCGAACAACACAAAGTACGTCTCGCGCCAGCGATACTGGCTGTTCTCAAACATCGACATCGCCGGGCCTCCCTTGCCGTTGTGTTGGGGGAGTCTGTTGCGGATTCGCCTGTCGGGAACTACTCGGGCCATTCAACATCGTCGGGTTCGTCCTCGCCTTGCCAGGCCTCCAGGGCGCCCAGCACCGCGTCGCGCTCCTGGAGATTGGCCCAAATCGATTCCCCACGCTCCAGGCGGATCTCATAGCGGCCCTCCTGCCGACAGTCCTCCGATCCGCAGAAATGCGGCAGCTCGGAGACCCAAACAATACGATACAAGGGGACGTGCTTGTCGTCGACTTGGCAGAAGATGGACATGGCAGAGGTCAGGTTCCTCCAAGTTCCATGCTGCGCCGGGTGGCGGCTTCGACGGCCGCCATCAGCGCGGCCCGAAGTCCGGCCGATTCCAACGCGGCAATGCCGGCGATGGTGGTTCCGCCGGGGCTGCACACGCGATCCTTCAGCGATCCGGTATGCTCGCCAGTTTGGCGCACCATTTCGGCGGCTCCGCGCACCGTTTGGGTGGCCAAAGCCGTGGCCACGCCCCGCGGCAGGCCCATCCGCACACCGCCGTCGCTCAGCGCCTCGATGATCGTATAGACGAAGGCCGGCCCGGACCCGGACAACCCGGTCACGGCGTCCAACAGGTTCTCGGGGACTTCTAAGGCGAGGCCGACTGAAGCCAGCAACTGCTCGACCAGCTTCCCGTCGGCCGCGGTGGCCTTCTCGCCCAGGCAGAATCCGCAGGCCCCTTGACCCACCAGACAGGGGGTGTTTGGCATCACCCGAACCAGCCGCAACCCGGCCCCCAGCGCCGCGTCCAACGCGGAGAGCCGGATGCCGGCGGCAATCGAGACGACCAGCTTCTCGGCGGTGATCTTTCCTTGCAACTCGGCCCCGACTTGGGCCACCAGGTGCGGCTTGACCGCCAGGAAGACCACCTCCGACTTGGCCACCACCTCGCCGTTGTCCTCGGTGGTATTGCCGCCGGTGGCCCGGGCAAACTGCTGCCGCGAGTCTTCCAATGGATCGGCGGCCATCAAGTTTTCCGCCGCGACGAGCCCTCCGCCAACAAACCCCCGCCCCAGGGCCGTGGCCATCTGCCCCGCACCGATGAAGCCGATTCGTTGGTTTAGCATTTGCACAATCTGGGCGGTTCAGGGTATCAAGATACATCCATCAGTAGCCATGCTACGAGATATCGAGTAATCCTTCAAGCGGGCCGCCCGCCGGCGTATTCATGCAACGAATCTCAAATATCCACGATCACCTCGGCCAGCCAGCCGTCGTCTACTCGCTCGACCTTCAGGCCGTGGTAGGTGACGGCCTTGATCTCGCTCTGAAGCTCGTGCCGGTCCGGTTGATACGGCTCGCCGCGGGCGGTGGCCGTCAAGCCGTGGCGGTCGACCCGCACGTCGAATCGGCTGAAGAGCAGGTGGTCGCCATGGAAGGCGTAGAGCAATTCCCCCAGCCAGTCCCGCAGCAGGTCGTCCTGCCGGTCGCCTTCGATCTTGAAGGTTGTCTGCTCGACGGGCCGGACTTGATCGAGGTTGGTCACGATCATCGAGAACAGCGCGACGGCGGCCTCCTCGAACAGCCCATCAAGGTCGCTGGAGCGGATCCGCAGGCCCAAGTCGGCCGTATGTTCGAAGATTTCGTACATGGCGATCCGCTTGCGGCTTCGCACCGTTGTCTTGCGAAGCCGCAAGCGGCTTATCGGTTCGCGTCAACTCGTTCTGGTTCTTCTTTTTTTTCTTCCCCGCCGATCTCCACCACTACCCGGCCGGTGATCCGGCCGGCCAGGATCTCATCGATCTTTGGCGGCAACTCCGACAGTCCGACGTAGCGGGCAATCGCTTCCAGACCATCGGGTTTCCACTCGCCGGCCAGTCGCCTCCAGGTCTCGTCACGCAGCGGCAACGGAGGCCAGGCGCCGTCGATGCCGACCAGCGCGACCGCCCGAAGGATGAACGGAAAAACGGTCATCGACAACTCGTCTCCGGCGGTCAGCCCGCAGGCCGTCACGCAGCCGCCGTGTTTGGTTGCCCGAAGGATCGTGGTGAGGAGGTTCCCGCCTACCGTGTCCACGGCCCCCGCCCAACGTCCCGGCAACATGGGCTTGTCGCTGCGGTCGTCGACGTCCCGTCGGCCGAGGATTCGTTCGGCCCCTAGCCGCTCGAGGTACTCATGGGCGGAGTCCTTGCCGGTGACGGCGACCACCTGGTACCCGAGCTTCGCCAGGATGGCCACGGCCACGCTGCCCACGCCGCCGCTGGCGCCGGTGACGACGATTTCGCCCGAGTCGGGCCGCACACCGTGCTTTTGCAGGGCATCGACACACAGCCCGGCGGTGAAGCCGGCGGAACCGTAGATCATGCTCTGGCGCAGCGTGAGTCCTTCGGGCAGCAGCACGATCCAGTCCAAAGGCACGCGAACGTACTCGGCGAAACCGCCCCAACGGTTCATGCCCATATCGAAGCCGTTGATCACCACCGAGTCCCCTTCGACCAGTTCATAGACGCCGCTTTGGGCCACCACCCCGGCGGCGTCGACCCCCGGCACATAGGGAAAGACCTTGTTGACGCCCGGATGTCCGGTGGCGCCCAAGGCGTCCTTGTAGTTCAGCGAGGAGTAGGCCACGCGGACCAAGGCCTCGCCGTCGGGCAGTTCGTCGATCGGCCGCTGGGAGATTTCAGCGGAAACCGTGCCGTCGGCGTTCTTGCTGACCAGGTAGCATCGGAATTTGTCGACAGCCATGATTGCTCAATAGCCGGAGGCCTATTTCTCCGGCACTTCCAGTCCCATTTCGGTCATCAGCAGTTGCAGGTCTTCCCAGGTGGCACGTTTGGCGGACGGATTTCGCAGCAGGTAAGCCGGGTGGTAGGTGCAAATTACCTTGATGTCGTGGTACTGGTGAACGCGCCGCCGCAGCTTGCCGATCGATTCGGTCGTCTGAAGCAGGTTTTGGGCGGCGATCGCGCCGAGGCAGCAGATGAACTCCGGCCGGATGATGGCCAGTTGGCGATCGAGGAACCCGCGGCAGTTGGCCGCTTCGATCGGCGCCGGGTTGCGATTGCCCGGCGGGCGGCAGCGGAGGATGTTGAGGATGTAAATGTCTTCGCGCCGAAGCTTCATCCCGCTCTCGACCATGGCCGTCAGCAGTTTCCCGGCCCGGCCCACGAACGGCTCTCCTTGGCGGTCTTCGTCCGCGCCGGGCGCCTCGCCGAGAAAAACCAGTCGTGCGGAGGGGTTGCCGACCCCGAAAACCGTCTGGGTACGGGTTCGGGCCAGTTCGGCACATCGGGTACAGGCGGCCACGTCTCGGGCCACGGCGGCCAGGGCAGCGGAAGGATCGTCGGCCATCGGATCGCTTGGGGGTAATGCCATAGTAGGTATGGGTGGATTCTCGGTGGCCACCACCGCTGGCGGCGCTTTGCCCACGTGCGTTACTCCCGCCCGCCGCAGACTTTCCAGTTTCTGAACCACCGCCCGAACGGCCCGGCCATCGGGGGCTTCCGTATTTTGCGTCACGGCAACTTCCACAGTAGGGTCTTTATGGGGTACAAGATCCCAATCATAGTATAGCGCCCCGTCGTAATATTGGAATAGGGACCACCGCTCGCGGCTTCGCAGCCGACTGGTCGCTGCCTACGAATAGAACTATCATGGAAGGATTCTTCGGCCCGAACAAACTGTTGGGTGGAGGATATGGATTGATCATCTTTGCGGAGGTTCTATGGGGGTCCCCCAAGTTGTGATCGTTGGCCGGCCCAACGTCGGCAAGTCGAGCGTCCTGAATTGGTTGGCCGGGAAACGGATCGCGATCGTCGATCCGACTCCCGGGGTGACCCGGGATCGGGTTACGCACCTGATCGAACTCGAAGATCGTTTCGTGGAGTTGGTCGACACCGGCGGGATGGGCATCGTCGACAGCGATGATCTGACCGAGCACATCGAAGATCAGATCCAGACGGCGGTCGATTCGGCCGACGTCATCCTGTTTGTAGTCGACGCCCGCGACGGCCCGCTGCCGCTGGACCAGGAAGTGGCCAAGCGGCTGCGCTACGTGACCGCGCCGGTGGTCTGCCTGGCCAACAAGACCGACCACGAAGGGCTGCGGCCGCAGGCCGACGAGTTTTATCGGTTCGGCCGCAAGGTGCTGGCGGTCAGTGCCAAGCAGAACGTCGGCAAGCAGGAACTGCTGGAGGCCATCGCCGGGCGTTTGCCCGAGCCGGACGACGAGTTGCAGCAAGTGGCCGAGCCGGTGATGAAGGTGGCGATTGTGGGACGTCGCAACACCGGCAAGAGCACGCTGGTAAATACCCTGGTCCACGCCGAGCGGATGATCACCAGCGAAGTGCCCGGCACCACGCGCGACAGCGTCGACGTCCGCTTCGAGCTTGACGGCCAGGAGTTCGTCGCCATCGACACGCCCGGCTTCCGCCGCCGCAAGAGCGGCTCGAGCAGCCTCGACTTCTACAGCACGCACCGGGCCCAACGCAGCATCCGCCGGGCCGACGTGGTGCTGCTGTTCTTCGACGCCGCCCAGCGGATCAGCAAAGTCGACAAGCAGCTTTGCGATTACATCGCCCAGGAGTACAAGCCGTGTATCTTCGTGGTCAACAAATGGGACCTGATGTTCGGTCACATGCCCACGGAGAAATGGGTGCAGTACCTTCGCGATACGTTCCGCACCATGTGGCACGTGCCGATCGCGTTCATCACCGGCCAGACGGGCAAGAACGTCAAGGCGATGCTGAATCACGCGCAGATGCTGTTCAAGCAGTCGCGGAGCCGGATCGCCACGCCGCGGTTGAACAAGCTGGTGCGAGCGGCCTTGGACCACAACCCGCCGCCGTTGTTTCGCAATCGCCGGCCGAAGATCTACTACGCCGTCCAGGTCGCCGGCGAGCCGCCCACGATCGTGTTGTTCTGCAACAACCCCCGGGCGCTGTCGACCCCGTATCAACGTTATTTGCTGGGCGTGTTCCGCGATCGGCTGGAGTTCGGCGAAGTACCCATAAAGCTCTATCTCCGCAAGCGTCAAAGCAGCGACAAACGCGATGAGGTCGAGGCAAAACTGAAGAAGTAGCCGGCCGCTTGCGGCTTCGCAGAAAACCGGATATAAAGCTCGGCAGCGCCACTGATGCGAAGCCGCCGGCGGCACGATCGGTTGCAGCGGAGGGAACCCATGATCGTCGGAGTGCCGAAAGAGACCAAACAGGACGAATATCGCGTCGGGTTGCTGCCGGTGGGGGTCGAGGAGCTGGTCCGCGCCGGACACCAGGTCCTGGTCGAGGCGGGGGCCGGGCTGGGATCCGGACTGCACGACCACGATTACCTCGAACCGGGGGCCGAACTGGTCGCCGGACCCGAGGAACTTTACGACCGGGCCGAGATGATCGTCAAGGTCAAGGAGCCCCAACCCCAGCAGCGCCTTTTGCTCCGCCGGGGACAGATCATCTTTACCTATTTCCACTTCGCCGCCGACCGGCAACTCACCGAGGACGTGCTGAAGTCCGGCTGTATCGCCGTGGCCTACGAAACGCTCGGCGACGGACGGGGACGGTTGCCGCTGCTAACCCCCATGAGCGAAGTGGCCGGACGGATGAGCATCCAGGAAGGGGCCAAGTACCTCGAGCGGCCGCAGATGGGTCGCGGCATCCTGCTGGGCGGCGTGCCCGGCGTGGAGCCGGCCCATATCGCCATCCTCGGCGGCGGCGTGGTGGGGGCCAACGCCGCCAAGGTGGCCGCCGGATTCGGCGCCCATATCAGCCTGTTGGACATCGACATGGACCGGCTGAGATACCTCGACGATATCATGCCCGCCAACGTCACCGTCCTGTTCAGCGACCGCCATACGATCCGCCACAGCCTCTGCGACGCCGACCTGGTCATCGGCGCCGTGTTGGTCCCCGGCGCCAAGGCCCCGCGGCTGGTCGAAGCGGAAGACCTGCGGCTAATGAAACCCGGCAGCGTGATTATCGACGTGGCCATCGACCAGGGCGGTTGCGTGGCTACCAGCCGGCCGACCACCCACAGCGACCCGACGTTCGTCGTCGACGAGGTGATTCATTATTGCGTGACCAACATGCCGGGCGCCGTAGGCCGAACCAGCACCTTCGCCCTGTGCAACGTCACGCTCCCCTGGGTACTGCAGATCGCCAACCGCGGTCTGCTCTCGGCGGCCGAGGCGCTGCCGCCGATCGCCCGGGCGGTCAACGTTTACGAAGGCGAAGTCACCAACCGGGCGGTTGCCGAGACGTTCGAGATGTCGTACAACGGTCGGTTTGAGGTAGTGGGTAGTGGGTAGTGGGTAGTGGGTAGTGGGTAGTGGATAGTGGGTAGTGGATAGTGGATAGTGGATAGTGGATAGTGGATAGCACTTGTGGTTCGCTTCCAACGCCCACGGGCTGCGTCCCGTGGGGTAGTGGATAGTGGAGTTGTAAAGCCGCGCCATTGGTCGCGTCATTCCAAACTGATGAATCTACGATCTAATACCTGGTTTCTGTTGCGGAAAGTCGTTTTGCACGAGAATGTTTAACCGCCGCGGCCACGCGGTGTTCCCTGTGACCATGTTTTCCGGAGTTCACGCCGCATAACCGCGGCGGCTAAACGCCAAATATTCGGCGGCGGCACTTTCCGCAACAGCAACTACCCACTACCCACTACCCACTACCCACTACCCACTACCCACTACCCACTACCTGCCGCCCACGATCATCCGGGAACCGAATGGAGATAAGATCATGCCCGACAGTAATTCCCCCTTGGTGGCCGTCGTGATGGGCAGCGACAGCGACTGGCCGAAGATCAAGTCGGTTGCTGCGTCGCTGGAGGAGTTTGACGTGCCGCACGAAATCCGCGTGATGAGCGCCCATCGCACGCCCGAGATTGTCCGCCAGTATGCCACCATGGCGGCGGCGCGGGGGATACGAGTGATCATCGCGGCCGCCGGCGGAGCGGCCCACCTGGCCGGCGTGATCGCCTCGCACACCACCCTGCCCGTGATCGGCATTCCCGTGCCCACCGACGTGCAAGGCGGGCTCGACTCGTTGTTGTCCACGGTCCAAATGCCCGGCGACGTGCCGGTGGCCACCGTCGGGGTGGGCGCCGGCGGAGCGCGTAACGCGGGCCTGTTGGCCGTCCAGATCCTGGCCTTGGCCGACCAGTCGCTCCAGGAGAAGCTCAGCACCTTCAAGCAGAAGCTCGTCGCCAAAGTCAACGCCAAGAACGCCGCCTTGCAGGAAGTGCTCGGTGGCAATCGTTAGTTTCTGTTGCGGAAAGTGGTTTTGCGCCATGAAAAACATCGAAACGCTCCGCTGGATCGGCGGCGTGGACGGCCATCTGCAAATGATTGACCAAACCTTGCTGCCGGTCGAACTCCGCCAGATCGACTGCCGCGACGTGGAAGCCGTCTGGGAAGCTATCAAAATGCTCCGCGTTCGCGGTGCGCCGGCGATCGGCATCGCGGCGGCCTATGGCGTGTGTGTCGGATTGCAGACGGTCGCCGGGCAGGATGAGGCCGCTTTCTTCCCGCGTCTGGACGAAGTGACCGACTATCTGGCCTCCAGCCGGCCTACGGCGGTCAACTTGTTTTGGGCGCTTGATCGGATGAAGAAGAAGGCCCATGAGTCTCGCGGAAGCGACGCCGCCAAAATGGCCGAACTGCTGCTGGCCGAAGCCCGCGCCGTCCACGAAGAGGACCGTCGGATGTGCCGGGCCATCGGGCGCCATGGGGCCGAGCTGCTCGCCGACGGCCAGGGCGTGCTGACGCACTGCAACGCCGGCGGACTGGCCACCGCCGACTACGGCACCGCGCTGGCGGTGATTTTCGCCGCCACCGAATCGGGCAAACGACTGCACGTCTACGCCGATGAAACCCGGCCGTTGTTGCAGGGCGCCCGACTGACCGCCTGGGAACTGAAGCAGCGGGGGATCGACGTGACGGTGATCTGCGATTCGATGGCGGCGGTGGTGATGCGGGAAGGCCGGGTCCAGGCGGTGGTCACCGGGGCCGACCGGATCGCGGCCAACGGCGACGTGGCCAACAAGATCGGCACCTACGGCGTGGCGCTGCACGCGATGGCCCACCACGTCCCGTTCTACGTGGCCGCGCCGAGCAGCACGTTCGATCTGTCGATCTCAAGCGGGGACGAGATACCCATCGAGCAACGCGACGGCCGCGAGATCACCCACGGTTTCGGGCGTCAGACCGCCCCGGACGGGGTCGCCGTATACAACCCGGCCTTCGACGTCACGCCGGCCGATTTGATCGCCGCGTTGATCTGCGAGCACGGCCTGATCCGGCCGGTGAGCCGGCAACGGATCGGGGAGGTTTTGGGGATCTAGATTTCAGATTTAGGATTTCAGATTTAGGATTTGCCGAGGAGCTCAACTGGAAATCTGAAATCTGAAATCCTAAATCTGAAATCCTCTCAATGGGTCATGGCCGATTGAACGAGTTCGGCGACCGAGTTGACCTCCATCTTCTTCATCAGCTTGGCCCGGCGGTCTTCGATGGTCCGGATGCTGAGGTTCAGCGTGGCGGCGATTTCCTTGTTGAATTTTCCGTCGAGGATCAAGTCGAGCACTTCGCGTTCGCCGCCACTTAGCTGGGCGAGTCGTTGTTCGACGCCGTCGCGTCGGGCCTTGCGGCGGCGGTTGCGGCGGTCCAAGTCGAGCGCCCGGCGAATACTGTCCCAGAGCTCCTGTTCTTGAAACGGCTTCTCCAGGAAGTTGACCGCCCCGGCCTGCATCGCGCCGACCGCCATCTGGACGTTGGCGTGACCGGTGATAAACACCAGCGGCAGGTCGATCTTGTCCCGGATGAGATGGCGTTGGAGTTCCAGTCCGTTCATCTGGGGCATGGCCACGTCGAGCACCAGGCAGCCTTCTCGTTGGGGCTGATAGGCTGCCAGGAACTCGGCGGCCGAAGGATAGGGCTCCACGCGAGGAAAAACCACTTTCACCAGCGAGGTCAACGACCTCAGCACGGCCGGGTCGTCGTCGACTACGAAAACGGTCGCTTCGTCGTTATTCAACTTTCTACCCCCCGGCCATGCAACGGCAAGGTGAAACGGAACGTGGTTGCTTGCTCGCCATGCGGCGCCGATTCCCGAGGGCCACCATGGGGCCGGACCATTCATCGGCCGATTGCCGGAACGAGCTTCAGGCGAACGTCGCGCCATCACATTGGATGGCGGACGATCCTTCTGCCCCGGATGACGCGCCGAAGCAACCACGGTGTGACAAGCAGCACGCCAGCGTCGACCGAAACGCCCACACAGCCTCTCTTTCCCAATGCCCCGAGACAGGAACAACGATAGAGGGCAAACTGCCGATTATAATGGTCCGGCAGGATTTGAAAAGACCGAATCCCCTGTCCCCACCGGTCGAAGCACTGCTTTTTCCGAATCTGCCTGTGTGTGTATGCAGTGACAATGTGGAGATCACGGTACTTCGACTTGGATTCAGGCGGCAATCCACATAACTGTCGCCGATTGCCACGAGTGCAGACGCCGGCGACTCGCCATTGCCGCCTACCGGCCGAGGCCTTAAACTGTCGGCGGGCATCGCTTCGCTTTGTTGGAGCCGCCCGACCTCCGATTTCAATGCCAGCAGACGCGTAGTTGTAGTGGAAGCCACACCCCTTTGTATACGCAGAAAGGATCAAAGACCGTGTCGTCCTTGAAACGGATTCTGGTTACCGGCGGCGCCGGTTTTCTCGGCTCGCACCTGTGTGAGCGGCTCGTCGCGCAGGGCCATGACGTGATTTGCCTGGACAATTTCTTTACCAGCCAGAAATCGAACGTGGCCCCCTTGCTGGCTCAGCCCAACTTCGAGTTGATCCGCCACGACGTGACCCTGCCGATCTACTTGGAGGTCGACGAGATCTACAATCTGGCCTGTCCGGCCGCCCCGGGCCACTACCAGTTCAATCCCATCAAGACGATGAAGACGTCGGTCGCCGGCGCGATCAACGTGTTGGGCATGACCAAGCGGTGCCGGGCCAAGGTGCTCCAGGCCTCGACCAGCGAAGTCTACGGCGATCCCCAGGTCCATCCCCAGCCGGAGACCTATCGCGGCTCGGTCAATACGCTCGGTCCCCGGGCGTGCTACGACGAAGGGAAACGGGCCGCCGAAACGCTGTTCATGGACTACCATCGCAGCAACGGCGTGAATATTCGAATCGTGCGGATCTTCAACACTTACGGCCCGCGGATGCACCCCTACGATGGCCGGGTGATCTCCAACTTCATTCGCCAGGCGATGCTGGGCCAGGACATTACAATCTTCGGCGACGGCTCCCAAACGCGATCTTTCTGCTACCGCGACGATCTGATCGAGGGCATCCTCCGCATGATGGACGGCCCGGACGATTTCGTCGGGCCGGTGAATCTCGGCAACCCGGGAGAGTTTACGATCTTGGAGTTGGCCGAGTTGGTTCTTCAGCAAGTTGGGTCGTCTTCCCAACTGGTCTACGAGCCGCTCCCGGCCGATGACCCCACCCAACGCCAGCCCGACATCACGCTGGCCCGCAAACACTTGGACTGGGAACCCAGCGTGGAACTCCGCCAGGGCCTAGCCAAGACCATCGAGTGGTTCCGATCGATCGATCTGAGCCACTATCGCCCACCCACGCCGAATTACTAGTTGGCGTCCTCGGCGGGTGGCTCGCCGTGGCGGATCCTTGCCCAGTAGGAATCGAAGTCGAACTCCGGGCTGTTCTCGCGATCGTGACACCCGGTGCAGTGGTCCTTGGCCCGGGCGAAATGGGGGGTGTGGGTTTCTTCGTTGTCGGCGTGGCCCTGCGACGGGCCGTGACAGCTCTCGCAACCGACGGCCGCCAGCGCCGGGCTCCGCCTCGTCGAGGTGAATCCGCCCGGCAGGCCGTAGCCGGTCGTGTGGCACCGCTGACACTCCGGGTCGACCTGCGCCCCTTTGGCTTGCAACGACTCCCATGCGTGCACGTGGGGCGAGTCGTCCCAGCGGCGGCATTCGTCGTGGCGGTGACACTCCCGCCAACGGTCGGCGCCGGCGATGCGGTAGCCCTCGGGCACGTCGGTGCCCAACGGGTTGGCCCAGGCGGTGTCCTCGGGCGTCAAGTCGCGGCGGGCCAACTCGGTGTAAAAACGCTTCAAGTTGGCCACCTGCCGGGCGTCGTCGGCAAACTCGTCGCCGAGTTCGACGATGCGGCCGGTCCACGGCCCTGCGGAACCGGCCGCGGGCGCGTCGAAACGGGCAAGGAACTTGCCTTGGCGGGTGGCCGAGGCCAGCAGCGTCGGCCCCACGCTCACCGGCGCGATGGGTTGTCCGGTGGGACCGCCCACGATCACGTCGGCCTCGGGCAGCGTGTCGGCCAATTGCCGCAGCCGATCGTCCGGCAGATAGGCCAGCACCACCACCGAATCGTAGCGTCCGGCGGCGGCTTGCAGGGCATCCAATACCGCCTGCCGCGGTGAGGTGACACGCATATCGGCGCCGGCGTACTTCGGGTCGAGCACTCCCACCAAGGCGATCCGCCGCCCGGCGGCCTGCACGATCCGCAGCGGCTCGGCGACCGGCCGGGAGTCGGCGTCCAGGACGTTGGCCGAGATCAACGGCACGTCGAGCCGCCCGGCCACTTGGCGCAGGTAGTCGACTCCCAGGGCGGCTTCGGCTGCGCCGACGTTATGGGCTGCCAGGCCCATGGCAACTTCGCCCCGCAGGATGGCCTCGAATTTCACCCGATCGTAGGCCGAAGTCCCTTGCACCGCACCGCCAACGTCGACCACGATCGTGGTCGCATCGCGTCGTAGTTGCTCGAGGTAGGCGCCGCGGCGAGGCAGTCCGCCCGACTGGTTCGACGCGCAGCCGCAGGGCACGATCCAACCTTGGGTGTCGCCGCTGACCACCAGGACCAACGGCCGATTCCGATCTTCGGTGTCCGGCCCGCAACCGCTGCAAACCGCGCACGCCAGGAGTACGAATAGGGCAAGGTCACGTTGGCTGAGGGTCGGTCGCATGGCAAGTTGGCCATCTGCACTTGCGGATCCGGGAAGGGGAAGTTTATGATAGCAGAATCAACGAAAGCCGCCTAAGGCAGTTGCCTTTGCCACTTGGCTGCTTCCTCCGGCTCACCCCGGGCTTCGTAGAGGGCGGCCAGCCGCTTGGCGGTGCGTTGGGTCAACGGATGTTCTTTGCCAACGGCGGCTTCCAGGGCGCCGTAGCCCGCGAGCGATTCTTCTTCCGCCTCGTCGTGCCGACCCTGCTTGGTGTAGCACTCGCCCAGGATGCTCCGGGCAACGGCGATATTGGTCTGAAGGGTCTTGGTGGGGAGTTCGACGTGGGCGCGGCGGTACGTCTTTAGCGCGCGGTCCAACAGCTCTTCGGCCTCGTCGAGTTCCCCCAGCTCACACAACAATAGTCCGAGATTGCGGAACGAGTGGCCGACGAAGAAATGGTTCTCACCATACACTTTCTGCGAGATGGCCAGGCTGCTGCGCGTCAGTCGCTTGGCCGCCAGGCTCCGATATGCGTTGCCGATCGCCGCATGCAACGTGGCCTTCACGCGCGGCCGATCGGCAAATGTCTTCTCGCGATCAAGCCCCCGGGCCATTTCGTCGAGCATCTGGCCGACGGTGACGTCCGGTCCTCGCCCTTGCTGCAGGTCCGCGGCGGCCAACGTGTCGGTGAGAAACCGGGTGACTTCAACCGCTTCGTCTCGCGACCGAGCGGCCTCGTCGCGCTGGCGATTGGCCTCGACTTCGGCGTCGCGTGCCCGCACCAGGCCGACGCTCGTGCCGATCATTCCGAGGATCAGAGCGACAAATACCGCCGCCACGCCTCCGACCAGGGCCTTGTTTTGCCGGGCGAAGACGCGAAGCTGGTAGACCACGCTCGGCGGGCGGGCCAGGATCGCCTCGCCGGCCAGGTAATGCCGCAGGTCGTCGGCCAACTCGGCCGCCGAGCGATAGCGGTGCTCGCGGTCCTTCTGAAGCGCCTTCCGCACGATCGTCTCCACGTCTCCCCGCAGCCGGGCGTTGATCGTGCTGAGCTTCGTCGGCCCTTGCTCGCGGACGATCCGCGTCGCCTCGTGCAACGTCACCCCCGTAAGGTCGTAGGGCAGCTTCCCGCAGAGCAGCTCGTAGAGCACCACGCCCAACGCGTAGACGTCGCTGCGGGTATCGATGTTGTGCGGATCGGCCTCGCACTGCTCGGGACTCATGTATTGGAGTGTTCCGATCAACTGCCCGGTCTCGGTCTGCATGGTCACGGCCGTCACGTCGGCGTCGGTCGATCGGGCCACGCCGAAGTCGATCACCCGCGGCTGGCCTTCCCCGTCGACCAGCAGGTTGCTCGGTTTCAGATCGCGATGGATGATCCCCTTTTCATGCCCGTAGTGGACGGCGTCGCAGACTTCGGCGAACAACTCCAGCCGCTCGCGCAGGCCGAGTTCCATCTGTTGGGCGTATTCGGTGATCGCTCTGGCGTCGGGAATGTACTCCATGGCGAAGTACGGCACTGGCCAAGAAGCCGGACAAACCCGGCGGCAAGGGCCAGTTCAACAACCAGGGTTATTGGGTGTGGTTCTCTCAGGACCCGCTCGGAGCGTTTGAGCCCGAGGGTCCTGCGCCTGACGGTGATGCTGCCAACGATACCGATGGAGGATCTCCTTGGGTCCTTGCGGGATCCATCAGTGATCCGAACAATCCGATAATGCTCGTCAATCGCAATCAGAGTTGTTTGCTGTCTTATGGCAACGCAGAGACGGACCCGTCGGCCCTACGCAACGATGATGACTTCGTTTCGCCGGACACCGAGGGGGAGTTTGATGTCTGTTTCCCCAGCAAGTCCTACGGCACGCTCAGCATCAACTCGGACGGCACGCGCGTTTTCATGGCCGTCCACGGCCGTTCCAAGAAGGGAGGACCGCAACAGTACTCGCTGGCAGTGGACGTGCATTCGATCGATATTGCTGGGGGCGTGTGGAAACCTTTAGGGGATGAGTTTGGGGGGCTTCAACCCGGCGAGAGCGCGACTCTGTATCTCGGCACGTGGACGCTGACGACGGCCTCGGCGAAACAACAAAGTAAGGGATGTTCCGCGTGGGGTGATTTCAGCGACGACGTTGACGCAGTGACCTCAGCGGTCGGAACCGCTATTACGGTAAGAAGGTGGACGCCGGACGAACAGGCCGCCCAAGACGCCTGTGAGTAGATGACCAACCCGCGGCACTGGGCGTGGTTACAGGAGTATCGGCGGCCGGTGGTGAGGGTCGACTTGGCCGGCGTCGTATGGGTGGTGTGGCCCGGCGTGCTTGGCCGAGTGTTTTGACCGCGAGGAGAGAGAGAATCATGCGCAACGATTTGGGTCGATCGATCAACCTCTTGGGCCTTGTGCTGATGCTGGCGGGCCCCACAACGGCAGCGGAATTCACCGAGCTGGGTGATCTGCCCGGGGGTGAATTCTACAGCGTACCCGCCGGCCTCTCTGACGACGGATCGGTCGTCGTAGGATGGAGTTACCCCGGCTATGGCTTCTCCAGTCGGGAGGCCTTCCGATGGACCCCGACCGGCGGTATGGTGGCCATTGGAGCAGGCCCAAGGAGTTCGGCTACGGATGTATCTGCCGGCGGGTCGGTCGTGGTGGGCGCTTTCGGGCAGGGAGCGTTTCGCTGGACGCAGGAGACGGGCGCGGTGAGACTTGAGGATTTGCCGGGCGGTCGTTTCAGCAGCGGAACCGCTGTCGGGGTCTCCGCCGACCGATTGGTCGTGGCCGTGAGGGGGCGGACCAGCGTCGGTGCGGAGGCGTTTCGCTGGACCGCAGAGAACGGAATGGTGGGGCTGGGGAGCCTGCCGGGCGATTCCGAAAGCCACGCGCTGGGCATCTCGGCCGACGGATCGACGGTGGTGGGCTACGCCGCTTACAGTTCAGGCGTGGAGCCCTTCCGTTGGACCCCGGCCGGCGGCATGCAGGCCATTGGGGCAGGCACCGCCGGCGAGGCCCTTGACGCCTCGACCGACGGTTCCGTGGTGGTGGGAAGTATGTGGAACTCCGCAGGCGACCGGCAGGCGTTTCGCTGGACGGAAGAGGCGGGCATGGCCGGCTTGGGGGATCTGCCGGGCGACCCGTTCTTCAGCCGGGCGCTAGCCGTTTCGGCCGATGGATCCATCGTGGTCGGAGAAAGTAACGGCTACTACTGGGACTTCAGCAGCAAGGCGTTTATCTGGGACGCCGAAAACGGGATGCGGGCTCTGCAGGCGGTGCTGATTACTGACTTCCAGCTGGGCCCCAGCCTGGAAGGATGGACGCTTCACGGGGCGAGGGCGATTGCGGCAGATGGCCGGGTGATCGTCGGCAGCGGCACCAACCCCAGCGGCCAAACCGAGGCCTGGCGGGCCGTGATCCCCGAACCCTCCACCTTGGTCGGGCTGCTGAGTCTGGGTGCCGTCGGTCTGCTGGCCTGCGTCCGGCGGCGACGACGGAGGTGATGGCAGCCATCGTCGTCGCAAATCACCAGGTCGTCCGCCAGGATGTAGATGAGGTTGGGCTTTTCCGGCTCAGACTAGCTGAAAGTAGCCATCTCGCTCCGCGAGATGAAGCCATGAAGCTGCGCCTCGCGGAGCGAGACGGCTACAATAAGAACCTCGTCTCCCGTCAACCGGCCGGATCATTCAGATTCACCGGGCTGCGGCTCGGTCGCTTCCGGCTCGGTCGCTTCCGGTTCAGGCGACTTTGGCTTGATCGATTCCGGCCGGAAGGTTTTCAGCGATTGCAGAAAAGACTGTATGCCGTCCTCGTGCTTGGCCATCGTCTTCTCGGGGCCGTAACACTTGACGGTGTACTGCTGGCCTCCGAGCGTGAAGATCGCTCCGACCATCCGGTAATCGGACGGTGCCGGGTCAGTGGCCGACGCGCGGGCGCCGCTGAACGTTCCGGAGAAACGGACTTCGGTGACCTGGCCCCCGGCGGTCGCGAGTTTTTTCACCGAGTCCGGCTCGGGATTTCCCTGGAACTGATTCCGCCAGTAGTCGATGAGCATCTGCTCGGTTCCGCCGATCGAGGTGACGGTCACGCGACCGTCCGTCGTATCCTGCTTGGCATGCGGCAAACTGAACTCTGCAAGCGTCATGCCGGAACGCGGCTGCTTCCGGATCCAGCCTTCAGGCGCCGTAAGGTGCATGGCGCCATGAACCACATCGGTTGCCGAATCCTCGGAAACCACGCGTTTGGTCTCATCCGGCTCGGTCTCATCCGGCTCAGTCGCTTCCGGCTCAGTCGCTTCCGGCTCAGTCTCATCCGGCTCAGTCTCATCCGGCTCAGCCGCATCCGGCTCAGCCGCATCCGGCTCGGTCTCATCCGGCTCTTTCGATTTCGGCTTGATCGATTCCGGCCGGAAGGTTTTCAGCGATTGCAGAAAAGACTGCACGCCGTCCTCGTGCTTGGCCATCGTCTTCTGGGGGCCGTAACACTTGACGGTGTACTGCTGGTCTGCGAACGTGAAGATCGCTCCGACCATCTGGTAATCGGACCGTGCCGGGTCAGTGGCCGACGCGCGTGCGCCGCTGAAAGTGCCGGAGAAACGGACTTCGGTGACCTGGCCCCCGGCGGTCACGAGTTTTTTCACCGAGTCGGGCTCGGGATTTCCCTGGAATTGATTCCGCCAGTAGTCGATGAGCATCTGCTCGGTTCCGCCGATCGGGGTGACGGTCACGCGACCGTCCGTAGTGTCCTGCTCGGCATGCGGCAAGCTGAACTCGGCAAGCGTCATGCCGGAACGCGGCCGCTTCCGGATCCAGCCTTCAGGCGCCGTAAGGTGCATGGTGCCATCCACTACATCCGGGCCTTCCGCCGCGACGGCTTGCTCACGGCCAGGCGTCCCCGGCGCCATCCCGTGGGGGGCCCCGCCATGACCCGGGATGTCTGTGAATTCACCCGTTGCCGAATCCTCGGAAACCACGCGCTTGGTCGGCTGCAGCCGGTTTTCACAACCGCCCAACAGCAACAGGCATAACGAAATTGCGATCATTCCGCGAAACATCACGATTGTCCTTTCTCGGCCCGAAGCCAAACGGGATCGACGGCACCTGTCCCAACCCGAATCGTCCGAATGCGCCCGGGTGGGAACCACTCTCAGTCCTAATTCTTCCATTTTTTCGGCGGCCAGTGATTGTGTCAATGCGGCGGCAGAGAGATTCCTTCCGAAACCGGCTTGTGGACTGAGGGTGCCCGGGAATTCGAGAAGCAGGAATCACCGTAGGTCAGGGCTTGCCCTGACGCATACTAAATACTAAGTCGTGTGTCATCACTCCGCTGCGTCAGGGCAAGCCCTGACCTACGGAATTGCCGGACATTTTCGCCTATACTGAGAAGTATATTATATCCCGAGGGTCGGCGCGCGTGGATGGGGTCCTCGGTCGTCAGAAATGGGGAATCTCCCTTGAAGCTCTTTTTCCAATAGGAGTTTTTCGATGGTCTCGCATAGCGGACTGGTACGTTGCCGGTGGGCGAAGTTGGCGACTTTGCTCACGATGCTTTTGGGGGGTACGGCAACTGCGATCGGCGCTCGGCCTCCCGCCTACCGGCTGTTGCCCGATACGACCATCGCCCTGGTGTCGATCACCGATGCGTCGGAATTGGCCCAGCGGTACATGAACACGTCGCTGGGGCGGATGAGTCAGGACCCGCAACTGAAACCGCTGTTGGAGCAACTCTACGGCGCGGTGGTAGACGCCACCTCGGCATTGGAGGATCGCCTGGGGTTCTCGTTGTCCGAACTCTTGGCCATTCCGCAAGGCGAGTTGGCGGCGGCCCTGGTTGCCAGACAGGGCGCCGAACCGGCCCTGGTGGTCCTGCTGGACGCCGGCGATCAGATGCCCAACGCCCGGAAACTGCTGCAGCGGGCAGCCGAGGAAATGGTGGGCTCCGGCGCGACGATATCGGAGGTGGCCATCGGTGACTCGAATTTCTTGATCTTCAACAACGTGGGAGAACGTCGCCGCAAGATAGTCTGCTTCGAGAAGGAGACCACGATCGCCATCGGCACGGACCTCAAGGTGCTGGCCCAGGTGCTCAGTCTGTGGAACGGGGGCCAAGGCCCCACGCTTGCCGACAATCCGAGTTTCGTGGACATCATGCGTCGCTGCGGCGGCGCCAAGAAGGAGCGGCCCCATCTTCTCTGGTACGCCGACCCGATCGAGATCGTGAGCAACGTAAACCAAGGCAACGATCGGGGGGGAATGTTCCTGACGATGTTGCCGGCGTTGGGGCTCGACGGCCTGAAGGGGGTCGGCGGCAGCATGATCTACGACACGGCCCAGTTCGACTCGGTGATGCACCTCCACGTGTTGCTCGAGGGTCCCCGCACCGGCGCCCTCGAGATGATCGCCCTGAAGTCGGGCGACGTGGAACCGGAGGCTTGGGTCCCGGCCGACGTGGCCAGCTACACGACCGTCCACTGGGACGTCGAGAGAACCTACACGAGGTTGGCCATGCTCTACGACGGTTTCCGCGGGCCGGGGGCGCTGGCCGAGGTGTTAAAGCAGCGGATATTCGGCCCCAGCGGAATCGATTTCGAGAAGGAGATCATCCCGTCGCTCGAGAGCCGGGTGAGCTTGATCACCCGGCTTTCGCCCCAGGCGGCGGGCCAAAGCCGGCGACGGCTGGTGGGCCTGAAACTGAAGGACGCCGCGACCGTGGAAACGGCCCTGGCGAAGCTCGCTCAGTCGGATGACGCCCGGTTGCAGCGGGCCGCGCTAGCCGGCAGGAACTACTACCGGGTGCGAACCCCGGGCCTGGAAGAAATGCCACCCGGCCGGGAGCCGCTGCAGTCCTGTTTCGGCGTGCTGGGTGACTACCTGCTGGCGGCCAACAGCCCGAGGCTGTACGAAGAGGCGATCACCACGGCGGCCGGCGGGGCGGATTCGCTGGCCGACCAATTGGACTTCAAGTTGATCGCCAGCCGGATCCGGCGTCAGCCGGGCGGCGACCGGCCGTCCCTGGTCGGGTTCAATCGGCCCGAGGAGTCCATGCGGTTCATCTACGAGATGCTCAGCTCCGAGACCACGCGGCAACAGCTCCGCGCCGGGGCCGACAACGTGCCGCTGTTGGGGGCAGTGTACAAGGCCTTGGAAGACCATCCTCTGCCACCGTTCTTTGAGGTGCAAAAGTATCTTGCTCCCGGCGGCTCGATGGTGGTGGACGACGAGTCGGGCATCCATTACGCGACGTTTTCACTGCGTCGAAAAACTCGCTGAGCGGCCGGCGGATCTCAAGATCGCCGCGGTGACGTAGAGCAATTGCAGGCCGATCGCGCCGGCCACGTAGATCGGTCCTTCTTCGCCGCCGAGGCCGTAGTTGTGCAACCCGCCGCTAAGGAAATTCACCCCGTACCAGGCCATCAGCACCAGCGTGAAACAGGTTACGGACCAGGCCGCCATACCCCGGTTGCCGACCCAGCCGGCGTATCGGGCGTGTACAATCGCCAAATAGCCGACCAGGGTGATCAGGGCCCAGACCTCTTTCGGGTCCCAGCCCCAAAACCGTCCCCACGAGTCGTCGGCCCAGGCCGCCCCGAGAATCGTGCCCACCAGCAACAACAGCACCCCGGCCTGTAACAGTTCGAAGGTCGTCCGGCTGAGGATCCTGATCGTCTCTTTTTTCGTCGAGGCGCCGACCAGATAGAAGCCCAGCGTGACGTTGCCGATTCCCACGGCCAGTGCAAAGGCGGCGTAGCTGAGCATAATGGTCTTCACGTGAATGGCCAGCCAGAAGCTGCTGCGGAGCACGGGCGGCAAGGGGCGCAGGCTGGGATCCAGCGCCGACGGGCAATAGTCGGCCAGCAACAGAATGATCGTGGCAACCACGGCTGCGGCCGCCAGCACACCCTGTCTCTGCCGGCGGAGTCCAAGAACCAGGCCGAACAGCACCGTGCCGAAGCCCGTGAATACTACCGATTCGTAGAGGTTCGTCACCGGCGGATACTCCTTGATCACCCATCGCATCCCCATGCCGACGAGCATCGCCGCCAGGCCCGCGATCAGGGCCGCCAGACCGGAAACGTAAAAGACCTTGTTTTGGGTGCCCAGGCTCAGCAGCAAAGCCAAAGATGCAATCGCCGTGAATATCCAGGCGTAGTGAAACGGCGCCCACTGGTTATAGGTCACTTCAAGATCCATACGGTCCTGTTGGGGGTATTCCCCCAGTTCCGGACCGAGATCCCGCAGCGTGGCGATCAGCGCGGCCGAGGCCTTGTTGAAGTCCTCCGGCGACTTGGCCACGTAGGCCGCCCGCGCCTCGCCGAACTGCTGCTGCACCTTGCGCAGTCTGCCGTTGGAGTCGGTCTCGTCGTTGTAGCCGGATCGCATCAGTTCCGCCATCGACAGCCATCCTTTGTCCACGTCGTCTTTGATGGGAATGACCATCAGCCGGCGCCCCATCCGATGCGCCTGCAACAACAAGCGTTGGTTGGCCAGTTCCGCGGCCTTTTTCTCGAACTCGGTGAAGTCCTTCCACCCCTTGTCGCGGTAGAGCTCTTGTACCCAGCCGTCAAACGGCACAAGATTGCCGTTGTCGGGATCTCGGATCTTGGCCTCACCGAGCTTGCTCGCCGAAATGTGCTTGCGGTCTTCGGCCATGCCGAGGGCCTTGCGGAGTTCGACACCGTCCACGGGCAGCAGGGGAGCCCGGTCCCACTTATCGGCCTTGTGCGTTAAGAAGTAGGTCGGCGACACGCGCATGGCGTGCGGCCCGGACGGCGGATCCCAGCCTTGCCACTCGAAGAGCATCGCCAGGTAGGCCGCCGCAGGCTCCAACCTGGCACGAGTCTCCGGATCGGTGAAGGTCGCCCGGTCGACTATCTGCCGGGCGGCCTCCCTGGCCAAGGTGTCCAGCGGCTTTTGCCGGCCGCCGTCCTGGACCGGCAGACGTCGCCACTGGTCCCAATTCACGGCCGAGTCGGACCACTCGGCGCCCCACGCCGGAACGCCAATCGCCAGCAGGACGGCCACCACGGCCGTTGCCTTGGCGGCGCCCTGCGGTGCGGCCGCGGACCGGGTTTTCCTGGAAGAACGACGTTTCCAGTAGAACATCACGAACGTCCCCGCGCAGACCATCAGGCTCCCCAGGTACTTCATGAATCGTCCCGGGTCGTAGCTCACGGTCAGGATGGAAACGTTCCGTCCGCCGGTCGTCTTGGTGAAGTCGGACTGGTAGATGGTGAACTTGCCGTGCGTCAGGGGGTTGTTCATCGAGATTGTGCGTTTCAGCATGAGCCCCTCCGACTCATCCTCCAACTGGACCTCGCTGGAGTAAGAGGCGTCGCCCATGCCGCCCGGGTTCTTTCCCTGGATGAATTTGATCAGTCGCACGGAGAAGCCCAAGGGAAGTTTTGCGTTTTCCAGGGTGAAAATGATCGGGCCCTTTGTCGAGGTCTCGATCCGATTGAATCCGCGCGGCTGGCCGCCGCGAGAAAGCCAAATCTCATGCGGTTTGCCGTCGACGGTGACCTCGAAATGGATCGCCGGCGGTGCCTGACTTTCCCCGGACGTGTCTTCGACCGGCTGGAACTTCGTCTGCTGGATCACGGCGTGGCGATAGTAGTGCAGCACCTTGGCGCGAATGCCCTCCAGCTCACCCAAGTCGCGGGTCTCGCCGTCCGGCCAGTCGGTCGGGCCGGGCTCAAAGGGAAAATCGAGCACTTCGAGTGCTCTGCCTCGCCCCCCCCCGTGCCAGGTTGCGGTGAGCAGGGTGCTGTCGCGGAGCACGATCTCGTCGGCCTTTTCGCCTTCCACCAGGGTGAGTCGCCCTTCGACTCCCCACCGGAAGCTCAGCATCGAGCCGGCCATCAACACCAGAATCCCGGCGTGCGCGACCAGAAACCCGACGTGACGTCCCTTCCAAGGGAGCCGCACGAGCATGGCCGCCAAGATGTTGACACCCATCATCGCCAGCAGCCCGATAAACCACCGGCCGTGATAGACGTACCACTGAGACACGGCCGCGCCCCGCTCCGACTCCAAGAACGTTGCTGCGGCCAACACCACGCCGAAGATCAGCAACAACGCCACGGTCAGCGGCAGCGATCCCAGGAAGCGGCAGATTTCGGCAATCGGACCCCGGGAGGCCGGCTTCGCCTTGACTTTCTCGGAGGAAGAAGACCTAGAAGACATCGGAATTACTCGCGACTTGACTGTAGGTAGGGAGATCGAGCAGAAACGATTGAAACCTTGTAGGGTACCGGATCGGGCCGTGCCAGGCAACGTGCCGGTCGGGTGAGAAATCGGCGACTCGGATAAGCGGCGGCCCGGCTCCACCCCGCAGCACCTTCGGCCGATGAATAAAGCCTCTATTTTAGGTCGCCCAGCGACGCCGGTCAATGGTCCGACCGCAGTTTTGCCCATGGGAACTCCATTGTAGCCATCTCGCTCCGCGAGATGGAGCTTCATCTCGCGGAGCGAGATGGCTACTATTCTTGCCGTCTCCAAGCACGCTGCTCAGAGTTCCGTCCCGTTGAAGGTGGCGAAACCTCCTGCGTTGTCGAAGACGACCCCCACCATCGTACCGGCCGTGCGGTTGATATTACCGAAGTACGTGTCCCCAGTACCCCAGAGCATGTTGCCCAAAGGATCCATCCAGATGTCCATCCAGAAGATCACGCCCGTGTACTCCATGCCGAGCGCCAGCGAGACGGGGTTGACGCCGTCGTCCTTCAACACCACCAGAACACCGCCGTGGTCCTCGATCGTGATCCAAAACGCTTCCGGCGGATCGGCCGTCGTCGTCACCCTCCAAACGTCGCCCTGAGGCGCATTAGGATCGGTGATGTCAACGTCGAACAACACTACCGTCGGCGAGCTGATGCCGTCGTCGACGGTCAACTCCACGGTGTAGGTTCCGATGGCGTCGTACGCATGGATTGCCGTTGGGTCCGGATTGGCAGGCAGCGGGAGGCTGCCGTCGCCGAAGTCCCATGCGAAGGTCAGCGGATGGCCCTCGGGATCGATCGTGCCCGAGGCGTCCAACGTCAACGGCTCGTTGACGTCGCCCGAGTAAGGGCCGCCCGGATCCACCACCGGCGACTGATTCGGACCGCCCCATCGGTTGCCGTGACACGTGAAACACGACGGCGCAGAAATCGAACCGTACTGGGCCCCCTCCAGCGCCGCGCCGTGGCACGGGGCGCAATTATCGTACGGCAAAAAGCGGTCGCCGCCGTGATGCTCCGCCGTCGCGATGATCGGCCAGGCCAAGAATGCCGCCACCACCATGGCCAACTTGCCGAGGCCAATGAATCGCCCCGCGTCGGCTGCACGTTCCCCTGCCATCGTGAACACCTCCGAGTGAACGGACTGCGGTGCGCTCCACACGAGTAGGCACACCGGGACACGACTTCCACTGTCATCCAAACCGCCCGTTTCATCAACCGGATTTCATCGATTGTCTTCAATCGTGCAGGGTGGGCACCGCCCACCAAAACCGCTTTACGATGACCGGATGACGAATCGCTGCTTCGCGTTGACCGCATGATGAATCTGTTGGTGGGCGGTGCCCACCCCACATTTCCTCACAAGGCGAAAAAAGCCCCCGCCGGGCTTGCGACGCGTCACAAGCCCGGCCAGGGCCGGATGCCAGATCTCTATCCGAATTCTGGTCTTACATTTCTACACCGCCGGTCATCCTTAGGGACCGTGACCGGAGAAGTAGTGGAAGCCTCCGGCTGCGGGCAGGACTACTCCGTTGATATTCTCGGGCCGTCTGTAGCCGCCCGAACTGGTATTGCCGAAGTAGGTGTTGCCCACGCCCCAGGACTCGGCCGTGAACTCCATGTCGATCCAGAACTTCACGCTACCCATCTCGACGCCGAACGCGAGCGAACTTGCACCGCCCAGCTCTTTCACCGCCGTGAGAACCGCACCGTCAGCACCTGGAGCGCTCTCGAATGTGATGGTGAAGTCGATGTCGCCGGCCAGCGGGGTCTCGGTGATCTCCCAGGTATCGGGAGACTCATACGAGACGTCGGTCACGACCACGGTGAAGGCAAATACTTGCGGATCGCTGTCTCCGTCGGTCACGGTGACAAACCCTTCGTAGGTCCCTTCCTCGGTGTAGGTATGAACCGTCGTTATCGGCTCGTCGGCCGGACCGGTCACCGGGAATGAAGGCGGCGAGCCGTCTCCAAACAGCCACTGGTACGTGACCTCACCCGGATCCGTGCCCGATTCGCCATTGAGGGTCACCGTTCCGGAGAACGACGTTGCCTGGCCGGTGGTGGCCTCCGTAGGTCCGATGCCCGTCACCAACAGGGCCGGGACGACCGGCGACCATGTATCGGCATGGCAAGTGTCGCAGCCGGGTGTGGTGATGTCGCCGAACGCGGCTCCCGTCAGTGCCCCGGTTATCTCATCCATGTGGCACTCGTAGCAACCGCCGTCGCCTCCCGGAAGCGGATCCCAGCGTCTGAAATTGCCGTGGTGTCCCCTATCTGGCCTGTCGTTTATGGAAATCTCTGGCGCAGTTCCCGGAACGGGGTCCCACTTGAAGTGACACTTGACGCACGCAGTGTTGTGCCCGTGACCCCAGGTCCCCTCGCCGTCGATGTCATGGCAATTTATGCAGGCGAACATCAGATTGCCTTCATGTTCTGCCTCGCCGGCGGCCCGGGCGTCCGCCGTACCTCGGTGGATACCCCACGGGTCGTGCCGGCCGGGGAAGTGATGGCCGTTCAGTCGGGTCTTTCCGGGATCAGAGAGGTTGCGTCCCACATTGTGGTCGGCGTCCACGTCGTTCTGATATCGCGGATGGCAGGCGAAACAACTCACGCCTCTCAAGAAAGGCTCGCCGTCATAGTTGGTATGCTGGTTATGGCAGGAAGAACACTCCAGCTTGTCATTGATCAGGTGGTCGGTTGGCACGCCCCGGCTGTCACCCGCAGGATCCTTGATGTTATAGACAGGGTCCGAACCCCCAGTCCCAGGGAAGAGCATGCTCACCGGATGGTGATGCCGCAGGTCCGTTCCGAAGTAGGCGTCGTCGCTGGGATCCATCGCAAAGGTGCCCGCATTTAGCGTACCATCCTCGTTGAAGTAGGCGTCGATGTTCTCGGTCCCGTCGTGACAGTCCAAACAACGGCCGGATGCCTTGTCGACTAGAATGCTGGCGCCCTCCGTCGGGTCCCCAATCACCGACGAAATGCTGTCGGAAACCAGGTAGCCGGACTGGGTGGACTCCTTGTGGTTCCACTCGGGCCCGTCGTGGCACACGAAACACCCCGGTTCGCCCGTCGGCGCCAAAAGTTCAAAATCGTGATCGGTCCCCGGCAGGTCGGTGGTGGGGTCCTGAGCGAATCCCGTGCAGCAGAAGCCCATTGCCAAGGCAACGAGCATCGTCGCAGCTCCAATTTGGACCAGGATGCTTGTCCTGATCCTCTTGCGAAAGATCATCATCTGCAAACTCCTCCTCTTGAGACAGGCCCTTAGGGCATCCAGAAAACTCGTCGCAGGACAAATTGCGCTACACCGCGCAAGCCCGGCAGAAACAAAAACAGGCTCTTCCGTTTCTAGGTGCAAACGCCGGCATTTCTTGTACGATGGCCCTCCGAGGCCGTCGGTTTTCCCGCGTTTCGACGGCCTCGGAGGGCCATCGTACAGCTGGAAACGGAAGAGCCACTTCAGACAGATTCGATCTCGCTTTGGCGCACGGCCGCTTATCGCCGCTCGGCGAAGAAGATCGAACTGTCTCCGTAGTAGTCGAACACGAGCCCCCGCATGGTCCCCGCCCCGCGATCGATATTGCCGAAGTAAATGGCCCCGGTGATGTCCATCCAGAAGATGATGCCGCCGGACTCCATCCCGATCCCGAAGTCGGTTACGCCCGAAGGCCGGGTCGTCGTGACGAACAACACGCCGGCGAAGTCTTCGAACTCGACCGTCATCGCGGCGTTCAAGTAGGGAACCCTCACGTCCCAAGAGTCACCTTCCGTGGGCCCGGGGACATCAGCGATGGTGACCGTTGTTGAAAGGATGACCGGATCGTTGACCCCGTCGGAGGTGGCGATTATCACGGTGTAGGTCCCAGCGGCCAGGTACGTATGAGACGTGCCCGGAGTGTGGCTGGGAGTGGAGGTGGGGCTGCCATCTCCGAAGTCCCATAGGAAGGTCAGCAGATCGCCGTCGGGATCAGACGCCGTGGCTTGATCGAACTGCACCACTTGGCCGACCGTGCCCGTATAGGGCCCGCCCGGATCCACCTCCGGCGGCAAGTTCACGACTACGTCTTCGGTGATTTCGACGGCGACCGAAACCACGATCGGAAGGTTGTGTCCGTCGGTCACGGTCAGCAACGCCGTGTAGCTGCCGGCGTCCTCGTAGATATGCGATGCCGTCGGGTCCAAGCCGGGGAACTGAGGCGGCGTGCCGTCTCCGTACGTCCACAAGTACATCAGGTCGTCGCCGTCGGGATCGTTCGTCCCGGATCCGTCGAACTGCACGGGCTGGCCGACGACGCCCGAGTAAGGCCCGCCCGGGACCACGTTGGGAGGCTGGTTTTCCGTCGGGTCGGGCCACATCTGCTCGTGGCACGTGAAGCACGACGGCCCCAGGTCGCCAGTCAAGTCAACGCCATGGCACAGAGTGCAATTGGTCAGCGGCTCGTCCCGTCCGGCCATGTGATGGCCCGTCTGGGGGGGGTCCGGCGGGGAGAAGTCGTTGTGGCAATCGGTACATGCAACTCCAACGAAGCCGCCCGCCAAATCGTCTCCATGGCACCCGGTGCAATTGTTCCACGGATCTTCGCGACCGCTGCCGTCGAAATGGAAGCTAGGGCTTGCCATCACTTGGGAAGCGGATGCCAAGGCAACGACAGCCAACACAGCCGTGGCGACCCGAAGAAAAAACCTACTTGAGATCGACGTGATCATGAATCTAGCTCTCCACTTTCTCAACAGAAATGTCCGGAAAACGCTGGGGCATACCACCTGCGCCAGCACGCATATCTATCCGCCATACTTACCTGCCCAAACCTCGCAACCAGCGCCGTTGCATGCAGTAGGTATTAGCGGCCCAAATGCTACACTTTGTAAAACGCGTACCATTGGGTTTGCCGAGCTGGATACAGCAATGCCTGCGCCAAAGTGAGCGGGCATCCGCAATCTGCGAGAAAGTCTTTTTTTCGAAAACAATTACGAACTGTCTAGCAGGCAAGCACTTAACACACCATTCCACCCGAACGAACTGTTGTCGGCAGTGGTGCTGGGAAGTATAGGCGGAATAGCGAAATAATTATTGCGTTTGTGACAATCGGAACAGGCAGCGCGCGATGCGCATAAGGATCGCCATGAAATTTTCTTACGAAAATACTTGCGGTCTGCTTGGCCGACTCAGGGGCCAATGATCGAGATCTGCAAGCCACGGAAAGCCGTGTGCCCGGTTGATCTCACGGCGGACCCGCCTGTGGAGGGAAATGACGTAACGTATGCGGATGGGGCAAGTTGCGGACGCGGCGCCTGCTGATACGCGCCCTAATGTCGCTTCACGGAATTCCGCGGCGTCCGCTGGCAGCAGTCAGGGCGTATATTTCGGCCTGTTTTCACGTGAAAAACACGAAAAACAAACCTCGGAGATAGCGACGGTTTTCGCGCAGATTTCGTTTGGAAACTTCCCCGAGCTACTACCAACGCGCCTCGAGTCCCACGTGCCAACCGTGGAAGAACAAGTTGCCGCTGGTGTCGAGAGTCGCCAAGCCCGAGCCTAAAGGCGTCACGTCGGTAGACGGGATCTGGTCCGGGGCCAGCGCCACGCCTTCGATCCACATCGCCTGGTAGCCTCCCCGTACGGCTAGGTGGTTGTTGAGCCTGAACACGCCCGTGAGCCCGACTTCGCCCAGAAACGTCACGTGGTCCCGCTGATCACCGGCTGTACGGATGATGCCCAGGTTGTGGATGCTGAAGGTTTCCTGCTGGGCGTGATTTCCGTAGGCGCCCGCTTTGATGAATCCGTCCACCCGCAACACGCCGCCCCGATCGAGCACCCTGATATCGGTGCCGAACTGGAAACCGTACAGATAGTTGCTGGCTTGGGTCGTATAGCGAGGAATGGCCGCCGTGGGGGGGGTGGATGCGCCGGCTACTTCAAAGCCCTCGTGGAGTTCCACCCAGCGAAACCCGCCCAGCAAGTCCAGGTAGTCGCACCATCGGTGGCGCAAACTCACCTCGGTGCTGTAGAGGTCGGAGCCATAGTCGACGCTGAACCGGGATGAGGCCGTCAAGCCCGGCGGAAAGAGAATCAGCGGAGCGCCGTCGCGAACGGCCGAAGAGGTCCACGTGCTGATGCCGAAGTAGCCGACTTGCAACGCGTGGTCGCGATCGAGATCGTAGGTGAGTTCGACCCTCGGGCCGGCCTCAAAGTCAAATCCGAGATCGGCCACGTTGAGGACCGGAAGCGGACTGAACAGCAGGTCCTGGGGCCGGGCCTCAGAGCGCTTCAGCAGCAAGGCGTCGACCTCAACCGTCCAGCCGGCGTCCCCATAAACGGCTGGTTCACAATCCACCCGACCGATGCTATGCCAACTCCGGGCAAACCCATGGCGGCAGCTCGTCAGGTCGGCCGGGCGCACGGCCGGCGTGCCGTGAACGCCTCCCGGTCCTGGATGAACCCCCCAGCCCCAGTAGGCTTGGGCCGACCCGATACCGGCTGACAGGACGAGCAAACAAGATACCATTGCGGCACGCGCTGAGATCGTCATGGCAGCTCGACCAACACCTGGAACCGATACAACCCGACCACTTGCTGCTTTCCATCGACACGCGATGACCGGCAAATCCAGTTGCACCGTTTACAGACGAACGACCACTACAGCCACTACAGTTGGCGCTTTCGCTACAGTTTAAGCGCCGTCGGTCGATCTGCGTCCTTGACCTATTGCTGGTTCGGCGAAACCTCGCCTCCGGAGCGGGTGACATACGCTTTGTAGATCGGCAAGTCGACCTGGTCGCTGATCAATTGGACGGAGCTGTCGGCCATCAAGAAGTTGGCGCCGTATACGTGGTGGCTGCTGAAGTCGGCGAACTGATTCAAGACGTCGTTGGGGACTCGGTCGGCTATGCCCACGACACGAGCCATTGATCGATGGGCGCCGGGAACCGCCCCGACCCAGGTCGCCGAACCTAATCGGGAGGAACGCTCGCCGATGATGGCCGTGTTGCTCAGCCCGTCGTGGATGTCGGTGAAACGGATTTGACTGTTTTGGAAGAACGTTCCGTCGCCTTGGCTGGGGGTATTTTCGATGGTTTGCGTGCCGAATACTCCCGCGTAGTTGGCCCGGGCCAACTCGAACATCGGCGGCCCGTTTCCACGGCCCGGGTTCTCTCCGGGACCGCGGCCGGGCGTGGCTCGCATCATGAACACCTTGGGCGAGGCATCGGAGGGGCAAAGAAAAACACTGATGGGACTTGCCCTAAGGTTCCGGTTGTCCGGATGGCCGATAGCCCGACCTCGCGGGCGTCTCTGCGGGATCACAACGGTGTGTTCAAGATAAGGAAGGATCGCGGTCCCCCACGCCCAGCCGGGATCACCGGTGGGCGTGTCGGCGTCCCAGCCCGAAGGGAATTGGCTGTGATTCGCATAGTAGCCGTGCAGCGCCAGCCCGATCTGTCGGACGTTGTTGCCGCACCGTGCTCGCCGAGCCGCTTCGCGACCCGCCTGGATCGCCGGCAACAGCAGCATGATCAGCACCGCCATGATGCCGATCACGACCAGCAGCTCGATCAATGTCAAGCCCTTTCTCGGTCTTGGCATCGCGCCACGTGCTCCTAACACGAGAGTGGGTGAAGGCCTTCCACGGGCCGATTGCAGGTTCAATTGGAAGCCGTCTGTTTCCATAACCGGCCCTTGCCAGTCTAGCGGTTTTTCATCAATCGGGGGGGCAAATCATGGAGTATCTCACCGGGAACCCGCTGCAACTGCTGTGCCACGCCGGTACAAAGCGAAATACCGTCTCAACCTTGCGTTTGCCGTCAACATGTGAATCTGTCAAGCTGAAGCAAAGTATTCCAATGTGCCGCTTTTGAACAAAGGTGTTCGTCATGAGAATAGGTTTGAAACTGATCGCAGGGTTCTTGACGGTCGCCGCACTAGTGGGGGGTGTAGGCTACCTGTCCGCGGCCACGAATCGCGAGATCCATCATCAAGTGGAGCGTCTCAGTCGCAGCGCGATCATCAAGGTGGTCGACAGCACGGATATGGCACTGGCCACCAACGCCCAGCACCTCGCTGCGCGGCAGTTGGTCGCCGAAACAAAGCGTGCCGCGATCAAGGCCGGAAATGACGAAGAGGCGAGGACGCGAATCGCCGATTGCCTGGACGCTATCGAAAGGCATACGGGCGCTCTGCGACAGAGCCTCGACAGGAACCGTTTGGCCAACGCATCGCTGATTCGTTGGGCGACCCACGAAGGCCAAGACGAATTGGCCGAACAGGAGGCAGCCGAGACGCTCAGATCGCTTGACCGGTTGGACAACGAATTCCTCGTACACGGGGAGCTTATGGACGAACTCCTCGATCTGGTACAAAACAACCCCGAGATAGAGGAGGCGGAATCCTTCTTGGAAAACCGGCTTCAGGAGCATTTCAGCCACAAGGTTCTTCCGTTGATCCACGCGCATAGAGAGCGTGCCGAAGGAGAGTTCACCTCGGGCATCCGAAACGTCGAACGCGCGTTGGTTCTTGCCAACCAGCGCAACAATCTGATCACCCTCGCTGCTCTGTTCGTGGCGATGGTGCTCGGTCTGACGATATCTCGGTCGATCAGCAAGCCGCTGACGATGGTCAAGAACGCGGCTTCCGATATAGGCGAAGGCCATTTGGACACGAGAATTCGAATCGACTCGAACGACGAGATTGGAATGCTGGCCAGGACGTTCAATCAGATGGCCAAGCAGTTGCAGGAGAAAACCGTATCCAAGGCTTTCGTCGACAACATCATCCGCTCCCTGCGAGAAATGTTGATTGTCGCCGATGCCGAGTTGCGAATCCGCCAGGTCAATCCGGCCATGTTGCGGGAACTCGGACTGGCCGAGGACGACCTGGTCGGCCGGCCACTGGCCGCCCTGTTCGCGTTTGACGACCGGGAGGATTCGGGCCGCAAGGAGCTTCCCGCGGGCCTCTTCGAGGGGATCGAGAGCCGGTTTCGAAGTCGGGGCGGTGCGGCAATACCGGTGTATTGTTCGGCGTCCGAGTTGCGAGATGAGCGAGGCGAAGTGCAGGGCGTGGTGTGTGTGGCGTGGAACATTGCCCAGCGCAAGGCGGCGGAGGAGCGATTACGGGCATCGCTCAGCGAAAAGGACGTGCTGCTCAAAGAAATCCACCACCGCGTGAAAAACAACCTGCAAATCATTTCCAGCCTGCTGAGCCTGCAAATGCAAGAGACCGACGATTCGGAAACCGTGCGGTTGTTTCGCGAAAGCCGGAACCGGATCCGCTCCATGGCGCTGATCCACGAGCAGCTTTACGAGTCGGAAGACGTCTCGCAGATCGACTTTGCCGAGTACGTCGGTCAACTGGCGGCGCATCTGAGAAGTTCTTTCGATACCCCGGTCGGGGCGGTCGACATCCACGTCGAGGTCTGCCGGGCGCCGCTTCCGCTGGAAACGGCGATTCCGTGCGGCATGATCGTCAACGAACTGGTTTCCAACGCGATGCAACACGCCTTCCCCGGCGGCCGTGGGGGGGAAATCCGGATCGCCTTCCATGCGGACAACGACCGTCATGTGCTGACGGTTGGCGACAACGGGGTCGGCATATCCCCAGATTGTGCCGACCGAAGACCCAAATCGTTGGGGCTGAACGTGGTCGACGCGCTGGTCCGCCAATTGCATGGCCGTTTGGAAGTGCAACGGGACGGCGGAACGAGGTATTCGATCTGTTTCCCGGAAACGACGGCCCCGGCCGATTCTCCCGCAGATCGCTAAAACGGCGCTCGCATCCGTCGGCGCGTCCGATTACACTAGAATCTGGGCAGAAAATCGGTGCATTCGGGTCTCGACCCGTTGTGGCCGTCTTGGCGGTATCTCGAGTACGTTCAATGGCAGCGCAAGACCACCGAATTCTCGTCGTCGAAGACGAAGAACTCATCTCCATCGACATTCAGGGCCAGCTCGTCAACCTCGGTTACGACGTGGTCGCGGGTGCGGCTTCCGCCGAGGAAGCCTGCCGGAAGGCGTCTGAATTGCGTCCGGATCTGGTGCTGGTGGACATCCGTCTCGACGGGAAGTATGACGGCATCGAGGCCGCCGAAAGAATCCGCCTCGACCGGAGGATTCCCATCGTCTTTCTAACGGCCTATGTCGATGCCGACACCCTCCAGCGCGCCAAGGCTGCCCAGCCGCACGGCTACCTCGTCAAGCCGTTTGACGAGCGAGAACTGCATACGACGATTCAGATTGCGCTGCACAAGGGGCGTCTTGACCGCGAACTCGAGCAGAGCCACGAGAACCTGTTGGCGGTTCTCGACGCCCAACGACACGGTACGGCCATGATCGACGAAAATGGCCGCCTCACCTTCCTCAGCCGATCCGCACAGGGTATGACGGGGGCCACAGCCGAGCACGCCGTGGGCCGCCACTGGAGAGACGTGCTCGCTTTGAAACCGCCCGAACAGGCTGAATTGGAACGCACTTGTCGCCGGCCCGCCCCGCAGCGAACCAAGGTGCCGGTCTGCATTGATGCCCGCCAAGGGCGTCTGCGCCGACTGGAGATCGACGTGCGCGACGATCCTCGCGGCGGAAACGGCAAAATTCTGTTTTTCTACGACGTTTCGCGGGAACACGAACTGCTGCGCAAATTGGACCAAAGCACCCAATTCGAGCAGATCGTCGGCAAGAGTAAGTCGATCAGACACGTGTTTCAACTCATCCTGGACGTCGCGCTGGTTGACTCGACGGTGTTGATCGAAGGTGAGACGGGTACCGGCAAAGAACTCGTGGCCCGAGCCATACACAATCGAAGCCGGCGCAAGGACAAACCGTTTGTCGCCCTTAACTGCGGGGGGCTGAACGAAGAGTTGGCGGCAAGCCTGCTTTTCGGCCATCGGCGCGGAGCCTTCACGGACGCTGTGGAGAACCGGATCGGTTTCTTCGAAGAGGCCGGCGGGGGTACGCTTTTCCTGGATGAAATCGGCGAGTTGCCGATCCGTATCCAGACCGTCCTGCTGCGAGTTCTCGAGGAATCCAAGGTGCGGCGGCTTGGGGACTCCGAGCTCCGCCCGATCGATACGCGAATCATTGCCGCCACCAATCGGGATTTGGCGGAGGAAGCCGCCAACGATCGTTTTCGGACCGACCTGTTGTATCGTATCCGCGTGGCGCGGATTCGGCTGCCGGCGTTGCGCGACCGCCGCGAAGACCTGCCCATGCTGGTGCGCCACTTCCTTGCCGATCATTGCGCAACGGTCGACAAGCGGCTGGCGTCGATCAGTGATGACGCGATGAGCATTCTGATGACCTATTGCTGGCCCGGCAACGTGCGCGAATTGAGAAATGCCCTGGAATTCGCCCTGATTTGCGTCCGAGGCACGGTCCTGCAACCACAGCACCTTCCCCCGGAAATCCTGGAAAGTGTGGGGGCCGAGGGCGGTTTGGAAAGTGCCGCCGAGGATGAGCCGGCACGCATTCTGGCCGCTCTTCAGCAGACCGGAGGCAATCGCAAGGAAGCGGCCGCGCGCCTGGGTATCAGTCGGGCTACGCTTTACCGCCGAATTCAGCAGTTCGGCATCGGCGACACGACGCTGACGATCGCGCCGAGTGTCTCAAGTGTCTCACCAGTCTCTCGGAATGAGACGCGTTTGAGACACTAGAGCGCCTCAAGCGCACAGCCCGTCCGGTCTTTTCGTTTGCCTCAGACCTCGCAGGTCCCGTCGATTCTGCAGATTGTACGGAATACCTGGATACGGCGCGCCGTTTGCACTCTTCCGTTGTATGCGGCGTGTTGTTCCGGTTCGGCCTTAATCTAGATAGGCCGGGACTGCTCGCCATCGATTTGCACCTCTGTTTTCCCTTTTTCTGAGGAGTCGAAGTATGAAACGCTTTGCTGTTCTGGCTGTTGTTGTAGGACTTCTGGCCTCACTCGCATGCTCGCAAGTGGTCCTGGCGAAGAAACCCGCAGACAAACCTGAGAAGGTCCTCATCTGCCACGTCGCCGAAGTCATCGAAACCGGACCGGGCGACCCCGAAGGGCCGGGCACCCTGATCATCCGCCGCGTAATCGAGGTGTCGGTCAACGCGGTTGACGCGCATCTGGCACATGGTGACGAGTTGGCAGGTGAGGGGTTGGCCAAGGGTGATGATTGCTCGATCTTCATTCCGGCAGGGGATCCGTGAGCCGAGCGATAGGGTGGGATTCACATCTCCAGGCCGGCGAGGCTGTGGGTGCCTGGTTTCCCACAGTCTCCCGCCTGGTTTTCATCGACTTCAAGCGTGCTTTTCGGCTGAGATGAAGTCTCGTTTTCTCGGTCTTCTGGAGATTCTGCCGTGCAAGCTTTTCGCAAAACAACGCGGGAGTTCCGATAGGGGACAAGCCATGGAGGCCAACGACCTGACTTTGCAGAAGGCGAAGTGGATACTACAACAAACGCTCACGAGTTGGGAGCGTTGCAAGGCAGTCGAAACGGCTCTTTCCCTACGGATGCCGTTGCGACAAATCGAGGACTATCTCGACTACCTCGACAGCCAAGCTATATGCAGAACCGGCCAAGCATCTTGTGTCCTCAAAGGTCGGTCAAGGGAGTCTCAAAGGTCAAAGGGCGATTTGCCCCCGCGGCAATTAGCGCGACACGCGGCGCTAATCAGCGCGGGTGCAACTCGGCACTCGGTCGATCGACCGGGTGGCGACGCAGACGCAAGTTGATTGGCGGCAGGGAGTCCGACTGACGAGCGTCGGACGGGCGTCTTGACGTACGCCACGCCATGCGGCACGAGCATACGCACCATCTCCTCTACCGGCACGTTGCCGAGATCCTCCGCCACGACTAGGCTGACGTCGATGCCGGTAGTTCAGAGAATCTCGATGGCCCGATCCTCGACCGGACCGGCCGCCCGTGCGATACTGGCAAGCAGCGCCAAAACCGGATAGAATGGGATTAGAATCCCGAATCCCCCGATTGTGCCCCGCCCCGAGTGTGCCCCGCCCCGAGTGTACATTGAGAAGCTCGTTCCATGGTCAATAGACGATTCAGGTCTCCGCGGCTTGGGGCCGCGGCAGTTGCCGTGCTGGCGGTCGGGGCCCTGTTCGCGCTTCCGGCCGTCGGGCAAACGCTTCGGCAAGACCTGGAAGAGCAACTGTTGAAAGAAGACCCGGCGAAGCTGGCCCGGGATGCCCGCCAGCGGGGGGATGCGAAGCGGGGCGCGGTGGTGTTCTACCAACCGGCGGCGACTTGCACGAAATGCCATCTCGAAGGTGAGGAAACCTCGCCCCTGGGACCGGACGTGGCGAAGATGGGCAAGGAGACGACCGACCGGTACCTTGTCGAATCGATCCTGTATCCGTCCAAGGAGATCAAACAGGGCTACGAAATGGTCACGATCCTCACGGACCGTGGAATGACGATCACGGGACTGGTCGTCGAGGATCACGAGAAACTGCTCGTTCTTCTTGATCCGGCGAACGTCGACAAGCAACTGAAAGTCAAGAAAAACACGATCGACGATCAGGCCCCCAGCACCGAGTCGCTGATGCCCGTCGGTTTGGTCAACACCTTGGCCAACCGTCAGGACTTCCTCGATCTGGCCCGCTACTTGATGGAGATCGCCGACGGCGGGCCCAAACGGGCGGCGGCCTTGAAGCCCGACCCGTCGCAATACGCGATCGCCGACGACCTGCAGAACCTGGACCATGCCGGGATCGTCGGCTCGTGGGGCCAGCAGGATTTTCAGACCGGCAAACGGATCTTCAAAGGGCTGTGTGTGAATTGCCACGGCGAAGACGGCAAGACAGCGTCGCTGCCCACGGCCCGGGCCTTCGGCTGCGACGAAATGAAATTCGGCGCCGACCCTTACAGCATGCTGTTGACGCTCAGCCGGGGCGGCGGGCTGATGGGGCCGATGTCGCACATGACGCCCAAGGAGCGCTACCAGACGATCTGCTACATCCGCGAAGCCTTCATGAAGCCCGGCCGCAACGGCTACGTGGCGATCGACCAGAACTATCTCGACAGCCTGCCGAAAGGGACGGGAAAAGGCGATTTCATCCCCGTGGTGGACCGCGACTTCGGCCCGGCGCTGGCCTCGCAATTGGAGACACGCGTCGATTGCGCCCTGACCGTGAAGCTGGGCACCATGACCATCTCGTACGATCTGCACACCATGGACCAGGCCGGCTTGTGGACCGGCGGCTTCTTGGATCTCTCGCAGACACAACACATCCGCGGCCGCGGCGAAGGGGTCGCGATGCCCAAGGGGATCCACCTCGAGAGGCTGGCCGGTTGGCAGTGGGGACACGACGGAACGCTCGATTACCCGAAAGAGAATCTGCTTCCTCGCGGGCCGCTGCCGCTTAAGTGGCTGGACTACCACGGGCATTATCTGCACGGCGACAACCTGGTGCTCTGCTACCGGATCGACGGACGAGAGATCCTGGAACTGCCGCAACAGGAGCAAGGCCTGGCGGCCGTGCGCCACACGCTGAAGATCGGACCCGGCGAACCGTTGGTCTTAGCCGTCGCCGTCTCGCCCGAGTGGGAGCTGCCGCTGTCGGGAGTGATCCCTTTTGGCGGCTGGGAAGAAGCCGCCGGAGAAGAAGCCGCCGGAGAAGACGCCGCCGGAAAAGATGCTGCCCAGCAAGGAGCCGCCGGAAACAGCGTAGCGATCGCCGGCAACCTTGCCGACGGGAAGCTCGCCGCCTTCACGGCCGCCACGCTAATCGGCGACGTCGAGGGGATGAGCTGGTCGGTCGAGAACGGTCGGCGGCTGGTCCTGCACATTCCGGCGGACACGACGAGTCGGCTGGTCGAGGTCCTCTGTTATGCGGGCAAGGAAGAGCCGGCCCTTGAGACCTTGGAAGGGATGGCGCGGCTGAAACAATCCGAGCCGTTGACCGACCCGGAGCAACTCACCCGCGGCGGCCCGCTTCGCTGGCCCGACGTGCTGACCACCCGGGGCAGCTTGGGCCCGGACGACAGGGCCTATGCCATGGACACGTTGACGCGTCCCGAGTCGACGCCCTGGAACACCTGGTTCCGCACCTCCGCGCTCGACTTCTTCAGCGACGGTCGCATGGCCCTGGCGACCCATGGCGGAGACATCTGGATCATCACCGGCATCGACGAGACCCTGAAAGAATTGAAATGGAAGCGTTTTGCCGGCGGGATGTACGAGCCGTTCGGCGTGCGCGTGGTCGACGACGTGCTCTACGTCACCTGCAAGGACCGGCTCACGCGGCTCCACGATTTCAACCACGACGGCGAGGCCGACTTTTACGAGAGCTTCAGCGCCGACACCGACGTGTCGACTTACTTCCACTGCTTCAACTTCGACCTGCAAACCGATTCCCAGGGCAATTTTTATTTTGCCCGGTGTGGGATTCATGCCACCGGCTCGCTGCCCGGGGCGGTGATCAAGGTGTCGCCCGACGGCAAGCATCGCGAAGTCTACTGCACGGGCTTCCGCGCGCCCAACGGCATCGGAATCACGGCCGACGACCGGCTGACCGCCGGCGACAATCAGGGAAACTGGATGCCGGCCTCGAAGGTCAGCCTACTGAAACCGGGCGGTTTTTATGGCTTTTCACTCCCGCAGCCGAAGGCGTCCGACGACGGCAGAGTCGACCCGCCGAAGACCTTCGATCAGCCGGTGATCTGGATGCCGCAGGACTTCGATAACTCCTCCGGCGGGCAACTCTGGGTCGACGACCCGCGTTGGGGGCCGCTCTCCGGACGGATGATCCATACGAGTTTCGGCAAGGGGTGGCTCTACTACATGATGCTGCAAGACGTGGGCGACGTGAGCCAGGCGGCGATCATCAAGCTGCCCTACGACTTCAGCACCGGCGTGATGCGGGCGCGCGTCAATCCTAAGGACGGCCAGGTCTACGCTACCGGCCTGGACGGCTGGAACGGCAACGGACGGAAAGGACTGGCCGACGGCGGCGTCCACCGCCTCCGCTATACGGGCAAACCGCTGGCCATGGTTACCGGCTGCCGGGTCGAAAATGACGGCTTGCGGCTGAGCTTCAACTTCCCGGTGGACGCTCAATCGGCCAGCGACAAGAACGCCTTCACCATCGAGCAATGGAACTATCTTTGGGCGCCGAGCTACGGCTCGAAGCAGTACTCCCTCAAGACGGGAGAGCCCGGCCGCGACGTCGTCGAGATCGAATCCGTCGCCGTCGCAACCGACGGCAAGAGCGTCAAACTCACCATCCCCGACGTTCAACCGGTCAACCAGGTCTTCCTACGTCTGAGGCTGAAGAGCCGCAGCGGGGACGTCTTCACCGAGGAAATCTACTGGACGATCAATCGCGTGCCGGGAAACTGATTGCCATCCGGCAGCCCGGTGAAAAAGTAGGGTGGGCAGTGCCCACCAATCGTTGTTTCGCGAGCGTAAGGCGGTTCTTTCGGCGGATAGTAGCCGTCTCGCTCCGCGAGACGAGGCCCCATCTCGCGGAGCGAGATGGCTACGATGGAAAGCCTACGGCTTCTCGAAAACACGCCGATACAGCGATTCGCCGTGTTCGTCGTGGAACTCGAAGGCGAGCGTGCCGTCCGGGCGGTAGGTCGCGGTCAGGAAGCCGCCGGTCGACGCCGAATATGGTTGGGTGATGCCTTCGAACGGCGCCACGATGGGCGGTACCTGTGCGGTGTGCATATCGCAGGTCGGCCCGCAACTGAATTCATGGATATGGCGGCCGTTGCGCCGGTCCAGCGAAACGTACTGCCAGTGCCGGTCGCCGCAAGCCAGGATCAGGTTGTCCAGTTTCTTCAGCTTGATCCAATCCAGGAAGGCCTGCCCCTCGGTCCAGAAGCCGTGCGGGTTGGCGTGGTTGTCCATTTTGGTCACGCGGTCCGGGCCGATGATCGGCGTGGGCGAGATGAGGATCCGCCAGTCGGCATCGCTCTGCAACAGTGTGCGCTTGAGCCACTGAAATTGCTGCTTGCCCCAGAGGGTCTTTTGGGGGCCGTCGGGCATGCCGTTCGGCGAGCGGTAGTCGCGGCCTTCGGTCAGCCAGATCTGCACGCCCTTGCCCCATCGGAACGTGCGATACGTCGGATCGCTCATCGGGAAGACCTTTTTGAAGACCATGATGCCTTCCTCGTGAGAGAGCCATTGCTGCGGTTTCGCCGGCTTCTTCCCGTCGCGGCGCTTGCGGCCGTCGCCGCCTTTGACCATCTGCCAGCGGTCGGCATCGTTGAAGCGGTAATCGTGGTCGTCCTTCTCGAAGTATCCGCCGACGTGGCGAAAGTACTGCTTCATCTGCGGCAGGCCGTACATCATCTGATACGCGCGATACGCACCCGGCACGTCGTGGGCCTTGCCGGCGCCGTCGTAGTAGACGTTGTCGCCGGTGGACACCAGGAAGTCGGGCTTCTGGGCCGCCATGGCCAGGTAGGTGTCCCCGGCGCGGTGGTCCTGTCCGGTGGTCACCTGGAACTTGACCACGCCGCGCACGTCCGGGGCCGGCGCCGTCTTGAAGGAGAACGGCTCCGATTGCTTGACCCCCTGCCCGGGTAAAGCCGCCCGATCGGCCAGCCGATACTCGACTCGGTAGAAGTACCGCCTGGCCGGTTGGAGGTTATCGAGCTTGAACTGGATCGAATAGTCGTCTTCGGCCTTGGCCGGCCGCCAAGCTGTCGCCCGGGCATCGCTCAGCGACGCGGCCAGCCCGTAGAACAGCCGCGCGTAACCTTCGCGTCCGGGAATCGCTTGTTGTTCGTTCTGCCCGGCGGTGGCCGTCAGCCGCACGTGGACGATGGCCGTGCGATCGGTGATCTCACCGGCCTTGGCCCCGGAACCGACGTGCAGCGACTCCTCCGCCAAGGCCGGCGAGCCCACCACGGCCAGCAGCGAGAGATAGGCGAGTAGGCAATACGAGTGCCGGCAACAATACGCCCTCATGATGTCCCTCCCGTTCAACGTCTTAGTGTTACCGGGAAACCTGTAGGTCAGGGCTTGCCCTGACGGAGGCTTGCCCTGACATCGATTATCACAACTGCCAGTGACGCTGTCAATCAGCGTATGGGAAGGTCGGGTGCAAAGCGCGATTTACACCCGGGAAGGTCAAGTCCGGGGTTTTCATGATGACACGGCCGGACGTTTCGCGTATGCTCTGCCCGGCCCGGAATTGGGTGTCTTTGCAGGGGTCGCCCCGGTCTGGGATAGGAAAAAATGCCATGTCGAGTCCACGGGTCGTTCACATCGGTACCCGGCACAAGGCCCTCGATACCCGCATCTTCTGGAAGGAGTGCCGGACGTTGGCTGCCGCCGGGTACGAGGTCCATCTGCTGGCGTCCGACCCGCCACCGGGGCCGCTGGACGGCGTGAGTTTCCATGCGACGCCGAAGTCCGAGCTGCGGGGCGTCTTTGCTTCGCTCTACTTGTTGGCCAAGTCCTTGCTCGGCGCCCTGCGCAAGGCCAGATCGCTGCACGCCCTGGTCTACCATATCCACGAAGTGGAACTGATCCCGGTCGGCCTGATGCTGAAGCTCACCGGGGCCAAAGTGGTCTACGACGTACACGAGGACGCCCCGGCCCAGGCGATTCATTGGTGCCGGGGGGTTCGTAGCCCTCTTGTAGGATGGTCGCTGGCAGCCGTTCGGTGGATGCAAGAGTGGATGGGCAAACGGGCGTTCGATGCGTTTGTCTGTGCCACGCCGGTGATCGCCGAGAAGTTTCCCGCGGCGCGGCGGGTGACCGTGCGGAATTATCCCCGGCTGGAAGAGTTTTCCGCTGAACCCACGAGGCAACCCCATACCGGGCCGAGCACGCCGCAGTCGCGCATCGTCTACCTGGGCGGAATCAGCCCGGTGCGGGGGATCCGCGAGATGATCGCCGCCATCGAACTGGTGCCCGAGAGGTTCGCCCCGCGGCTGGTGCTCGCGGGGGAATTCACCAAGCAGTCCGTGCGCAGCGAAGTGCAGCGGACCGATGGCTGGCAACGGGTGGAGTACCTCGGCTGGCTGGATCGCCGCGGCGTGGCTGGCGAATTGGCCCGATCGAACATCGGCCTGGTGACGTTGCAGCCGGGTCCCACGGTGGTCGATTCGCTGCCGATCAAGCTGTTCGAATACATGGCGGCCGGTCTGCCGGTGATCGCCTCGGACTTTCCCCTTTGGCGCGAGATTGTCGACGGCGCGAGGTGCGGCCTGCTGGTCGACTCCATGGACCCCGCCGAAATCGCCCGAGCTATCGAATATTTGCTGGACCATCCCGAGCAGTCGCGACGTATGGGACGCCGGGGCCGCCGCGCGGTCCGATCGCGGTACCATTGGAACCTGGAAGCCGAGACCCTGACGGGCCTCTATCGGCAGTTGACGCAGATGAAACGTGTCGGGCGGCGGCGGGCGGCGTGAGGTTCATGATCAAAGCTAAAGAGCAAACCGCCGTACGCGTGGTTCACACCGGCACCAGGCATCATGCCCTGGACACCCGCATCTTCCAGAAAGAGTGCCGCAGCCTTGCGGCGTACGGTTACGACGTACACTTACTGATCCCGGATCCGCCCCACGAGACCTTGGCCGGGGTACACTTCCACCGGGCGATCAAGACCCAGCGGCGCGGTCTCTGCAGGTCGTTGTATTTGTGCCTGAAGTCGTCACTGGATACCTACCGAAAAGCCCGCTCGTTGCGGGCCGACGTGTATCACCTCCACGAGACCGAACTGATCCCGATCGGCCTGCTGCTGAAGCTTGGCGGGGCGAAGATCGTCTACGATGTACACGAGGACGCCGTACCCGAGGCGCTCGCCATGGGGCGAAGCCTGCGGCAGCCGATTCGGGGCTGGATTCTGGCCACGCTGCGATTCGTGCTGGAGGTGCTCGCCCGGTTGGTTTTCGACGCCTTCGTGTGTGCCACCCCCCAGATCGCCCGAAAGTTCCCCAAGCAAAGGCGGGTGACCGTGCGCAACTATCCGCTGCTACGGGAATTCGACAATCACGAAACGGGGGCTTTGCACCGGGAGTCGAATTCGCATTGCCAGCGGGTGGTTTACGTCGGTGCGATCACGGGCAATCGAGGTATGCGGGAGATGATCGACGCGGTCCGCCTGACGCCGAGCAAGCTGCGGGTGCAGTTGGTGTTGGCCGGGGGATTCTCGCCGGGCGAGTTGCAGAGCGAAGCGGAAAGGCTGCCCGGATGGGATCGCGTGAAATACGTCGGCTGGCTGGACCGGCCGTCGGTAGCGGGCGAACTGGCCCGCTCGAATATCGGCCTGGTCGTGCTCCATCCGGAACCGACGTATCTCGAGTCCTTGCCGATCAAGCTGTTCGAGTACATGGCCGCCGGTCTGCCGGTGATCGCCTCGGACTTTCCCCTTTGGCGTGAGATTGTCGACGGCGCGCAGTGCGGCATCCTGGTCGACCCGCTGGACCCGGCGGCGATCGCCCGGGCCATCGAGTACCTGCTGGAGCATCCCGAGCAAGCCCGGCAAATGGGCCGCCGAGGCCGGCAGGCGGTCGAGGAGCGTTACCGCTGGAGCCGGGAAGCCAAGTCGCTGCTCGGCGTGTATCGGCGGCTTACCTTGGCAGGCCGTTGAAGTAGGGCACGAATCAGCCGTAGGGTGGGTGCTTGCACCTTAGGTTTACCCAGGTTTTCTTGAGTAATTTTTTCAAGATGTCAGGCAGGAAGCGGTAAATGCTAGCATGATTAAGTTCTTGTGGCTCAAGGGACTAGGT
>SDBV01000720.1_pt1 | contig 47765 bp, 37 predicted proteins | sample 2277081 | NCBI WGS metagenome assembly SDBV01 (sample SAMN10402039, study PRJNA504765) | marine sediment metagenome | isolation source: marine sediment core GS10_PC15, 223 cmbsf | place: Arctic Ocean: Southern Knipovich Ridge | collected 2010
CTTCGAACGCGGGTCATCGACCGCATATATTTCGTGCTGATCATGGCAGTCGGCGCAGATCGGAGCCCTTTCCACCCCGGCCTCCACGCCTTTGAAGTGGAGGGAGGTGATATAGTCCTGCGCTTCTTTTTCATGGCATCCCAGGCAACGCTGAACCGTTGAGACCCGCCAGTCGCGCGGAAGCATCTTTCCCTTTTCGGATTTCACATGTGCTTTATGGCAACTGGTGCAGGAGACCTCCTGTTCGCCCTCTCTGGCCGGATCGTAGTGCACGGATTTTTCAAATCTGATTCGGTGCTCGTTGTGGCAGATTCCGCAAACCGTACGGGTATCGGCCGTCCCGGCAATGGTATGTGTGCCGTGACATTGTGTACAGCCGGGTATGTTGGTAAAGCCCCGTTCTGCGAGATGGTCGTAGAATCCTGACATATATTCATCCAGGGCGTCCGGGTGGCAGTCGGCGCAGTTGACGCCTAGTATGTGCGGATCATGGGGAAAGTCGTCGATACCGTCGAGGGCGGCATGGCAGTCGGTACAGGAGAGCCCTTCGTGCACCGAGTTCTCGATCATCTCGCTGTTGGCGTAGAGCGACTGGGGAATTCCCGCTTTAACCCGCACCATCTCGGGGTCATCGTGGCAAGCGTTGCAAATATCGTCGTCAGAGAGTGCGGCGGGGGCTGAAGCCAATAGCACTGTTACAACGAATGCGGGAATAACCGTGCGTTTCAAGTCGTTTCTCCAGTAGACCGGGAAAACTCCGGTACGAAATCGAATGTCCGGTAAATGTAAAGATTTCGGCAGCCCTTGACAAAGGCATAGCTTACGGTTCAAGAGACTTCTTTGCCAATTCGGGATGATGGACGGCTCTACCGGGATCGAGCATGATCACCTCTTGCGCACCGTCATCTGCCGGCTCACGATTGTGCATCGCCTGAAGCAGCTCGCTGCGCGCGAATTCCAGATGATCAATCGTCTCTTGGTCGTGACAATCGAGACAGGAGCTGGTTTCCGGTGATTGGAATCCTTCCTCTTCCAGGTGGCAGTCGACGCAAAGCATCTCCGCTTCGGCCATGGGGGATGGTTGTTCAGGCAGGTTAGGTAAAACGCCCAAGTAGAGCATGCGGGAGGGTTGATGGCACGGCTCGCAGTTGTCGTCGGGGCTGCCGTGATGGCATGTTCGGCAGTCCTCATCGGCTTTTCTTCTGTCCCCATGGTTGATTCGCTCCGGATCGGCAGCGACGTGGCAGCGGGAACATACAACGCCGCGTTCGGCCATATGTGCCCGGTGATCGAAAGGGGACAGGGGTGGCGACACGGGCACTTCCGCGATTCCATTGTGACATTTCAGGCATTCCCTGGAACCTTCCGGCAGGTTCGCTGGAGGGGAGGTTCGAACGCCGGCGTTCCTGAGTACTTCGGCGACTCTGTTGAGGACGGCGTCCGCAAATGCGGGATTGTGCCAGGCGCCGCCTTTGTCCACAAGCGCGAGGTCATGTCGCGCCTCTTCGATCCGAGGGTGGATTCCAGCACGATCCATGACCCCTTTGAGTTCCTTGATCCGCCTGCTGAAGCCCTCGCGCCACACCTTGACCAGTCCGAGATAATTATCTCCGTGACATGGTGCACACGAAACCTTGTCCGCGTGGATCGTCAAAGCATCGGCAATCGGGTTCTTGTGGCATGACTGGCAGACAACGCCGTTGCTGTACATCTTATCCGGCATCGGTTCAGCGAGTAGACGCGAACCCTCGCCGGCGAAAACGGCGACCTTGGCCTGATGAAGGTCCTCATGGCAACTTGAGCAATTCTCCATGACCAGCTTCGATGTGGTGAGCTGCCTGTGTTCAATCGCATCATGGCACCGCTGGCAATCCACTTTCCGGATTTCGATGTGCCACTCGTGGATGAACTCCAGATCGTTGATTCTCTCGATATGAGTGGGTTCGCTGTGACACATTCTACACCTCTCCAGCCGGACCTGGCCGGTACCCTGCCACATCGTCTGGTGGCAGGTAATGCATGCAAGCCCCTGTTGAAGGGCTTTGTTGTGGTCGTACCCGGTTGATGCCTCTTCTCCGCTTGGGGGGGCGGAATGGCATTTTGTACAGGCAGCCAATTTCTCGCGTCCAACAGCCTCGACGTTCTTGAAATGGCAGAGATAGCAGGTGGTACTGGTGACGGAGATATGTTCTCCCTGGACTATCTGAGAGTGGCAGCTTGTGCAGCGGAGTTTGCGTCCACGCCTGGCTTCGGTGAGGTGTGGCGCATGGTCGAAGACGATCCCTTTTGTGAATTCGATCTTGCCCTCCAGCAGCCGGGACTCGTGACAGCCGCCCTGGAGGCAGTTTTTATCTTCTATTTCGGCCCATGGTCTTGAACGTTTGTAAAGGCCGGTGGCGTAGTTGGCAATCATGGCGATCGCGGTGAATTTTGTTTGGAAGTACCCGGGTATGCCGGTGCGCGTATGGCATCGCATGCAGCCTATCTCGTTATGTGATGAAGTTTCCCAGGCGGCGATGTAAGGTCGCATGATATGGCAGCTTCGGCAGAAATTAGACTGGGAAGTGACTTCGAAGAAGAGCAGGAGTACGATTGCCGTCAAGATTACTGAGGCGGCGATAAGCAGAGACAGCTTCCGCCAATTGTGCTTGGCGAGATGTTGAAACCCCTCCGAGATCAGAAAAAATGGAAGCTTGAAGACCTCCCAAAGCGCAGAAAGAAATTCACGAAACAAGGACTTCATAACCCCTCGCCTGTTGTGGTCTTCCCGGAACTTTTCTCCCCGGGTAGTTCTTCGACTTCAACAGTGGAATCTCCGGCCTCCAGTGCATGATGTTCCTGCCATTCTTCGACGGGCATCCTGCCGGTGATCCAGGTCCAGCTCATCGGATACTCCTGCGGGAGGAAAATCACGAAGAAAAAATGCCAGATAAAGACTGCGGAAACCGCGAGTATTGCTTCATACAGGTGAACTACGCCACAGACTCGAACGACCCATGCAGGCAGCCAACTGGTGGCAATTGTCGGGAACCAGAGTACAAAGCCGGTGATGCCCATGATGAACGTTCCCCATACCAGCGCCCAGTATTCCGCCTTTTGCGTGTAATCGTACATGCCGAAACGGGCCTTTTCTTTTCTCAGGCCAAGATAGTAGGCGATGTTCGCGGAGGCGAGTTTTATATCGCTTGGCCGAGGCGTGATTCCACGGAATATATGTTGACCACGCTTTGTAAAGATGAGATAGAGGATGTGGTACACCGAAGCGACGATCAGAACAACAGCCATGCTCCGGTGGAATATCCTCCGGTATTCCTCGGTCAGGCCGATATCGGTCAACAGCGATCCCCACCAGGTGTCGCTGAAACGGAGCGCGAAGCCGGAGAGCGCCAGTGCGAAGAAGCTGACCACAAGCACTATATGTTGAATGATTTCCGACCGGGTCATCCGGCGGATCGCCCGCTTGCGGCGGTGCCGCCGGTATCGTTTCCTGACCTCGTGTGAGAAGATTATGACATTGTGTATCACCATGCCGCCGAGCACTATCACGATGAGCCAGATATATACCAGTCTAAACCAGTCGTGGGTCATCATCCTGTCGCGGGCAATGATATGCGAGTAGCTCGCGGCGAACTTCGTATTTGAATTCGGGTGGCACCTTTTGCAGGTCTCGACCACGTTGCTCACATGAATCGATGATTTCGGGTCGAGGGGGCTGCGTATATCATGGACATTGTGGCAATCAATACAGACTGCGACGGAGTTCCCGCCGCGCTTTATCGCCCAGCCGTGATAGGTGTCATCGTAGCTTGAAATCACCTCCATCGGGAGGCCGTACCGCGCGGACATCTCCGGATCTTCATGACATTTCCCGCAGGTTTCATGGGCCAACCGCTGAATGCTCACCGCTGCCTGTGGACTGTCGACCGGCAGGATCAGGTGCTCGTCATGGCAGTCGGTGCAGCTTGGGCTGTCGGTAATGCCGCTGGCGAGTGCGCGTCCGTGTATCGATTGGGAGTATTCCGTCGATTCCTTGGAATGGCATTTCCCGCAGGTGCCGGCAAGATTCTGCTCGTTGATCGTGCTGGCCGGAAAAGACGCGCTCTGCAGGTCGTGTACGCCATGACAATCGGTACATACGGCGGGGAGCCTCCCGTCGTTGTCGGGTGTTCCGTGAACCGATGAAATGTAGGAAGGCAGACTGATTGGCAACCTGACGAACTCCGAAGTAACCACCGACACCTCACCGTGGCACTTACCGCAGGAAGCGGGAATATTGTCGCGATGAGACGGGCTTTTGGGTTCGGAAGCCGAATGTACGTGGTGACCGGTATGGCAATCGGCGCAGATAGCGGCGACCTCGCCGCCGTGCAAACGGGCTCGACGATGGGCGCTTGTCCGGAATCGCTGCTCCACACTTTCATGACAGGCCCCGCAACCGAACTGCTCGCTCTCCATGGTGACGGGTACATGATGAGCGCGGTGGCAGGAGAGGCAGTTCATCTTGCCTGATTTCATCAACGCTTCGTGTACCGTTCCGGTGAACTGTTCGCGGTATCCCGGATGACAGTTGTTGCAGGCCTCGAGCATTTTTTCGTCCAGGTGAGGCTTATTTGTGTTGTGGACGTTGTGGCAGGAGGCGCAGGACATCACTCCCTCCCCTATTGCCTCCATGGAGGTATGTCCATTCGCGCGCACCTGCTGCATCGCCTCGGAATGGCAATGGACGCAGATTCTGTTGACCGCTCCCGCGGAAGGCGGCATCGCATCGTCGTGAGTCGGGTGGCAGCTTATACATCCTGGGCTGTCCTTCCCCTGTTGCGCTACTGTAAAGTGAACGCTGGTATCGTATAGCTTCGTCTCCCTGCTATGGCAGCGTCGGCAAGATTCCTCCGCGGTACGGAGATCAAGTGGTTGGAAACCGTGTGGATTGTTGTTTATTCCGTGACAGCTGCAACAGTTCGGGGCGTTTGCTTCACTCCTCATATAGGCGGCCCCGTGGAAACTTGAGCGATATGAATTGGTCGCTTGATTGTGACAGTCGGCACAGTCAACCGCTTGGTAACGGTCAAAATGGGGAATATCTTCGAAGTCCGCGCCCGGCTGATCATGACAATTGACACATTCCAGGGTATTGTGGATGCTTTGAGCATAAAGCTCGGAATCGACGCCGACCAGTCGGCCGTCCTCAGCTTCAAGAGTGAGATCTTCGTGGCAGCCCAGGCAGTCTTCGTTCGATTGACCGTAAGCGGAATTAAGGGGATAACCGGCAAGGGCAACGGCGAATAGAAAGAAGAAGGAAATCCGGTGAAAGGTTCGGTTCTGAAAACTTGTCATGAATCCGGTCCGCTATGCGCATGGTTGGTAGTACCGGGACAATCTGTCTTGAATCATGAAATGCTTTTACATTGATCGCTTGTTTGTGAATAAAGAGAGTTTCTATGTTCTTTAAAAGATAAAATAAGCACATTTCCTTTTGAATTTAGTACTTGAAAGTGGAAAATTTTCCAAATTCCTTCGATTTCCGAGCCTTACCGGAATTTCAATATGGAGGGAGAATACTCCGAGCGGACAGCTCCGTAAAATTCCTGGTTGGATGCCTGAAACCGCTGAGAATGATCCCGGTTCTTCATTTCGGGAGGGCTCGTCTCCTCATCTGTACATACATTATTTATAGGCGCTATGCTTGGGAATTATCGTCGACGAGCGAAAAAACCGGTCAGGTATTTCCCAACCGGCGGATATGGAATCGTGGGTTAGAATCGACAATTATACTGTTTCTCAATAAAAATTCCCCATATCGGGCGGCTTCACCTGTTCGGTCCGGTCTTGCCGCGACGAAGTCGCGGTGTGACCTGACCGTTCCCCCGCCAGGCCTGAACCCCGCCATCAAGCCGGCGGAGCCACCCGACGCATGAAACCCGACTTGCAAGACAAGTCTGGCCACCCAGCCGTGAACGTCTGTGCGAAGCACTCATCGCCTTCATGGATAATCCCGATCCCATCAAATCAGTATGTGCAGCATAACGGGAAATGCCATAATATTTGCCGCCTGCCTGGGAGCTTATTCTCCTTTGGGGCGCTCGTGCTCTATCTGGGCCCATCGTTCCTCGACGATAAACTCCTTGTATGTCGGGTTTTCCTCGTTGTGGCAGGTGACACATTTTGCTTTCGGATCGGGGTTCATGCCGTTGGCGACAGCGGTCTCCCGGTCCTGCATTACACTCTTTTTCCAGTAATCACCGCCGGCGCCATGACAGGTTTCACATGTCACGCCGTTCTCCTTGATCAGTTTTTCGGTCAGGGAGGCGTCGGTGCCGAAGCCGGTAACATGGCATTTCAGGCATTCGGGGTCTTCCTGGGGGTTGCCGCTCTTGCCCAATTCGGCGTAAACGTCCAGCGCGGCCTGTTCGCCAAGAATCGTGAAGGCCTTGGCGTGGGGCCCCTTCTGCCAATTCTCGAATACCATCCCGTTCTTTTCTCCCTTGTGGCAGATGGAGCACTTCTTCGCACCGGTGAAAGCGTGCTCGTTGGCGATTGCGGCAACGCTCAGTATCAGCATGACAATCAACAGAAAAGCCGTAAGTCGTCGCATCTTCTTTCTCCTCCAGCTATAAAGTTGTGAGTGCGTATTTCACGGTGTTGCAATATATGAATTAGTACAGCGCTCCGTTGGCGCGGATCTCCAGTGCGATGATCTCTCAAGAATTCAGAGCGATCGCCGTTTTGCGGCATTTACGAATAAAGGAATTGCGGAAAGGATTCGGATAATCTTATTTCTCATCACAATATCTTTATTCATCGTGGCATCGAACGCAGGTTGGGTCGTCTTCGCCGAGGTCGTGACATGCGATGCAGGCGTCGGAGAAAGACCTGAACTCATCGATATGTGTTCCGCCGGAAAACGGGTTTGCGTACGAACCCCCGATTTCGTGTGGGATCGTGATCATTGACCGGTGGCAGGCGGTGCAGCTCTCTCTGGATTCGTGGCAGACGAGGCAATCGCCGCCGAAAGCGGCCTCTACGAAGTGGTCGAAAACCCAGCTTGGCGGGTGCGGCGAGCCGTAGATGTTCACCCCCTGGTGGCACTCGTCACAGCTGCTCTGGCTATGGCAGATTTCGCATTGGGAGGTGGAGATCGCTGCTTCCAACCCATGATCGGAGGGCCAGGTTGTGAGATGGTGTTCCTGGGGGATGGGACGTTCCTGCTGGTGGCAGTCACGGCAGTCGATAATCGTCAGTTCCAGTGGCTCCTCGCCCTTCTCGGTCAATCTTCCGTGGCAGTTCTCGCAATCTCCCGCGATTTCAGCGTGGTTTTCATGTGCAAACCATTCGAACTGGGGTTCTCTGGCGGGGATCGGCATCGGGTCGTTGGGGTTCACATGGCAGGTGACGCAGTCGTCTTCGACATCATGGCAATCGCCGCAGACATCGTGATCCGGCATTGACCTCTGGCCGGAAGGCATGGCACCCATTCCATCGTGGCATTCGACGCAGCCGATTTCCATATCGGCGACATGCAGACCGTGATCGAAAAAAAACAACCTTTCGTCTAGCCGACCCGCGCCGAAGACAATCAGGCTCGCGGCAACGAGTGCTGCGAACAAAAGCTTATTTTGGCTTCTGGTCTTCAGGTTCATCGTCTCTTCTCCCCGGTGTCAAAGCGCCAGGTCAACCCTCCAAGGGCACGCCTGTCCTGGTCGATTCGAGGCGTCCGGTATTCCTGGAACTCTGCGAAAAAGGTTGCTGAGGGGAGGAATTCGGGCGTGTAGCGTGCTCCGGCATGTATTATCGTCAGGTCATCAGCATCGATGCTCATCGCCTCCCATTCGTAGCTGGTCTTCGATCCGAAAGCATAGACGTCGAGCCGGTCCGTTGGGCTGTACCGCAGGTTCAACCAGGGTCCATCGGAACGGGGCATGTCTCCCGAGCTGGTACGATATCCGATTTGACCGATCGGCGTGGTCAAGACCGGCCCGGCACGCAGGCCGCTTGTGCCCGAGGTGAGCAGAACGGTTCCCTCAATGCCGCCGCCCCAACTGTTCTCGACGAGATAACGATTTGCCGCTAATCTTATCCGTGCTTGAGGCGGTACTTTGAAAGTGTTGAACCAGGAGTAATCGGCGACGTACGGCGTAAGCAGGCCAGCCTCGACCAGCCCGTTCCATGTACTCGTCCGGTATCGAATTCTGGTTATGGCTTTACGAAGCGCATTTCCACTCATCTTTAGGTGGATATTGTTCAACCAGGTAAGATCGCGATTGATGCGGTGGTAACTCGCCAGTCCAAGGTGCCGCCTCAGGAGCAGGTCGTTGCGATTCTGCTGGATGAAGGAGACCGTGAAAACACTCCGTCCGAGATAAGGCAAACCTTTTTTGAAATTAGGCGACCAACGCAACTGTCCACCGGCGGCGAAATTCTCGGCCGGGTCCTCGAATTCGAACCTACGGCTGAGCGGACTCATCATTCCGGCGAATACGGACAGATTCAGGTTCCCGGTGATGGAACCGGTGATGTCCACACCGTCGAGAACGCCGACCGCCACCCCTTTGTGGAGGAAAAATCTCCCTCCTCTGGTTGAGATACTCGAGTAAGAGCGGCCGTACTGCAGGTAACCCTTGTAAAATCTGGCTTCGCCGGAATTGCTGAATTCATCGGCATTATCTCCGAGATATCCTCCGGAAAAGTGCAGTGAAAATGGACCGTCGGCCTGAAGAACCGAAACCCTGGTAGACTGGATAAGCCAGAGGTGGCCGTCTCCGTCGGGGTCTTCGTATCCATAGGTTTTCGCTCCAAGTGATCCGCGAATTCTGAAGTCAGCGCAGGCTTGCGATGGCAACAGCAGAATGGTGGCCGTTGTCAATACGATCAGCGCAGAGTATGGATATGAACGGAGCAGTGTCATATGTCCCCCTATTTGGCAACCGGGACAATCATCGGCGGGCAACTCTTGAAGCCCTTCGCAAAAGTAGAAACGGCAATCAACAGATGCAATAATATGAGTGAGTTTGAGAAACATAAAATAGCAATCCTGCAAAGCTTGTTTTTTTCTGTAGACTCAATAGACATCGCTTTTTTCCGTGGGGAAGATTTCAGATGGGGGCGGATACTTCGCACGTAGCGGACATCACCTGGTTCGAGGAGCGTATTCAGCTATCTGCGCCGGTCTCGTGAAGCTTCAGCGCTTCGTTCGCATCGCTATTTGATATATACGAGCATGCGGTTGTCGGTCCAGCCGTTATCGCACCGAGCATGCAGAAAGTAGATGCCTGACGAATGCGCGGGACGCCAGGCGAAGCGATGATATCCCGCTCTGAGCGGGAACCGGTTCAGGATGGAGATGCTTCGGCCGAGAACGTCGGTTATTGCGATCTCGATCCGGTTGTACTCCGGCACGGCAATTACGATCTGCACCTGATCGTTGAATGGGTTGGGGTATACTGCCGCTATGGCATAATCGGTCGGAATTCCTGACAGCAGAGCATCTGTTATATCTTTTCGGGGCGCAATCTGGAAACTCCATCGCGAGTTGCTCTCGACAGTGTCGTCATTCGAAACCGCTTCCACCCACCAGCTCACCTCGATGGGAGAATCCCAGTAGGTCAAATAAAGCATCTCGCCGATGTTCACGGTGGCTGTTGTTTCCATGGAACAGTCAACTTGAAGAAGCAGTCGGTTCAGATCCACGAACGTATCGAGGAAAAGACAATAAGTGGCATTATCGCCGGGATCGGGATCATGTGCATGGTGCCAGCAAAGGGTTGTGGAGTCGGAGACAAGCGTGTCACCGTCGGCGGGGCTGATCAGGTCGAAAGCGGACGGCGGCTCTGGAACGTGCACCGAGAACACGAATGTTTCATTGGACCACCTTGCACCCCCGTTCAGGTCTTCTGCACGGACTTTCCAGAAATAGTCCATGTCATCAGTCAGCCTCGAAATCGTAAAACAGGTATCGCTTGTCGTTGTGGAGTCGAATTCCCCGGAGAAATCGGTGTCGTTGCCAAGCCAGATGGTATAGCTGCTTATCGAGTCGCCCGGATCGTTGTCGTATGAGGCCCGCCATAAGAATAACACCTCTGCCGATTCGATGGTTGAATTGTCCATCGGAAAGATCAGGTCGAAAGCGGACGGCGGCTCTGGAACGTGCACCGAGAACACGAATGTTTCATTGGACCACCTTGCGCCCCCGTTCAGGTCTTCTGCACGGACTTTCCAGAAATAGTCCATGTCATCAGTCAGCCCCGAAATCGTAAAACAGGTATCGCTCGTCGTTGTGGAGTCGAATTCACCGGAGAAATTGGTGTCGTTGCCAAGCCAGATGGTATAACTGCTTATCGAGTCGCCCGGGTCGCTGTCGGTGGCGGCCGGCCACATCAGTGTGACTTCGGTGGTATCGACAACCGAATTGTTCGCAGGGGTGACAAGGTTGAAACTGTCCGGCGGTTCGTTGATGAAGAGCTGGTCGAATCGACGGGTTATGTAGACGGGCTCGTTCCCGCTTGTATCAAGCTCGACTGTATACACGTGCGTGGAACAGTCGAGCGCGACACTGGCTGAACCGGAGACGCTGCTCTCGCTCCACCAAAGAACGCCGTCGGGGGAGAACTTCGCCATTCCGGGTGACGCAACGATGATGCCGCCATCGTTGTCAATGAAGAGTTGTTCTCCGCCCCTTTCCGTGGACGACCAGATCAATCCGCCGTTCTGGTCAAGTTTGCGTGTCTCCTGGTACCCTTCAAACGATACGGTAGTAAAGAGATTGCCGCTCGGACCGCAAGCGATGGCGGCGCCTTGGCCGCAACCGTCTGAGATCTGTTTACCCAAAATGGCGCCGTTGGCGCTGTTGTATCTGAGGATGGCAGAATACCATTTGTCGGTGTAGCTTGCTCCGGAAAGGTACAGGTTTCCTGCGCCGTCCAGCGCCAGCGACCCGGTTCTGTTGATTGAACCGGAAAAATATTGTTTAGTCCAGTTTTCGTTGCCTGAGGCGTCAAGGGAGATTGTGAGAATGTTCAATTTGATGCTCGCACTCTGACCGGCGATGTAGAGGTTGCCGTCGGCGTCGAGTAACATCTCAACCGGCCAGTCTTCTCCTCCACCCGGCTTGCTGATTGTTTCCCAGAGACGGAGTCCGTCCTGATTGTACTTGATGGTCAGGATGTCCCTGGTGGTGGAATCTCCGGGTGCTCCGCTCGACCCGGTGACGATGATATTTCCTTCAGCATCGACAGTCAGGGCAGCCGCCCGGTCGTCCTCGTTTGATGACCCATTGTATATTATTGCCGGCCGTCTCCAGTCTCCCATGGCGTCGTAGGAGATCGTGATAATATCGTTGTGACTGGAAGAGCTGTCTATGTTTTCCCCGGTTCCTGTCAGGTAGATGTTGCCGCTACTGTCGGTGGTGATTCCGGCGATATGGTAGTCGTCGTTAGGGCTGCCCCGTACTCTTGTCCACAGCGTGTCGCCCTCGGGGTTGTATTTGACTGTAATGAGGTCGAGCCCAAAATATTGAGTTGGAACCACGCCGGCGATCAGGCAGTTGCCTTCGCCGTCAATGGTCAGGCAAGGGCGTGATTCCGGGCTGACCGGCCCCAATGTGTCGGCCCAGGATTCAAAAACACTCCATCCAGCTCTCGATAATCCCGGCAACGCAAGCAGTGTGACGATGGCTATCGGAAAAGCGAGCTTGTCTCTTCGCGATTGCTTCATAGTCGCGGTGATTAAGTCCTTCACTATGGGTTCTGAGGACATTTCCTTATTGAAACGTCCCATTCCTGCAACTGATTTTCGAGCTGGAGATGAATCGTGTGCCCGGATGGCGGGATTGGATTCAGAGTATTGCTTCGGAAGAAGATCACCGGTTCAACTGCCGTGCAGCCGGCTGTTCTGCAACCCTTTGATTCAGGATCGCCATACCATAACGAGAAGATAGCGAAATATGGCATTAAATATCGATAAAATGATATGGATTTTCGCAGGATGGCAAAGTGAAGCTACAATCATCTCTGCCCAATTGTGATATCATCCAATAGTGTCTCTGTACAAGGCTGTCAGGAAAAGCGAACGGACGAAACCGGTCAACAGCGGCGCTAAAAAGGATAAAGCTTGACACCTTCTGAAACGGTTTGTACAATGTGACATTCGAGCTGGATGAATTGCGCAGGGATTGAATGATTCTACTCGTGGTGAGAATGAAAACATCGCAGATGGCGTTCCTCGGGAAAGGAATTTTGTCGTCTTGTTCGGAGCGGAGTGATGCAGGGAAAAATTCTTGTAGTGGACGATGATAAGTCGATAAGGGATCTTCTTACCAAAGCTTTCGGAGAAAAGGGCTATACCGTAAAAACCGCCGAGAGCGGAGAGGCAGCCCTTGAAATTCTTAAGAATGGGAACTTTCAGCTCCAATTTCTTGATTTACAGCTGCCGGGCATGAATGGCATCGAACTCTGCCGCAGGATCCGCGAGGACAATCCGGCCGCCGTGCTGATCGCGATGACCGGTTATGTTTCTGTCTTTCATCTTGTTGAGTGCCGCGATGCCGGTTTCGACGATTATTTTGTCAAGCCCTTCAATGTGCAGGTTCTGTTGAAGGCCGCCGAAGATGCTTTCGAAAAGATTGAGCGATGGCGCAGATGTCAATAGCACTGCGACCGGTGCAGACATAGCTGAAATTGATATCCCGGAGCAGGTTGCTTCGGGCTTTATTATTACCCTTTCCGGACCTCCTCCCGGTGAACGTCCGGTAGACGATAGTCAAACAGCTTGAGACTTGAACCCGGTTGTCCGCCCGCGGCCCTGTTGCAGAATTCGGCTGGTGCAATAACACCCTCACTCCCGTCATTGACAACGCTGTACACTTAATCTCCGCCGGCACACCCGTCTTCATACAATCCGCCCCCGCAGACGCAACCTCTCCCAACTTCGGCTTTTGGGTATGCTGCTCTTCCGGCGATGATGTCCTGTGCGCGGGGCAGCTGTTCGATTAAGTCTCCGGCGATGATACCGGTAGAGCCGAGTTCTGTCGCCGCGAGATCTCCGGCCAGGCCGTGAATAGAGGTTCCCGCGATGGCGGCGGCTTCGGGGAGCAGGCCCTGCGCCAGCAGTCCGGCGATGATGCCGGTGAGCACGTCTCCCATTCCGGCGGAGGCCATGCCCGGGTTTCCGGCGAGTACGGCATAGACCTTGCCTCCCGGTCCGGCGATCAGTGTCGGTACGCCTTTGAGCAGCAACGTTACGTTCCACTTCTTGGCGTACTGGCGTACTTTTTCTACTCGGTCTCCGGCGATCTCTTCGATGCCGAGACCGGTCAGTCGGGCGAATTCGCCGATATGCGGCGTAAGGATAACCTTCGGATTCAGAACGCTCAGACTTTCCGGCAGCAGCGCAAGAGCGTTGAGACCGTCGGCGTCGATCACCGTTGGCAGCGGCAGGTCTCGGACATGTTCTTCGAACCAGGCAACAGTATCGGGATTCAACGAGATTCCAGGTCCGATAACCTCGACATTCGCCCATCCGCGGGCTTCGTCGATGGTCGATTCCGCTTCCGGCGAGATCGTGCCGTTCTTGGTTTCCGCGACTGGAATTGTCATTATTTCCGCGGAGCGGCTGGCGATAATTTCCTGGGCGTGACGGCCGGTTGCCACTTTGACAAGGCCGGCGCCGGAACGCAGGCTTGCCCTGGCGGTGAGTTCGGCGGCGCCTGTCATGCCTACCGATCCCGCGACAACAAGCACCTTGCCCGCATCTCCCTTGTGTGTGTCAAGCGGACGCTCGGGGAGCATCTCAAACAGGTCATCCGCTTCCACGAAATACATTCCGGGATCAATCTCGTCGACAAATGCCGGTGGAATCTGGATGTCGATTCGGCTGATTCTTCCCGCGTGGTCAAGGCCCGGCTGGATTATGTGTCCTATCTTGATCTCGCCGAATGTGGCGGTGATGTCCGCACGGACCGCGGTTCCGTCGATACGGCCGGTAGCTCCGCTTACCCCGGAGGCGATGTCGACCGCGACTACAGGTGCGTGCAGAGAGTTGATCGTCTCGATTGCGTCGGCGATCAAACCCTCTGCCGCGCCTTTCATCCCGGTTCCCAGGAGGGCGTCCACGATGATCTCCGGCGTTTCGATGTCCCTGAGAGACTCACGATCCGTCACCTCTATGACCCCGCCTCCGAGTTTCTCGTACACATTAAGATTGGTCAATGCATCGCCCTTGATCCGCTTACGGTCGGCAAGCAGGTAAACGGTTACTTCAGCTCCGGCGTTGAGTAGTCTGCGTCCCACCGCGTAACCGTCGCCTCCATTATTTCCCGGACCGCAGAATACGACGACTCTCGCACCGGCTGTATCTCCCCCCAGCATCCCGTCGATTTCGAGCATCACCCCGTGGGCGGCAAGTTCCATCAGTACTATTCCCGGCAGCCCGGCGTCTTCAATTGTTTTACGGTCCAGCTCTCGCATCTCTTCCGGCGTAAGTATCGGGCGCATTTTTTTCCTCTGTTCAGGCTTTGAAAGGCGCAATCAATTGTTGATCCGTGAATGGTCACCATCAGACAGGTTGTCATAAGTATCACGTATGGGGGAAATTAACCAAACCCGCCATCAAAGACAAACATACATGAATGTGTTGGAGATAATATAGGTTTTGAACCAGTTCTCTATGCTTGATACCGGTATTCCTCAAGAATATAAATGGCTTCACGCAACTTTTGGCTGGCGGGGTGTTCAATCGGAGCCGAAACAGCAGCTGAACTTCAGCGTTCGATGTAAAACCGCGACTTATGCGGCGCACTTGAAATAAATTGATTACTTTAACATAATAGTCTCGTATAGGGTTTCTTGAGAATCGAGTCGCCGTTGAAAGGTGGGTCCCTGCATTGAAACCACCGAAAAGCGGACCAACATATGGACCGAGCAGGGCATTATAAAAGCCGATCCCGTTGGGAGAGGATTAATAAGGTGAGAGAAATCATAGTCAATATCCTTATAGTCAATGATGATCGTAGCGAGGTGTCCCAACTGAAGAAAGACCTCGCTGAGTCAGGGGAATTCACCGGAGAATTGGTTGTCGTCAGGACGCTTGAAGAGGGGCGGAAAAGGCTTGCCAAGAGCGGTATTGACGTGGTCATGATCGACATTCGTACCCTTGGGGTTCCGGTCAGCGATTCTTTCGCGGGATTTTATAAGCAATTTTCCAGTGTTCCGATGATCCTGATTACCGGCCCGGACCAGCTCGAAATTGCTGCCAGGACCCTCTCCAAGGGTGCGCAGGATTATCTCGTCAGAGGCCGGATGGACCGTTCGATTCTCGTCCGCGCGGTAACCAACGCCATCGAACGGAAAAAGGTGGAGGATGATTATCTCCAGCTTGAGGAGCAATTCCGCTACATGCAGAAGATGGATAGTCTCGGTGCTCTTGCAGGGGGGATAGCACATGACTTCAACAACCTGCTGGTCGCGATTATGGGCAATGCCGATCTTGCGATGATGGAGATCGATGTCGCTTCACCGGCGAGGAAGCGTATAGAAAAGATCATCGGGGCGGCACATAGAGCAGCGCAGTTGAGCAATCAACTACTTGCGTATACCGGCAGGTCGAAATTCGTTGTCTCGTCGGTGAAGTTTAACGAGTTGGTCGTGGATATGGATCCGTTGATCCGCGCATCTGTCTCGCGCAAGGCCAAAATCAGCCTCGATCTCGCTACAAACCTGCCCCCAGTTACGGCGGACCCGTCTCAGCTTCGCCAGTTGTTGATAAACTTGGTCACCAATGCCTCGGAGGCCCTGGAAGAGAAACCCGGTTCCGTGGAACTGAGAACATTTTGCCTGAAGGTCGATGATGAACAGAAGGACCCGCTGTTTGTGGAAGGCAGCCTTCTGGGCGGGGAGTACATTGTCCTCGAGGTGTCCGACTCGGGTTGTGGAATGGATGAAGAGACCCGGTCGAGGATGTTCGACCCCTTTTTCAGCAGGAAATTCGTCGGGCGTGGATTGGGATTGGCCGCGGTTCGCGGCATCGTTCGTTCTCATGGCGGGGTGATAAGTGTGGAGAGTTCGCCGGGTAAGGGAACGAACATCAGAGTATACCTCCCGAAGACGGAAGTCGAACCCGAGATCCAAGCCGCCCTCGACATGGGCGTTCCGAGGAAAGGCATGGAAAGCCATGTGATTGCGCTGGTGGTCGATGACGAAGAGGATGTCAGAGATCTGGCGCAAGAGGTCCTGGAGGGAATCGGGTTCAAGGTTTTGACGGCTGTGGATGGTCGTGAAGGCGTCGGGATTTTCAAAGAGAACAGCGACAAGATTGATGTTGTATTGCTGGACATGACCATGCCCAGGATGAATGGGGCCGAGGCTTTTGAGAAGATGCGTGCGATTCGCAATGATGTACGGGTGATTCTCAGCAGCGGCTATACCGAGGATGAGGTCACGATTGACTTCACACGGCAGGGATTTGCCGGATTCCTGCAAAAACCATATCGACCTGCGATATTGCGCGAGACGATTCTGAAGGTTGTCAAGGGCTGACAATGGCAGCATAGCGTCAGTTCCTTCCAAGCTCTTCACGGTCAGATGGCGACCTTGGTACACAAGGCGAATGACGGAGGAAAGAATTCCATCGGCTTGTCATTACAGAATGGACGGAATTGCCCGTTGATACTCGGGATTGACCCCGGCACCCAGGTTACCGGCTGGGGGTTGATCGATGGCGGCCGTCGGTTGAAGATGATCGGGTGCGGGGTGATTCGAACACCCAGGGGCGCGCCGCTCGAAAAGCGTTTGAATGTCATCTATAGCGAAATGCGCGATTTGATTAAACGCTATTCGCCGGCGGCGGTTGCGGTGGAGGATACCTTTGTCGGCAAGAATCCGGCCAGTGCTCTGAAGCTCGGTCAGGCTCGCGGCGTGATTCTGTTGGCTGCGGAGAGAACCGGCACACACGTGGAAAGCTATTCTCCGCGAATGGTCAAGTCGTCAACAGTGGGTAATGGTTCGGCGTCGAAGAAACAGGTGCAGTTCATGGTTCAGCGGCTTCTCAACTTGACGGAACCTCCGGCTCCAATCGATGCCAGTGACGCGCTTGCGGTGGCCATCTGCCATTTTCACCGCAGTTCGCACACGGGGTGGCTTCACGTGGAATCGAGAAATGATTGATCAACTTGAGGGTGAAATCCTGGAGATCGAGCCGACCCACGTAGTTGTACAGGTCGGTGGGGTGGGCTTTCATCTCTCAATCAGCGTGTACACTTACGAAGCTGTTGGCAGATCAAAACACTTCTATTTTTACACGCATCTGTATGTACGAGAGGACCAGCTCCGTCTCTTTGGTTTCGCCGAGCGTTCCGAAAGGGAAGCATTCCGCAAGCTGATCGGCATCAGCGGCGTCGGGCCGAAGGTTGCCCAGGCGATCCTCTCATCACTGACTCCTTCGACTCTTGCCGATGCAGTTACGGTCGGTGACTGGAAACGGCTCACGGCGGCGCCGGGGATTGGACGAAAGCTGGCCGAAAGAATGACCGTTGAGCTTCGCGGCTCTTTCAAGCCGGCGGAAGAACCCGTGATCGAGGGAGAGGAGGCTGCCGGAAGGTATGCCGGTCCCGCAGGCGGAGTGTACGAGACCATGCAGGCGCTGGTCGCTCTCGGATACTCAGCCCCGCAAGCCGAACGACTCGCCGCGAAAGCAGCAAAATCAGCCGGAGACGGCGCGGGTGTCGAGGAGCTGATTCGCATCGCGCTCAAGACATGAGAATCTGGACTTGAGGGTTCTGCTGAATCAGGATGGCCCTCGAAAAAAACCGGATCGATGAGGAATTCGAAACGCCTTAACTGGTGCTTTGGATGCCGACGTTGTTTCCGGCGGGATCGCGAAAAAGGGCATAATAGCCCATATCTCCACCGATTTTGGTCTTTTCGCGAATAATTACCCCGCCTTTGGCCACAATGTCCTTCAGCTTGGTGGATATATCTTCAGTCTTGATATAGAATGTAGCAGCCGGGTTTGTGACCGGAGACCCAGCGGTCGTGAATCCTCCGGAAATACCCCCCGGATCACGCCAGAACAGGTACCCGGCGTCGTGATGCGAGGTTGTCCATCCGAAGAGATCACTGTAGAACTTTGCACTATCGCTAAGGTCCATCGCGAACAGTTCAATATGGCAGATGCTGCCATTCGGTTGAGCCATCGTAGTCTCCTCCTGTTGATGAACATTCGGAGCTGGAACTGGTGGAACATGCTCCCTTATAAAACATAAATGAATTTACTGTATTATTCCATTTTTCAGTTGAGATTCACGCATTACCGGTAGTCTGTATGGAAAGAGATATCCAAATTCGTCGTCATTTGAGTCAGGATATGAATGGTCATGCCGGACGCAATTGGCGGGAAGGAATCTATCCAGTAGCTTTCCGTGCTTATGGCGACCTCAACGACCTGCTTGCGCCGGTGCAGCGCCATCGGAATTTCATCTACCGGATCCGTTCCCGCTGTTCTGTGAAGGATGCCGTTGAGGCCTTGCGCATACCTCACGTGGACGTCGCCCTGCTGTTGATAAACGGATTCAGTTCCGGTTGGGAGCCGATCATCGCCGCGGGAGATCGTATAACTCTTTATCCTCCCGGCCGGAACCTTCCCCTTGAGATCGCGTCAAGAGTATGGGAACCGCCGCCAAAGCCGATTCGTTTCGTTCTCGATGTACATCTCGGCCGTCTCGCCGCATATCTGCGTCTGCTTGGCTTTGACACAGTCTATTCAAACCATGATCTCACCGATCCGGTCCTGCTCGATTTAGCTATCGGTCAATCGCGCGTGCTGCTTTCGCAGGACAGAAAGCTGTTGATGCACAGGCGCCTGTGTTGGGGAAGCGTGGTTCGAAACAGCAAACCGCGTTTGCAGGCGGAGGAGATAGTGGAGCGTTACAGTCTGGTGGACGATGCGAAACCGTTTACTCGGTGCATGGCGTGCAACAGCGAACTTCGCGCATCGACCGAGAGGGAGGTTGCGGCTTATGCACCGGAAGGGGTTCGCGAAAGGTTTGAGGGCGACCTCGGCAGTTTTCGCAGTTGTCACGGTTGCGGACGTGTCTACTGGCCCGGAACACATTGGTGGCGGATGCAGAAGTTGCTTGATCTTTGGAAGATTGAGCAGCGGATGTGATTTGTGTCCGCCATGAGAGTGTGTCCCGCTTGGCGCTCATTGCGACCTTTATCAACACCGAGTATATTCTCATTTGTATGATCACTGGCAGTAAATTATGCCTGGCGTATATCGAGAACCGCTTTTCAACTTTACTTTCCCATCGGGTGTCGATAGGGATCTCGAGACGTTAAAGATCATAAAATACAATATGTTGAATAGAAATACCAGGACACGCCAGATTCAGGAGGCAAAACGAAATGGCCGAGTTTGAAAAGATTACAGTCCCTGGGGGGGGAGATGCGATAACTGCGGGTGAAGACGGACTGGTGGTTCCCGACAACCCGATTATTCCGTTCATCGAGGGGGATGGGATCGGCCGGGACATCTGGAAGGCCGCAAACCGTGTGTTCGATGCGGCGGTGGAAAAGGCTTACAGCGGCGCTCGGAAAGTGGCATGGATGGAGATATATGCCGGCGATAAGGCAACAGCGGTTTATAGTCCCGATACCTGGATGCCCGAGGAAACCTTCGAGGCGATCCGCAAGTACATCGTTGCTATCAAGGGACCGTTGACAACGCCGGTCGGTGGAGGTTTCCGCAGCCTCAACGTCACCCTGCGCCAGGTGCTCAACCTCTATGCCTGCGTGCGTCCGATTCGCTATTTCGAGGGGGTGCCGAGCCCCTCCAAAAAGGCCCATGAAATCGACATGATCATCTTTCGCGAAAACACCGAGGATGTCTACGCGGGCGTTGAGTTCGAGAGCATGTCTGACGAGGCGAAACATCTCATCGAGATCTTGAAGAAGGAATACGGCAAGACGCAGATTCGCGATGATGCGGGCATCGGCATCAAGCCGATCAGCCCGACAGGCACCAAACAGCTTGTCCGTAAGGCCTTGCGCTGGGCGATAGCCAAGAATCTGCCATCGCTGACCATTATGCACAAGGGTAACATAATGAAGTTCACCGAGGGTGCCTTCAAGAACTGGAGTTATGAAGTTGCGACCGAGGAGTTTCGCGATCATGTGATTACCGAGGCGGAGCTTTGGGATCAAACCGTCGCTGAGGATGGGGTCACACCGATTGAAAAACCCGGGGAGTTCGCCCATCTTCGTGGCGGCAAACCCGCTGGTGATCCGGATGGACGGATTATCGTCAAGGACCGTATCGCGGACAGTATGTTCCAGCAGATTCAAACGCGTCCAGGCGAGTACTCGGTCATCGCTACTCCGAACCTCAATGGCGACTATATCTCGGATGCCGGGGCAGCTTTGGTCGGAGGCCTTGGTCTCGCTGCGAGTTCGAATATCGGTGACTATCTAGGTTTGTTCGAAGCGACTCACGGCACGGCCCCGAAATATGCCGACAAGGACGTTATAAATCCTTCATCGGTGATTTTATCAGGATGCATGATGTTCGAATACATGGGCTGGGATGAGGCTGCAAAGGTTATCTCGGATGCGATCCAGAAGACCATTCTGCAGAAGCGGGTTACTTACGATCTTCATCGTCTGCTGGAGGGCGCAACGAAGCTCAGGACCTCTGAGTACGCATCGGCGATTATCGAGAACATGGATTGATCCTGCTTTTCCTTCGCCGTTGACGCCGAAGCGACTCACCGTCAGGTGAGTCGCTTCTCTTGAGATAGATTTTCCGGCATGTTCTATTGGCAGGAGGTGCGAAGCTAACAACGTCCTCTTCAATCTCCTTCTCGACGAATTATCAATGGCTTGCACCTTCATCCGGCTTTATCTTTAGAAGGTTATGGCTGGAGACAAGTATTAGTAGAATCGTTTCATCCATTTGGAGAAAGAAGTGTTGTCTGCCGTGAATCGGAGGCCGTTGGGGCCTTCGTGCTTTTTATTCCTCGTGGCGATGTTTTTTTGTCTCTTCGCTCTGGTTCCCGCTTGGGTCGAGGGCGCGGAATACGATTCGCTCCGTTTGAACTTTCCCCTGGAAAGGCTTGCTGACGTTCTTGATGAAAGAGGGTGGAGCGATTACTGCGTTGCTCGTGTTCCCGAAGGTTTTCTTCCTGAACTCGAACGGTGCCGTCCAAGTGTGGCTCTTGCACTCTCCGGTGGAGGGGCGAGGGGATTGGCGCATGTCGGGGTTTTGCAGGTACTCGAGGCGGAGAATATCCCTGTGGACCTCATCGTCGGCACCTCCATGGGGGCGATAACCGGCGGCTTGTACGGAATAGGATATTCCTCCTATGAACTGCACAGGATGGCCACCACCTTCGATTGGAGCGGTTTCTTTTCCGATGCCCCCAGCAGGAGAAGTCTCTTCCTCGCCCAGAAGGAAGCGGCCAACAAGGAAGTGCTTACAATCCGCTTCCGTGACTGGCGGCCCTACATTCCGAACGCCCTGATCACCGGCGAAACACTTTTCCTCCAGATTCTGCGTCTGAACCTCGATGCGCCCTTTTCGTCGGCGGGAGGGTCTTTTGCGAGCATGAGAACTCCCGTTGGTATTGTTGCCACTGATCTGGTCACAAGCAACCTGGTATACATGGACGGGGGCGACCTTCCGCTCGCATTGCGCGCTTCCATGGCTGTACCGATTGTCTTTCGACCGCTGCGCTACCGGGGGCAATTCCTCGTCGATGGTGGGGCCTATGAGAATATTCCTGTACGCTCGGCGCGAGCGGCGGGAGCTGATGTCATCATTGCGGTCGATTGTGTGAGTCCGCGTGTGCCGGAGCTAAGCCCGGATAGTCCCTGGGAGATCGCGAACCAGGTGACCACACTGATGACACTTAACAATGACTCGCTCTCGAGGTCTATTGCGGATATCGTGATTACTCCGGATCTGGCCGATTATTCCAGCACCGATTTCGGTTACGCGGAAGAGATCGTGGATGCAGGTCGTCGAGAGGCGGAGAGGCTTCTTCCGTCGATCCTCGGATTGGTTGAACCGGACCTTGACAGGCCGAAACTGATAATCGATGTTGAAAGGGTCGTTTTGGGCGATTTGTCCGGCTCGAGACGTGAGCTTGCGATACGCAAGACGGCGATCAGAATGATGGGAATCACCCCCGGATCCAACTCCACGGAGGAAGTGAATCAGGGATTGGAGCGGTTGCTCCGCTACTTGAGACGGCAAGGGTACGGTGCCGCGAGAATCAAGGCGGATTTGCGAGATGACGGAACTTTGTTCATCGCGGTTGATCCGGGCGTGGTGAGAGAGATTCGAGTTGAGGGGGTGCCCGAGAATCATATCGCCATGGTCATGCGCGATGTGCGAGTGAAACCCGGTCTTCCGTTGAGGTCGCGTGACCTTATGAAGACGCTCGTTCAGCTGCACGCTACGGGTCGGTATACTACGGTCTACAGTTACTTTGAGCGCCATGAGGGTGAGGGTGTGATCCTCAATTTCCTTCTGGAGGAGGCACCTTTCCCCAAGCTGGGGCTTGGTCTCGGTTTCGATTCGGACCGCGGAAGCCGCTATTTCGCCGAACTTGCGCTCCAAGGGCTTCTGCGCCAGGGAGAGGAACTCCACCTCTGGACGGCTTATGGACAACGCGATCAGGACTACGGGGTTTCCTTCAGGACTGACAGACTTGCCAGAACATACATTGGCTGGAGGGCGTCGGCGGGATGGCGAGAGCACGAGCGAGACCTGTTCAACCAACAGGGAGAGGTCGTCCGTGTGGCCGAGATCCAATCCGTTGATGCAGAAGCGAATGCGCTCTTCAACCTCCGAACCTGGGGAACCCTCTCGCTGGGCTTGATGTCGGAGAGAGTGGACGATGATCTCTCAGGTATCTGGAACCGCGATTTCCTGAATGCGGTGACGATGAGGGCGGCGGTGGACACCGAGGACCGGCACCCCTTCCCACGGTCGGGTACGCGTGTCGATGCGAGGTATGACTTCTATCTGTCCCAACTCGGGAGCGAGCGCAGTTTCAATAGATTTGATCTTCTAGCCGAGGTGGTAACCCCGGTAATACCACGTTATGTTCTCAGGCTGGCAGTTGTATCGGGTCTTGCTGACCCGACCACTCCTTCTTCACACCGCTTCTCCATCGGGGGCATCGAGGGATTTCCCTCGCTTATGCCGGACCGGTTCATCGCATTGAGGCATATCTCGGGGACAGGCGAGTTGCGGTTTGATCTAATCAGCAGGATCATAGCGGATGCCTATCTTCTCGCGCGTTACGACCTCACGGCTTTCAGCGATCAGAAGGATTGGCGTCCGCGCAGGGATGACCTTGTTCAGTCAATTGCCCTCGGTGTTGCGCTGGATACACTGCTCGGACCGATGGAACTCTGGTACGCCTATACTCCCTATTCCGCGACCTTGCCTGAGGAATACCGCTTGGCCTTGAATATCGGCTATCGCTTCTGATCAGTACGATCTCAAACGGTTGACCTCAGCGTTGGTCGGCCTGTCGATATCCTTTTACCAGCGAGGTTCGGGTATCGATATGCGAGACTGTGTATTTGTGCTCATGCTGCACGGAAGGTCGCGTTTCGTTCCCTCTTTGTTGCAAGTTTCAAGCACATCGCGCCGGACCCGTCTGATCCAAGGCGGTTAAAAGGCGTCGATTTTCACGATAATCGGTGGTAATAATGCTTTGGTAAGCAAATTGTCTGACCAGAGACTCCTCGATGAAACGGCTGATAGCAGGATATATGCCCTTATCCACATATTGCAATAACACAAGTCTCCAATCGCCTGTTTGAACATTGCCGGAGTGGTGGTTTCTAACCCCGGGCCATTTTCTCCATGACCTCGTGGGGTCCGCTGACAAGGAGCACATCACCTTGTTGCAGAACGAGGTCCGCCGCCGGCATGATGCTCTTCAGCTTACCGGGTCTATCCTCGCTTGCCCGGCGGACCATTATCACTTCTATCCCCTCACGGTTTCGCAGATCGAGCGTACGCAGGTCTTTGCCGACGAAATGCGAGGGTACCTCGACTTCAGCCATCGCATATCCTGGGGCGAGTGATGTGCTGCCGGTGCGCTGAGCAGCCGTATAGCTCGATGCCATGCTGCCCATTAAATCGCGCTTCAGAATCTCGTTGTTGTACGCATCGACCACGTCTGCGTGGTGGACGGCTCCTATCGGAGCGCTTGGATCCTCCGGGTCGACAACCGGAAGCTCGTCAAGGTTCCTGCGGGCGAACAGTCGCATGACAACGTCGAGAGTATCGTTGGGTGTGACCGATGACCTTTCGAGGTTGACAATGTCGTTGGCTACCAGTACAGGTTCAAGCGCTTCTATGTCGAAGAGCACCGCTCTGATCTCATGGAAGGAGATATACCCCTTCAGCTTGTTATCTTTGTCGAGGACAAATATCGTCGAATGATGCGAAGCGGAATTGGCCACTATGTTCAGCAACGGTCGCAACCGCATGTTGTAGGGAACGGTTGTAATATCGCTACGCATCACATCGTTTACTTTGATGCCACGGAGAACATTGATCTCGGCGCCGCCGCGCAGCTTTATGCCTCGTGCTCTCAGTTTCACCGTATAGATGCTGTCTTCCATCAACTTGTTTCCGACAAGTACAGCTATGATTGATGAGAGCATCAGGGGCAGGATGACTTCATACCCGCCGGTCAATTCGAAGAGGATCAGTATAGCCTGCAAAGGAGCGCGGGTCGTAGCGGCGACTACAGCGGCCATGCCGACCAGTGAATAGGCACCGTAGTTGCTTGTCACCAGGTCAGGTGATATGTATTGCGCACCGTACCAGATTACACCGCCGAGCATGGCGCCGAGGAACAGAGACGGCGCTAAAATACCCCCGGAACCTCCGGAACCCAACGTAGCGGAGGTGGCGACCATTTTTAACGCCAGCAGAATCAGCAACAGTTTGAGCGGAAGATGTCCGGCGAGCGCCTCCTCGATGAACTCATATCCAACACCATAGATGTGCGGCAATCCGGCAATTCCGATGATCCCGATCACAAGCCCGCCAATCGCGGGCTTGAGCATATCAGGAACGCGCAGTTTTTCGAAGAAGTTCTCGGACCTGTCAAGTGTCTTCGTAAAAGCGACTGCGATCACTCCTGCGGCTGCACCCAGTACCGCATAGTGCACCAGTTCGGTCATGCTTGCGAGGTCGTACGCCGGAACAGCGAAGGCGGGAGCGTCGCCAAGGTACATCCGGCTAACAGCGGTTGCGACAACCGAGGCGAGGATGATCGGACTCAATTGTGCGACACCAAAGTCACCAAGTATCACTTCGAGTGCGAATAGCATACCTGCGACCGGAGCGTTGAATGTCGCCGCGATGCCGGCAGCGGCCCCGCAGCCGACGAAGGTCTTCATACGTCGGGCGCTGACCCTTAGCAGTCTTCCCAGGGCTGAGGCAATTGAGCTGCCGATTTGTACAATCGGTCCCTCGGATCCTGCTGACCCGCCTGAACCGATGGTCACTGCGCTGGCGACAACTTTTGCTGCGGCGACGCGGCCGCGGATAATACCTCCACGGGTGGCTACAGCGGCCATCACTTCCGGTACGCCGTGACCCTTCGCTTCCGAGGCGAGGTAGGTGACTATCGGTCCGACGATCAACCCACCGATTATCGGGATGAAGAAACGAAAGTACCAGGGAAGCTCGAGCAGTAGTTCGACCCCCGGTTCGATCACCCCGAAGCTGAATCGTTGAACGGCGGCGATGGCGAGACGGAAACCTACCGCGCCATAACCCCCAACGATGCCGATGACGAAACCCATCAGCAGGTTAAAGCTGTAGTCGCGGGAGGAGATTTCCTTGACAACCTCTCGCCCAATCTTAGCTGCGCGTGTCTTAAAGGTTCCAAGCCGGAGAGGGCTCATGTCAGAATGTCCGTCAAGATGTTTCCATTGAGAGTTTAATGATTCCGGGTTCTATTGCCGGCACCGTTGCGTTGCTTTGAGCGCACGAAGAATAAGGTAACGTGTCAAAAGGGTTCAAGCTTCATTGGAATAAATACTCGATAAACCTGCTGACGGTGTTGATTGCCTTACGGAGATTACGTGAATCAGAAGTCCGGGGACGATGGACGGCCATCCATCCGTTCACCAAGGGTCGTTTCGTTTGACACCCGGCGAATATTGGTTCCGCGCTTCATCAGCCCTCGTGCCGTTCGCCGAGAATGTTGGTGAAGCTGGAGACGTGGACATCGAATGTCCGTGCCGGGGTGGTGAGAGTTACAGTGTCTCCGGCCGATTTTCCGCGCAGTTGCTGGCCGATTGGCGACATGATCGAGACCATGTCCTTGTTCAGATCCATCTCCTCAGGCAGGACGAGTTCATATGAATAGTTGGAATCACCGTCTACTTCCTCGAGGTCGACAATCGAATATAGCCCGATTGTCAAGGGATCGATCTGGTCCAGTTCAATGCCGGAGAGCTTTGAGTGACGGCGCTGCAGTTGCAAGAGTCTTATATGCAGGTAATTCTGTCTGTCCTTGGCGGTTTCGTATTCGGCGTTTTCAGAGAGGTCGCCTTTTGCCCGCGCCTCTTCGATCCGCTTCGGCAGTTCCACTTCGAGCTCATGCAGGATTTCGGCGATTTCTTTTTCAAGCTTTCCGCGAACTGCGGCAATCCGATCATGCATGGTATCCTCTCCAAATGTACAGGAAAAAAGCATCGGGGACCACACAACAGATGAGCCCCGATGCATCAATTAAATTTACCAGCCCATTCGAAAGGAAGCAAGCATCATCTCGGTGGAAGGGAGATTACCGCCGATTCAGATGATGCTATCCATGCTGTTTTAGGGCTTTTCATCAATAGGTTACATCGAATCCGCGCAGTCCGCCACGTGCTTGCGACCAAGTTTCCTCGACGTTGTCGATACGCGCGTACGATGGCCCCCTCTTCAGCTCTGAGAGGAACGAATTCAAGTCGTCGGCAGATCCTTCGGCCATCGTCTCGACCCGGCCGTTGGGAAGGTTCTTCACCCAACCGTTGATTCCCAACCTTTGTGCCTGCTGCATCACGAACCAGCGGAAGCCGACTCCCTGCACCCATCCACTGACAGTCACGTGCAGGCGCATCGTTTTTGTTCCACTTTCCACGGCTACATTCAACTTCCGGTTTTTCCAGCCAACGGATACCGGTATCGTGAACCGGCAGGTTTATTAAAGGTCAACCCGGCTATGCATATTAATCAACGGGTGACCAGCTCAAATCCGACAATCTCGCCCTTCGCCTCGGACCATACTTCCTCGACCTTCGCAATATTTGCTCGCGGAGGCCCGGTTCGTACCTTTTCGAGAAACTTGTCGAGGGCATCTTTCGGACCCTCTGCGACCGCTTCGATGCTGCCATTCGCGAGGCTTTTCGCCCAACCGGTCAACTTGAGGCTGTCTGCCTGCTGCATTAGGAACCAGCGGAACCCGACGCCCTGAACCTGTCCCTTGATGGTTACGCGTAATCGTTGGTCCATGGAAACTTTTCCCGTGTCGTTGTTCATGGATTCATCCTATACATCATTCTCGGGAATGGAATAGTTTCACGCAGGTGCGACCTTCCACAAAGCCAGGCCACCGTCCGCTCGAATCCGAGTCCGAATCCTGCGTGGGGTACGGAACCGTATTTTCTCAGTTCAAGATACCAATTGAACGCTGACTTCTTAAGATTGTGCTCGTCTATTCGTTTAGCCAGGGTATCGTAGTCATCTTCGCGCTGGCTTCCCCCGATAATCTCGCCGTACCCCTCGGGAGCCAGCATGTCGAAACCGAGAACCTTTGAATCGTCTTCCGGATCGCGCTTCATGTAGAACGGCTTGATCGCGGCGGGGAAACGGTGCACGATCAGCGGGTTGTCGAGGTTCTCGACAAGTATCGTTTCATGTCTTGCGCCGAAGTCGTCGCCCGGAGTGAATTGTGCCTCTTCTTCATCAGGGTGCTCCTTCGCGTACTTGACCAGTATCTCGGCGCATTCGTCATAGGTTTTTCTTGGGAATGGCTTCTTTATACTCTCGAGTTTGGAGACATCTCGTTCGAGTGTCTCAAGCTCCGGCCTGCGCCGTTCGAGCACGCGTTCGACCGTGTAAGCAACCAGGTCCTCGCCGAGCTCCATATCGCCGTCAAGGTCGAGGTAGGCGACTTCAGGTTCGATCATCCAGAACTCGGTCAGGTGGCGGCGTGTTTTCGACTTTTCCGCACGGAAGGTGGGTCCGAAGGTATATACCTTACCGAAGGCCATCGCTCCGGCTTCGGCATAGAGTTGACCCGACTGCGCGAGGTAGGCGGCCGAATCGAAGTAATCGGTGCTGAACAGTGTGGTCGTCTCCTCGACGACGTTTGGTGTAAAGATCGGGGTGTCGAAGCAGATGAAACCGCGCTCGTTGAAGAAATCCCTGATTGCGCTTATCGCCTCGTGACGGATGCGCAGTGTGGCGTGCTGCTTTGATGAGCGCAGCCACAGGTGCCGGTGATCGAGCAGGAATGTCGTCCCGTGTTCCTTGGGCGAAATCGGGTAGTCGATCGAATCGCCCACCTTTTCGATTTCCGTGACCGATAGTTCGTACCCACCCGGCGCGCGCTTGTCTTCACGAACCGAGCCGCGGACTATCAGTGACGTCTCCTGGGTCATGGCCTTGGCCAGTTCGAAGGACTCGGCGCCGACATCACTGAGCGAGATGACGGATTGCACGATGCCGGTTCCATCGCGCACCAGCAGGAAAAGGATCTTGCCGCTGCCACGAGAGTTGTAGAGCCAGCCGGCGATTGCGACATCCTTGCCGACGTGTTCGTCCAGGTTTTCCACGTAAACCCGTTTCATTGATATTCTACCTTAAGTGAACGCATCATCAACCGTGTCACCGCCTCGCCCGGGGATGCATCTTCAAACAATATTTTATAAACCTCTTCGCTGATCGGCATTTCGACGCCCATTCTCAGCGCGAGGTCGTGTACGCTTTGTGTTGTTGCAACACCCTCGGCGACCATATGCATTGAATCGAGGATTTCCTGAAGCTTACGTCCTCTTCCGATCAGTTCGCCGACATAACGGTTCCGGCTGTGGGCGCTGGTGCAGGTTGTGATCAGGTCGCCCATTCCGGACAGTCCGGCGAAAGTCTCAGGCATTCCGCCAAGAGCGGTTCCGAGACGGGCCATCTCAGCGAGTCCGCGCGTCATCAACGCTCCGCGGGTGTTGTCGCCGAACCCGAGGCCATCTACAATCCCCGTCGCAATGGCGATTACGTTTTTCAGTGCGCCGCCGAGTTCGACGCCGACCGTATCCTCGCTTGCATATACACGGAAGGTTGGGCAACTGAACCATGTCTGCACAATCTTCGCGCGTTCGAGGTCCTTGCACGCCGCGACCACGGTAGTCGGAATTTCCCGTGCGACCTCTTCGGCATGGCTCGGCCCGGAAAACGCCATGTAGTTCCTCCCGATCTCGGGCCCAAGTACCTCTGTGGCGACTTCGGACATGCGCAAAAGTGTATTGTTCTCGATCCCCTTGGCTGCGCCGATCCAGATCTTGTCAGAGTGGTCGTCCTTGATCTGTTCGAATACCGAACGCACGAACTGCGATGGAACAACAACCAGCACCGCTTCCGTTCCTTCGAGAGCTTCATCCAGATCACTGGTTACCTCTATCGTGTCGGGTAATATGGGCCCAGGCAGGAATTCACGGTTCTCGCGCTCTTCGGCGAGTTTCCTGGCCGCATCCGGGCGGAATTCCCAGAGCCGCACATTGTGGCTGTTTTGGTCGGTAAGTAGAACAGACAGCGCGGTTCCCCAACTTCCCGCCCCGAGAACTGCGAATCTCGCCATTTTATAACCCCTTGTCGCTACGCATCGGAAGTTCCTGTTTTTGTAGAAGTCGATACAGGTTGTACCTGTGCGTGAACAGTAATAAAAGCGGTACGATCATGCTCCACATGAAAATCGTTAGATCATGATTGCCTTCCCGGAAGTAGAGCATGATCGGGAACGATGCTCCCGCGAACAACGATGCCAGCGAGAATACCCGCCAGATTGCCAGCGCCGAAAAGTAAACGCAAATCGTGAGGCTCATAGCCTGTGGAGCCAGGGCGAAAAGCGCTCCCATCATCACCGCCGTGCCTTTGCCGCCGCGGAAACGGATGAAAGCCGAGCTCACGTGTCCTGCAAAAGCTCCGAAGCCTATCCAGGCCATAACCACATCTGTCGAGGGCGCAATGATCCCGACCGTAATATGATCGGCCAGGATACCGGCGATTTTCACAGGAATGTATCCCTTGAGCATATCGATAGCCAGTACTGCCAGGGCCCAGCGCAGACCGAGGAGACGGTAAACGTTCGATGCGCCGGGGTTGCCGCTTCCGTGCTCGAGAATGTTGATTCCCCTGGCCCAGCGTGTAATCAGGAGGGCGGTGGGGATAGAACCGAGCAGGTAGCCGAAGAGTACGGCGAGTGTAAGCTTCATGCCTCTTCCACTTTTGCCACACATCCGATACGCAGAGGTTTGACGCCGGACCCCATTGCATGCATTATCAGTTCCTTGGTGCGACCCGGGTCGACAGCTATTACCCAACCGATTCCCATGTTGAAAGTCCTGCGCATGTTCTCGATTGGAACGTCACCCAAGTTCATAATGTGCTGAAAGATCGGCGGCATCGACCAACGCTCCCATTCAACGACCGCTTTTAATCCCAGGGGCATTATCCTTGAGACATTGGCCTCGATTCCGCCGCCGGTGACATGTGCCATCCCGTGAACCGGCAGCCCGCGGCCAAGCCAGGAACCGACCATTGGCTGGTAACAGAGGTGGGGCGCGAGCAGCGCGGAAGCGATATCGGTATTCATGCCTTCGAGCTCATCGCCGGGAGTGAGACCTCCCTCATCTATCAGTACTTTGCGGGCCAGAGAATATCCGTTGGTGTGCAGTCCGCTCGAAGGCAGGCCGACAAGCATGTCGCCCTCCTCGATTCTTTCGCCGGTAATCATCTGCTTGCGGTCGACCACGCCTACGATCGTTCCCGCGAGATCGTATGTGTTGTCATGGTAGATCGCCGGCATCTCCGCCGTCTCACCGCCGAGCAGTGCGATTCCCAGTTTTTCGCAAGCCTCCGCGAGGCCGCCGATCACCTTTTCCGCGACATCCACATTTAGCCGCGAAGTTGCGAAATAGTCGAGGAAAAAGAGCGGCCGGGCTCCGCAAGTGAAGATGTCGTTCACGCAGTGGTTGACGAGGTCATGACCGATATGTTCATGTCGCCCAGCCCAGTTTGCAGCCAGCGTTTTTGTTCCGACGCCATCGGTGCTGGCAATCAGAATCGGATCCTCAATTCCTTCGGAATCGAGACGAAACGCTCCCCCGAACAGGCCGAGTTCGGTGATCACCTCGGGTCCGAAGGTCCGCATGACCGCAGGTTTAATTCTGCGGACCAACTCATCGCCCGCGTCGATGTTCACCCCGGAATTACGGTAAGTTGTAGAGGCCACATTCCCTCGCGTTTGAATTCTTCGGCGTATCGCGGATTTTGTCGGCAATGTACGAAAAACGCTTTACTCCCGCACTATTCAACCCGGCATGGCATATAATTGTCGCCTTAAAAAAATGCCGCACTCGGGCGGCTGGACAACAGGGTGATCTCGGCGAAATTGTTCCAGGAGTGAAAAAGTGCCGAGGGGGGGATTCGAACCCCCACGAGCCGAAGCTCGGCGGATTTTGAGTCCGCTGCGTCTACCGATTTCACCACCTCGGCGTATCGTAACACTCCGTGAAATATAGTAGTTCACTCTCATTGAATCTATAGCCGGCAAGATCAAACATCTCCGGTGTCCCGAACTGTATGGCCTGCTTGGAATTCTATTTACGAGCCGAAACTTAAACAAGAAAAAGAGTCTTAGTTAAAGTTCTCGGTGAAGTTGTCGATAAATATTCTATGGACCATGTTCGGTGAATTGTAACCCGGCGAATAGAGGTAAGTTATGAAAATCGGTGGTTGCATGGTGGTCAAGAACGAAGAACAGCTGATTCTGGACAACCTGCGCTATCACTTGGATCGTCAGGGATTCGATCTCATCGCGGTAGTCGATAATGGCTCATATGACCGGACCCTGGAATTTATCGATAGCTTGAAAGATCCCCGGGTTCTCCTGTTCAGTACCAAGCCGGGCCAGGGGTTTGTCCAGGGACTTGCCTCTTCGGTCGCGGCGCTGACCCTCTTCAAGGAGCGGGGTTGTGATTGGGTGCTGCCCTTCGATGCCGATGAGTTCTGGATAAGTCAGGAATACGCAACCGTCCGCGCAGTGCTCGAGAACACGGAAGCAGGTCTGGACGTGGTCGTCACGCAGGGGTATTGCTTCCATGAGACCGAGCTGGATGATCCCGAGGAGAAGAACCCCTTATGCCGTCTGGTATATGCCGAACACGAGCCGCAAACCAGGGTGGTTCTCCACCGGATGGGTGACAAGATGCGCGGGCTGCCGGTGGGCGGCCATTGGGTGGAACTGCATGACGGCGTCAAGGTGAAATCCGAGGTGGTCTCTCGAACCCGGTTGGCGAGGTTTCACTACCGCTACCTGAGCGAAGAATTCTTCCGAAAGCGCATAATGAACCAGGTCGAAGGCAACCTGATTCGCTTTGGAGAGAAGTGGCTCTCGGGCAAGCTTGATTACGCCCAGCGAATCTTGAACTGGTATAACTTCATAAGAAACGGAGAGTTCGAAGAGAAATATCGAACGAGGTTCTATTGGAGTCGGGATCGGGTTGAAAAGGGCTTAAGGGAGGCGACAATACACCGGTTCGACAATCTGCGTGAGATTTTCCTGTTGGATAAAGAAACAGCTGTTCGTGGACGAGAGGAAGTTGAGGAGATGCTCTCCTGACACATCTGCTTCAGCCCGCCATCAAAGATCAACATACAGTAACATCACGGCATGGCACCAATCCTGCTCAGGAATTAGGCAGGAATTCAGGGAATTCGGCATCAACGAGCAATGGAGACAGGCTGTCCTTCTCCGAAATAATCGGCTCGCGAATTGGCCAATCAATGCCGAGCTCGGGATCATCGTAGCGGATGCCGCGTTCATCCTCGTGAACGTAAATGTCTGTGCACTTGTATGCGAAAACGGCGGTCTCTGAGAGGACACAATACCCATGTGCGAAGCCCGGTGGAATGTATAGCTGCAGTTTGTTTTCACCGGAGAGGTTTGTTCCCACCCATTTCCCGAAGTTCGGCGAACCTCGACGGATGTCGACGGCGACATCGAAGATCTCGCCTCTGATTACACGGACCAATTTGCCCTGCGGGCGGTTCAACTGGTAATGCAGCCCGCGCAGCACTCCACGATGCGACTGGCTCTCGTTGTCCTGAACGAAGTGAAGTCCGATCCCCCCCTCGACATAGCGAGGTTCGTGATAGGTCTCGCAGAAATAGCCGCGTTCGTCTGGAAATATGTCCGGCTCAACCAGGATCACATCCTTGATTTCCGTCTCCCGAAACCGCATTTGATGCCTTTCTCATGGTTATTTGCTTAACCGATTCATATGAAACGACAAGTTCCGAGTTCCGTCGGATCTTGACGCGACCAAGTCGCGTTTTGACCCGACGACCGGGTGTGTTCTTTGGCCAACCACTAACATCACAACAGTGCTCTGAACAGACGTCAAAAAGAATCCTACTTGGGCGCTCGATGCAGCAGAACCAGCCCGATTATAAAGAAGACGAGATTTCCCAGCCATGCAGCGAGAAACGGATGCAACAGCTCCTTGTATCCCAGCACTTTGCCGATTTGCATCAGTCCGAAGTAGATGAACGAGATCAACAGGCAGAGTGTTACGCCGAAAACGACCCCGCTTCTGCGCCTGACCGCCGAAATCGGGACCCCGAACACAATGATAATTACTCCTGCGAAAGGCAATGCAACCTTCGAATGGATATCGACCAGCCAGCGGTTGACATTGCCTCCTGTCTGCCGGAGGCGTTTGACGAACCGGTTGAGTTCGGCAAGTCCCATCTCCTCCGGTTCGATTTTCAACTCAACCATATCGGATGGAACGATTTTGATCCCCGCCTCGAGGCTGTCCACGTGTTCGATATCTTCACCGTTTTCGCTGAAGCGCCGAATCACCGCCTCGTGCAGCGTCCAGCCTTCACCGTTCCAGTTCATTGTTTTCGCCGTAGTGCGTTCGATGATCTTGGCGCCCTGGAAGCGGTAAAGGTCGATGCCGAATCCCTGCATCGACTCGGGTTGATAGAGGTCCAGGTGGAGTACGCGGTTCAGGCCGTCCTGGAGGTATACTTGTCCCTGTTCAGTAAGCCTCCAATCGGCGCGGTTTTTCACCTTCTCTCTCCAGATCGCCAGCCGTTCGCGGTTCATCTCGGGTACGATTGTTTCACCCCACCAGAATGTGAGCACGCTGAGCACGAGCCCAAGCAGGCTGAGGAAAAAGAGGTGCCTGTACAGTGGAATGCCGGAGGCGGTCATCGCCATTATCTCATTAGAAGCGGTCAGCCCCCCGATGCAGAACATTGTCGCGAGCAGAATCGCGACCGGGTATGTCAGGTAGATGATGTAGGGCACAAAAAGCGCATAATAACGGATGATCTCGCTGGTCGGCACATCCCTATCAAGGAATTTGTCGAGGTTTTCGATTGGGTCGATGACAAGATAGATGGCCAGTGCCGCAAGCAGTGCGAGCGCGAAGAACTGGAAAAACCTTCGGGCGATATAGCGGTCAATCCTTTGCATCCACGCTCCCCGTATTGAAATTCGCCGTGTCGGTGGAACAATCGGTGGATTCGCTTCTATCGGGATTTTCCCGATCATGGAGTTCGGCCTCCTGTCGCGCGAACTCTTCGATTGTATCCGGCGAAAGGTCTTTCCATCCCCGCTTATTGTTAATATGATCACCGGGCTGACGCTGCCACGGGAACCTGATGACGGTGTGTTGCCGCATTTCGAGACGAATCAGGAATAGTCCCATCAAAGTCAGCAGAAAGTTTGGGGCCCACATTGCGACGACGGGCGAAACTATGCCGCGGTCCGCGAGGTCTTCGCCTCCGATCAGAAATGACCAGTAGATCAGGAAGAAGAGTATCGCCAGAGGACCGGAGACACCGAGTCCGCCGTGATGCAGCTTGATCCCCAACGGCGCGCCGATCAGCACGAAGACAATCGCCGCAACGCTGATCGCCCATTTCTTGTGATATTCGACCAGGTATCTGTCTATCTGCCGTTTGAATGCCGGCGAATTGGCACGGCTGGACAGATCGCCGATCCGTTTTCGCAAAGCGGCGAGGCCCAGTTCGCGGTCGCCGCGGTAGCCATGTTCGCGACGGTGCAGAATCTGATCGGAGGCGTCAATCCTGAAGAGCGCTTCACGGTACCGGATGATTTCGTAGGTCTCCGGCTCCTCACGTTTGGCTTGGTGGATTTCGCCGTCATAGAGGTGAAGATGGTACATCCCCAGGGAGTCCACGTATTCGAACCTTCCGCTGTCTGCGGCGACCGTCGATGGCTCTTCCGGCTTGGACTCGTCGAAAATAGAAACTCGCCTGAGTAGTTCTGTCTCGGGGTCGATTTGCTTCACCAGCAGTGTTTGCCGAGGCAAGTCCCTGGTGAATATGCCCTCGCGCAGGGCGACGTTTGGTTTTTTACGTCGAATTGACAGCGATAAAAGCTTGCTCCTGTGGTTCATGTCCGGCAGAATCTGATCCTGGAAAAACAGTGAGAAAACGGAGACCAGCGTCGCGGCGATCAGGACCGGCATGATCATCTGAATCAACCCGATTCCCGAGGATTTCATCGCGATTATCTCCCGGTCGCCCGCAAGTCGGCCAAACCCCATCAGGCATGCGACGAGTACACTCATCGGGACAGCGAGCGTGATGATCCAGGCGAGATTGAGGAAGAAGAACTCGAGGATAACCATCAGTTCGAGTCCCTGTCCGACAATCCTCCCCAGCATTCTCAACGCCAGGTTGAGCGTAAAAAGGAACATTATCAGCGAGATGCTGATGATGAACGGAGCGACGTGTTCACGAATGATATATCGTCCGAGTATGATCATTCGGTCTCTATCCTGTTGATAATCTATACGCTACCATAAACTGTTAATATAATACCAGATATGCGTACGACAGTTCCCTGTATGTGGCCTCTGCTCGCGACATGCTGCCGGCCAAACCGCTTGTATGATAATAATGAGCGGCGTAGTTTGCACCGAACTAACTTTTAGAGGATCATGTCAGGCCGGCTTATAAATGTATCTCCTTCCGCGGAGGAATATCTACTGACCTTGTACAGGCTCGAAAATATGGGTCAGAAGGTAGGTTCCAGCTATCTCGCCAGAATGTTCGCCGTGAAGGTTCCCTCCGTCACCGGGATGTTGCGCCGTCTGCACACGCGTGGATGGGTTAAATACCGGCGTTACAATCCCCCCGAGCTGACCGAGCAGGGCCTGGAAGTGGCGCTTCACTTGATAAGGCGGCACCGTTTACTGGAGACTTTCCTTGTAGAAAAACTCGGGTATACCTGGGATGAGGTGCATGACGAAGTGCATGTGCTTGAACATTCGGTAACGGATAGACTGCTTGAGCGAATCGATGACCACCTCGGCAGGCCATCGTTCGATCCCCATGGAGAACCGATTCCGGACAGGTCGGGCAGGCTTCCGCATGTTGACCTCATTCCCCTGACCGCACTCGATGAAGGACAGGGAGCGGTGTTCCAACTGGTTGGTACAGGTAGCCGGAAGTTATTGGCAAGGCTGGGCGGTGTTGGCGCCTTCCCCGGGGTTTTCGTCTCGTGGGCCGGGTGCAGCAAGCCTGGCCGGGTGATCCTTGAGGTAGGTGACAGGACAATGGAGCTTTCACACGAGCAGGCGGACCGTCTCCTCGTAGTTCCTCGCCCTCAATAAAATACAGAGACCTTGAGATGCTTCGATCATGAGAAGAAAGAGAACAAGGCGATATCGTCCAGGAAGTCGCAGACGCCAACCGGAACGTACTCCGCGAACATCTCGAAGCTACAGTGCGGTTGAGGAGGAGGTCCTTCGTTTTCTGGAACTTGGCGAAAACGCGGCTCTGAATGTTGCTGAACTGATTCACGAACTCGATTGGCCGAAGGGCCGTCATCAGGAACTGCGTTCGGTGGTGAAGTCGCTCGTTCAAAAACGAAGACTTCGCTACATCAAGGGCAAGCGTATTGTTCTTTCGGAAGATGCGAATACTTTGGTGCGCGGGCGGATTTCAATCGGCAGGGCCGGTTTTGGCTTCATAAAGCCGGAGGATGGCCCTGATGAATACTTCGTTCCTCTGCCGCGGGTGCATGGAGCGCGTCATGGCGATTTGGTAGAGGCGAGGGTTGAGGGTCGGGGGAGGTTCGGTTCGCCGAGGGCGCGGGTGGTCCGGATCGTGGAGCGCGATGAAACACCCGTCATCGGTCGATACATCGCCTTTCATGGGAAGGGTGGAATCGTTCATCCTGACAATCCTCGACGTTTCAAGCCGGTCCGCGTAATCGAGGCTGGTCGTGGGCGTGCACGGGATGGAGACAGGGTTCAGGTAGAAGTTAGCGACTGGGGCGCTTCAAGTGGCGGACAGCCCCGGGGCCATGTTGTGACTGTTTTCGGGCGGGAATCCGATCACAAGGCGCGGTTCAAGGCGTTGATTGCCCTGTATGGGTTTCACGAACGTTTTCCCGACGATGTCCGGGCAGAGGCGCAGGAACAGCTGGGGGATATCCCGGAAGAGGAGCTGGCTCAACGCGAGGACCTGACCGGCAGCATGGTCATAACCATTGATCCCGAGTCGGCGCATGATTTCGATGACGCCATCAGCCTCGAGAAGAAACCGGAGGGTGGATACAGGCTCGGCGTACACATCGCTGATGTTAGCTGGTATGTCGCTCCCGGCAGCGCGCTCGACCGTGAGGCGCGACTGCGTGGCACCTCGGTATATACCTCACATGGAACGCTCCCGATGCTCCCTGAACGTCTTTCGTCTGACCTCTGCAGCTTGCGTGAAGGTGTGCCGAGGCGCACGGTGAGTTTGTTCATGGATATGGAACCTGCCGGGGAAGTCACATCCTGGCACCTCGCGCGCAGTGTAATTAAAAGCACAAGGCGGTTTTCCTATGAGGAGGTGCAGCAGGTCATAGAGGAATCGCGGGAATCTCAAGGAGAAGTCCGCTTGTGGGGGGATGACGATCTTCGCACAATGATCGCACACCTCGCCGACCTCACCATGCGAATGAGAGAGCGCCGTTTTCAGCAGGGAGGGATTGATCTTGATGTTCCGGAGTATAAGCTCCTGCTTGATGATGATGGAGATGTTACCGGTATAGAGAAGCGAAGGGTTCTGGAGTCGCACCATTTGGTCGAGGAGTGCATGTTGGCTGCGAATCGCAGCGTCACTGAATATGCGATCCGGGCGCGTGGTTCGGGTCCAAAGGCTTTCATCTATCGTGTACACGCCCAACCCGACCCGGACAGAATTGAGGAATTTGCCCTCTTTGTGAAATCGCTTGGTATCGATTGGCCCTTCGGATCGCATATGCAGGAATTGCCATCGAAGGCTCTCAACGAGTGGTTGAGCACGCTGGAAGATCGACCGCAGGCGGAAATAATCCGGATACATGCGTTGCGGGCCATGGCAAAAGCCGAATACTCGGCGCGGAACGTCGGCCATTATGGACTGGGATTTTCCAATTACACCCATTTTACGAGTCCGATTCGACGTTATCCAGACCTCGTTGTTCACCGTTTGATCGTGTCCCATATTGAAGGAAAAGCACAACATGGCCCCGAGATGCAGATGGATTTGCAGAGAATATCCGGGCAGGCGAGCGAACGTGAACGCGCCGCCCAGGACATGGAGCGCAGTTCGCTGAAGATACGGCAGGCCGAGTTCTTCGCCAGACGGATTGGCCAGGTCTACGATGGTGTGATAACCGGCATATTGCCGAAGGGGATATTTGTCGAGATCGAGGGCGTCGGTACAAGCGGATTCGTCGCAGCTGATGATCTTGGGGCTGTCTACTATGATCGCGGACAGAAGGCTTTTGTTGAGGTTTCAGGGGCCGGCATCTGGCGTCCCGGCGGCAGAATGCGTGTGAGCGTGCTTTCGGCGGATTCGAATACCGGAGAGATTGACCTTGCGCCTGCTTGAAGAAAAAAGCTGCATCAATATGGCTATTATCCGTAGAAACCATTATTATCTTTATAGTTATATCGAACCTCTACATGAGCCTTGGTTGGGCTGTGATCGGTTCGCTCCTGATTTCGATTGTCAGCGGGATGATCAAAACGCTGGTGCATGGCAGCCGGTGATTATCGAGTCTTGGTCGTGATTTGTTTTGGAACGATACCTATCAATAAAATAATAGTCGTGACGGTTTTGATCCTTTACTTGTTGCCAATCAAAGCGTTGACCTTCTGACAACCGTTTTGGGCCCTCCGTGAAAATGCTTATATTTGGAATGCTGTTGACAGGATGCGCTTGTACGGCAAATCCCGACGCCGGAGCATGGCATGAAAATCGAGATCATCGTAATCGGTGATGAAGTGCTCCTCGGCCAGGTTGAGAACACCAATTCCGGTTGGATAGCACATCAGCTCTCGGGCGAGGGTATTTCGGTTCGCTGGATGACAGTGGTCGCCGACGATGAAGAGGAGATTCTCGGTGCGTTTCAGAGAGCCTTCCAGCGTGCGGATGTCGCCCTCATTACCGGCGGGTTGGGACCGACGCATGATGATTTGACCAAGCCGTTGATCGCAAAGTTTTTCGATCTGCCGATTGTCTTTCGCAACGACATTCTGGAGGAGGTGCGTGCGATTTACAGCAAGCGGCAGATGGATTTCATTGAGACCAGCAGGACACAGGCGGAATTTCCTCAGGGTGCGACAGTGATACGAAATGTTCACGGTACCGCACCGGGGATCTGGGTCGAGCGCAAGGGCAGGATTTTCGCAGCGATGCCCGGGGTTCCGGAGGAAATGCGCGCGATGCTTCGTGACTTCGTACTGCCGAAGCTGGTGGAGAAGCGTCGCGGTCGATCAACCAGGTTTCGCACGCTTCACACCATCGGCATTCTGGAAGCGCTCCTCTATGAAAAGTTGGATAACCGTGAGCAGGTGCTCAAGCTGGCCAGGCTCGCATTTCTCCCTTCTTACAGCGGAGTACGTCTGCGTCTGACAGTGGAGGCCGAGTCGAACGAGGCGGCCGACGCGCGGCTTGATGCGGCCGAGCGTTTGCTACGTGAACGAATCGGCGATTACATCATCGGCGTCGGCGAGGACTTTACGCTGGCGAAAGGGGTGGGAGAGCTGCTAATAAGGGAGGGAAAAAGGCTGGTGCTCGCGGAATCCTGCACCGGTGGACTCCTGGCCAAGCTGGTTACGGATACTCCCGGCTCCTCGCAATGGTTTGAGCGCTCGTTCGTTACCTACTCGAACGAGGCCAAGCAGGAGCTGCTCTCGGTGCCGCCGGAGCTGATAGAGCGTCATGGTGCCGTTTCCGCCGAGGTTGCCGAGGCGATGGCCGACGGCGCATTGCGCAACAGCAGGGCACAGGTTGCCGTTTCGATCACGGGGATCGCCGGTCCGACCGGGGGCACAACCGAAAAACCCGTCGGTTTGCTCTATATCGGATATGCCGATGCCAGGGGGGCGATTCACAACCGGTACAATTTCACCGGTGAACGCGGCGATATCAGGGAACGTTCGGTCGCGGCTGCGCTGAATCTGCTGATGAAGCAGTTGGCTCCGAAGCCCGGTGATGATGGGCCTCGCCTGGTATAAGCGATCTGACTTGAATTGGTAAACAGACTGCGGCATCCTGGACAGACTTGAATTTAGGCGGGGTCATGAGAGCATTCGTGGCACTTGAGTTGCCGGAGAAGTTGAAACAGCGTTTTACCGAAGTTTGCGAACTGCTCCGCACTCCCGATGCAAAGGTTCGGTGGGTTGCTCCGGAGAACATCCACTTGACTCTCAAGTTTCTCGGGGACATTAATGATCATCAGGCTGGTGCCATTGGCGATGCGGTTCTTGCGGCTTCGACCGAATTTGCGCCTTTCAGCCTCGAAATAGGCGGTATTGGGGCGTTTCCGAACCGTCGCAACCCGCGGGTAATCTGGATGGGAGTGAGTCCGAATCCGGATTTGAAAAGGCTCTTTGTGAAAATAGAAAAGGCAGCGACGTCTTCGGGGGTTTCTGCGGAGGGGCGGTCATTTTCTCCTCACCTGACCATCGGTCGGGTTAAATTCCTGGAGAGACGGAGCAGGTTGATCGGGTTGTTGCGCGAGGTCGGTGTGGAACCTTTTTTTTACCTGTTGGACCGTCTGACGTTGTTTGAGAGCAGACTTACCCCGGAAGGGCCGGTTTACCGGCCTGTTGTTTCGGAGTATCTTTCCGGCGGCACGACGGAAGCTGTTGGCTGACAGGGGCGGGCGGGCATGACGCGCATTCTCCCGGACCGAAAAAAAGGCGGGTTGCGTCAGACTTTTACCTGTAACTTGATAGGCTGATTCAACAATAGTTATGCGCGAGGCGGAAAAGATGAGCGTGAAAGGCCTAGACAAAGAGCGTGCTATCGAAATGGCGATGAGCCAGATAGAAAAGCAGTTCGGTAGGGGCAGCATCATGAAGCTGGGCGAAGAGGGCGCTCGCGTGAAAGTGGATGTGATCTCCACCGGATCGCTGACCCTCGACAACTCCCTTGGTATAGGCGGCATTCCCCGGGGCAGGGTGACCGAAATCTATGGTCCCGAAGCTTCCGGCAAGACAACGTTGGCTCTGCATCTGATCGCCGAGGCGCAAAAGCTGGGAGGCATCGCCGCGTTCATCGATGCGGAGCATGCCCTGGCTCCTATTTATGCCCGCGACCTCGGAGTTGACATAGAAAATCTACTCATCAGTCAGCCTGATACCGGCGAGCAGGCCCTGGAGATTGCAGAGACCCTTGTTCGCAGCGGGGCGCTGGACATCGTTGTCATCGACTCAGTGGCCGCCCTTGTTCCACGCGCCGAGATCGAGGGAGAGATGGGCGACAGTCATGTCGGGCTTCAAGCCCGCCTGATGAGTCAAGCGCTGCGCAAGTTGACCGGCACCGTCGCCAAGAGTCGAACCGCCTTCATTTTCGTCAACCAGATACGTATAAAGATCGGTGTGATGTTCGGCAGCCCGGAGACAACCAGCGGTGGCAATGCGCTCAAGTTCTACAGTTCGGTAAGGCTCGACATCCGCCGTATCGCGGCTATCAAGGAGGGCAATGAGATCGTCGGCAACCGGACCCGGGTAAAGGTGGTCAAGAACAAACTCGCGCCGCCGTTCCGCGAGGCGGAATTCGACATTATTTATGGAAAAGGCATCAGCCGCAGCGGCGACATTCTTGACCTGGCGGTTGCAGCCGAGATTGTTTCGCGCAGCGGGACCTGGTTCAGTTATGGTGAAGAGCGCCTCGGCCAGGGTCGCGAAAGGGTGAGGCTCTTCCTCGAGGAGAATCTTGAGCTGTTTGCGGAGATCGAAGGCAAGGTACGCGAGTCTCTTGGACTGACTGTTGGTTCAGACGGAAATGGGGCCGGTGCGGAGGAGGGCAAAGAGCAGAAGGCCGAAGAGAAGAGTAAAAAGGCCGAGTCTTGATCCCTCCATGAAGCTGGACGACTTGGGAGGGGGTGGCGCAAAGACGCGAAAACGGATGAACGCGTTCGACAAGGCGGCCAGGCTGCTTACCGCCAGAAGGCACACCGGAGCCGAGCTGCGCAGAAAGCTGGCGCAGCGCAAATACTCGAGTCAGGAAATCGAGGAGGCGTTAAAGCGCTTGGCGGAACTTGGCTGGATTGATGACCGAACGGTGGCTTTTGACTGGGCGCAAGAGCTTGCGAACCGAGGGGGAATGGGCAGGCTGCGTGCCGAGCAGAAGCTGATCCGGAGGGGGTTGCCGCCCGAGCTGGTTCGGGAAGCTTTGGCGAGCAATTGGGACGATGCGGTCGAGCGAGGACATGCATTGAGGGTACTGGCGAAATTGTCCGCATCGGGACCGTCGGCGGGAAAGAAACCGGGGAAACTGTACCAAGCCTTATCAAGGCGCGGTTTCGACCTGGGAATCATTCGCGATCTGCTGCTTAACCTGGACGATCCCGATCACGGGTGTAATGAATAGAAAAATGACTGTCTGGCTCACGGTTGTTGTAAATGCGGTTGTTGATCAAGACCTGATCCGGCCATAGGGGTATGAGATGAAACGAGCGAAAGATAGCGGTCTTTTCAACCAATTGCTGAAGGGGCTGACAACCTGGGCTGCATATGCCTGGGTTATTGAAAAGGCGCGTCGCGCTCTTCGCGATCTGCGCGGCGAGGCGGGCAGGAAGGTCGATGAGTTCCGAAGAGGGTTCTCTCCGGAGTATTTGAAGGGGGAGGTTTCCGAGCGTCTGCAAAGCGTTCGCCGCAAGGCTCGGGAGGTCACGCCAGAAATGTTGAAAGCGAAACTGAATATTGCTACCGAAGGGGAAAAGATGCAGAGTAAGCGTTGGTCGTTTTTTAAGGTGATCCTGATTCTCGGGATTATTATTGCCGTTGCGATCTTCTTGCTCGACAGGATACTTCCAAGGCCCTACCGCGAGGAGGATCTTGGCGACATCTGGGCCGAGGAGGATGACGACTTCGAGGACGAGGAGGACGAAGCGGTGATTGAGCGTCCCGTACCCGCCGAGGCTTCCTCCTCGCTTCAGGGTGACGAGGCAGCCGAGGAGGATCCCGGCGTCAGCGGCAACGGTTCCGGTGAGCAGAAGAAAAAGAAAAGCACTCGCAAGAGCTCCCCAAAAAAGGATAAATCAGACGAGTGAAGCTGTTTGACGGCACTATCGCCCTGATTGGAGGGTTCGTCGGGATTGTCGGCATCGGCATTATGCTCAGCAAGTTGCCGACCCATGGACTCGATCCGGTAGGACTGATAATTTTCGGTCTGCTTCTGCTCAATGGCCTCTGGGCGACATGGCGGCGCGTCACCGGACGCTCCGATGAGGAAAAGCGCCCGAAGGGTCCGTTGTCGGGAGGACGGCGCGGGAAATAGAACATGGCTCGCAGGGAAGTTCCATTATCGCTACGGGATATCGGCCGGCTTCGAAAGCGCTGGCGGGCCGTTGCGCTCTTGAGGGAAGTCCCGCGGTCCGCGAGTGGAACACTGTACAGGTTCAGTCCCGGTCTGTTGAGAGCAGGCCGGGACAGTTGCATGGTAACTGGAAAGACATCGTGACATCGGCAGAGATCAGACAGGCCTTTATCGATTTTTTTGAAGAGAGGAAGCATTCCTTCGTGCCTTCGGTGCCGGTGGTGCCGCAGGATGACCCGACGTTGCTCTTCATCAATGCCGGGATGAACCAGTTCAAGGATGTCTTCCTTGGCAAGGGTGCCCGCAGTTACAAACGCGCGGTTAACAGCCAGAAGTGCATCCGCGTCTCCGGCAAGCACAACGACCTCGAGGAGGTCGGACCGAGCCCGATCCACCACACCTTCTTCGAGATGCTCGGCAACTGGTCCTTCGGCGATTACTATAAGGCCGAGGCGATACGCTGGGCGTGGGAGCTCTTGACCGGGGTCTATGGGTTGGAAAAGTCGAAGCTCTATGCCACCGTCTTCACCGAGGATGACGATGCCCACCGGCTCTGGGAATCCGAAACGGACATCGATCACTCTCATATCAGCAGGTACGGCCGCAAGGATAATTTCTGGGAGATGGGCGAGGTCGGGCCCTGCGGTCCATGCAGCGAAATCCATTATGACCTCGGCGAGCCGTTTACGGGAAGGGTCAGTTCCTCCAATGACGGCCCGAACACCGGCAGCGGCCGTTTTATCGAGCTCTGGAACCTGGTCTTCATCCAGTACCATCGCGATGAAAAGGGAGAGCTGCATGAACTCCCGGCGAAGCATGTCGATACCGGTGCGGGTCTCGAGCGCATCGCACGGGTGATCCAGGGGGTCCGTTCCAATTACGACACCGACCTCTTCCGTCCGGTGATCGAGGCTATCGCCGATGCCAGCGGCGTGCCCTATGATGAGAACGGCGGCGTTTACATTCCCCACCGGGTGATCGCCGACCACCTCCGTTCGCTCTCGTTCGCCATCGCCGATGGCGCTTTGCCGGGCAACGAGGGGCGCGGCTATGTCCTTCGCCGCATCCTTCGCCGCGCGGCGCGGTTCGTCCGCGAACTTGGGGTTGAGGGACCGTTTATCTCGGATCTCGTACCTGTGCTGGTGCAGATCATGGGAGACCACTTCAGCGAGATCGCTGACCGCGCTCAGCATATTCAGCATGTCCTCCATGCCGAGGAGGAGAGCTTCGGATGTACTCTCGATCGCGGACTTGATACCTTTAAGGAGGTTGTCAAGGGTCTGCCCGAAGATGGGATAATCGGCGGTGGAGACACTTTTCGACTGTATGACACCTACGGCTTTCCGCTCGACATGACGCAGCAGATGGCGCGCGAACGTGGAATCTCGGTCGATGTCGAGGGCTTCAACCGTGCGCTCGAGGCCGCGAGGCAAAAGAGCCGTGATGCTGCGCGGAAGTTCACCGGAGAGGGCGATTTCACTGCCGTTTCAGAGGGCGCCCACAGCGAATTCACCGGCTACGACACCCTCAACGTTCAGACCAGCCTGCGGCGCTATCGTTCAGTTGAAACAAGCGATAACGAGGTATCAGGCCGTGAGAACAAGTCTGGTGGCAGTTCCACGTTTCTCGCGGTTGTCCTCGAAAAAACCCCCCTCCATGCAGAAGCTGGCGGACAGGTCGCAGATCATGGCGCGATCAAAGGCAAGGGACTTCATCTAAGCGTATATGATGTTTTGCAGGAGGGCGATGACCGCGTCCATTATTGCGAGGCGCTTGAATTACCGAAGAAAGGTAAATGGCCGGTCGCGGTCGCGGTCGAGATCGATGAGGACCGCCGCCGCCGCATCCTGCCTCACCACACCACGACACACCTTCTCCAAGCCGCGTTGCGCACGATTCTCGGCGAGCATCTCACGCAGGCCGGGTCGCAGGTCGGCCCCGGCAAAATGACCTTTGACTTCACCCATTTCGAGAAGGTCACCGACGAGCAACTCCACGAGGCCGAAGCGATGGTCAACCGTTGGATTCGCGAAGATCACCCCGTCTCCTCTCAGATCATGAAACTCGACGAAGCGAAGACCGCCGGAGCGATGGCTCTCTTTGGCGAGAAGTACGGCGAGGAGGTACGCGCCGTCATTATCGGGACCAAGGCGAACCGAATCTCGCTTGAGCTCTGCGGCGGCACCCATGTCAACCACACCGGCGAGGCCGGGCCCTTCCGCATCGAGTCCGAGACCGCGGTCAGCGCCGGTGTTCGCCGCATGGAGTGCACTGCGGGCGAGGCCGCCTATGAGCGGATGGTCGCCGAGCGCGAGGTTCTCGGACGGGTCACAGGCTTGGTCGGCAGCTATGGATTGGACCCGGGAGAGAAGCTGGAGAAGTTGATCGAACGCTCCCGGAGCCTGGAAAAGGAGCTGACACGTCTGAAACGAGTCGCCCTGCAGGGAGCAGTTCGTTTTGTCGAGGAGTGGGGGCAGGAGGTCGGGTTCGGCGATGGGACGATAATGCTCGTCAGCGGCGTCTACGAGGCGGCCACCGACCGCGATGCCCTCCATTCCGCCGGTGACAAGATTGTTGAGGAGCTGGAGAAGGCGAATCTGTCCGGGATCGGCATCGTCGGCGCACCAATAGACAAGACATTCACTTTCGTTGCAGTCGCAACCGGCGATCTTGTCAAGCAGGGTATAAATGCCGGCAAGCTGGTCAGCGCTTTGGCGAAGAAAGCGGGAGGCGGGGGAGGAGGCAAGCCGGACTTCGCTACAGCGGGAAGCCGGGACATTGACCACGCTGATGCTCTGCTTCGCAATAGCAGCGAGGTAAGGAGCTTTGTAGAAGCATATCTTGCCGAATGCGGTTGAGGGTGGAGGAGCGGAGAGTTCCTGTACACTGAATTGTCTCTGGCCCGGAGTAGCCTTTGTCCTTGTATGTTTGTTTTTAGTGCGGTTTCTCCTATATTCACGTTTCGCAATCAACAAAGTCGGTGGAGTGAATCATGGCACGCCGTTGTGTGGTTACCGGAAAGCGGCCGAGGGTCGGACATCATGTCAGTCACGCCCATAACCTGACAAAGCGTCGCTGGCTGCCGAACCTGCAAAAGAAACGTTTTTATATCCCCGAGGAGGATCGTTGGGTGACACTCCGCGTTTCGGCAAAGGCGATCAGGACAATTGACAAGAAGGGAATCGGTGTGGTCATCAAGGAGCTTCGAGCTAAAGGAGTCAAGGTTTGACCAATAGCCAGTTGCAAGGATTTCATCAACCCGCACTTGTTGCGGGTTTTTTCGTGCTGAATGATCGTATCAGGCAGATCGGACTGCCAGGCGATGAGCCGAAGCCTGAACTGTGTGGCGCAGCTCAGAACCCATCGAATCATCTGATCTCGTCCACTAGTGGACGAGATCAGATGATTCGACCTGTTATGCTTGACGCAATGGGATTAGATTCAAGGCGGTTTTGCGTCGGTGTGGTGGTTCCACAGCAAGCAAAACCAACGAGGAAGATGACCCCATAACGTCAAGCCCTTCGGGAGCGCGCCACACAGCCCACTGCGGCGTTGTGAGTCCTTGAAATAACCCGTTATGCCTGCGGACTCACGCCTTGCATTGAACTGTGTGGCGCAGCTCAGAACCGGTC
>SDBV01000721.1_pt1 | contig 47762 bp, 75 predicted proteins | sample 2277081 | NCBI WGS metagenome assembly SDBV01 (sample SAMN10402039, study PRJNA504765) | marine sediment metagenome | isolation source: marine sediment core GS10_PC15, 223 cmbsf | place: Arctic Ocean: Southern Knipovich Ridge | collected 2010
GGCGACGGGGAGTGCAACGGGGGACGGGGATGGCCCAAGGAGGCGTGTGTCGAGCGAGACAACTTCAGGGACTGCGACGAGGCCCGCTGGGGCTCCGACCAGTACGTCGACCTCAACGAGGTCCGGATCTTCGGCACGTACCAACACGAGAAGTGGCGGCCGGCGATCTTCGACGAGACAAACGAGGTGGTCTGGGAGGGCAACCCGCTACGCAGCGGCAGGGTGTACACGATCTGGCTGAATGAGGCGTTCGGGGAGTTGGACACCGTCGAGGTCAGCTTGGGTGAAGTCCTCTACTTCGGCCCGACGCCCTGGCCGGGGGTCTGCCAGTTGAACGTCATGATTCTCGGCGGCTATACGGGGGAGAGTACCGCCGTCACATCCACCAAGGTCATGATCGAGCTACAGAAGCGGTGGCCGGGATTCTACGGCTACTTCGGCTACCGGTCCGTGTTCACTTTGCCGGCGGCGCCTTGATCGCAACCGCCAATGATGTCGTCAAACTGTGTGCCGCTCACCCCGGCCCCTGCTGGTGGGGGCGGTGCTTCCCTGAACACTTCGGGCAGTAGCACTTTTCCTTGCCAATCCGCCAGCCCAAACTCCGCGCTTTTCGGTATGCCTCGGCGCGGTCGTAGCCGGTGAACGTCCCATTCGGATTCATGCACCATGATTTGTAATCCGGGCAGTCCTCGCCGTTGTCGCCGTTGTCGCAATAGAGTTCCAGGTCGTAGCAGCCGACAATCATCCCGGCACCCTGCTGGCGGGAGCGGGGTTGGTCTCGCTCATCGCTCTCCTTTATTGAAAGTCCTTGCGCTTGATCTTCGTAATGACCCGCTTGCCGTCCCTGCTGACGAGTTCCGTTTCGGGCCGGGCGACGATGCCCTCCGCTTGGAAGTTACCCCACGCTGACTGGAACCCGTTCGCCGCCCTGATAACCATATCGTTGAGTGAGCCAACGCCGACGACGGGCGTGTCCTTGATCCCGAAGTGGTGAGCAACGTCCACCACATCGCTCCGCTGGAGCCACCATGGGCCGATCTTCACATCAAAGAGCACGAAGTCCACACCGTCCGGCTTGTAGTTGCCGCCGCCCTTCTGGATCTTGGCCCCGTGACCCTCGCCGTAGAGGCAGACATCGCGGTCGGCTTCCCCGAACTTCTCACGCATCTTCGCACCTGGGAACAGCTCGCGCAATCGATCCACGAGCGGAGCGTAAATTTGGGCATTGTCGGTCTTGCCACCAAACCGCGCGTAGCCCTCTCCGCAGTTCAACATCACACGGATGTTGGTGCCGTCCACCTTCTCGGTCCACACCCAACTGTTACCCTGTAGATACTCGAACTCGGGCCGAGCCCATGCGCCATCGATTAGCGTCCGGAACTTGTTATCCGGGTCGCGGTCAAATACTGTCTGGATCTTGTGATACTCGCTCATCGCTCTCCTTCCAATCCCCACCGGGCCTTCGCCTCGGCTTGCTTGGTAGCGAACACCTCGGCCTCAATCTGGCAGGTTTCCTCGGCCGATAGGGTTCTGATTTGCGTTCTGAGGGTCTCCGGGGAACCGTTCCACCGCCAGCGCTCCTCGATCCAGTAACCGCCAGCGCCATTGAACCCGCTGGCCTCCACGAATACTTCCCACCAGCGCTCTTGTCCGTCGATCCACGTCCAGCCGTCAGACCGCTTCCAGTAGTACTCGCGGCCAATCTCTAGGTGTTGATCCGTGTTCACGCGCGCCCCCGCGATTCCTTGCCGCTCACTCCGGCCCCCCGCTGGTGGGGGCGGGGGTCGCCTCGTCCCCCGATCGGTCTCCCCTCGCACCCGCTTGTAAAATCCCCGCTAGGTGGTCCCGCAGTTCCGCCACCTCGGACGGCTCAAGTATTACCTCGTTCGTCCACAGGTCTCCCCGAAGCGCATACCATGCGTGCTTGATTCGCTCGCGCCATGACAGCGGCAGGCAAACGGCCCGCTTAAACAGGGCGAACTCGACGCCATCCCCGCCGTCGTCGCCCCACTCAAACACGGCAACGTGAATCATGCCGCAACCATCCGAACACCAGAACTGGTTATCTCTGTCTCGTCTCATCGCTCTCCCTTCAAACTGTTACTTTCGCTCTCACTCCGGTCCCCTGCTGGTGGGGGGGGGGCGGCGGATTGGGCCAGATCATTCGGAAAGTTGAATCTCGCAAACTCCCCGAAAAACTCTTCCGCCGCCGCATCGTAAGCCCGCGCCGCGTCCCCTTCCCGGTCAAAATGCCCGAGTGTCCACTGCCGCCCGTTAGAGCGAATTCTCGCCCGCCACGCGCCGTGATGCCGGTCTACTCCCTTAAACCGCGAACTCGTCGGGTTCGTAGTCTTTGCTCGGTTCCCGTTGTTCTGTTGCTGTGTCGCTAGTCGGAGGTTCGAGCGCCGACAGTCCAAGCCATCGCCATTGATGTGGTCCACTTGGACACCTTTCGGGGCGTCGAGAATCAGGCGGTGAAGGGACACCTTCTTGTTGTCGCTCCCCGGAACATACGCCCTGGCGTATGGCCCCCACTTCGTCTTGTCGGCATGCCACTTGAACCGCGACACTACCTCCAGGTCGGTCAGGTCGATCAGGGCCACGTACCCCGGCGTCGAGAGTTTGATCGTGGTTGCTGTGGATTCAGGCACGGTTCTCCTTTTGGTGGTCGATGTTCGGCGACCTCCTGCGATCCCGGGCCAACTTGGGGCCAATTGAACCCGTTTTCGGGGGTAAAGGCAGGGGGTCAGTGACCTCCTGCGTGGCATGAGGGGGTATGACCCCGGCGGGGGGAGTTACTTTGTTTTCATGGGGTTGAGTGGCGGGGGGAGTGGTACGCCCGGCAAGATTCGAACTTGCGACATCCTGCTCCGGAGGCAGGATGTCATTAACCTCTAACCCTTTTATTTCTATCACTTGCAAGTCGATTCACCCACCTCTGGGGCCAACTTCCTGCCAGAACTTCCGGTTTTTGGCGCACTTTCCCACTCGCGGATCAGGGCCTCACACGCATCGAGGAGGGTTGCGTCGGTCCAGATACAATCTCTCCTCACTAACCTCAGCGCCGCCATCGCCCGCTCCAGCATATCCAGCGCGGCGGGGAGGTCGGCGCGGGCATGCGCGACGAATGGACCGTTGGCGGCTGACCCCGGCAAGCCGACACGGATCACGGCTATTTGCGCCTCGCCGGAATCCGTTTCCGCCCAGACGGCGGGTTGCTCGTACTCGCACTCGCCGACGACGGCCTCCTCGCTATCTTCCCACGGCCCCCCGGTCGCGGCCTCGCATCTCGCCTTCGCTCTCGTGTGCTCAGTCTTGGTCATAACGTCATCCCTGTGGTCTATCGTCAATCGCCCTTGGTGGATATGGTGGGCCAGGTACGGACTTCGAGTGTTCCATCTTCTCGTTCTGCAACTTGCTCCATCGATACCTGAGACCAAGCTCACGCTCCCGGAACGTCATCCGCTTATCTACGCCATCAATCAAGCGTAGCCAAGCGCGCTCGATCTCCCGCGCCGTCTCACCGTCAATCTCGTCTATGGTGTTGCCGAAGCCGCTGCGCCCAGACAAGTCTTCCCATATTGCCTTGACGATCCGTTGACTCCGTACGTTTTCTTGGGTCATCTACTGTACACTCCCTTCGTTGTCGGTCCTAGTCATCCAACCTTCCTTCCTGGCATCTCCACAACCTTCTCCTCGACGCCTTCGAGCTTCCGCCCCACCACTTCCATCGCCGCCCGAAGCCGGTCCATATCCTCATGCGTGTAGCCGTCCGTCACGTCGCCCGAATGCCCGAGCAGCCGTTTCCGGTCGTAGCTATCCACGCCGGCCTGCTGCAACCAGGTGGCAAACGTGTGCCGGCAAATGTGCCAGCCGAGAGACGGCAGCCCGAGTTCGTCGCCGATCGGTCGCAGGTAGCGCCGCTGGATATTGTGCTCGTTCAACGGGCGGTTGTTCTGGCCGGCGAAGAGCGGGGGGTTCCCCGTCCCCTCCGCCGACCTACCGTGCTCGTCGAGTAGATGCCGTAGTTCTTCCGTCAGCGGAATATCCCGCTTCCGCGCTTTTGTCTTCAGCGGCCCGTACCGCCCGCGATAGTACTGCTGGCGAACCGTGATCCGGTCCTCAAGAACGTGCTCGCCGGTCAGGCCGCAGATCTCGGCAATGTTCATCCCGGTAAGCAGCGCCCACCTCACGGCATCCACGTACCGCGGCGACGAGCGGGCGGTCCACTTCGGATGATCCAGGACCATGCGCGCCCGGGCTGGTGTCAGTGCATACCGCTCCCGCACCGGCTCCACTCGTGGCCCAAGATCGACAGCCTGGAACGGGTTAAACCCGGAGTAAGCCTTGGTTTTGATCGCCCGGGTAAACAGGGCAGAACCGACCTTCCGAATGTGCTTGACCGTTTCGTCCGACAATCCGGCCTCGCGGGCTCCGGCCAGCACGAACTCCGCTATCTCCAGGTCCACGGCCGACATCGACAAATGCCCGATCACCGGGCGGATCCACTTGCCGAACAGGCCGGTGTACTGCTCCATTGTTTTGGGCGCCAGCTTCCGGAGGGTCGCGTTCGGCAGATAATTGTCCCGCCAGAATTTCTCCACCGCCGTACCCTGTTGCGGATTGGCGTTGTGCTCCTGAACCTTGTCGAGGTACTGAGTCCTGGCGAGTTGTTGCGCCTGGGCTGGGTCCAGCCCGGCCCGATCGAGAAACGGGCCCTCGCGTCTCCACTTGCCCTTGTCACCCTTGATGTAGGTCGCTTTTGCGTTGGCTATCCGGACATCCCTGCGGTGGGGCTTGCCCGCCGCATCGTAGATCCTGTAGCGCAGCCGCCAGCCATCGCCCTCCACCCGCAGCCATCCATCTCTCTGGTAGCGTCGTCGCATGTCGTCCTCCTGACGGAAGATAACATACTGGCCGCGCTGGTGGGCTGCGCTCATCGCTCCCCCGCCCTAAACAGGTGCGGCATCCTCTCGAAGAAGAACGTCGAACACTTCCCATAGCCCTCAACGTCCGGGTGCCTGGTCCGCATCCGGCTCCGGCACGGTTGACACGAGAACGCCTCGTGGTCCGAGCACCACGAACAATCGTCCCGTCCAAATGCAGCCGAGTCTGGATTGATTCGCGCCCCCGGCAGCAGGTATGTGTGCTTCTGGTCGGCTGGGTTCTCGCCGCAGTAGTCGCACAATATACGTTCGTCTGTTTCGGTCTGTTCGCTCATCGCTCCGTCACCTCGCCGTAGATATCCAAAATGAACGCGCCCAACCCCTCGCCGAATGTCAGGCACCACTTGCCGGCGTCCATCTGCTCCAGGTGCGCCGGGCCGAAGACCTCATCGAGCAAGCCGTCTGGGTCGCGGCGGATTGTGATGGCCGCGTCCTTGCCTGGCTCCGTGTACGCGGGCCGGTAGTGCATGAGGAGATGCCCCAGAAGCCTCGTCGCGTCGTCGGATATCTGCGGGTCTGCCGTGTTATTGCTCATTCCGCCCCCTTCAGCCGCAGGGCTTCGTTTTCGATCTCCTCCATCAGCAAGTGCAGATCGTTTGCGCTGTCAACCGCCACATCAACCTCGCCCCACCTGTCTACGTATGGCTTCCAGATCGGGTACGCTTCCGCCACTCGGGACAACTCAGACCGATCGATCTTACAGAGAGCGAGGAACCTGATGCAGAGCCGCGCATCCCCAGCGTCACTAGGGACATCTGGATCGTCAAGTGTCACGCCAGCAAACACGGACCACAGTGTGAAGCTGCTCACGCCGGTGTCATCCGAGGCGATCCACTGATTCAATAGCCCCTGCCGCTCCCACTCCTCCGCGCCCACGATCATCACGGGGGCGACGGACTCGCCGGTAACGGCACACTCGTTTTCAGCGCCGTCACGTCCCCGGTATATGAGGAGTTGAGTGGCTGTCATCTCGTCATCGCAGACTTTCCCTTCCGCGTTCAGCACCGCGAACGCCGGCGTGTGGGGCTGATTATGCATTGAGCCTCCTGAATGAGATACGCCAAACGAACGGGTTCGCCGCCCATGCGCCGGCTCCGTGGATGGAGTCCCAGAGGATCGCGAATGCCGTGCGGAATGGATTGGCTACTTGGCCAACCAGCGCCTCATCGCCAGTGATCCCCTCCCGAATCGCATCCTCCTCCGTGATATCCTGCACCCCCTCCGGCCGCGAGTCGAGCACCTCGAAGCGTTCCGGGCGGCTCATCCAGGCGCACATGTAGCGGGCTTGCCGGTAGCGACCATAGGCTTTCCGCTCTTGCTCGGACTCGTCGGTGTCGTAGAAAATCGGCTGCCCCTCGGGAATCTCAGATGGTTTGTGGTCGTCCCACTCTTTCCACGTCCGCCACACCTCATTGACTCTGAGGATGTCGCCGGGTTGGTAGCGGGGCTTGATCTCTCTGTCCCCAGCCTGCGGTATCAGTCGCTCATAGTCAGCCGACGACCACGGTTTTGGCTTGCCGATGATGTCACGATGGCAGTGGTCCGGCTGCGGCTTGATCAACCGCCGGGTAACCGTCTTGGTTCCGGCCAGCACGGCGCGGACCATGGGGGTGGAGAACAGGATGGGTTTCTCAGGCATCGGTCGGCTCCTCGGGGAACTCCGTCGCCAGCGCCAGGGCCTCGACGATGGCGCGGGCCGGGGTGTCGGCTTCGTCGTGTCTCCACTCGAAATCCGTTGCCCAGCTCTCAGGGTCAAGTTCTATTGGGTCTCCACACCCGACATCCACGGATAGCCAGCACGAGATAGCGCCGTCCAGGAATATAGCTGCGCAGCGTCTCCAATATCGGGCGCAGCCATCATCTGCCTTGTCGGTCCTGTCGCCCGCCTTCCGCCACGCCTCCAGGCACTCCATGGCGTCGGCGATGTCGGTGAGGGGGGCGAACTTACCCGAGCGTATTTGGCCGTACGCCCATGCGTCGAGAGGGCGGTTGAGAACCCTTACCCACAGATGCTCGGTAAGGCGGCGGTCGCGGGCGGTGTTCTCAGCCATTGCGGGTGTCCTCCTCATCCATCACCTTCACCATCGCGGCGCAACGCTGTTTGGCGGTGGCCTCCCACTGCTGGACTCCACTCGGTAGCACCTCATAGAGACAGTCGGAGTAGTCGTTGGCCAGTTGCCGCTCTCGCAATGCCGGGCCGAACTCGGCGCAGGCGTTGAGGTCGGTGGTGTAGCCGGGTAATTCTTCCTGAACACCCATACTGGGGCTCAGCCACTTGTACGGAGAGACCGAGCGCGGATCAACCGCTTGCCAGCCCAGCCACTCCGCTATCTGCCGGTTGGTGGCGGCGCTCATGGGGTCATCTCCTCTGCCGACGCGCGGTAGGCGGCGGCATCCGCGTCGATCAGCGTAAGCATTGCCGCGCTCAGAAAGTCGTCGCCCTCAAGTCCAAGCTCCAACCGTTTCCGGAACTCCCCAAGCGCCTCCGCCTGGGCTCGGAGGATGGCGGCGACAATCGCCCGGTCGAGATAGACGGCCATGGGTGGCGTTAGCTCTTCTATGTCTTGACGTATTCCTCGCGCCGTCTCCAGCGCGGTGGTGGTGGGGTTAGCTGGCATGGGTGGCCTCCTCTGGGATGGCGCGCGGTTGCGTCCTCTGCGGCCACCTGGCGCACGGGTCATCGGGTAGCCAATAGCTTGCCTCAGAGAGCAAATACGGGACGTTGGCGAGCGTGCCCACGGGCGGGGTATCTAGGCAAACAGAAACGGGCTCCTCGTCGGTAGTTTTTTGAAACACGTCAAACCGCGCCGCGTCCAGGGAGGCTACATAGAAATACACAAATCCGTATGGCAGCGCCAATCCGACAAAGTGCTGCCAATCTCGGACTGATGTTTCAATACCAGTTTCCTCACGGAATTCGCGGACCATGGCATGAATGCACATATCCTCGTCCACGTCTACATGCCCACCAATGCCATTCAGCAAGCCGGCTTGCCACTCTGGCCTGTTTTTGCGGATTAACAAGACGTGTGCGTGGTCACCCTCACGATTGTGCCGGAACGCGAAACCGGCGACGTATGAGGTTGTTCCTTTTTGCTCAACCAGCATCTTGCCCCTCCTCCGGGATGGCGGCGATGGCGGCACGGAGGTTGGGGTGGTGAATCTCGTGGGTAGCTTGTACTACCTGCCCCCCAATTTCTATGTAATTCCACGGACCTGACAGTAGGTGCCGCTCCAGCTTGTCCAGCAGCGCCGTGTCCGGGTGGGCGGCGAGTTGGGCTTCGAGGTTAGCAATGCGCTTCTCCCGCCACTCTGCCTGCCACTTCACGCTCGACAGCATCTGCTCGTAGAGTTTCGGCGCGTTCTCACGCAGGTAAATACGCCATTCCTCTTCCATCTACTCAACCCCCTTCGTGGCTTCCTCTGGGATGGCGGCGATGGCGGCGTCTCTGATGTGTTCTGTGCAACTCCCCGGCTTGCGCTTTGTCGGATCGGGCCACCTCCGAGTGAGATTGATTTCGTGCTTCCTGCGGAGGTCGGCTTCTAGCTCCCGCCCGTCGTACCGGAAGTATCCATCCACGCCGAGGAAAATCACGTCGATCCATTCCATGAGGTCAAATGGGTTTTCAGCGATTTCGGCAAGTTCCTTCCTGATGTGATCGGTAATCGTCTGGTAGTTGGGGCCGGTCAGTTCGTCTGTGGGACCGAACGTCTCGATGGACCATTTACCTTTCTCGATGCAGAACTGGGTGATCCAGGCTGCCGTGTCCGGGTGGTTGGCGAGCTGGGCTTCGAGCTGCAAAATAGCCATCGCTCGTTCTTTTCCTATGGCTATGCGGTTCGTGTAGAGTTCCCGCACGGATGCGAACTGGGCTTCGAGTTCGGCGATGCGGTCGGCGGCGCGGTCTAACATCTCCGCGCGCTCCCCGAGCCGCCGCTCGTAATCAGCCTCTCGTTTCGATTCAATCGACATTCTCCACCTCCTTGGTGGCTTCCAGGGCTGCTCGAAGCCCGCAGTCACAGTTAGCGCAATCGGCGGTGTGGCCCACCGTATCACCCATGCACACGCAATCCTCATCGTGCGACCCAAACTCCAGCAGCGCCGCTCGCAGCTTCTTGACGTGGGTGGTGACCGGGCTGCACGTCGGCCGCAGGCTGAGCGCGGCTATCCGCTTCAGTATCGTTTCGCAGGCCTCGACGCCGCCGGCCCGTTTATCGGCTGTGGTTCCAGCGTCTCGCCAACCGTCCGACTCGGCCTCGACGACCAATAGGACGTTTTCTCGATACCAGCGATAATCATTGGCAACCGTGCGTCTCATCTCCACGTCCGTCGTGCTGGCTGCCTGACAGCGGGTGGCGGTGGCCCGGGCATCGTCGCGGGCGTCGGTCAACTTGTTGATCCTCGCACCTTGCGCCCAGAGCGCATCGACTAGCGTCTCCACACCGGCCACCGTTTTGCCGTCCCAATCCTCGACGAGATATTTGGCGAGGATTTTGTTTACGCCGTCGAGTTCGCGGGTGAGGGTGGCAACTCGTTCAGTCAGGTCCTCCCGCATTTCGTCGGGCATTACCTGTTGTTCGGCTGTGAGGGTCATATCAGTTCTCCCTGATCGTCACCAACATCGCTTGCGAGGTTCTCGAACTTCGTGAACTCGCGAATGAAGGCGAGCTTCGCCCTACCCACCGGCCCGTTGCGCTGCTTTCCGATGATGAGATCGGCTAGGCCTTTGAGATCCTCTCGATCCGGCTTGTAGTACTCCTCACGGAAGATGAACCAGACCATGTCGGCGTCCTGCTCGATCGTGCCGGATTCGCGAAGATCGCTGAGCCGCGGAACTGGATCGCCGGTCCGCTGCTCCGGCGCCCGGCTGAGTTGCGAGAGAACCAACATCGGCACCTCGAGTTCCTTCGCCAGAATCTTCAGGCCGCGGGAGAGGTGGCCCACCTCGGCAACACGGTTTTCGAAGCGCCGGCCGCCGCTCATCAACTGTAGGTAGTCGATGATGACCAGCCCGAGATTTGCATCTCGCGACTTCAGCCGGCGGAGCTTTGCATGTACGTCCATCAAGTTCACGTCGCCGGAGTCGTCGATGTAGAGTGGCGCTTCATTGAAGTCCGTCGTCGCGCGAAACAGCCGGAGCCGCTCATCCTTATTCAGGTAGCCAGCGCGGAACTTCTGTTGATCGACACGCGCCGCGGCGCACACCATGCGGGTGAGCAACGCCTCCTTCGACATCTCCAGCGAGAACACGGCCACGGTCTTCTTGATGTTCGGATGCGAGGCGACATGCCACGCAATGTTCAGCGCCAGTGCGGTCTTCCCCATAGCGGGGCGCGCCGCCAGGATGATCAACTCACCGGGCAGCATCCCGCCCGTCATCTCATCGATCTTGACGTACCCCGTGGAGACGCCCTTGATCCGCTTGCTCGGATCCAGGAAAGCGTTCAGGCCGCCCTCGTAGTCCTCGAGAATTTCGGCTGGCGTCTTGAGTGCGCCCTTCGCTCCAGAGTCTCCGAGTTCCATCAACGCCGAAGTTGCGGACTCCACTAATTCCAGGCCGCCTTCCGCTCCGGCCATCGCCCGATCGATCAGAGCCTGCGACGAGAATATCAGCCGGCGGGTGAGCGCCTTGTCGGCCACGATGCGGGCGTACTCCTCCAAGTGGTAGAGCTGCGGCAACCCATCGTCGAGCGAGGTGATGCCGGTGAGGCCGTCGACGCTTTCAAGTTGGCCGTGCTTCACTAGTTCCTCGGCGAGCGTGACACGGTCGACCGGGTCGCCGCGTTCGTGGAGATCGTTCATCCGCGTGAAGATGCGCCGGTGTTTCTCCAGGCTGAAATCGTCGGCGGCCAGCTCACTCGCGACCAACGCGAAGCTGTCCTTGTCTGTGAGGATCGCGCCGAGGACGAGCCTCTCGGCATCGAGGTTGGCGGGGAGCCCGCGTTCAAGGGCGATCTCGTTCACACATCCTCCAATTCCGAATACGCCCGCTTCACCGTCGCCTGAAGCTCCGGCGAGAGCTCGTCCCAGTTCTCCCGAGCGTGGGCGATCACGGCGGCTCGCGCCCTCGGGCTCTCGTTGTTCTGCTGGTTTGCAAGTTCCGGATCCCGAGCCAGGGCGGCCAGGTGGCGCACCGGGTAGGGTGGGGATTGCCACTCGGGGACGCCGGCGGATGATGACTGGCCGGCTTCCTCGGCCGGCGGCGAATCCTCCCAGAGTTTCTCGTTGAGCCAATTCACCGGATCGTGGTAGATTTTGCGGTTCCACCGCTCGGATTTCTCCCACCGCTCCAAGCCGGCGAATACCTCCGCGACGTTTGCCGCCGTGATCACCGAGAGCCACATCCGGTAGGCCTTGTCCCGGCCAACCTTGTTCGGGTAGCGTTCCCAGAATTCCTCGAAGCGAAACGTTTCACGCGCCCCTTCTGTTCTGTTCTGTTCTGTTCTGTTCTGTTCTATAGCGTTTCTGGAACGTTCCACTGAAACGTTGCCAGGGTGTTCCTGCCGTTTCTTTGCCCGGTGTTTCCGGACCCGCTCGGTAGAGGTGTCGGAATTGTACTGCCAGTCTTTCCAATCATGGACTTGGAAGTGATCACCTACCCGGTCTATGAGCCCGCTATCAACTAAGGACTTGAGCTTCCTCATGGCTTTGGCCTTTGAGATTCTCACGCGAAAACAGTACCGATCGATGTCCGGAAGTTCACCATCTTTCTCGTTTTCTGCCGCAATACACATCACATTGACCCAATCCTTGAACAAAGTCGGTGATAATTTCTGAATTTTTGCGTTATCTAACGCCCGAGTGTAGAAGCGAAACCAGTCCATCTAACCTAAAACCTCCTGCCCAAGCCACTCCCGAATCTTCGCGGCCGGGGCCATTCTCTTCGCCGTCACGAGCATCGATTTTGCTTGATTCACGAGCGGCCTCACTGCCTCCGCGATCTCCTCTGGTGTCGTCGCGATGAAGTACCCGCTTGGCTGTGATCTCCGGCCCCCACGGCGATGCCGTACGTCTTCCGCAGGTTCTCAACCGCGCCCTTGATCGAACGCTCAGAGAGGCCCGTGACATCTCGGATTGCGTATAGGGCAACCGGTTCATCGGAGGTGCCCACCTGGATCCAGTTCAGGACCTGGAGGTCCGTCCCAGTGGGTTGGGGGAAGAGGGTTTGCTGGGTCATAGCGCCAACCTGACAGTCGAAATCTCAACCTCGATGCGGGGGTTGGCTTTGTCTTTATCGATCCAGGCGTCCCAGTGGACGATTTGCGCATCGTCCTGAATGATTCCGGCGCCCTTGCGGGATTCCTTGAGGACCCCGCCGCAGTGTTGGCATTCGAGGTTAGAGAGCGGCGAGATCTTTTTGCACCTCACGCACTTCCCCTTTGCCTCCTGGAGCCAGTCCCCGAGCGCTTGCTGGAAACCCGTATTGTCACCCTGGGCGCGTTCCCGGTAGAAGGTCGTCTTGACCTCCACCGGACCCTCGATGGGCAGCACGGCGCCCCCGTCTCGCAGTTGGCGGCACAATACGGGCGCGAACGTCATGGCCTCCCCGAACCACTTCTCGTGTTCCTTGCTAGGCAACAGTTTCCGGTGTGGCCGCTTGCCGCAGGTAACGCATGGCCTGCCGAACGAGACAACTTGGCTGTGGGCCTTCTTCGTTCGGGCCGCTCCGGGAATTGTGAGGGAGAGGGTCACTCGCGCCCCCTGAATACCACCACCATCGACGGGAACGGTGCCCGTCCATTCGGCGTGTCGTTGAAGTATAGCCGCCCCTTGAGAAACCGGATCTCCGCTTTCCCGAGGACGTGATCGTGGAACCATTGGGTATCAGTCCGGGCTGGCAGGAGCATGACGATCGTCGGCCCGCCGACGGAACGCGACTCCCTGTGCGCCTTCTCGATCCAGTCACCAATCTCGCGGCCGTAGGGTGGGTTGCACCATTGGGGGCTGGGGAACTCGGTCCACCATATACCAAGAGAGTTTACTGATAGGCCGTTCGCGCAGAGCTGGTTTTCCGGAGTACACGCGAGGTCCACCTGGAACCCGAACTCCCGGTCCAACATCGCGAACAGTTGCCGCGGGGTCCGCCACTCGCCGGAAAGCGAGGTCATCATGCCGGGGTTCCAAATTGTTGCGGATCCATTCACTGTGCCGTCGCCGTCTCCATTTCCTTCACGCTGGCAATCGCGCCGGTCTTGGATGTCGACTTGGATGTCGACTTCTCATTTTTCGACTTGGTTTGAGGGGCGGACTTCGGCTCATCCTTCTTGTTCACGACAGCGAGGACGGTCCCGGCTTCGTCTGTCAGGGTTCCCTTTTTGCCGTCGAACAGCTCCATCTGCCGGTTCTTCAGGCAGATACCGAAGAGGTCCTTATTGATGAAGCGGACGAATGTGAAGGCGTGATCGATATCATCCTCACTGCTCAGATGGACCAGGAATTCAAGTCGAATCTGAGTGTCGGACTTCTCTGAATCCTTCGATCCGTGGACGACTTTGAATCCGCGAATCTTCTCCGGCGAGTACCAAACGGGGGCCATGTCGTCGCACTCGATCCGCACCTGGAGATTTGTCACGGCCTCTTTCGTCAGGCCGATGGCTCCGGTGAATTCGCGAGAGACGCCCTTGGAGTCGTAGAGCATCTCCTCCCGCGACATTTCCCCGGCCAGGCTAGGCGTCAGTGGAACGGAGATTGTCAGGACGACCTTGCCGCCGTCGTTGTTGGGTTGGAAGTCGAGGCCCTCCAACCTCGCGAATCGAAAAGTGATTTCACTCGGTAGTTGCATTGTTCTCCTTTTGGGTTGTAAACCAAACCTGTAGGCGTTTCACGCCGCAGGCCTCGCCGCAGATATCATTCAGTGAAACCGTGTCGTCGTAGGCGTCCCGATCGAACAGTTCGACAGGCTGGACCGAGAAGCCGGCCGAGTTCTCAATCGTCACGAACCAGTGGTTCGTTTCGCGCTTGATCGCGCCGCAGCGGGGTCCATCGCAGCAGGGGCCGGGAGGGATGCTCATTCCGAATCCTTTCTCTTTTCCTCTTCCCTGACGCGAACCGCCGGCCCCTCGGGCTGTTCCACAACCGGCATCGAGTTCACGGCGACGGTCGCGCCGCTTGGACTGTCGCCGCCCTCGTCATACGCGAACGTGACACGCGAGCGGTTGGGCTCAATCTGGTGGCCCCTTAGACCGACGCTGAACTCGCCGAGTTCGGCTATTGCGTAATTGAGCACGGCGTCGTTGAGTTCATCGCGGTTGAGGTGAATCTCCTGTTTAACTATCATTTGGGGGCCTCCTTGTCGTCGCCTGTAAGCGACCCGATGACGGTGAACACACCAAAAAACACAGCGGAAATCCCGAGGGCAAATTGCCAACTAGTCAGCAGTGAGAATCCAGCCGTGGCTACCACCCAGCCGATACTGAAGGTTACGATTCGCTGGCTCATTTCGCGACCTCCGTTTGCGCCGGGACGGGTTGAGACTCCACTTCAGGAAGTATTGGTTGAGGGGAGTCCTTGTCGCCGTTCTCCGCCTCTTGCTGCTCCCGGCGCAACAGCGTCGCGTCGATCAGCTTCAGGTCCGCGATGACGCGGGGGCGGCTCTCTGGCGGTAGGTCTCCGAACCATTCCAGCAGCCGGTCTCTCATGGCTTTCTTGGGTCTGCCCATTATTCGCTCCCTTCGGAGGTGGATTCACTCCGGGCCTGGTCGGCCTTTTCGGCATCCATTTTGTTGTCCTCGTGGCCGTGCTCGAGGATGTACTTTTTCTCTCCGCCAGGCAGGGCCCCGTAGAATTCCCGGTAGGCGACTGTCCCATCCTCCACGGCGGAGGCCGCTCGCTTGAGCAGGCGTTCAACGGGGTCGAGGGCGGATCCGGTTTCATTCCACTCGCGGAGTTTTACGCCATCTTCCTTGGTCAATAGATGGGGGGTTTCAAAGAGTGGAACCAGTGTTTCGACCGAGCACTTCGTCATGGTAGAGATGTGCGTTTCGGCGTCAACCCTCCAGCCGATGAGCGTGGGATAGAACGTATTCTTTTCGCAGATCGGCTGCATTCCGAGGGGCACGAAGATCTTCTCTTTCTTCTTTGTCTTGGGGTTGTACTCGCCCTGGATAATCTTCGTCTTCTCCTGCGCCTTCAGGCATAAAATTACGTGCATACCGGACGACTTAATCCGGTCAGCCATTTTCTTATTGGCTCGCTTGGGGACGTTCCACATTCCCTTGTTCTCTTCGGCGATGTCCTCGCAACCACCGAGACCGTTCCACGAGTCGCTGGAGCTGTCTACGATGCAAACCTTGTAGCCGCTCGACTCGCACAGGTCAATGGCCTCAACGAATCGCTTGGGGTGGTACGGTGCATCCAACTCAAGCACCTGGAATCCGTTCGGCAGTGCCGCCATGACGCGCTCATTGTCGGCGTGGAGGCTCGCGCGTGGAGCCTCGGTGTCAATGAGAACCACCTTCCCGTCAGGGTCAAGCCCAGAGGCCAGCAGGATGGCGCTGAGCGTCTTGCCTGAACCGGACGGACCAAAGAGCGCCATCAATAGAGGGGCCGCCCGGCGGACGGCTTGCTTGATCTCAAACACTCTTGACCATCCCGTTTTCCATGATGATCGCGGCGTCTGACGACGGGGCTACTCGCTCAACCCAAATCTGGAAATCATTTTTCTTGGCGATCTTCGCGAGGGCCTTCATGCTGCCCGCGTCGAATTGATCGCCGTACTTGATCCGCATGAGTCGCAACTTCGGATTCTCAGCCATGCCGATCTCGGTGGACACGGTGAGCTTCTCGGAGTCGCTGGCTTGTTCGAGCGGCAGATCGTTGTAGGTGAGGTAGCCTTCACCAAAGCCGAGGCCAGGGATCGGGATCTTAGCCTTGCTGATCGCGTCCATCTTCTGCTGGGTGCGAGCTTCCATCCGCTGAGTGATCATCTTGGACTCAGCTTGGAATTCGGCGGCTTCCCGGCGGGCGGCTTCGAGGCCCAGCTTGATCTCGAATACCCTGTTGTTCTCTTGGGCGGCTGCTAGTTCCGTGCGGATCTCGCTCGGGTCGATGGGATCCGGGAGCGGTTCCGCATTGTCGAGCTTGCGTTGGAGAATCTCTACGGAAGTATCATTATCTCTGGCGGCTAAATTCCAGTCGGCGATCACGACGCCCTTCTCTAACCGCTCTCTCTTGATTTGGGCCTCAAGTTCGGCGAGTCTGGTATCCCAGCTTTGTTTTGCGGCGGCGGCATTCGCCCTGTGCCTGACGGCAGCGAGGAGATCATTTTTGATATCGTGCTCGGCTTGCTCACGTCGCGCTTTCCGAGTTTCGATGCTAGCGTTGTGCTCGCCAGCCTTCTGGAGCCTATCCACAATGGCGGACTCGTCCACCTTCTCTTTCGGGAGTTCGTCGAACCCATCGTGGACGCCTTGAGCCGCCCGTTCCTTGGCGTCCCTGTTTACCGTGGCGCGCACCGCAAAGTCCAGTCTGTTGGCGGTGTCCAGGGCGTCCAGGTCGACATCCACCGCGGCGATCTTGCGGAGCTGCTCAAACTGGTCACGTTCGTCCTTGAGCATGAATGCGGACGGGTCGAAGGTGAGTGAGCCGAGGAGGTTGTCCAGGATGTCTTGCGGTTTCTTCCAGTCCGGCAGATCTTCGTCCGGCGTACCCGGCTTGGCGCCGACAGGGTTGTAGACTTTCACCTGAGTCGTACCGCGCTCTTTGCTCCACGTCCGCTTGACGATCATCTCACCAAGATCGAGCCGGATCACCGCCTCTTCCGCCCCGGTTCGAATCGGTTCTCGCTGGTGCGACTTCTTTCCGGCGAGAGCCCACCAGAAGCAATCAAGCACGGTCGATTTACCCTGGTTGTTCTCGCCGGCAATCTCAACAATATCCCCCGCCGGAGTGATATCCACGACGGCGACACGTTTTACGTCCTTTGCGTACAGATTGATGATTCTCATGGATGATTACCTTCCGAAAATTACTTGAGGAAACTCCTCGGAACTCAGCGTGTCGATCTCCGCCGCATGACGCCAGGGCCGTTCGTTGGCTCCGAAATCGTTCAGCAGATCCTTGTAGAGATCGATGCCCGCCTCAACCTGGATCCGGGCATTCTCCCAGAGCATGTTGACCTCGCCGAACTCACGCGGGCTGAAATGGCAGATGCGTGTCTGGTGAGGCGGCTCCGATTCGACAAACACAAAGATGTACTTCTTGGCCTTCTGTGGGTTGGGCGGATCGTCGCCGGCCGCGATCGCCGACAACAGACTGTAGATGTAGGCTTGCAGATGGTATTTCCGGTAGAAGATCGCCTTGTTGACCGACTCGTAAAATGGCCTGTCGTGTTGAGTCGAGATCGATTTGAGATCCACGATCTCGTCGGCTGTCTCCCAATCAAGCCGGCCCTTCAAGTGGATGCCGCGGTAGGGGGCCGTGATTGTCTTCTCAGCCTCGCCGGGCTTCTCGAGGATCTCATGGAACCTCGGCTCGTCCCGGAGTGCTCCGGATGCCCCTTGGAGCCGCTCCCAATCGCCGTGGGAGATTTGATCTTGAAAGGGGTGATCGAGGTCGTAATCTTGCTCCAAGAGGTCAAGGATCTGAGCTTTCGGGTCAATTTCGATCAGTTGATCAATCAGTTCGTCTTTTCTGGACCCCTTCAGTTTATTGCCGAGGCTCGCAGCGTGAGCGCGGATCTCCGCAACTGTTCGCAGGCAGTTATCGGGAGGCTGGAACTTTCGGCAGTAGGTCTCCGTGAAAACCTCCGGCTGAAAGACCTTGCAGTGGAACGCCCTGCCGAACAGCATCGCCGGGGTCGGGTCGTCCTTCTTCCGGTTCGGATCCACATGGCCGGCCCAGTAGTGCAGCGGACTTTCGATCAGATCGCAGAGGCCGGACCAACTCAGGGCCGGCGCCGGGACTTCCGCCGACATGGCGAGCTCGTCGGCGCGGTCGTCTTCCCAGCCGGCGGACTGCTCTTCGTACTGCTCTGAGCGTCGCTGCTCGTCTATCAAATCGCTGCCTCCATATCGCCGCCGTCCGCCTTGACGGCCAGCCAGTGTTTCATCTCGGCTTCAATCGACGGGTAGATCCTACTGATTTCGCCGGGTGAATCGCACCTGACGATCACCACGCCGCACGATCTATTCATTTCGTCGCAAGCGACAATCCGCGGCCGCTTGGCGTTCGGCCAGCAATACAGCGTGAGGCCCTGCTGAACGGCCGCCCGGATCCGCTGGCAAATAACCTGGGGCAGGAGGTAGCGATCACCACCCGCCCCAGGCTGTCCAACAGGAGAACTGGGTTGCTGGCGGGCCGGAATGACCGACTCCCCCAGGGGGTCAGGTTCGAACTGACGACCTTCTGGATTCCACCCAGGCGCTCTACCTGGCTGAGCTACCCCCGGGGGGCGACACATTTCGCGTTCGTCTGCGCCCGCGTGTCCGTCCACGCCGCCGCCAGCATAATCAGTTGCCGGTCTCTCCCGGCTGTCACGTCTGGATCTTTTGGTCATCTCCGGTGTGTCGGGGGATATCACCCCGGTCGGAGGCGCGCTCTCATGACCATCGGGCGCATCTACCCCGACGTTCGGATCGATCTCGTTGTCGCCCCGGCGCCGCCCGGAGGAGGAGGCTGACGCCGGGACTTTCGCGGCCCCCAAACCCGCGACTTCGTTGGCCACCACGGTTGATGCGGCGGCGATTCGTTGGGTGCGTTCGAGGGTGTTCATCATTGGATGCCCTCAACTCGATCCTTCGCCACGCTCACTGAATCCAGCGCGAGTGCAATCTGCTTCACGCCCTTGCTCTTCGATTGCCGCCCGATTTCCAGGAGGTCGCTTAGCGAACGATGCGCCCCGGCGAGCTTGCCTTTCGCTAACCCCAGCGCCGCCTCAAACTCATTCGACCGGCGAACGATTACCTCTGTTGACTGGTAATACTGCCCGCCGTTTTGAACACTGACGTAGCGCGGGAGTTCCGGCCCGTTGTCTTTGTAGATCACCGTGACCGACTTCACGAGATGGCGGGCCAGCCATAGTCGGTGTTGGTGTGCGGCCTCTCGGTCGCCGTGCTTGTAGATCTCCCCATGGAGCAGACTGTCTTTCGGCTTCGCCGCCGCTACCACATCTGGCGGTCTGAGCTGTCCGCTATTCTCTTCACGGATGCGCTCAAGCTCCGAGCCAACAACATCCGCCGTTAATCCGCTGTGTGTCTTACAGCCGTCTTTGAATTTGAATTGCATTGCTATTCCTTGCCTTGCCGCGCCCGGCCGCGCCGTGCCGCGCCTCGCCAAGCCTGCGTTGCCTTACCGCTCCGTGCCACGCCGATCCTCGCCGGACCTTGCCAGGCCTGCCAAACCAAGCCGAGCGCAGCCGCGAGATGGTGCGACGAGCGAACCCGCCGCACCGAAACCGCGCTACTGAATGGTGAATAGTCCAAAACCAAGTCCTGCCGATTTCTTGGAGTCCGGTCGCCCCTCGCCGATGCCAACTTGCATCCCGACGCGGGCGATGAGGTTGACCACATCACCCTTGGTGAACATGTCCGCATCGAACCGGACCTTGAGATCGCAACCCCACTCGTCCCACCTCGGGCGGGCGCGGAGGTCTACTACACCGGTCGCATTGCGGGCGTCCGCTACCCACATCCTCGGTTCACCCTTCGTGATCTTCACGAGCGGCGTTCCGTCTTCCCGGTCGAACCCATCCGGATCGATAAACACCGCGAGCTTCGCGTGGGTCATCACGAACCCACACGCCCGACACGCGCTGATACAGGCGTTTCGGAAAGCTGCCGCATGGATACCGCACCAGCCCTCATCGGAGACGTGCTTCGCGGCCTCGTAGCACGCGGTGAAGTCCTTGGGATCGCGCTTCTTGCCGGCTTTCGCGGTGCTACCGGCTTCCTGGGTTTTTCGGATTGCCTGCCGCGCTTTCGCGGAAAACGCGTTGATGACCAAGGGGGCGTCCCCTTTGAGCTTCAACACTATCCGCTGAAAGTTCGGTGGCGAAATTCTGATCGCATCTTGCGTGTTCGTTTTTGCCATCGTTCTTCCTTTCAATTAGTTGCGTTCATATTTCGAGCGCCTTGCCATGCCATGCCAAACCGGACGCCGCCTCGCCGGGCCGATCCCGGCCGATCCCGGCCGCGCCTCGCCTGGCCGTGCCGCGCCTGCGTTGCCTCGCCCAGCCATGCCTCGCCCAGCCATGCCTGGCCTCGCCCGGCCACGCCTGGCCTTGACATGCCGCGCCGCGCCTTGCCCTGCAAATTCGTTTGGATCTTTTGGCTCTCATCTCAACAACACCCCCACCGCCACCCCGATACCGAAGGTGGGGACCATCAGCGCACAGACCACGAAGAATGGGATCTTCCAGCGGTCGCGGTCACGCATTAGGTGCAGCATAAGATCGTTTCCTCGGACCTCAGCTTCTTGCAGACGCGTGTTTCTATCCACCAACTGATCGTTATATCCGCCGACCTCCAGCACCTCCTGCAAGGCGCTGGATTGGCCGTCCCGTACACCATCGTCGTAAGTCGCGCTCATGTCGCACCCCACCAAACCCCCGCCCGAACAATGATCGAAGCCGCCATCCCAGCCGCCAGGATCAAACACCACGTCCGCCAGATTTTGAGGGAGTCGCGGGAGTCAGTCACGCGCTCAAGCTGGCCGCGTAGGTAGACGTTGACGGAATCGGCGATCCGGAGGGAGTCGAGGAGCAACTTGGGTTCGTGGGAGAACTGAACGGCGGTGACGCGATACGCCTGCCCGTTGATGATCACCATGGGCTCCTGACGAGGCGGCGTGATCTCGGTCGGCGTGATCCTCGCCACTCGGAAGAATTCGGCGTCATTCACTTCCGCCCCCAGGCCATCAGCTTGACGACTTTCTCGACCTTCTGGATCAGCCCCCTGCGCTTGAGCGAGCGGATTTCGACTTGGACGCTATCTGCGTTGCACTCCGGCTTCAGGCGAGCCTGGATCTCCTCCGTTGTCATGGTCGTACCGGGGGCCAAGGCGGACAGGATCGCGGCGCCGATAGTGCCGGATGCCGGGTACACCCTCACGCGAGGGGAGGCGGTGGGCTTGGCTGTCGAGTTCATGATTTCTCCGTTCGGCGCTGCCACCTATCAATCAGCCAGGAGACCGTGAAGGCCACAAGGATGACGGTGCCGGCGATGATTATCGAGGGGGTCATATCCATCTCCTCTTGGGCAATCGGACGCCAATCTTCAACGCCCGCCGCGCCCAGTCGTAGCCGCACCGTAGGCGGCAGAAATACTCAGCCCCTCGCTTGAGTTGACGGCCGCACCAGAAGCAGGTGTTCGGCTCGTCGATCCAGGCGTAGGGGCGGGTGGGCATTTAGGCGGCTCTCTTGTTCCGGCGTATGGCCTTGTAGCGCCGGAGTTCTTCCGCGTGGGCCCTGCAGGTGTCGGACATTGTTTCCAGGAAGAGGACTTTCCCGTCGATTTCCAGGTCTGTCATCTGGTTAGTTGGCACAACGATCTGCTTATCGCCACGATCAACCGTGTAGCCCTCTTGAACGTAGTCAAACCCCTCAAGCGTCGGAAGGAATTGTTGCCCCGACTCTTCCTCGGGCTTACCTTTGAACGCCCTGACCGCTCGACGAACCACAGACCGCACATACCCATAGGTGCAGTAGACGAACCATTCCCGGTCGGTTCCATTTGGGGTTTGACGCCGGTCGACTATCGCTGCGGCAATCATCTCCGCAGGCGCCGTTTTCTTCTCTTGGAGTTGTTTGCGAATCAACTCCATTGCTTCGTTGAGAACGTCGGTTTCCGTCATTGCTGCCTCGTCAGTTCTTGTTGCATCCGCTGAATCCAGTCGAGGCCGGTTTCCATGTGCTCGACGAGCTTCGGTAGTTCAAAATCCTTCAGGCCGCGCCGGACTGCGCGTGGGTCAATCCGCTCCGCAAAACCAGCCAAATCCTGCATTTCACCTAGTGCCCTCGTTGCCGTGGCGAAGTCCTGCGGACTCCTCCCCTCCAGGTCAACTAGTGGCTTGGACTTGGACTTCTTGCCGCGCTCGGCGAGGGCGGTGACGGTGGGTGGGGAGTCTGATTCGACCGCCTGCTCAAAGTCGGGCTTGGGGACGTTGGCGACGCGGACGGCTTGAACCTGCTGGTCTTTCGACATGCCCGCTTCCGCTGCGACTTCTCGGCGGCTTGGAGCAAAAGTAGGGGTGCCCCCACTTTTGCTCTGGTCCCCGCCGCGCCCATCAAACACCTTGAGCAGTTCGCCCGCCCTCTGGATGGCCCGCGCCTGAATCCGAACCGCCTTGTTCATCAGGGTTGGGTCTTCGGCCTGCCGAGCATAACTCGCAAGCGCCATGGCCTTGTCGCCCCACTCCACGCACTCGTCTATCCGCTCGCACCGGGTCAGGTATTCCTTGGCATCTTCATATGACGCCGGGAGCTTCGCGCTCGCCACTGCTGGCAGATTGTCCGGGATGGTGATTGGGGTGGGGGTGGTCATCTACGCGGCCATCTTTCTCGCCACGGGCGGCGGCAGCATCGACAAGCGACCGGCGGCATAAGCTCGGCGTAGGGCCGCATCCTGCCGCTTCGTCATCTGCTCGAACACGATGTTCTGGACTTCCATATCAGACAGCCCGTGGAATTTGGCAATCGAGCGGATGCTTCTGAAGTGAACACAAGCCATCTCGAAGATAGACCGGCGTTGGTCGCGGGTCACGAACTCCCTTACGACCGGTTTTCGTGGTGTGTTTTCAGGTGGTTGGAACTTTTCTGATCCCATTGAGATCTCCTCCGGTAATCTTGAATCATGGGGACCAGGAAACATGTTAGGCCGCCTCTTCCGAGCGCCAGGGCTGAGGGTTGGCGGATTTGTACAGCTCCCAGGCGGCGCAAAAGAGTTCGGTCATCTCGACCTCCGCATGAGCAGATTCGATTTTGATTTCCCGGTGAATATCAACCGGAATCTTGAAGCTCTTTCCAGCTTTAAGGTCTTCCTGGTATGCTGTGTTCATGGTGTCTAGTGTAATGGTATACCACCAGTGGTACCGTGGTCAACAGAAAAATCCCACGGGTGGGTCGTTTAGGGGCTAACATAATGAAACCAAAGAAGGAAAAATCTTCAGTTCGGGTAGAGTCAGATGTACATAAAGAGATCGCCCACGAGAGTATTGACACCGGGAGGGACATCTACAAGCTGATCCGAGAGAGCTGGGGATTCTACAAAAAACACCGGGACCTCCAAAAGCTACTCGGCAGCGATGAATTCCTTCCCGCCAAGACGGAGGACTTCTTCTCCGCCTACAAGCAGTTCCTGGACAAGTTGAAGGCCTCTGGCGAGGAGCCGCCGGCCCTATTTCGCATGGTACTCGACAAGAAAGACAGGCTCGACATTCAGATGCTCGATCAGGCCCAGATCGACGCCGAGGAAGCAATAAATACAGGGGAGATCCACTGCCCGGCCTGCCAGTCCACCCTTGTGGTAGGCCCCGGCTTCAAAGCTGAAATCTTGAAGAAATCGACAACCGGCGTGAAAAAGACCCCGGACTCTGGTACAATCCCCACCAGAGAGTCCGAAATACACGAGAAACTCGACTACATCCTAGAGTATTCAGCGGAGGAGGTTGCGAATTTGATTCGCGTAAATATTGAGGTTTTTGCGCGTGGCGCGCAGCGGGAACGAGTCCATGCAGCCGATGCCGACCAACCGGTCGCCAGTGACACGGGCAGAAATAGACGACCTGATTCTGATGCGCCAACTCCTCGCAAAGCACGAAAGCTTGCTAAACGAGGAGGTGCGGCGGATAGGATTGAGACTCCTGTCGGGCGCAAGCCTTGAACCGGACATCGATGCCGAGGACCTTAGGATTGCGATAGGGGATGGGGGACAGGGAGGCGGAGTCAAGCACTGCGGACCTTGAGAATACTTCCCACCCGACCCGAAAGTCTGATATGATTGCAGGCCGGAGGAAGCCACTATGAAACTCGGGAGCTGGTTAACCCTTCTCTGCGGCCTGGTCGGGCTGTATGCTATCGGGTCGTATATTTCAGAAGCCGGCCGGCCGGCATCGACCGGGGGTTATCGCGCCAGGGAAGAACCGAAACCCCGGAAGTGGACACGCCCCGAACGCGGTGAAATCGTCACACCGCGGCCCCGGTATCTCCGCGCATGCATGCCGACCAGGCAGGGGCTCTCGGAAATGATTGAGTGGCAGCGCGTGAACGATGCCGAGGAGATGGCCCGCAACTTCCTTAAATACGGCGGCCGGATGGTACGGAGCGGCGATCAACTCAAAGTGTTGGACCCCTTCGCCGGCATCGGCGTGACGAAGGTTCGCGTGAACAGTGACGCGGAGTGCTTCGTTGTCTCGGAGCTGACCTACCGCTGACTCACATCCCCTCGATCCGCCGCTCGACGGTCTTCACCCGATCCTTCAGGGCATCGTGGATCCCCTTTCGGGTATACGTGCCGTTGAGTTCCCGCACGAACGAGACTTTGAACGTGGAGAGTTCGGCGCGGACCATGTATCGGCCGCCAATCAGGAGTGTTACTCCAAGACTGGCGGCGGCGCCTATTCCGGTGAGTACTTGGGTGATGTCCATTGTGCCTCCCTGTGAAGGCGTGTGATACCGTATCGGTCACGGTCACAGCCTGATTCTGTGATCGGGCGGGTCGCCGGGTGTGATCCGGTGGCCCGCCGCTCGGTTACTTCAGATCGGCCACTCGTCGATTTCCAGCATCCCCGCCAGTTCGTTCACTCGGTTCGGGGTCTGCTGATGCCAAAGCGAATCGCGCATCTCGTCCGCGGCCCGGCGCCATTGGCCCATGCGGACGGCGCCGACCATCCGCCGAAACGAGCGGAACCCGCCCGGCCCAAGCTGGAACCGCATCGAGGTCAATGCGGCCCGGCGAACCTTTGAGAAGCTCACGAACCCCACCCCGAAGACCTCGATCAGATCGGATTCGGCTTCCGCGATATCGTTGGCGAGCAGTATCTCCACCTCGGCATCCGAGAGGCCCTTGTCCTCCAGGTTGCGGCCCACGCCGATAGTGATCTTGCCGCCGGGACACACGTACGGCTTCAGCCGGCGGCCTTCGTGGCGCTCGATGAGTTGAGTGATGGTCATGGGCTACTTGTCGTCGCCCGGTTTCGGCCCGTACTGTGCAGCGACTGACAGCGCTCCGAAGAGCACGACAACGCCTATGCCGGCCCATAGCTTCGATTCCTCATCCGCCCCGGATGCTTGAATGAAGCTGAAAGCGGCGATTAGGCTGATGCCGCCAGTGAGGTTCTTTCCAAGTGTAAGTTTCGGTAGTTTCATGTTTGGTTTTCCTTTCTGACGTTGCGAATCTCCCATCCGCGCTTGCGGCGGAAATACCGCGCCAGCGCGAACTGGTTGGCGCGGCGGCCGAAGAGCTTGTTGGGGGCGAAGTCTTTGACGATGTGGACGACTAGGCCGAGAACGTCGGTCGGGACGCCCCAATCGAGATCGGCCTCGCCGCACAGGCTTCCATCGGGCGTCTCACGTTTGATAACCTGCGCCCCGGCGATGGAGTGTACGGCATCCCGGTAGCCCTCCAGTGACCGCCCGGGGAAGTTGCGATGCGCGGAGATGCCAGTATCCTGGCGGTCCATCTTCGACTCGCAGAACTCCTGCCAGTCATCGGTCCATGCGAACTCACAGCGGTCCCGCTGGGAACCGAGCACCTCAACCGCCGGCGCATGGCAGTGAACGCACCATGCCTCGAAGTTCGCGAGGAATTGCTCGGCCTGGAGTTCAGCTTTTGGTCTCATCCTTCTCTCCGAGCAACTTTGCCCAGCGACGGTCCCAGCGGTCCTTGTCATCCAGCATGTCGTTGACGACACGGGTTTTCAGTTCGTCGGGGAGGTTGTCGAGGACCTTGAGGGCTTGAGTGAGTAGCGCGATTATAGCCTCGGGAATCATGGCTTCCCCGTGAGCCGCAACATCAGAAGCTGCTGGAGGTTCATGTCGATGCGCTCGAGGGTGGCGCGCAGATCGGCCGGGAACGCCGTTGACCCGCCCCCGTCCGGCTTGTTGAAGTCCGATTCCATGTCGGTCCGGTACACCGTCACCTTCATGGGGTGGCCGAGGTAGAGGGCTTCGTTGTCGGCCAGCGGACGGCTGGGGATCGGAACTTCGCCGGGGACGCCGACACCGGTCTCCTGTTGCTCGGCGATCCACGTTGGCTGTCCGTGGGATTCCATGATCCATTTACCCGGCGCGCCGACGCCGTTCCGGTACTTGCGCAGCAGCAGCAGCGCCGCGCTGTGGAGGTTGGCGCCGAGTCGGATGAGCCACATCCGGCGCTGCTCGCCGCGCCATTCGAGACGGAACTTGCCGAGGCGGTTCTCGACGACGGAGGTTGCGTTCAGTTCGTCGGCCAACTCCTGGGCCTCGGTCCGGTAGCAGATCATCCTCGGAGAGAGCGCGCCTTCACCGCCGTCCGGGTTGACGATGACGGCGGGCGTGGAGGGAACGATGTATTCCGGATAGATGAACGCGCCCTTGAGATTCGGTGTGGATGCCTCGAAGGCGGTGAGTTCGATCTCGGTAAACTTCCGGGCGGCGTGGTCGAAGACGTTGTACTTGATCTTCTTGTCTGGTGCAAGTTCACGCGCGGCCGGATCGGCCCATGTCTTCGTCAACCGCTTCGGGTCCCAGGGCGGGGCCTGCTCGCCAACGGCGCGCTCCCATGAGGCGCGGTCATGACGGTCGAAGATTTGGAGGGCTTCGACTGGATAGTGCGGCTCGTCGGGAACCGCGGGGATGTTTGGTTCAGGCATAATTCTCCTTCTTGTTGATCAAATCCTCTGATTGACACTCGTGGAAATCGCTTGGTCATCGATGTACCGCCACATATCAGCGACGGGCGACGTTGATGGGCCCCCGATGTTCTCCGGCAGCGTTACTCCGCGGTCTTCCATCCCCTCGCGGTCGATTGCTGCGAGCCGCTCGGAGTGCTTCGCGTGGCGGCGCCGGTACGCAGCCCGCTCGGCACAGGCATCGCCGCACTCGCCGCACCGGCAGTACTCCGCCGCCGGTTTGCGCAACTTGCGAGATCTCCGCCCAGACACTACGCGCTTTAGTCGGGTCCATTCTGCCGCAGTTGGAAATTTGCGGTGCTTGGGATACTCGTCTTTGGAGATGCCGTAGCGAGCTATCCGGCGGCGGATTGTTTTCGGCGTTGTCTCCAGATGTTTCGCCGCGAGCACGATCCAGCCATCCGCCCACAGTATCGCCGTCAAAAGCCGGTCGCGTTCGCGCGCCCATGCGGCGGTTCCAGGAATCAGCCATGGCCACTTGCGAACGTACCCTCTTGGGGTGCGGTTGCGCTCCCGCATGGCCTCCGCGTGTTTGTCCATTTCCCGGCGAGTCATCTGATTGCTACGGCACAACCTGAACGTCTACCTGATCCCCGAGCGTCAACGGCCACACTGAGAGCGTTGCGGCGGTTGTTCCGGTAACCTCAACCTCATGCCAGCCCGAGTCCCCGATGGGGGATTCCAGGTGGACCGTTCGGGGCGGGAAGTTGTCATCGGGGGCGTCGATTGCGATGTAATCCACGCCGGCATCTGGCAAGACGTAGAGGGTGATGACCGGCTCAATAGGCGGCTTCTCGGGCGCGTTCACGAACGCCCGGTGGTCCTTCGAGATTATTACTGCGAAGACTATCACGGTGTGTAGCTCCCTGCCTGTTCATCGACCCTCGGATTGAGACGGCCAAATCGTTCGAGCATCAGCCCCGGCGGTGTCCTACGGCGTCGGCACGTAGTGAAAGAGCGTGCCGTTCGCACCACCATCCGTGATCGCTCGCCAAGTCTTCGAGTCGTACGTGATTTCATCGCCTTCGTTAAACGACTTCCACCCGACAACCAGACAATCCCACAATTGCCCCATCCATTTTCCTTGCCCAACGCCTCCATTAGAAACGTCGTCGGATTTTATCATCGGGTCAAGAATCATATAGGAATCGTCCCACCACTGACGGCCTTGATTTGCCGACCCGGACGACTGTTGAATAGTCAGGCAGACATTCCCACTCAATCCGGTGCTAGGCACAGCGGTAAACGAGGCGGCGTTCACAATAACTTGCTGCTTTGAATTTCCGGCAAAAATCTCCTGTCGAAACGTCGGGCGGTTTCCTGATCCCGTATCCGAGTTCCCGCTACATACCTGATATCCAAAAGTTGTTAGCCCTGTCAAAAAGTCGGGCTTATACAACGTCCCGGAATGAAACGCGTGGCGCTCGGTGAATGCGCCATTCGAGTAACCATAAACGTGGAACTTATTTGCGATGATAGTCCAGGTAGAGCCGTCCGGCAGAATATAGGTGGGGGCGGCGGATAAGTCAATACTCTCACTCGTGTTAAGAATCGCCAACCGTGTGCTAACACCGGTGCTAGGGTCCCACATCCTGAGTTTGATCTGACCGGTAGCACTGGCATCAGCGGCGGTAGTGCATTTCCAGTCACCAGACGCCCCGGCGCAACTCCACCCCGCCGTGGTTACCGTGTCTTTAATCAGATCGGCTAAGGCGGTTTGGGTGGCCGGTGTCCCGGTCGCCACGGTTGGGATTGCACCCGAATACTGGATTACCGCTGGGGAGATCAGCGCCGTGAGCGCAAAGAGACAGAAAATTCGTCGAATCATTGTGTAACTCCTTTCCATGCACCGAAATTGTCTTGTGACTTAGTGATATTGCCGTGTACGCCCTTGGATTCCTTCCGCCTTCCGATTACGGCGTCGCTGGCTTGGCATGTATCAACGCCACACGTCGCCGAGTTGTCACGGCTCTCCTGTCCCCTTGCGGAGGACTCATCGACGAGAACGGATTGGCTGTAGCCGTCCGCAGTGACGGCCGCCCTGCAGCCGAGGATGTGGATGGGGGGTGCGCCGGTGCCCAGCCAGATGGAGGAGGCGCAGCGGGTGGAGATTTGGGCGGCGAGGGGAACGGCCAGGCACAGCGCGAGAATGGCTAGTGGGATTCGTTTCATGGTTTGCTCCTTAGTAAGCGCGGTAGCGGGTACGGGGGATCGCTGACAGGACAACCTCCAGAACAACTTGGCTTACCCAAACCTTGTTATCCGGATGCTGGGCGTTCTCCAGTACCTGTTGAGTCATTCGGACGTTCTGTGTTGGATGCTGGGCGTTCTCCAGAACAACATGGGTAGCCCGGACCTTGTTATCCGGGTGCTGGGCGTTCTCCAGTACCTGTTGAGTAAGTCGCGGCTTCGCCATTACGTGAGCCGCTCAATGCCGTTCTGCATGGCGTCAATCTCAGTCGCGGTCCAGTCAGCCGCGGTAAACAGGCTTTTGCGTTCGGCCTGTATATCGTAGAGATAGGAGCTTGCGGACGGGCTGAAGCTCGGCCCGTCGATGGTGGTGACTCCCGACTTCCACTTCAGGCGCGTAGTAGCGCTGCCTTCGTCGTCTTTTCGTTGCAGCGCGAGTAACTGGGCGCCCTTTATCGCTCCACTGTATGAGCCGCCGATGTTCTCCATGCCATAGAGATCCACGTCGGCCGCATTGGCTGTTTCGACATACGTGGTGTCGTCGTCGGCCGGGTTGTCGTCCACCGCCGCGTAGTTGGCGCCGGCGGAGGGTGTCCAGTCCGTCAGATCGCCCGCTCCATTTGGGAACAGGGCGACAATTTCGTTATCGCCGAGAAATTCGTTATCGGTGACGTAGAGGTCGTCTACCGTCGCCCCCTGGGTGATGACCACCAGTCGATTCAGGCCGGCATCTGTGTGGTCTTGCGTGACGGTGATGGAGTCGGAGTAGGCCAGCACCTGGCTCTCGTTGACTCGCACCGTGACGACGAACGAAACGCTCGAAGCCCCGCCCGTCACGGCTGCCTGCATTTCGATGTAATACCACTGATCTAAATGCACCGAGAAGTCACACGGGTCGCTCTTGACTTTGGTGCCGTCGTTGATGTCGAACTGGAGCCGAAAACGGCCATCACCCACGCCCAGCAAGCTGACCTCGCACCCGTCGAACAAATTCAGAAACTGGAAAACGACGCCGTTCAGCAGACTTTGCGCGTCGAACTTGATCGCCATGCCCGCCGTGAGCGTGGTGTAGGTGGCGGCCAGCGTCTTCCGCCACTGGATAGATATCGGGCCGGTCTTGCCGCCGTTGCCGTTGCGGCCCGCAACGATACTCGCGGCCGGCGCCGAGGTCCATTTCCGTTGACGCTGCGCGGTGGAGTAGTGATCAAAGCTGTCGAGAAATAGTAGGTCGCTCATTTGGCGGGTTCCTGATAGTCCGTGGTGCTACTCATGGGCGAGAAAGCGCATCAGTCTTGCTCAATCACCAGCCGGATAGTGAGATCGCCGGTGGAGGTGTAGGTTGGGCCGGCGCGGGCGATGAGCAGGCCGTAGAGGTTCGCAGAGCCTGAGCACTGGAACGCCGCGCCGAGATCCTTCAGGGCCGCGGCGGCATTATCCGTGAAGCTCTTGTAGTCAGCCGTAACGATGGAGATCTGCGCAACCACCTTGACGAGATCCAAATCGTCCACGTCCACCGCGGCATCGTCGGTGTAGGTGCCGTTGCTCGGGTCGGAATCAAAGAGTAGGAGGTCAAGGTTAGCCTTCTGGTCGCCGAGATCGGTGATGATCAGAGACCGGATGATTCCGCCGCCGCCGGATCGATTCGCGGCGTCAGTGAATGTCAGCTTGCCGCCGACCACGTCGCCGGTCGTGTAGGGTCCGGCGGTGATAGTGGGGGTGACCTCCACCGTTACAAGCGCCCGGTTGATCAGCACCACGCCTGAATAGTTCGTGGACCCATTCTTTCTGGTCCCAAACGTGACATTCGCGCGACTCGCATTCTTGGCTGTAAAGGTTCCTTCTGTCATATCAGCACCACTATTTTTTCTCCCGACTGCATCGGGTCGCTAAAGTCCAACTCACCCTCAAGTCCGTAGGGGACACCGAACTCGACAACTATCACCGCGTCTTCGCCCGCGCCCTGGATCAGGTCCTGCCGTAGCCAGTCGCCCGGGGCGAACTCGATATCCGGATCGAAGCCGGTCACCATCACCACAACATCCGATCCGACATCCAAAGTCGGCTTGAACTCATTGACCGTGGCACCGCCTTCCCAGAAGATCGACGCCCAAGTCGCGCCCTCATCGGAGGAGTACTGGATATCGAAGATCGCCTGCGATATGATCGTTTTCGCGACCACCTTACAAGTCAGAGGAATGCCCTCTTCGTACTCAAAGATAGGCCGGCGATAGCCAACATCCGTGTCAATAATGAGCGGCCCATCGGTTCCAAACACAGCCGGGTAGCGCGTCCCGCCGTACTTGCCGTAGAGGTAGATCCCGCGCCATGCGTTGTACTTCCGTTGAGGTTCCTGCCCGTGGCGGGAGACCGTCGCCACCTCCACGATCATCGTCTTGCCGATGAGGTTGGCGATCGGCACATCGAAGCTGATAATGCCGTCTTCGATGCTGTTCGTCAGATCCCGAACGTCGGCCTCGTATTCCCACGCGGCTTGCTCAATGATGAAGATGGAGGTGGCGTCCGGGGTCGTCTCCCACTCCCCTTCGATGGTCATCACCGTTGAGGTATTGCTGATGATCCGGCGGACCTGGCCGACGCCCGTCCCGTCGATGATCCGGACCAGTCGGCCGATTTCCTCATCCACGTTCGCGCCGTCCGGAAACTGCGAGTTGATGAACTTCGAATCCCCGATGGTAGTTGTCGAGAAGACATCGGGCTTCGTCCGGATGATTAGGACGTCGTTTGGATGGACGCCGAGAGCGTAGGGGTCCGGGGAGACTGTGAGCGTGTCGGAGTCATTGGCCGAAACGAGGAAGTTCCAGACCGGCGCCGAACCGTCCGACTCATCCGCGACGACGGCCACCTGGCGGCCCGCCCATTCGTCCGTGACCCAGTTCAGCCCCTCGACGCGGATCTCACCCGTCGCAACCTCAGTGATCGCGATACCGACCACGCCGGTATGGAAACCCTCTTTGACACGCACCCGCAAGGTCTTCAGATCCTCCTGCGGCGGCCCCTGCGTTCTCTCGTTGTCGATGGCCGTCAACTCCAGGCTCGAAGCCTGCGCGCCGCTCGCCTGCAAGCTCACGAGATGGTGATCGTAGGAGGCGTAGAGACGATAGCCGGTGGTTCCATCCGGCCAGGTGATGTCGCTCAGGACGATCTTGTTGGTGGCTGTCCCGATGTCGCACAGAATTGCGGTCGGTTGCGAGTTCCGGGACGGCTTCCCGTCGGCGTCAGTGGCCACCAGAAACAGCGTGACGAATGACCCGGATGGGATGGTCCCGCCGGTGTCGGCGATCGAATACGTCCCCACGCGCGGGGCGCTCTGGGTAACATGCTGAGTGATCGGGAACGCACCTTCGATTCTCAGCTTGGCCGTGGGCGTACCATCGGCGCCATCTTCGTAGATCTGACCAAGCCAGAACTGCCAGTCCGTCTCGTCGAGGAGCGGATCGGCGGCGTCCGGTTGTTCCTTGTACGGGAACCACGGCTGAATCGGCAGAACGTCGTCAATGCGTTCGGCTGGCACGGGATCCGGTTCGACATCCTCCGGTTTCGGCCCAACGATGTAGTCGTACATCTCGTCGGTCGAAGGCGTCCCATCCAGCGTGATCGAGTAGTCGGAATTGAGCGTCCAGCGTTGAACCCGGAATTCAGCCACGCCGCCCGGGACTTCATCGTCGGTGATCGAGACGACCGCGCCCGGTTCAACGGCAAGTGCCAGGATGGTCGTCTGCCATGTGGCGTCACGCGCCGCCTTCCACTGAGCCGCGTTGTAGCCGCCGAGTTCTTCCCGTAGCCGGGTGATCTGGATTCGCGCAGCCTGACTGCGGCCACTCACGCCGGAAAGATTCAGTTGCGATTTGTTCCACTGCGGGACGCCACCGCCGATTATTTTGGCGTGATCTATGTCGCCGAAGCCGATGCTGTCAGGCTTCCATTCGTAGAGCGAGTTCGCGAAATTGACCGTGAGGTGGTTGTAGGCCGGAGCGTGGCGCGAAAGCTGGAGTGAACCGTAAATAATATTGCCCTCGGTGAACGCCTGAACCGTGGAGGAGTTTACCCGAGTACCGATTTTCAGCTTGCCGTTGCTCTGAACGAAGTAGCCGACACAGTTCACCAGGATGTTCCGGAGCCAATCTCGCAACGGGCGGCGATCAGCTAGGACGCCGGAGAACTTGAATTGGGTTTCGGTGCCTGTGCCGATGATCTTATCGACCAGGTCATTGCAGATCCCGGCGGCGCTTTCGGCGGCCTCCCAGTCGAAGACGGCCTCTTGATCGGCCTCGGCAATGGACCCCGCATCGCTCGGGTCGCCGAATAACCCTTTCGCCTTCAGGAGCATGTTCACGGCGATCCAGACCGGGTTGGTGAGGGTTGTGGTCGCCGACCGATCCCCGGCCGCATCCCACACCCACCCGCCCAACCCGGCAAGCACCCACGCCGTCATGCTGTGCTCGTCCGTCCGCGTGAGCTGCCGCCCCTCTTTGTCGCTACGCCGCAGTTCGATGAACGCGACCCCGGCGGCCTTCGTGGCGTCCGGGTAGGTTGTCGGCGTACCCTGCCCTAACCCGAACTCGTCGCTGTCGGCGTCCGGGTCGTTGTCCTGGACGGGATCATGTCCCAGTGAACGGCGAAGACCGAGCGGGAGAGGCCCATGTGGGGCTTGACCGTCCACGCGATGCTTCAGGCCGTCAATGACGTATGCGCCGAGCGGCCCGGCGCCAACGATGCCAAGGAAATCGTAGAACTCGCCCTCTTCGCGACCGGCGGCAACCTGGCATGTGACGGCCATCCCCTCATCGGTGTAGATTTCTTGCAACGGGCGGCCATAAACCGACTCCCCCGCCATGGAAACCGATGTAATGAGGTTGCGGCCCATCCCCCACAGGCCGGTCGTGTTGTCTTTTATTCTGATTGCCTGCGGTTTTACGACAATGCCGCCAAAGTAGGTTTCCATTGAGTGCGACCCGCAGCCCAGCGCCTCTCCGATATCGGTCCACGTCTCGCTAACATTGGAATACTTGCGCCCGTCCGCGGTCAGGAGCACCTGGGCGCCAACAGGGTAGTCGCCATGCGGGAGTACCGGGAGGGATCCCACCTTCAGCGGGTCGAATGACTTATCGCAAGTATCCGCATCGCCCCCGCTGCCCTGCGCCGTATAAGGGCAGTTGACACCGTCGTCGAACTCTTTCCAGCAATCCCGCCGAATGTCCCGAGGCGGGTAGTCCAGACCTAGCTCATAGATGCCATCGGAGGCGATCAACTGGAACTCGGGTCCGGAGTCATACCGCCAATCGATCACTTCGCCGGTCCACAGGTCGAGCTTGATCTGACTGCCGACGTGGTAGAGGCTGAACTCGATCTGCGCCCGCCGAAGATCGGTGCCGTTCGTGGGATCGCTCGCCAGGTCCCGCATCACCTTGTCGGCGTTGCCGAAGACGAAGGTAGCTTGATCGGCCGTCGCCTGAGCATAGGCCACCATGACCTGAGAGATGCCATCCCACCGCAGGAGCCGCGGTTCGTAGGATTGCCCACCCACCGTGCAGGCGCGATCCGACAGGTAGATCAAAGGGTAGGCTGGTGAGGCTCCAGCTTCAGCGACGGTGATCTTGATGAGCGGAATGATCGTCTGAGCTTGCGCGAGAAGGGCGGTTTCGAGAGCGCCCGACGGGAAGCGTTCTACCGTGCTCGACACGCTGTAGGACGGGATGCTCGAAGGAACTTCAATCAGGGTGACACCGGTCGAACAGATGGCGTTGGAGAGATGCTCGAATGACAGCGGGGCGACATCGAAGCGGACGGTAGTCGCGGTTGTGCCGCTCCCGTCCTCGTTGGGGACGTTGTAGGTGAACGGCTGGTAGGCCCCCTGTCTCGCCTCCCAGAAGTCTTGCAGGGATTGGCGCTGGGAGTTGGTGAGGCCCGCGCGCCTGAACGTATAGCGGGTGAGGCCGTTGCCGAGATAGAAGCGCTGTTCAATCTTGTTGTTCGCCGAGCCGAAGCTGTGAGTCACCACCTGCGGACTTCGCGCCCGCCCGAAGCCCCAATCCGAGACGAGAGGGAAAGTCCCCGACGCACTTGGAGCGGGAACCGTGATGTTGCCGATGGTTGCCATTAGTTCACTTCGACCAGCCGGAACGGAGCCTCACTCCGCCCCATGTATGCTGTCTGATTCCACTCGCCGTCGAAACGCACGGTATGGCGCCCGGTCGTCAGGACGCCCGTCGCATCGTAGACGGCGGTCTTGTTCGTGATGAGGTCGTAGAAGTAGAACGATTCCTGCGCCCCGTTGCGGGCATCGTAGAAGGCCCGCAGAGTCTGGAGGCTCGCCGCCACCAACCGCCGGGTCTGCTGCCAGGACTTCCGGCTGGATGATACGACCGACCCAACTTGCGTTTCCCCGTTCTTGTATTCGTTCCGCAGTGACAGCCACTCTCGGGATGCCGCGAACTGACGGGCGAGGCCATCAGGTAGAACGGTGGACGGGTTTGCGTTTGAGACGGAACCAGGCATGGAGTTAGGCGCTTTGTACAGGGTCAGATAATGATTCTTTCCTTGACTGAATATCTGATCGGGGGAATCATAAAACCAGAAGATGACCCTGAAAACACATTTAGAAAAGGCGATTGAACTGCTAGGCGTGCAGCCCGGTACTATTACCCTTCGTCACGAAATTGGCAAGTATCTGAAAGAGCTGCAGCCCACTCCAAACAAGAAACATTGCGAAGAATGCGGACTCCTGTTCGCTTTCTTCAAAACTCGCGGCCCGGATGAGCGAAAGTATTGTACGCCCCGCTGCAGAAACACCGCCCAAGTGCGGCGGCATCGCTCACGTCGCCCCATCACGCCGTAATCATCCCCGGCGTCAGTTGCATCGCGGCGGTTTCCTGCCGTCCGGTGCTCTGACGGCCGGCCTGCATGGAGGCGGCCTGCACGGCGTCAGGCGAGTTCACGATGCCGTGCTTGACAACCCGGTCCCAGTACCGCTCAGTTGCTTCAGCGTCGAGGATGATAGTCGTCGGCCCCGGCGCCGCTTGCTTCGGCGGCATCAGGTTCAACGACGGCTGCGAGTAGATCGACGGCGCCGCCGAGATCACGCCCCCGGACTGCACCAGTGACAACGGATGCGGCGATCCCGGTTGACCGGTGAAGGTCTGGCCGGATTGCATGGCATAGAGTTCGACCAGGTTGCGGACCATCGGCGAGGCGATCCCGAGCGTCACGTTACCGCCGTAATTGTTCTTGATGATGCCGGTGATCTGTTCGATGACTTCCTTCTCGCGGATGTCGACACCGTAGGCGTTCTTGATCTTCGAGCGGATGTTGTCTTTCGCCTTCTTGAAGAGTGTCCGGATCAACGCCGCGCCACCGCCGATTGCCGCACCGATTGCCGCACCGATGGGACCGCCGATTTGAAATCCAGCTAGAGCGCCACCCCCTGCCGCCATGGCGATCCCAAGGGGGCCGCCTCGATAGATGCCGTAAGCCGCGAGGCCAGCCCCGGCGATACCAGCCGCAGGGGAGGTTGCTACTCCGGCAAGGATGCCGCCGAGCCCACCAATCCCGGCGGCGGTTGTTGCCGCACCTCCACCGAGGGCAATCGAGCCAGAGTTGAAGAACAGGGAGGCGAGACCACCAGCGCCTGCGCCGGCCCCACCAAACGCGGCCATCGGACCAAACAAATTGCCGGCCATCGTGCGACCATTCAGCACGACGTTACCGGAAACACCAGCCGTACCCCTGGCACCGCCGCCGCCCAATAATCCCTTCAGGCTCTGGATGATGCTGGTTGGATTACCGCCGCCGCCGCTTCCGCTACCGCCACCACCATATGCCACATCCGACCCTAATCCAAGAACCGAGAGGGCTTGCCTTATCTTGTCCATTGGGCTGCCGCTACCGCCCGTCGCACCGCCCCCGAACTTGACCTGCTGCCCGGTCATGAGCTGAGTGAACATCCGCGCGATCTGGGAAGTGACGATCTCCTTCAGGGCGGTCAGGACGGCAGTCTTCAGACTGTTGGCGAGGGCATCCCACACGGATTCCGACTTGTGGAGTAGCGCGTCGAACACCCGGCCCGCGGATGACTTGAACTGATCGAAGGTTCGCTGAGTGTTGCTCATGATGACGCGGGCGCTCTGGCTGGCAGCTTCCACTTCGGCGGTCTGCCGGTCGCGGGCGGCGTCTTTGGCGGCCCGTAGCACATCGGCGTCCATCTGCTCGTTGATTGCGGCAACCCTTTCCGTAATCAGCCTCGCGCGTTCGGGGTAGATCTTGGCCAGGAATTGCAGGTACTCGATCTCCCGCGTCATTCGGCGTTGGATCTCGGCGATCTGGAGGCGCTCGGACTCGTTGATGAATTCCTTCTCGATCTCCATCCGCTGTGCGACGACGGCAAGCTGCTGCTGAACGGTCTGAGCTTCCACGCCGTCGAGTTGCGCCATGCGGATATCGCGGGTATGCCGGGCGGAGTCCTGCTCGGCGGCCATCTGGGCGTCGAGGGTGGAGAGGCGGAGTTCGAGGGTCTCACGCTCGAAGTCGATTCGCTCCTGGAGTTGCTGATTCTGGAACTTCTGCCGATCCTTGTACGCCCCCGCGCTCGCCGTGTTGAATTCCTTGATGGACTTGTCCATCGTCTTCTGCCACTCGGCAGTCATTTCGATGATCTCGGCGGCGCCCAACGCGCGGAGCGCCTTCACATTGACCCCAATCTCTTCGCGGAGTTGCCGATATTTCTCAATGACGGCGTCCATGCCGTCGAGCCTTGCCACCTTGACGGAGTTGAAAATACCCAGCGCCCGCTTCTCGGCGGCGGCGATTTTCTTCAGCTCTTCGTCGGTCAACCCGGACTGTTCTTTTGGAGGCTCGGGCCACTTGATCGGCTCCACGCCCTGCTTCCGCTTGATCTCCCCCATCTGGAAAGCGATCTGGCGGAGAACCTCTTCCCATGATTTCCCAGCGTGAGCACCCCGAATCCATTCCTGCCGCAGTTCGCGGGTGTTGACGCCGGCCTGCCGCACCTTCGCCTCGAGGAGCGCCCGGCTATTGTCCTGGCCTTTCTCTGCATCCCTGGCAGACTTTATCGCATCCCGCATGTCCCAGTAAGCGGTAGCGACTTTGTAGATCGAGGCGGCGAGGGCGATGTAGATACTGAGGCGGGCTGCGACGTGTAGCAGCTTGACGGCTGTCGTTGCTCCGGCCGCCGCGCCGGCGACTGCGGTGAACCCAGCCGCTACCCGTATCTTCAGGACGCGCCAAAGGTAGATAGCCTTGATTCCCAGCGCCGCCGTTGCTCGCTCCGCCGATCCAGCCGCGGAAGCAAATAGTAATGCGTTGCGGGTCAGCATCGGCGTGTTTAGAAAACGGATCAGAGCCACCAGCCCGCCGAGGCCAACTGTCCACTTGACCATGCGCCCAAGGGCAGTCCCTATCTTCAGCAGAGTACCTGGTAGGAACTTCATGGCGATAGCCGCCGCGCCCAGCTTGACGAATGACGTGACGATAAAGTTGACGGCGGTCTTGTTTTCCTTGTACCAACTGGAGAGCTTACTGAGTTCCCGTGAGAGATCCTTCACCGCTACCGTGATGGCGGGTAGGGCATCCTCACGCAGGATGTCGTCAGCCGCTTTCTGCAAGACATCGACGAAGTTCGCAAAGGCAACGCTGGCGGTTTGCTCGACAACGCGCCCGAACTCGCCAAACCGATCCTCGAGTCCCTTCAGTAGCGCCTTGATGACCGAATCCGCGTCCAGAAGGCCATTCTTCATGTCTTTGCGGATCTGGGCAGACGACTTGCCGAACGCCTTCGTGAGGATGTCGATGGCTGGAATAGCGGCGTTCTTCAACTGGCGCAGCTCCTCACCGGTCAGCTTGCCCGCCGCCTTGATGTCGCCGAGCGCCCGGACGAGATCGTTCAGCCGATCACCGCCGCCACCGAGGGCAGACACGGCGGTAGACATCGCTTTCAGGGTTGGGAGGATTTCCCGCGCCTTGAATCCGACAGCGGTGATCCTCTGCGCGCCGATAGCCAAATCCTTGAAGGTGAACGGGGAAGTCAGCGCGAACTGCTGTACCTCCCTGAAGACCTTCTTGCCTGTCTCCATGCTCCCGAGCAACGCGCCCATGCCGAGTTCGACCCGCTCGAAATCGGCGGCAACCTTCACGGCGGCAGCGCCAAGGGTGGTCACCATGACGGCGCCCATGGCCCTTATCCGGCTGGTGAGCGTGGCGAACATCCCACTCATGCGCGATGTCGCCTGGACCGTGACCCGCTCGAAATTCTGGATCCCCCGCGTGGCCCCGCGCGTGCCCTTGACGGCCGCTCGCTCAATCCCAGAGAGATTGCGGTTGAACCGGTTGACGGAACGATCCGCAGAGCGGCTGTCAAACTGAGCGACGAGTGTGAGTTCATTGACAGGCATTACTTGGCTTACTGCTGTTCTTGCTGCTCTTGCTGAAACTCTTCGCGTTCGGCGTGCAGGATCTGGAGACCGGCAAACTCATCAGCGGGCATGTCGTCGAGAGTGACCGTCAGGCCGATGCGGATTGCCGAATCGAGTTCGGCCACCCTCGCGAGAAGGTTGCCGTAGGGGTCGATGTTCAGCTCCTCAATCTTCGTGAGCGGGCAGTCCAGACACCGCTCGGTATCGCTGGGCGAGTCCGGACAGTCCTTCGGCCCCGAACAGTAGGAGTCCTTCCGCAGTTGGGAGCGGACGAAGAAGCGGAAGGATGGCTGCTCGGGCCACTCCCCCGCCGCTAAAAAACCTCGGCGGATGATCCGTCGGCAATCCCCTGGATATGGAGGTTGACTTCATGTACGACCGCTGCGGTGTGGAACAGGGGAGGGTCGCCTTCATAGCCTTCCGCGCGAACCTTGATGTCCTGGTATAGCTTCTGACTTGCGGCAACATTCAGTATGAGAATGCTCGTGTTGTGCCGGCCGCTAATAGCCCTCGCTTGAGCCTTGCGAAAAACAGCCAACTGCTTCCTCGTGGGCACCGTTACGATGTGGGTGAAGTTCCCCCATTTCGTTTTAATCTCCACCGCGATCCCGTCCTCATGCGCGTCATTGATCTTTACTACTTCCGCGCTCAAGATGCGTTCAATCGCTTCAGACGCCTCGTACTCATCGAAATCGTCGGCTCCCGATTCCTCTGTATCGAGTCGTATTTTCTTGAAAAGCTCGAAGTCAATCTCTTCGGCGTCTTCGGGCGGATGTAGCTCACTCTTGCCATTACCGAGATCGACCGACACCAGCTTCCGTGCTGATTGCCGCTTGATGAACTCTTCATCCGAGGGGAAGCGGAGTCTGGCTGTCTTGTCCACCTTCCCCTTGATGGATTGCTGCTCGTAGTTGATCGGTAGACTGGTATCGAACATTCCTTGTCCTCTAGGATTCGGCGGCCACCAGGGCTTCCAGGTTGGTCGCATATCCGGTGAGTACGCCGTTCGAGCTGTGGTACATCGGCGCGCACTCCACGCGGACGGTTACGATGCCATCGGCATCGCCGATCTCGGCCAACTTGAACCGGACCTGGTGGAAGGTGAGCGAGGCATCGTGGTAGGTCGCACCCGTGATCAAATCGCCCTGAAGAGTGATAACTGCAGTGCCCCCGGTCTGCGCGCGCAGCTTCGTGAGTTCGGAACTGCCGTTCTCGAAGCGAGCGACGAAATTCAGTGTCGCCTCGCGGTCGCCGTGCTCCATCCTGCCGCGCAGTTGGAAGCCGTCACCGTCGGTGCCGGAGCCGGGGTAGAATCCGGAATCGAGCCGATGGGCGTTTCGCCAGGCGATCTCAGCGGAGACGAAGTTCCGAGTTGAGACGTAATTGACGCCGTTGATGACGATCGAGGCGCTCCCGGCATTCAGGGAGTGTTGCGTCATCGGCGACGGGATCGTGATGGCGCTCGGCTCGGTGATCTTCCCTGTGCCGACACATTCGATGTTGAGTTGGGCGTTCTGCCGCCCGGGGCCGGAGTTGAGGTTGAGCGTCCAACCTTCGACGACGACGCCGACGAACATGCGGTCTATGACCGCGCTGCCGCCCTGCCGGATCGCCTCAATGACGGAGAACGTCGGGAGTTCAATGGAATCGGCGGAAACGGAGTCCAGCGGTACGGCGGTGTGCCGGTACGCCCCGCCTTCCGGGTTGGATGCAACGCTGGTGCCAAGACCGTAGGCGAGGGCGAACGCCATCATCTCCGAGGTCAGGTAACTTTCATGAGTGAACCGAACATCGGTCCCGAGTTTGAACGTGTTGACGGCGAACTCGTGGCCTTTGCCAAGGTCAAGCGCGTCGTCTTCCACGTTGGGACTGTACTCGACCAACTGCGCATTGATCTTCGCTACAGTCCTGAAATCTGCCAGGATGTTCGCCGTCGCAAGGGCCGCCTGCTCGACGTATCCGATTGCAATCTTGCTCTCTCTGATGTTTGCCGACATGGGCTACACCTTCTCTTGCGCTGGCGGGGGCACCTGACGGAGCCCGGAGACCATTGCGTGTGTTAGTTCTTCTTGCGAGGCGCCCACCTTGACCACCTTGCCGTTTGGGTCTTTCATGTACACGAAATCCCGCTTGTATTTCGGAACTTGCTTTGTGCGTTTCATGGCTTCCGACCTTGCCTCTTGAGGACCAGTCCCGGGAGCATTTCCTTGATAATCAGCTCGCCGGCTTTTGTTGTGTCGCGGACGTTCTGCGGGGAATAGCCCACCCATCGCTCGATGCCCTGGTTGCTCTTGGCCTTGATCCTGTCTTTGCGTGTGCTATTCCGGGCCAAAGCCCGCCGGCTGGTTACCGTGCGAACTTGGAAGTTTCGCAGCATGTTGCCGGTGAATCGAAGGTCGCGGACGTTCTTCCGGCCGGATCCGGGGCCCGTTCTCCTGAAGCCACCGCGCGCGAGGTTCCGACTCTTCCGAATCGCGTACCTTTTCGACAGCGGCTTCGACGGTGCATCGCTCAGGTTCCGTGCGGCCCCCAGCCGGTTCTTGACGCCAGCCACGGCCACCGTTCCGAGCTTCACCATCTGCCTCTCGTTGAACGTCAGGTGCTTGACCGTGAGGGTCTTCTTGACCCAGATCTTAATGGCGGCCACTACTCGTCGATCAGTTTGTCTGTGAGGAATAGGGCGATGCGGAAGAACTCGTGACCATCCGCATCGACCTCGCGCCCGCCGCGGAGTATCTCCACCGGGTCGAACGCTGCATTGACTTCGTAGTACTGGAATTTCACACCATCGCCGGCGGGGTCGCCGTTCATGATCGCGATGAAGAAATCCACGAAAGCACTTGCTCCGGGGCGGACGAAAATTGAGTAGTAGTGGTCGTATGGACCGCGCCCGGTGTTGCTGCGTTCGGTCTGCTCGTAGGCGACCATGACCGACTTGTCATCCATCGTGTTGACCGCCGCGCCGAGTTCCTGAAGACCGTCCGCATAGGCGGTGATCTTATCGGCGCTGTCCATTAGGGCGACAAGCTCCGGAATCGCCTTCAGGGCGGTGACGATGGCGTTCAGTCCTGTCGTCGGTGACGTCATATCTTGCGGCACTCCACGGCGTACATGCCGGTCAGTTCCTCAACCACCTTCTGTACCCGGTAGTCCACTGAGTCGCGCGTGACGGTATCGCCGATTGTCGGCGCCGTCGCGATTCCGGAAGCCGGCACCGAGAAGTGCAGAGTCGCCCCGGGGAAGGTGCTTTCAGGTTCGGCGGACTCCTCCGGAATGACAGTGATCGACTCCGGATCGCCAACCTGCGGCGTGTGGGTCAGGGTGAGGCTGCCGAACTCAGCCAGGCAGCCTTCGTCCAGATCCGTGAGATCGTCTGCTATCGCCATGCTTTCTCCACCCACCCACCGCACTGATGCGGCTTTGGTTCGCCGTGGAAAATAACCAGACTCGTACCCGGCGAAACCTTCTCCTGTTGGTAGTCCGCCTTGTAGGAGCGGATCCAGCAATGGGGCCAGATGTGAGCGCGTCGGATCTTCTGTGAGATCCAGTCCTGATCGCCGTGCAGCCGCCGCATGTCCGCCGGCGTGATCTCCTCGGCTACCTCCGGATGCGACCCGGCCTCAAGCAGCATCACCGAGGAGTTGTAGGTCTGCGGCCGGCAGAAATCTCGAATCGTTGCGAAGTTCCCTTTCACCTTCAGGAGCGGATCGAGATCTCCGGTCACCACGACGTCAAGGTCGAGGTACAGCATCCGGCCCGTGATCCCGTAGGGCTCCCGCCGAAACAGTGTGACCTTCTGCCACCAGCCGCGGTAGTCGGAATCTATCGGGGCCGTCTCGCACTCCAAGCCAGCCGGGCTGTCGGTGATGCAGACAAACCGGTGATCGGCTTTCAGGTTCCGGCCCACCCCATCGCGGAGACGGTGAACGTACTCGGTGCCGTACTTCGCGCCCCACTTGATGCAGACGACAGTCAACATACGCCATACCTGTGAATTCCGATGAACGGCTCCTCGCCGTAGGCCGCTAACATCTCCCGGCAAGCGGCCTCCTGCCACGGCGCCGCAGTCAGATCCACTTGCGAGAGGTCGTATCCGTCCACCCACTGCAAGGGAACCGGCGCGCGCTGAATCCCGACCTCATCCACGGTCTTGTGATACTTCTGATCCACACTCGCCGCCATCTCGCGATTCGGCCACCTGACGCGCTCGGTCATCTTGTACCAGCACTGTTTGGCGAGTAGCCGCCGCCAGGATGCGTGTTGGAAGTGCAGCAGTCGGCCGCCGCCGAACCGGAATCCGGTCGCGTTGAACGGTTCCCGGTGGTGATGGTCATATCCGTCTCGCGTGTGCCAGCAAAGGTCCGGCGCATCCCGGAACGCCATGGACGCCCGTTGAGCCGCCCACCGTCCGTCAATCCGGTACTTGTCCACGCCGCGCCAGAGATGAGTCCAGGCCGGTTGTAAGACTTCGCCCGGCTTCAGGTCCTTAATTCCTGTCCGGATACTGTGAGCGCAACAGGCCGAGAGCGCCTCATCGGCGTCCACGATAGCGATGTGGGTAGCATCCAACTCGCGGGCCTTCTCGAGCAACCTCTGGCGGTGGCTCATCTCGAACCACGTCTGATCGTTCTCATGCAGGACATGGACACGTTCTCCGAATCCGCCCACCGCTCCGTCAAACGATGCGTGATCCAGGATCACCAGCTCGTCCACCCACTCAAGTAACGCCGGGACCGAGAGCGACAGAATCCAGCCTTCGTTGCGGACGGGCATGATGCCGACGAGCTTCATTTCGAGAACAGGAGGTTTCCGCCGATCTTTTCCGCTGCGTAGCCGTTGTTGTTCAGGTAGCTGATTACTGCCCGGCGCTGGTCGCCGAGGTCGTCTTCGAGGCAAATCATCCGAGCGCCTATCTCACCCAGGGGCATCGCCATGGCGATTTCCGCGTTGATGCCTTCCACGTCGATGTTGACGAAGTCGTAGGGAGCACTGAACTTACATAGAAGGTCCGCCCACGTCAAGGAGGGAACCCAGATCTTAGTGAACTTCAAGTGCTCGAACTTCCGTGCCTGCTCCTCAGTAGTCGAACTCATCAGCGAGTCCGTGCAGTCGTAGAACGGGACAAGTCCGCTCCTCACACTTAAGGCCGCCTGAACCAACGTGGTCGCATGGCGAGCGTGGTACTCCATCAGGTTCGGGAACGCTCTCGGTGAAGGCTCGACACACACACCGAACCACCCGCGCTCGGCAAGCTGTCCAGTGGTGCTGAACGTGTAGCCATCGTTGGCGCCGATGTCGAGATACCGTCCGGTCTTATTGCCGTCGAAATAGCGGAGGATCGCGTCCTCTTCGCCATACTGGGAGTGAGCCTTCATATTCCACCCTGATTCACCAACACGGTATCTTCGGTTTCCTGGCCGGCGTAGGTCGTGAACAATGGGCGCGGAAGCAACTTGTTCATCCCGAGCTTGTGTGCGATCACGGACAACGCCGTCTGATCGTGCCGATGCCCATTCACCCGTGGATCATCCGAGCACCAGCCGGGGTTGCGCTTCGGGAATCCGGGATCCGCTGACGCCCGGCCGGGATTCGTGTGTGGCCCGGGGAACGTCTGCCACGATGCACACCAGCGGTCCAGACACCGGTTCGGCTCGTCCTTCGTGAAGTTCAGTCCGACGCAATAGCTGGACGCTTCGGGGATTCCAAACGATTCCTCGCGAGTGATCCCGAGCGGTTCGAGCGCGGCGTCCTGGCACCATTCGCCGACGTTGAAGCCGTTGGCGCACAGGTAGTATCCGGCTTGCGCGATGTGATCCGCGAGCGGGTGAATCTTTTGGATCGGATAGAACGCCGCGTCCATCAGAATGCCGATATGGGCGCCGGAATCGCGCAGGGCCCGCAATGCGAACGGCTTGGCGCAGTAACCGGTGTAATCCCAGTTCTCTTCAGTGACGCTCTTCGGAGCGCCTGGCGGGAGCGTATTCACCCACGCTTGGATTTCGAAGCCGAACGAGTGCTCATGGAACCGATCAATCAGGCGGGCAACGCCCCGGGGATACCATCCGCCGATGCCGACGACTGCTATTTTCACTCCGCCCATCAGGCTTCACCCTCGAAGTCGAAATCAGACATCCGGCCCCGCACTTCCGCCCAATTCACAGCCGGATCCGGTGTGTGAACGGGCATCTCGATATCTCCGCGCCAGCAGACCGTCAGCATCTGCGGCGTGTTGTAGACCCGGAACTTGAAACCTTGGTTGATCAGCCACTGAACCCCCTCGCGAACCGGTTGACCTCTGAAATCGTGGAAGACCACCGCCGCCCGGTCTTCCAGTCGCGGTAGGACCATCTGGGCATCTTCAAGCGGGGCCGGGGCGCTGTGGCAACCGTCGATCACGGCGCCGGAGTATTTCTCGTCGCCAGCGGCCGCGAAGTACTCAGCAGACGTAACAGCCCTTAGCCATGCTTTCCCGTCAAATCCAGCGGCGGCTAAATTTTCTTTCGCACGGGCCAGGAAGGGCTTGAACTGAAACTGCGGGTCGATCCCATCCAGCAGAAAGGCCCCACCTAGCGCGAGATGCGCGATGCTCCAACCCGTATGTGTTCCGATCTCCACCCAATCCCCGCCAACAACTCCAGCGATGTTTGCCAGAATCGCCGCCTCATCGTGGCTCATGTACCCGCAGCCCCGGCCGAAGTCCTCATCGTGAAGGACAGCGTGGCCGAATGGCCCCACGGTGGAGAACGTGTGCTTGAACGCCGGGGTCAGGTCAGGGCAGGTTAGGTTTGAGCGATAGATCATGGTTTCCACAACTCGCAGATATATTCGGTCTTGCCGATCTCGTAGCGGCACACCGTCTCGGTCGGCAGCGAGAACGGCGGCAGTGACAGGACCACGCCGCGAGATCGACCGGGCCGTGGCGCGAGTTCGTTGATCGGCTCGACCATGGCCGAGCAGTGCAGCACGGCGGGGTATTCGCGGAGACGTTCGATTAGCCGGCTGACTGCCTCGTTGTCGATATGCTGTGTGACCTCTTTGCAGATCACGAGATCCGCCGGCGGAAGAACGTCGGTCAGTGCGTCCATCCGTGCGAAGGTGATGGCAGACGCCGTGATGTCATCTTGCTTTCCCAAGGACAGCTCCAGGGCGCCAGGGGCCACGTCGATCCCGTAGTACCTCGCCCCGCGCCAATCAACAGCCGCCGCGAGTCGCCCATCCCCGCATCCGATGTCCAGCACCCGCCCGGGCTCCATCTCGGCAATGAAGCCGTTCAGGAACTTGACGTATGCAGCCGCGTTGACCGGGTCAGACCCGCCGCCGGAGCCAGCGCCCCAGTATCCAGAGGAGTAGATGTCGTTGAAGTCCGTCACCGCATCTCGTATCCGAACCGTTCGAAGTCTGGCCCGGAGTGTCCGTTCACCGCGGCAACGAATTCCGGCGTCAGGTCGTCTTCAATCGGCGGGCGCTTGGTAGCCCCGTGAACCAGCGGCATCTCGAATTCATCCACGAACGGCAGGGACCGGAGCCCGACCTCCAGGTCTTCGAACTTGAGCGCCCGGTCCACGCGCGCCCGTGACAGAAACTCGGATTGACTCTTCCACTGAGGCGCGGCGTCTCTGTATTCCCGGCACCATGAGGCGAACTCCGCCGGCGTCATGCCGGACCACATACTGACCTTGCGCCGGGTCGCATCGCTGAACTTCTTCATGAAGCGCCAGAGCGACAGCATCCGGTCGTATGGGTTCCGGACCACCGTGAACGTGAACTTGTCGGCGTGTTTCAGTGGTACGTCCATCCGGTGATACTCGGCGGCCGCGAGCATCACCCCGCCGTACTTCGGCAGGAAGTGATGCGTCAGTGTCTGCGATGCCGTTCGCGGGATCGCGAGATAGACGAAGTCGGGGCCGATGGTCACGCGGCCCTCGGAACAAACGGCAGCGGTCCATGCCCCGGAAATCCCGCCGCCTTGCGCTTCTCAAACAGCGCCTTCGCATCGTGCCAGTTGAGCTTGGCTGGATCTAGATATTCCGGTCGCCGCTTCCCCTCCCGTGTCCAGTGATGGTGATACTGATTCACGTCCGGACGATGCCACAGAACGCCGAGCCTCTTAGCGACTTCGTGCAGGTCCTCATCCTCGAAGAAATGAAAGTACTCCTCCCAGATCGGGCCCCGCCCACCGTAGGCGCGGTCACACCATTCGCGCCCCATCCATGGGGACTCGCAGACCCGCTCGGCGGCACAGGTCCCATTCTGCTGCATGTGGTCCTGATCGCCGGTCGGCTGCATGATGCCGAACGTGCCATTGAAATACTCGGTGCATTCGTCGGCAATCTCCCACGGGACACGGGTCGGATCCGGT
>SDBV01000722.1_pt1 | contig 47762 bp, 41 predicted proteins | sample 2277081 | NCBI WGS metagenome assembly SDBV01 (sample SAMN10402039, study PRJNA504765) | marine sediment metagenome | isolation source: marine sediment core GS10_PC15, 223 cmbsf | place: Arctic Ocean: Southern Knipovich Ridge | collected 2010
GGGCGAGTGACTAAAGGGATGGGTTCGAGCAGGTCGGTTTGCAGTGTCGCAGGCAATTATGGGAATGCTGCCATTATCAGGAAAAATATAAGAATGAAGTATTTTATGGACTGGGCTTTTCGGTATTTATTGAGGCGGATTTTTTCTGCGGTCTTTTTGTTTCTCTTGGCGAGGTAGCCAAAGAAATGGTGGATTGAGCCGAAAGGACACAGCCAACTGCAGAAAAACCGGCCGAAGATAATTGTGACTATGATGGTTACAAGGGCCAGGGCGAGCCAGCCGTACAGCGTATGAGTCGCCAGTATAGTGCCCACGGCGACGAGGGGGTCGAGATTGAAAAAGAAATTTACCGGATAGTCTCTTATCTGCCAGAATTGGTCGCCGACGGTGCTGACAATACACAGCCACAGGAACAGAGCGAAGAAGAGAACCTGGCATATACGTCTTGCTGTAACTATTTTCATATTCAGATTACCGAAGCAAACAATGGTTTAAGTGACATATAATCTGTAGTGCCGGCGCCGGCGGTTTCGGCAAGCGAGAGGTATCGCAAATCTGAGACCTTCAAGTCGAGCAGTGTTGCGCCAAAGGAATCAACGGCGACCGGGTCGGTGCCGGCGATAAGAGTGTCGGCGCGTTTGAGGTCCGAGGTTGAGCCGCCTGTCGGGCCGTTTGTCATCATCACTGTTGTTCCATCGAGTATTACAAGAGTGGGTTTGAAAAGCATAGCCAGTTCGGCAATGATTGTATTAATGTTCTGGTGGAAAATATTTCGCCTGCCACCGAGCAGGCCGTAGAAGTTCTTCATAGTCATCGACGCGCCACTTCTGTGATGGTGTTTTAGCGGGGCGATTCCAATGAGTTTGTCGGCCTTTTGCAGCGGTTCATAATATATGGGCCAGTCGTTGATTAATCTCCCTCCTTCGAGTGTAGTATTTTCGAAAAACGCCGGTCTTGGAAGAAGGACTTTGGCTCCCGCTGCGGACGCGGCTTTACCGATTCCGCTAATTAGAAAACAGCTTTCAGGATTGTTTATCGGGTTATCAGTGACGATGACTTTTTTCGCTTGTCCCCGGTCAAGACAGAGTCTGACGATTTGAGCGACGAGTGCGGGATTGGTAGTCGCGCCGAGTGTTGAAGGTGTAGCGAAAGCGACGTTGGGTTTTATAACGACGGTTTCACCTGGTTTTACAAACCGTTCGATTCCACCAAGAAGGTCGAGGGCTTTTAGAGAAGATTTTGCCGGGTCCGGGCCTTTAACGATACTGATTTGCCGATAAGGTTTTGCAGCAATTGAAAAATCGGGGACTGCTGCCATCTCGGCAGGGTCAGCTAAGATTGAAGGAGGTTCTGGGTTGTACATAAGCTTTGCCAGTGCCGATGCAGCAGCAATTGAAAGCCCGGCTTTAGCTGTGTGGGTAATAAATTCCCGGCGAGGTAATTTGGGATTATCTTTTTTGGTCATCGTTACTCTTCCACAAGTCTGTCGCGAATACGGGTGAGTATGGTCTGTGCTGCCCAGCGGTCTTCGGCCTGGTGTATACCGAAGACAAACGGGCCTTTTGCACAAATCGCCTCGAGACTGCCGTAGAAGTCAACATACTTAGTATCTGGTTCGGTCGAGGAAATTCCGGTTGCGCCGTTATCCAGAAGAAATTTATAATAGCTGCTGAACAGTCCGCTGGCTGAGGCTGAATCCGATTGTCTGCTGATAAACGCGGTGACAGTCTCATTATTGATTTTGTACTTTGCTGAAAATGTGTTGGTCAGGCCATCGAAACCAAATGCCCCGTTTAAATAAAGTATAAATGTATTAGGGATTAGGCCATCAGCAGGAAATAAACTCAGTTCCGGTATTTCGACAGAGCCGGGGCCTGGGTCTTTCAAACTTTCTATCAGACTGATTACTGTAAAGTCTATTGCATCGAGCAGGACGGGAGATTCCGATGAGCCGACAAGTTCGCAGTAGTACCTGCCATGGGCAAGATACAAAGCGTTTTTAGCTCTGTAAGCAAAAGTCATATCGCCGACAGGGGCACTTTCTGCTCGTCTTTGAATGCTGTAAACACTAAATGCACCTGCGGCCGAACCCATGTCATAGAGATACAATTCAAAGGTCAGGTTCTCGTCCTTTTCATTTATGTATCGCTGGGTGGAAAGATTTTGAAAACCGCTCTCGGTGTATAGCGGAGCCTTGCCGTTGATCTTTTCGTATAGGGTTTCTTCATCGTATGATTCGGTTGGGCCGAACGGCTTAAATCTCTGCGGGGCAAGCTGCGCCAGCCCATTTACCGATTCATCCATAGTTTTTTCGGCCACTGTCGGCCCAATGCCGAAGCGGGACATGTCCGGTTTGCCCTGGTGGAAGAATATCACGACAATGACAACGGCGGGAATTACAATCAGGATAATGCTCATGAGCGATTCAAATCGACTTGGCCGGCCTTTTGCTGAGTCCATCATACATCCCCATTTTAGAGCCCAGATTGACGATACAAACACGAAGCATTATATTTTTTACCATTGCCGGAGTCAATATAAGTATCTGCAGAAGGCGAGTTTAATTGTTGACGATTGGATTGGAGGGCATTAAAATCTCAATAAGAATTAAGGAGTACCGCATGAATGCCTTTAATGGATATGTACTGGCCTGGATGCCCGGCTGGCCTGAAATGGTAGTACTTTTGGTAATCGCCTTGTTGATATTTGGCAGGCGGCTGCCGGAAATTGCCCGTGGTATAGGTAAGAGCCTGACTGAGTTCAAAAAGGGGCTGCACGAAGCAGAAGAGGCAGGGGAGGAGATAAAAAAGGAAGTCAGGAAGATTGAAGAGGATGTGAAAAAAGAGCCGGAACAGAGCTCCAATCAAAGCAAAGACAGCTAAAATGTCCTGCTGTCAGGTTTTATCTTAGCTACGTCAATGGATAGTTCGAACGAGCTTGTAACCAGTACAATGAGTCTGGGGGACCACCTTGAAGAATTACGCTCACGGTTGATTTATGCGCTGACTGGGCTTGGGGTCGGTACAATTATATGTATGGTCTTCGGGACATTCCTGGTGAAGTATTTACAGCGACCGTATGACGAATTGGTGCCGGGACGGCCTCTTGTTGTGCTGGCGCCTGCCGACGCTTTTGTTGGGTATATGAAAGTATCATTAGTCGCAGGATTGGTATTGTCGAGTCCGTGGGTTTTTTACCAACTGTGGATGTTCGTTTCGGCAGGTCTTTACGCTCGCGAGAAACGATACGTCCGGGTAGCTGTCCCATTTTCGACCGGCTTATTCATTGCCGGGGCGTTGTTCTTTTTCTACGTGGTGGCGCCGATATCTCTGCAGTTCTTTTTGAAATTCGGCGAAATTATTGGCGTGGCTCCGTCGTGGACATTTCAAAAATACGTCTCTTTTATCACGATGCTGATGCTCGTTTTCGGCCTGGGATTTCAGACGCCGGTAGTCATATTCGTGCTCAATCGGATAGGTCTGGTTTCGGTTGGAGCGATGAAGAAGGCCCGGCGATATGTTTTTCTGGGGATGTTCGTGGTTGCGGCGATAGCGACACCGCCGGATGTTATCAGCCAAATCACTCTCGGCCTGCCTCTTTATCTTCTGTATGAGCTTGGCATATTGTTATGTAAGTTGATTCCTCGCCGTGAGCGTTCAAGCGGATGATGCTCAGGCTCGGGCGAATAACTCTGGATGTTTCCTTTTTTCAGGCGCCGCTGAGCGGTTACAGCGATTACGCAATGCGCCAAATTGCCAGACAGCTCGGCTGTCCGCTTACATTTGCAGGAGTAATGCTGGCAAAAAGTGCCGCCAATCCAAAGGTACTTGTCAAACGCCGGTTTCGGCCCGGCGACGACGAGCACCCAATCGGGGCTCAGATACTCGGCGCCGAACCGCAGGAAATGGCAGATGGGGCCGTGGCGCTTGAACGAGCAGGGTATGATATTATCGATTTGAATTTTGCGTGTCCTGCACCGAAGGTGCTGCGACGGGGGCGGGGCGGCGCCCTGCTTGACGAACCGCAAAGAGCTATCGAGATACTGAAAAGGGTACGCAGTGTCGTTAAGTGTCCGCTGACCGTTAAGCTGAGAATCGGAAAAGACCTTTCTTCGCAATCGCGTGAGAAGTTTTTAAAAATTGTCGAAGCTGCAGCAAGTGAAGGTATTGACGCGATTACGATACATGGCAGGGCAGTTATAAATAGCTATCGCGGCAAATCGGATTGGGAAATCCTCAGGTATGTTAAAACTAATTTCCCGTCTCTTGTAGTTATAGGAAGCGGTGATTTGCTGTCGGCAGAAAAGGCGATAGAGGTTTTTAAGGATACAGGAATTGATGGTGTGGTCATCGCCAGGGGGGCGATCGGCAATCCTTGGATATTCAGGGAACTTCGGGCGAAATTCAAAGGCGAACCAGAACCTGCCGGGCCGAGTATGAATGAACAAAGGGACGTTATATTGAGACATTTTGAGTTGGTTCGCCAACTATATCCCGGGACAAAAGCCGTGCGATACTTCAGAAAGTTTCTGGTGAGGTATTGCAGGCTGCATCCGCAGCGTAAAACTGTACTTGCGGCTCTGATGGCAGCGGACAATTGCGAAGAACTTATCAGCCGGATAAAACAATGTTTTTGCCGGGAATAATCCTTATTCACACCTATATAATGGGGAATTTCGCGACCTGTTGCGCAAACGGTTCGTATTGTTTAGAAAGCGTTGGAAATACCCTGTCTCAGCAGGAGATTTGTTTATGAGTTCGAATTACAGCAGAGCATTTTGGATAGTTCTGGTTGTGTCAGGGATAGTATTCCTGGTGGTAGAAGGTGAAACTATGAAGACCGATACTACTGTTGAACATACAAATCGGCTGATAAATGAATCCAGCCCGTATTTACTGCAGCACGCCCATAATCCGGTGGACTGGTATACGTGGTTTGATGAAGCGTTTGAAAAAGCAAAGCGAGAAGATAAGCCCATCTTTTTGTCTATAGGTTACTCGACTTGTCACTGGTGCCATGTGATGGAGCGAGAGAGCTTTGAGAATGAGCGCATAGCGGCGATAATGAATGAGCATTTTGTGAGCATAAAAGTAGACCGTGAGCAGCGGCCTGACGTTGATGAGATTTACATGACAGCGGTACGGATGATGACGGGCGGCGGAGGGTGGCCGCTCTCTGTTTTCCTGACGCCCGACAGACAGCCGTTCTACGGGGGGACTTATTTTCCACCGCAGGATTCGTACGGCAGGCCGGGTTTTGATAAAGTTTTGTTGACTGTTGCCGATGCCTGGGAGAACAGCAGGGAGCAGATACTTAATTCTGCTGATAAGATAAGCTCGATTCTGCAGGAACAGTCCGAAGCAGGTGCTGCCGGAGCCATATCTGTTGAGCTGCTTGACCAGGCTTATTCGGGTTTAGCTGCTGGTTATGATTCTGTTTATGGAGGCTTTGGTAAGACGCCGAAGTTTCCACAGCCGAGCAACCTGCAGTTTCTTTTGAGTTACTATCATCGCAGCGAAAAACCTGAAGCCCTCGAGATGGTTGTCAAGACGCTCGATGCAATGGCAAAAGGTGGAATCTATGACCATCTGGGAGGCGGATTTGCGCGATATTCAACCGACCGGACGTGGCTGGTTCCACACTTTGAGAAAATGCTTTATGACCAGGCGCTTCTGAGCAAGGTTTATATTCAGGCTTACCAGATAACGGGCAGGCAGGAATACGCACAGGTTGCCAGGGAGATATTTGAATATATTCTGCGTGACATGACAGACACCCAAGGCGGCTTCTACAGCGCCGAAGACGCCGACAGTGAAGGCGCCGAAGGCAGGTTCTATGTATGGAAGCAGGAGGAAATTGAGAAGATTCTATCGAAAGAAGATGCACGTATCTTCAGCAAGTTCTACGGAGTGACTGAATCCGGTAATTTCGAGCATGGGACAAATATCCTCAACGTCAGCTCTTCGATAGATTCACTTACCCGCCGGTTCAAAAAAGAACCGGGCCGGATAAAAGAAATTCTGGAAAAATCAAAAAAGAAGCTGTTCACAGAGCGGTCGAAGCGGATTCGCCCGCATCGTGATGATAAGATAATCACAGCCTGGAACGGGCTGATGATATCATCGCTGGCGTATGGCGGGGCGGCATTGGGTGAGCAGCGTTACATTGATGCCGCCGAGGCAGCGGCGGAGTTTGTGCTGACAAAGCTGCAGCAGAAAGGGAGGTTGCTTCGGTTTTATCGTGACGGCAAAGCGGTGGGGCTTGGCTATTTAGAGGATTATGCTTTTGTCATTGCAGGGCTGATTGATTTGTATGAGGCTACATACGATGCCAGGTGGCTGGCTGAGGCGAAAAGGCTGACAGAGCAGATGATAGACTTGTTTGCAGATTTGGATAAAGGCGGATTCTACAAAACCGGCACTGATGCAGAGGAACTTATTGTCCGCAGCAAAGGCGCCTACGACGGCGCGGTTCCGAGTGGAAATTCAATAGCAGCGGTTGTGTTGTTAAGGCTGGGGCGAATGACGATGAACGATAAGTTCGTTGCAGCAGGTGAAAAAGTGCTCAAGCAATACGGGGCACAGATAAGCAGCAGCCCATTGTCTCTGACGGCAATGCTTATCGCTGTAGATTTTCATCTCGGGCCGAGTCGGGAGATAGTCATTGCCGGTTCCAAAGAAAGCGAAAATACCAGGCAGATGATTCAGATACTGCATCGTCGCTTCCTGCCGCGAGCAGTGACGATATTCCACAGCAGCGGGGCGGACGGTAAGAAGATTGAAAAGCTGGTTGAGTTCGTCAGGGAGCAACGGGAGCTGGACGGTGCAGCAACAGCCTATATCTGTGAGAATTATTCCTGCAAGGCGCCGATTACAAATGTTGCCCAGTTCAAAGAGTCGCTGAAAAATAAGTCGAATTAGTCGAGAGTTATCGTCTGGCCGTATTCGGGGACCGTTGTCTTGCAGCCGATTTGCTCTGTTACATATTCGCCAAATGCCTCAGCGCTTTTCTCTTCACCGTGCACTACAAAGATATGTTTAGGACAGGCCTTTAATTTCTTCAGCCACGCTAACAGTTCGGTCTTGTCGGCGTGTGCGCTGAAGCCGTTAATTCTCACGATGTCAGCCTTGACTTTGTATTTGGTGCCGAGGATTCGAACCTTCGGCTTGCCGTCAACTATTGTACGGCCGAGCGTTCCGACTGCCTGGTAACCTACGAACATAATAGCATTTTTCGAGTCGGAGATATTGTTGACCAGATGATGTTTTACCCTGCCGCCGGTACACATACCAGAGCCGGCAATTATTATGAGTGGGCCGGGCATGCCGTTGAGAGATTTTGACTCTTTTGTTGACTGCACGATGTTGAGCTGCTCGAACTCAAACGGTGACTCGTGGTTCTTTACGAACTCCTTCATTTGGCTGTCGAACATTTCTGGGTGCTCTTTGAAGACCTTTGTTATGCGTGCAGCCATGGGACTGTCGAGAAATACCTTCATCTGCGGTATTCTTTTATCCAGTAACAGTTCGTTGAGATAATAAAGAACTTCCTGTGACCTTTCGAGTGCGAAGCTGGGAATAATGATTTTTCCACCTTTTTCGGCCGCTGCATTTATGGTACGAGCAATAGCGTCCTTGATATCCTCAGTAGGTTTATGCACCCTGTCGCCGTATGTTGATTCGATAACTACATAATCGGCCTGTTCGAAAGAATCAGGGTCATGCACGATTGGCCGATCGGGACGGCCGATATCTCCGGTGAAAAGTACAACTCGCTGCCATTCTTTTTGTTTTGCCGTCAGCTTGATAATTGACGAGCCGAGTACATGGCCTGCGTCAAAGAAACATGCTTCAAGTTTCTTCCCGATGGATACACAGGATTTATATTTAACCGGGCTGAATAGCGGTAAACAGGCTTCGGCATCGGCCATCGTGTACAATGGCTGTGCCGGATAAGGGCCGGTTCGGCCTTCCTTTTTATGTCGTCTGGCCTTGTATGCGGCATCTTCTTCCTGAATGTGAGCCGAATCGAGCAGGATGATTTTGGCAATCTCAGCCGTAGCGTCGGTACAGAATATTTTGCCGGAAAAGCCTTCTTTGGCAAGCTTAGGCAACAGGCCGCAATGGTCGAGATGTGCGTGTGTTAGCAGTACAGCATCTATAGTCGAAGGCGGGACAGGAAACGGGTCCCAGTTTCTGTTAGCAAACTGTCGCTCCTGGTACAGTCCGCAGTCCACCAGTACACGGGTGCCGTCAACTTCCAGCATATGGCGTGAACCGGTCACATTCCGGGCGGCGCCCAGGAAGCTGAGCTTTGCTTCTGTACGTTTTTTCAGGAATCCAGGCATAAGTATATTATTATAGCATATAAAGACCGTCGTGACAAGATTAGCAGTCACCGCATAGTCCTGAGCTTGTCGAAGGGGGCACGGCGTCTCGATTAGCCCTGCCACCTGTGGGCAGGGTCAATTTCGTTTATCGGGACGCCTGGGGATTGTTTCTTTTTGCGAAGGCGGATTAGCACTGATTTATTGGTTTTGAGAATTCTTAATCAAGTCTATTTTCATTAACTTCAAATATTACGCCTTTCAGAGGCCAAACCTTTTTAATTTTTACGATTGGAATAATGTCCGGAGTATATGACTCAAGTGGGTTTGCACTAACAAGTATCCAGTTATCTTTCTTGGGATAGACCCTTTTTATTTCGTTACCAATAGCTTCTTCGTCAGTCTCAATTACAGCTAATCCCCCCGACTCAATCTTGCAGTCTTTTGGAGGCATACCTTGCTCTACAAGAACCTTTTGGCCTTTACGGGCGATTGGTTCCATGCTATCTCCCTCAACAGCAATCATTTTCATTTCGTTAAAATATGATGGATCAATGTTTTTACACGGATGCCATTCATTACCATTTTGATTTTTAGCAATACAGTTTTTACATGGCTCATAGAGAACACCAATTACCTTGTGTGCAAATAAGGAATTATTATCAATTTTTATAGGCGTCGATATCTTTAAGGGATTAATAGAGTAAAGAAGAGAATTCTCATTATCAAATGAAATACGTCTAAGATATCTCTCTTGATTGATAGATTCTACAGCAACCAAATCACCCTCCGATGGTATATCATCTGAACCTGACAGTAGTATACACTGACCACATCTAGCAATAGGATCAAAAGTATTAGCAGTTACATGCAAACAACCAAAATTATTTACAGCTATTTTTGTTTCTTCTTCGGATTCATTGATAATCCAAGATTCATTCCTTGCTGCAGCTCGCCCAATCAGAGGCATATCGCTTCTCTTATTAAATGTTATTGTTAAAACCTTGCCTGCACCTTCAATGATATTGCCTTTTAATTCTTTTGCTCTAAGTCTTTTCAACCTTTCCAATTCTATTCTAAAGGCACCCTCATCTAGTTTTTTTAATTCATTGTATACATCTACAGTCATTGGTTTAGTTACTTCATGGCTAGTAGGAGCATGTCTTTTCCTAAAGACATCTTTCGTAAAACATTCGGTTAAAACATTAATAATCGTAATTTTCTTTTTGCTATTTAAGCGATTTCCTTCTGGTAAACTTTTATATGTCTCAAAAGAACCTTTCAAATTTTCTTTAATAAAAAAAGCATCCGGACTATATGAGTCTAAAGTTTCTAATAAATATTCAACGTACTGATAAAGTAATTCATTTGCAAATTCCCAATTGTAATCCAGCCAATATCCCGCTCTTTCAATCAGATAGCCAGGTTCAACTGATAAGCGTTTTTTTCTTGTTCTGGGGTTTAATCTAATAATGCTTTCACCTATGAAATCCTCGCTACAATTCTTTATAAATAATTCTTGATGGGTAGCTAAAATGATTTGCCTATTTTTCATTATTGGATTTACGATTCTGTGTGACCATCTTTCTCGGTGATCTTCATCAAGAGATAGTATCGGGTCATCAAACAATACAAAGGACATACTTCCGTCGTGTTCCTCTATCAATGCGCAAAGAAAAGATAATGCTATTGATCGCTGAAGACCTGAGTTAGCAAAGTATTTGCCAGCGACCTCATAGTTTTGTTTTGAAAGAAATGGTTCAATTTTTTTCCCTCTCTCAAGTACCAACTTTGAAGGGATTAAGCCTGTCGGGCTTTCATTATAGAGTAATTTCCAGTTTTTATCCGACACTGTTTTGATTTCATTGAAGACTTCCGTTGTTTTTTCAAGTGCATATGCTGACAGTTTCTTAATTTCATCTATTGGCGACTTCAAACTTTTAATCAACTCATGTTCAGCGTCTAATGTTTCGATGGTTTTCCTTAATGTTATTATTTCATCTAATTGTGTCCTTATTGTGTTGAGAGGCTTGATGTCCAATGCCTTGCTTTTACTTTTTGACAGTTCTGACAAAAGAGAAGTTTCTTCGAAGGAAGTAATCAAATTATTCAATTGAATTTTAATGCTCTCGTAGTGAGCACCGCCCCATTTCAAGATTTCAATTGCTTTCAAGCAATCGTTACATGCTTTAATGAAAGTATCTGATGCAGCTAACAATTCAGCATCGTCTTCATCAAAAAACACAACGGACTCAACAGAAATGTCATCAAAAGTCTTACAGAGTGATTGGACTTTGGGTTCATATTTACTAACGATACCATTCAAACGATCATCCAGAGCATCTTTCATCTTATCCCAATCTGCCAATATCCTCTCTGATGGCAAACTCTGGCTGATGTTCTTTATATCATCGGGAACAATTTTCTTTAATTCTTCTAATAAGTCTTTAAAGAAATCTTTTAACTCTCGCTGAAGTTCCTGATCTAACGTTTTCAGTTTCTCCAGCTCAACTTTGACCGGTAAATCTTTAATGGATTGCTCGCATACAGGGCACTCCATTCTTTCAGCGTCGTAATCTTTAGAAGCGCGAAGTTTGAGTTTGAGTTTTTTTCCTTCCCGTTTTACTTTCTTCCACCAGTTAATTCTTCGTCTAATTCGTTTTTGTGCATCTTGACAAAATGCTTCAAATTCTTTTTTAATATTTTCTATTATTTTACCGCCATATTGTTCAGCATCATATTGAACTTCAGCAAAAGAAGGAAATACGACCTTGAAATCTTTTTCCAAATACGCAATGGCTTCGATTGATTTTTCGGCAAGTCCTTCTATTAAGCCTTTGTCATCACTGTCAACGCCAAGTATCTCTGCTACTTTTTTATTGGCGTCATCAATTTCATCTTGGATGAGGGTGTTCTTGTCAGTTAGCTCTTTAAGCGTCGGCTTATCTTTTGAGATTAAGTCTTGGAGTTTGTCTCTCACTGAACTTTTTTCGTCAAGTGGATCAGCAAGGTGAGTCAATTTTTCCTGTAATGACATCCAATTTGGTTTGATTACGGCGTGAATAGCATTTTCATATGTTGACCTGTTCCGGCCTATATTAGCAGCCAAATCACCGATATCAGTTAGAACATCAAATCCTAATATCATGGACAATATCTTGATAACACTTTCAGCATTATCCAATGTGTTCCGACTTAATACAGTTGGAGCAATAAGAGATATCTGTAAATCGATAGGCTTAATTCCATATTCCTCAAGGCTTTTGCAGGACTTTAACTCATCTTCATCGGTACCAGCCTCAAGACCACTTGCAAGACTTCGTTTTATGTATAAAGTTTTTGATTGATCTTCTGTTTTTAATTCGATTTTGACCCACGAATCAGGCACAACATTTTCTATATTCGTTTCAGGCAATGTTGAAATTATAGGCCAGTCGGATCGTATTCTTGTTCCCTTTTTTGTTCCTTCAGTTTTTTTGTGTACATCAGTTTTTTGTTTATCATCAGATGCATCGGTTATCGTTATGCCGGTAAATGCCCAAATAATAGCCCCGAGCAAACTGCTTTTACCGCTACCATTCGGCCCATAAATTAAATTAGACTTACCTTCAAAAGAAAATGGAAATGTTTCTCCGTAACTGTCAATTCCCCTTATCGAATGACACTCAATATTGTGTATATACCACTTTATCTGTTCCGCATTTTCTTGAATTGTTTCTTTCTGTTGTTTCTCAATGTTTTCATCCTGCTTTTCTTTTGCTGATTTCGCCCTATCTTCCAATAACCTTTTATAATAATCTAAGAATTTCTTTGCACGACTTTCACCAGATAGACTGTCCAATTGTTCATAGTTCTTAATGAGAATATGCAGGACATCTTTCGTTATTTGATCAAAGGGGTCGATTGTAGTACTTGTTGCAGAAACGGATTGAGATTCATTAAGTTTGTCAATTATAGCTTTTGATTCTGGGTTTAATTGCATCTTAAAACCCTTTTCGCCAAAAAAAATAAGCCTTCAGAAGCTACTCCTCTGAAGGCTTGCATAAATACTATTTACTTATTGCAGACCTTAGGAGGCCATTCTTTACGTCACTCCTCCTACAAGTCTATTAATATCATTTTCTCATATTTTTATAAGACTGTCAAGAGAGTAAGTTTGGGTAAGTTAGAGCTTTGGTTCTTTAATAAAATCCGCGTAATCAGTAATTTAAAACCGCATTTTTTGCATAAAAAATCAGGTTTTTCCTTGACTTTTGTTTAATTTGTGGTATAATACTGGCGTTGTTAATAGAATAGTTAACATAGGCAAGTTAAGAATTGACGTAACCGTATGTTTAATAGAATGTTGTGTAATACAAGTATAAGAAGTCATCCCGACAAAGTCGGGATTCCACAGTTTTGCATTTTTACTTTTGACTTTTACCTTAACAAAACAACTTATTTGAAAAAACAAACCCAATTTTATGCGTTTTTTGGCCCCAAAACGCCATTTTGCCAAAATCAAAGCCAATTAAAGCCAATTCAAAGCCAATTTAAACCCAATTCAAACCCAATTTTGTCAAAACTCCGCGATATCAGCGTTCTCTGCGGTGAAAAGGATACCTTTTTATGCAAAACGAACCCAAACTTCCTTGTTTCTAGCCCCAAAACAGCGATTTGGAGAAAAAACAAACCCAAAACAAAGCCAAACAAAGCCAAATCGAAAAACAGCCAAAATGAACATATACCCTGTATTGACAGAGCGTTATGAAAAAATACGACGATGCGACCGAAATGAAAACAAACCCAAAACAAACCCAAATTTATGTCTAAGTTAAGATGAATAAATCTTGTAAATCCAGTTATCCAGTCAAAAGGGAAAACCGTGTAAATCTGTGGCTAAAAAATAATTCGTGGCTAACAAGTTTACTTAGGCGACTTATTATTGGGCACGATAAAGTGGTCTGGCACCGGGAAATCTGCGCACAGCAGCAGAACTTCCTTGCCAACCTCTTCAATCACCGACTCATTATCGATATTCTCAACGACCTTATTAATAAAGTCGGCAATCTGCACTGCCTGTTCTTCTTTCATCCCGCGAGTTGTCATTGCAGGCGTACCTATCCGCAGTCCGCTCGGGTTAAAAGGCGGCGCAGGGTCATCCGGAATCGTATTATGGTTACACACAATCCGGGCCCTGTCCAGTGCCTTGGCTACTTTCTTACCCGGCACATTCTTATTTCGCAGATCTATCAGGATTAAATGATTATCCGTCCCGCCGCTGACCAGGTCGAATCCATACTCCAGCAGCTTCGCCGCCAGAGCCTTGGCGTTTTTCACTATCTGCTCCGCATACGCCACAAACTCCGGAGTATCAGCCTCCGCCATCGCCACCGATATCGCGGTTACCGTATGCATATGCGGCCCGCCCTGTAATCCGGGGAAGACGGCGCGGTCGACCTGCCTGGCGAGTTCTTCACGGCCAAGGAGCATGCCGCCGCGTGGGCCGCGGAGGGTTTTGTGAGTTGTTGTGCTTATGATGTCGGCGTGTGGTACCGGGCTGGGGTGGATGCCAGCTACTACCAGGCCTGCGATGTGGGCGATGTCACTGATGTGATATGCGCCGACTTCCTTCGCGATTTCGCCGAAGGCCTTAAAGTCAATCTGCCGCGGATATGCGGTCGCGCCGGATATGATTATCTTCGGCTTGTGCTTTTTAGCCAGGTCGCGAATCCTGTCCATGTCGAATCGGCCTGTCTTGCTGTCGAGCGTGTACTGGACGGAGTTGAAAATCTTGCTCGAAATGGTGTTCTTCCAGCCGTGCGTCAGGTGGCCGCCGTGCGTTAGCAGCAGGCCCATTATGGTATCGCCGGGTTCTGCTACGGCCAGATACGCCGCCAGATTAGCCACCGAGCCGGAATACGGCTGGACGTTGGCGTGGTCGGCTTTGAATAGTTTCTTAGCTCGCTCGCGGGCCATCGTCTCAATAAGGTCGGTTACCTGCTGGCCTTCGTAGTACCGCTTGCCCGGATAGCCTTCCGAGTACTTGTTGGTCAGGACACTGCCGCTGGCTTGCATTACGGCTCTGCTGACGTAGTTCTCCGATGGTATCAGGCGAATGCTTCCGCTCTGGCGAGCGTTTTCCTGCCTGATCAGCTCGAAAATCTGCGGGTCGTAATGTTCTAACGCTGTCAACATGACGTTCTCCCAAAATCCATTTTAAAGTTCATTATGGACTTCGGCTTTATAGCAGAACCGTCCGTCTTCGACAAGAAATAATTAGTCGTTAGTCGCTGGTTTCTCGATGCTCGATGCTTAATTCTCGACAGGTAATTGTAGACACGGATTAACACAGATTTACACTGTTTTTTGACAGGATTTATTTTTACCACGAAGGCACGAAGAGGATTTGAATTACGATTGACGAGTACGATTTACGAAAAACGGGAAAATATAGACACTGACTCGCCGTCGCCACTCGTCTTCGCAAGGCTTCCGCCTTCGTTGAAACTACGGCGAGACAAGACGCCGCAGCGAGAGGCTTCGGCGGACAAGTCTCGTCGTTCGTCATTTGAAAGCGACTATGTCGCTCTTTATATTTTAATCGCAGCATTTGTCGCGTTCCTTACGCAAACAGGGCTTAGTAATCCCGCCAGGCGACGCGATTACTAAGCCCAAGAGAGGAGGAGAGAGAGCATATTAACTTTTCAAGTTCGCGACGCAGCAATCTGTAGTGAATATCTTATGTTCCCGTCGCGATTTTGATTACGGATAGCTGATCGAGCAATTCGCAAAGAACTTTATCATCGATGCTTTCGTCAAGGACCACTGTCACTCCAAGACTGCGAGCGGCAATTTCCTGTGTGGAATTTTCAAACTCAACCAGTGTTACAGTGGCTGCTGAAGCAATACTACCGAGGACTCGTCTGAACAGTGAACCATCGGGCATGTCCGGCAGGTCCCACAGACCTACCAGCACCGAGGGAACTTCAAGACGCAACTGCCGCAAAGCCTGAAAGCCGGTGTCAACCGAGCAGAGCCTGATTGGCAAGTCGCTCAGACCTTCACAGCGGTTCGCCAGTCCTACTGCCAGAACATATCCCTGGGACGAATACATAAGTCTGTAAATTCCTAAAGTAACTGCACTGTTATCCAACGAATTCTTTTGCAAAGCTTGTGCCAGAAGTATTAATTAAATACAAAAAGTGCAAGTGATTATTAGGCAAGCAGTTACGTTGAAACACTGAAATTTCTGTGATATTGCACTTGAGTGGTTGGAATTACCATTTTGGTATGGGCAGAAAGTCTCACTATCCGGCAACCATATCCTGTGCAAAGACTTATGGACGATTTGCAACTAAGGCGAAAAGTTGCAGAAATGGTAGGTATAGAGCAATTCAAGTAAATCTATAACCGTCGTAGTTACTGCAAATCCACAATACCGCTTCGGGCTGCATCGACATATCTATAAATATGCCTGTTTCGCCCTGGTTGTCTTGTGGATTTTCGTGACGCTACAACGGCAACATCTTTTCTTGAAGTGCTCTAACAGTAAGCCTTAGAAAGACTCAACTCTATTTGAAGCTGTTGGGTTCGAGGTCAAACTTTTTGATAAGTCGATTAAGCTTGCGATGGTCTATCTTCAAGAGTCTCGAAGCGGCCATTTTTTGTCCCCGCGTTTTTTCCAGCGCCCGCATGATGAGTTTGCGATCAACATCATCAAGAGCAGGGAAAGATTTTTCATCCTTTGTATCCGGCAGAATATCTGATGTAACGATTTCAGTCGGCAAATCATTAACACCAATCTTGTCCGAATGACTCATCACAAATGCGCGTTCCATGACGCTGGCCAGCTCTCGCACGTTGCCCGGCCAGCTATATCTGGTCAACACACTAACAGCAGAAGGTTCGAGTTCTTTGACCGGTTCATTGTACATCTGCGCATGCAGGTCAAGAAAATACTTTGCTAATATGGCAATGTCGTCGGGTCGCTTACGCAGCGGCGGTAATTCGAGCGTAGCAACATTCAGACGGGAATAAAGGTCGGACACGAATCGACCTTCCTGAACAATAAGACGCAGTTCCTTGTCGGTTGCACAAATAATACGGACACTTACCGAGAAATGCTCGCTTGAGCCGGCAGGCTGTACTATGCGATGCTGTAATACCTGAAGCACCCTTGCCTGTGCATCTATGGTAAGCTTGTCAACCTCATCGAGGAATATCGTGCCGCGGTTGGCAGAGCGAAAGGCGCCGAGGCTGATTGTTTGTTTTCCATTGCCGGCTGTATTGACTTGCCCGAAGAGTTGATTCTGGAGAATTCTGCCCCGCAGCGTTCCGCAATTGACCGGAACAAAAGGTTCGGCGGCACGGGGACTGTGTAAATGTATCTGGCGAGCCAGGGTCTCCTTTGCTGTGCCTGTTTCACCTTTGATTATGACCGCACAATCCCGCTTGCCTACGGTCTCTATCTGGTCGCTGATGGCCATAAAGACCGAAGGCTGCCAAATAAGAAAGTCGCCGGCGGGCATGGCTCCGACGTCGGAAGTAAAGAGATTTGTATTTTCAGCCATATCGCCCAATTTTCTCTCCACGATTTTCGAGTTACCGACCGACGGGAACAATCACGACCGATTCTCGTACACAAATCAGTATTAGTATATGATAGATAAGGGTTTATGTCAAGCGGATTAGGCCGTGCGGTGCCCAAAGGATGGACTTAGGCAGGCTTCGGAAGGAAAGAAGCCGCTAAGGGCTTTGACAGCAGGGGGTTATCTTCGCCGATTTCCTCGGTCGCGGTTAAATTGGCCGGGCAGCGGACTTGCGTGGCTGATAGGGCGTCGTTTCCTGTGGCCGCGCATTTCCCTGATTGGGAACTTGCCCCTTCTCTGGGGTTTAGCTGCCTTTATTTCAGCTTTGGTCCTCTCAGCCAGTCGAATCGCCGTATTACAGACGTCTCTTGTTCCTTTGTTTGAGCTTTCCAGCCCCTTGTTCATCAGCTCCATGCCCTGTTTTTTCATCCGACCATGCATGCTTCGCAGTCCGTAGCAAGCGGCACCTTTGGTACGACGTGGGGCAGAGCCGAACAATGCTTCTTTGAGGATTTCAAGGCCGTCCTCCTGCATCCAGGACAGATTGAACGCAGCGCGACGGGCAACTGAGCCGTTATCGCTATAGAGTTTCTGCCTTAACTCTTCAAGCAGCTCGATAGCCGCCTCGTCCTTTTCCCGACCACTTGGTTTTCTCTTCTCCAGTCTCATGACGCCACCCCTAACAAAATCGGCACTTGAGAGGCAAATTCTTTAAGCTTATTCACTTACGCACTCCTTTGCACCTGTCCTCAATTCTGTATCCTTACCTGCTTTTTCAAGCAACCGCTTAAACTGTGGGATTCTTCGGTCGAATGGAGCCCCTTTCCAGCGGCCGACCCTTTCCAATCATTCGCCACCCTCCAGGAAGCCAAATAATGCCGCCGAGCTTATATCCTCCCTCTCCAATATTAACCTTAATTCTAACAGTTTGCCAAATGTAATCAAGTATTTTATTGGCAGTTTGAGGTGAAGTTTGCCCCACAAGGGCGATTTGGACGAAATCAGGAGTGCTTATCCGATGTACCTGCTCCTGGCCTGGGTGATTAAATCGAGCATTTGCTCGGCCTGGTTCTGTATTTTCGGGTCTAAGTTTGTGACCCTGGCATTCCATTTTCGGTATTCGTCGTTGAGCCTCTGGCGTGTCTGCTCAGTGCTCATCTGCTCGCCCAGCCCGAATATCAGTTCCATATCCTTTACTTCGTGCGTGTTGGCAGGGGCCAGCCGCTGAAGCATATCTCTGAAGGTTGTCGGGTCGATATCGAGCCACAGGGCAAGGGATTTGAGCATCTTGACCTGACCTTGTGACACAAAACCCTTTGACTCAACGAGTTTCAGGCACATTTCAATAATGTCATACCGCTGGGGCGCCGGTGCTATCTCGGCCAACTGCATTGCGAGCGCAGCGTTGTCAATTTTATAGCCTCTTCTGAAAAATCGGATAGTTTTACGAAAGGCCCGTTCCAATTGTTTCTTTGCTTGTGAAGATGCCTGCGTTTCAATGTGGTCGTGAGCCCATTGCTTTATAGTATCGATTTCCGATTTGTACATTTTGCCGTCCGCTGCACTGAGAGAAAACGCCAGCGTAACTGCCAGAGCGCGGCTGAGTTCGATATTCTCTGCCACGTCAATATAGCCGAATTCGGGATTGTCATATTCAAACTGATGATAACATTTGGCAAATACCGCTTTAGTGTCATAACAGAAGACCGAAGCATTAAGTCGAAGTAATCTTTTTCCCTTTCGCGCCAGAGCCATTTGTTTCGGTTCAATCCTGGCTACAGACAGCCAGTTCGGAATTTCGGTATTTTCGTCGTTCAGTCTGCCAAGGTCACAGATATATTCAAATGGCTTTGGGTCGGGTGCTGAGCCGGTGGTCGGCTTTACATAAACTTTTGTAGCTTCGAGCTGGCCATCAGTAAGGTCTTCGAACATGGCTTTTAAATAAACTCGCCTACCGGCCTTGTCGGCTGATATCCTGCCGCGAATTTTAACAGTGAAGACCGCTTCGGCGCCAACGCCCTGGTCGACAACCACAACAGAATTGAGACTCTGTGACTGGTCTTGAGGAATTGTCAACAGTTCAGACACAAGAATATTGTCAGCCGCGGAAGAGGCCTGTTGATTTACCCTGAGTCCAAGCCATCGCAGTATTCGTTGCCAAATCAATTCGTAAGTCGGCACGGATCTATGAATATACGACGTTATTCGACCTTCACCAGCTCTAATTGTTCCGTTTTCTCGCATATATCAGTTTCAGAAAACTCACCGTTTTTATCAAGACAGAGGTCAATCTCCAGAGTTTTGCCTGACTGCACGTCATGGAATTTGCAGTTCATTCTCTGGTTGACATCATAGCTGTACGTCACTTCGATAGGACAACCAGCCGGACGGTCAGGCGGCAACTCAAATTTATGTGTAGCGATTTCGTTTACATACTGCGGCTGAGTATCTTCGCCCTGGGTTACAGTTACCTGCAGCTCGCTTTGTCCTTCGCTCATCGTATAGAAAACCTGAGACTGCTCGCATGGCAGGGGGGTGTTCTTCTGTAGTATTATCCTGTTCTCAATGATCCGTCTTCCTGTTTTCTTGTCGATAGGAGCGCAAATTGTTCCAAAGCTGTGGTTGCATACATCCGTAAGATTAATATCCTTAAGCCCGCCTGCGATGCCTGCAGATACTGTCTTTGGATTGTCCCGCAGCAAGGCCATGCCGGCATGAATCGCCGCGCCGAGCGCGACGCACTCATCGAGGTTCACTGCCGTCTCAGGTGCAAAGCCGAATTTATCCTGGAGCCGCTTCTGGACTAATGGTATTCGACTACTTCCACCGACCAGCAAGACTCTGTCAATATCGTCGGGTTTTAGCTTGGCCTCGTCCAATGCAACTTCCAGCAGAATTTCGGAACGGTCTACCAGTAGCTTGATTGCCGCTTCGAACATTTCCCTGCTGACTTCAATCCTCATATTGCCGGCCCTTCCGTAGAGCATTTTCTTAGCGACGTCTCTGCGAGACAGTGTCTTTTTGATGTCTTCTGCTTCGTCTTCGTACTTGGCCCGCTCCTCATCGCTGCTTATAAGTTCATCATTGAAATGGTCTCTATAAGTCTTCTCCATTATTTCGAGGACTTTAGCGTCGAAGTCTACTCCACCAAGTGCGTGGTCCCCCTGAGAGCACAGGATATCCATGTTCTGGCCTTTGACGTTCATGATTGTCACGTCGAATGTCCCGCCGCCGAGGTCATAGACGAGAGTTTTGCCCGTGATATTTCGTGCGGTTGCATAATAGAGCGCGGCCGCCACTGGTTCGTTCACGATGGCAATCACATTAAGGCCCGCGAGTTTACCGGCATCCATAGTTGCTTTTCTGCGTATCTCATCGAAGTGAGCGGGAACTGATATAACCGCGTCGCGTATTTCACCGTTCTCGGTAGAGCATTCCTGTTTGAGCTTTTTCAGTATCAGGGCTGAAAGGTCGACCGCGGTCCATTTTTTCCCGTCGATTTCCCTTATATAGTTTGCGTCGCCGATATGCCGTTTAATCCACCGCACCGACCGTTGAACATTCAGATAGCGTGAATTAATAGCCTCTACACCTACGCGCACCAAATCGTGGTTTTCCTCGTCAAAGAAAATCGCCGAAGGAGTCAGCCTGTCTCCGTCTGCGTTCGGAACAATTTCCGGTTTGCCTATTGCGTTCAATGCCGCCAGTGCCGAAAAAGTTGTCCCTAAATCTATACCCGCTATAGTAGTCATTTCTGGCCTCTTATAATCAACCAAAAAGTTTCACTTGTGCCGCTCTTACGACTTTGAAATTCTCATCGTCAACTACGTATCGATAGCCGCATCGAACAATGTCGGCAATCCTGCCTCGCAGGTCGTGTTCGTCTGTGTCCTGCCTGGCCTTGACGGCTTCAGCAGTTTTTTCCTGCCCCCGATAATCGCTTCTTACCTGCGGCTCATATTGCTCAAGTCCGCTCGATTCGAGAGCAAACAACAGCTCATCTCTAATTTCCTCAAGGTGTTCCGTTGGGTGTCCATTTTCAGAAAGTATATTGATTCTTCTGTCTAGATTATCCACGCAGCGAATCACACGAAGGCCGAAGTTGCGAATGATATTCCAATCATGGCCTTCCTGCAGTTTCTTTACCCTGTCATCCTGCTGGCCGGCATGCTGCCTGATCGCCGCCACCTCCTCGGTCAGCCTGTTCAGTGTATCATTTAAAAGGTCCGGTTGTTGCTCAGCGATTTTTTTCGCAGCCCGGGCCTCCTTACTGAATTTTTTAGCGCTCCTGTTAATATTGTCCTTCGCTTGGGTTACAGACCTGTATGAATCGAAGAAGCTGTCCTGTCTTCGACCCTGAGGCTCAGACCCGAAGGGAGTATTATCTGAATCACCTGCTTTATTCTTTTTGCGTCCAAGAATTTCCGCGAGTTTCACCCTGACAGTTTGCCTGGATTCTTTCTGCTCGAGAGATTCTTTGTCCGTGTAAAGATTCTTTGTCGAATCGCCGCTGCCGGAAACTTGCTGATTTGCTGCAAGCGGTTGCTTAGCTTTTTCCTCATCGGCAGTTGCTGTATCCTGGGCATGGTCGCTGGAATAGGAGTGACAATCCAATATCCCGGCTAATGAGATTTTCTCCGACTTTTCTTCTTCAGCAGATTCATTTTGCTCAATTGAAGCCGCTTGTTGTTTTGAGTCATTCGGTGTAACCTGAAGTACACGGCGTCGTTTTTCGGTGCTTATTTTGCTAATACAGATTCCGGAGAGTGAACTTAGTACAAGTGCACCCCCGACGGAGCAACATATCACCGAGCCTGCAAAGAATACTTTTTCAAGCTCTTCTTTGCGGTTATGTTGCCGAAGTTTCTCCTGCCAATCGTCGCCGTACATTACTCGTGCCAGCGGATAGAGATGAGGTTCAAGGCTGCCAAGTCTGTCTAAATCCGCAACGAATCGTTCGTGCTGTGTCTTATTCAACTGTTCGGATGTTATATTAGCCTGGTTATCGCCGGATTCCCACGGCAGTTTATCCCGCTGGTTCTCCGGCAACTCCAGCCGCTGGTTATACTCATGTAAATAGTCCGTAAAGGCGGCGGCATATTTAGCTCTGTACTGTTGGCGCAGCTTCTGCCATCTCGTTTCGCGCCAACTCAGCCAGGACAGAGCAGAAGCTCCTGCCAGTACAAAAATGAAACCAGTTATTAAGATTTTTTTGAGCATTATTTATGAATTGGCATTCTCATGTGGAGAAGCGGTTGATATTTCTGTAACTCTTAATACTTCGTCAATCGTGGTCAGGCCCGCTCTGACCTTGGCCATACCGTCTTTGAACAGGGTTTTACAGTCTCTTTCGTTGAACAAGCGACGCATACCCGCAACAGACGGGTCTTTGTTAATTATATTTCGGAAATCATCATCGATAATCAGCATCTCATAAATACCGACTCGGCCCAAATAGCCTGAGTCATGGCAGTGTTCACAACCGGTGCCACGATATAGCTGCCCGGGGTCAATCTGTGCTTCTTCTATATGCCGGCGCATTCGTTCCGGTACTTCGTATGGCTGGGTGCACTTGGGACAGATTCGACGCACAAGTCTCTGGGCAAGTACACCGTTGAGCGAAGCTGCTATCAAGTATGGGTCGATACCAATATCAACCAGCCTTGTTACCGAGCTGGAGGCATCATTGGTATGCAATGTAGAAAAAACCAGGTGGCCTGTAAGGGCGGCCTGCACCGCAATCCTCGCGGTCTCCTGGTCACGAATTTCGCCTATCATGATAATGTCGGGGTCCTGTCTTAACAGTGACCTCAGGACCGATGCAAAATCGAGACCAATTCGCTCGTTTGCCTGCACCTGGTTGCAGAAGTCAAGTTCATACTCTACAGGGTCCTCGACCGTAGAGATATTGAGCTTATCGCCGTCCATCTGAGTAAGAGCTGAATACAATGTAGTACTTTTACCCGAACCGGTCGGGCCTGTTACCAGGAAGATGCCGTTGGGCATAAATATCTGTTTTCGAAATTCATCGAGCGTATCTTGTTCCATGCCGAGATGTTCGAGCCCAAACATGACGGATTTGCTGTCGAGTATTCTTATAACTACCTTTTCGCCTCGGCTAGTAGGCAGCACCGAGATTCGCAGGTCGATAGCTCTGCCGCCTACGATGACCGAGACCTTGCCGTCCTGCGGCAGCCGCCTTTCGGATATATCGAGATTGGCCATTATCTTGATACGTGAAACGGTGGCAGGGTGCATCTTGGCAGGGCACTGCGTAGTCTCGAATAATATTCCGTCGATTCGATATCGAATCCGGGTATGTTTGTGCCGCGGTTCGATGTGTATATCACTTGCGCCGGAGTTGATGGCGTTACTTATCAGGTAATTTACGAATTTGATGACGGGCGACTGGCCGGCCATCCGTTCGAGGTCTTCGAAGTCCTTCTGCTCGTCCTCGATGACTTCAACATCAGTCATGTCGGAAATAATATCATCGACGTTATAGTCAATGATTTCTTCGTGCATGACATTGTATAATGCCTCAATATCTTCCGGCCTGCATAAGACCACCTGCACCTCCATGCTGGTCTGCCTTTTTACGTCTTCGATGGCAAAGATATTAGCCGGGTCCGAGGTCGCTACTGTAAGCAATCCCTCAGAGGCGCTGACCGGACAGATACCGTTTTTTCTGACAAAGTCCAGTTCAATGCCGAGCTGCTCAAACAGGACCTTGTCGAGTTGCTCCGGAGCTATTGAACGAAACTCCATGCCGTACATCTGAGCTTTCGCCTGGAGAATACCTTCGGAATTGACAAGACCGCTTTCTTCGACGATTTGTTCGGCCTGACCATCAGGCTTCAAAAGCTGCTGCTGGCGAAGCTGCTGATATTGCTGCTGGTCGATTTGGCCTCGCTGCAGGAACACATCGATTATATCCGCTGTACCAGTTGCCTGCCGGCTGACTTCTGACTGCTCAGGCTCCATTTCAGGCACGTAAAGATATGACAGTCCCTTTATCTGCTCGTCGCCTCCGCCCTCAAAAAAATCGTCTTCCTGGGGCCCGTTTTTTCCTATTCCGAATCCGCCGAATTTCATTTCTTCATCCGTACCTTAAATAATAGTTCAAAAAACCCTGTCAGAGACGCTCTGAACGAGGTACACCTACACCAGTAGCCACTAAACGGTGCCAAATAAAATATAAAAAACATTTCGGTCAGCTCAAATCGCAGCAGTAGCACAAAAACAGGCCCGATAACAAACCATCCCTGAGTAAAGAGGCCTTGAGGTGGTATTAGAGGTGCAAGCCTTACCAAAAATCGATTAGCCTCCGAGTGGAAATCACGCCTGGAGGGATTCCGGACAACAGATGATCACGCCTGGAGGGATTCGGACCCCCAACCTTCGGTTCCGTAGACCGACGCTCTATCCAATTGAGCTACAGGCGCATCGCGCCAGTCAGTATACCAGTCTCGCTCTGCCGTTTCAACGCTTGTTATTAGAGCGTCCAGTCCAACTATTGAGGCGAGGTTTTATCCGACCAGGCATTGGCAAATGTCCCCATGTCTATAAGGCTTTTGCCTATAAGTCAGAACAACCATTGCCTATAGATAATGCACAAGTTTGCTTATGGCAAAACCAGATTCAGCCCCGATTGACGATTTGTGTCACTTACAATAGTCTGGTGGGTGACTTAAATGCAGGTCTGTCGGTGACAGGCCGCTGTCCTGTGTGGAAACAAAATAACGGAAGGAAGGGCAGCTTAAATGAAGAAGAGAAAGTCAACCAGAAGCAGAAAGCTCCTTTATCCTTGTGTCGGCGTATTGCTTGTCGTTGGATTGGCTGCGACTCATGAAAGCATCGAGCTGTCTGGCGACCAATATGGTGCGCGGCCGGTAATTGTCTCATCAGCCGCACCATCGGTTCGCCTGCAGCTTCAGAACGCCGTAGCCAAACCTCAATGCACCCAGTGGCATGTCGAGGTTTGGATTCCCGTAGAAATCGAAGCTGACAAAAGCCTGGGGAACTCTAAGGGTATTGATGTCTCGGCTGACGGTTTTTCGCTTCCTCTCACAGTCAGAACACCACGGACGACTGGAGGATTTGGTCTGAGCGATGTCAAACCTTTGAGCAGTGGAGTTTACAGGCTTTTGGTCCTGGGTTTCGGTCTTGTCGGATTCTTGTCTGCCGGTCCGATTGCTTCCAGATCTCTGACGCAGCATCATTTAACTGCTGTACATCGAACACGGTAAGGTTGTTGTGAGGTCTGAGACACACTAACGTCAACTCCTATACTCAGCCTGCTTTAAAATATTTGTAAGCATTCAGGCAGATTCGGCTAAATCGCCTTCTGATTTGATTAACGATGGAACAGGAATACTCAGCTTTGGTCAGCAACCACAGGTTTCATGTGTTCGTCGGATAAGTTCCCGCTCGCGTCAAACGGGAGCGGACGCAGGCCGGTAAGGATCTCCAGGTCATCGCAGCCGTGAGCTTCATCCAGGTAGGCGGCGGAGCATTCGACTTCGGTCAGGGCCAGCGTGTTACGGATCCACAACAGCTTCGCATCGGGAGGCTCAGTGAGACCGATCTGTGACAACATGACCTGTAGCATCTCGCTGTCCGTATCGTAATCAAGAGGCAGCATGGATCCCGTAAAATGACCGCTTGTCAGGGCGTTGATGCGAGTGACGTCCACATCCACCTTCTCAAGCAAGCGTGTCCGGCAGAATTCGGCCAGCCCCATACCCTGGGCGTTACCGTGACTTATGTCCGTGAGATCCCGGAGCGCAATCATCCTGACTTTCGGATATTCATCGTCCGCCGCTTTGTGAGCAAGATACTTTCGGCCCACAACGCTCAAGTCGAAGCCGGTTCCGCTGATTTTCTTGCCGACCTCGTCGATCAGTAGAATGTCCGCCGTTTTGAACGGCAACCGCGGTCCCCATTGTTTGGCCTGGATGAGCAACTCCTTTTCACGGTCCTCGAATTGCTCGGGCAGGACCGCTTCAATCCTGGCAGTCTGACAGTAGCCGTTTTCGACAATTCCGACACCGGCGGCAATGGAACACTTGGCCAGGACTTCGTCCGCGACGCTACGCAGAATTTGGCCAAAACTATAATCTTTGATAGCCTGGTGGTAGATCTTTGCGCCGGAGTGCTTGCCCAGTCCGATCAACATTATTTTCATCAAGCCGCTTTCGATATCTCCGACGAATTGCGTGTGCGTCTTGATTCGATTGCACAACACCACGTGATCAGCGGCGTATGCATACTTGTCGAAGTGGACCGGAAACCCCTCGTCAGCCTCGCAGACGATAACTGTTTCCATGCTCGAACGGATGGGACATCCGCAGAATCTTTCGGTGATTCCATAGGACTCGAGAATCCTCTGTTGCCCTTCAGCCGTTCCACCTCCGTGACTGCCCATGGCCGGCACGATGAACGGATCGGCGCCGAGACGCTTGATGTGCCCGACAATGGCTTTGATGATATGGCAGATGTTCGCGATGCCGCGGCTTCCGACAGCGATCGCCACGGTTTGACCGGCCTTGATCTTGTTACCCAGCGATAGGCGCAAAAGCTGGGCCTCGACTTCGCCCGGCACATCATCAAGCTGTGATGCATCAAACTTCTGTCGAACGCGAAAGATAAGCGGGTATTTGGGTATGTCACCAATCATTATCAAAACCGGTTAAGTAAACACTTGACTACGCGACAGAGCATTTCAATTACGCTATAATACCCGAATCTTCTTTCAACCACAACTACTGAAACCTCAATGACCTTGCGGCTGTAATTGTAATGAGTGAGGAAAATCCATACAACCAAAGTATAACTGTTTTGTATTTAGCTTGCTACAACGTATGTTCAGGATATTTCCAAGCAAACGGACACCTACACTCGGAATGACGATAGCCTGGTTACAATTCCTTTTGCGAATATCTAGCGTATTGACAGCGAGCACATAAAAGAGTACCTTGTCTATATTGACATTACACCACTGTATTCGACAGACAACTAAACGCTCTACAGTTGAGTTTCACCTTCTCGATTGTTTTTAGCTGCTGGGCTTGAAATCATCAAAGACTAGCTTACTTCCTAGGAAATGATATCGCATTTTCGGAAGGAACGTTGAGATGAAAGAGAAATTACCTAAACATTTCACAGAGTTTGTGGAAAAATATCCCAAGGTTTGGGATGCTCATCAAAAATTAGCTGAAGCATGTGCAGAATCTGGTCCACTTGACCGCAAGACCCGCGAACTCATCAAGGTTGCGATATGTGGCACGGCTAATCATGAGACGGCACTGCAGCGGCATGCGCTTATGGCGATGCAGGAGGGTGCGACGAAGGAGGAAATCCTTCAGGCCATTCTGCTGTTGATAACGACCGTTGGTTTCCCCCGGGCGTCAGCAGCCCTCAAGTGGGCGGAGAGTACTCTTACGACCGCGTAGCAATTTGGAGAAGGAAGCTATTCATTTTTGAGCGTGTGCTTTGAAGCAGTGAGCGACCGTTACCTTGTGGTGAAGTAGTACTGGGCTTGAAAACGCAGAGTTTTATCATCTGGAAGAATATTAAAAATTACCAATTTTGGAAGGAAATGAAATGAGAAATGCAGCTAGCAAAAAATCGCTGATATTTGGGTTTTTGGTTTTGGTAACAGCTTTTGCGTCGATTGTGTATTCACACTGTCAAATACCGTGCGGAATTTATAGTGACCCGGCCAAGTTTGACATGATTGCTGAGAATATCACCACGATTGAAAAATCAATGAAACAGATAACAGAGCTGTCCAAACAGGATAAAACAAACATGAACCAAATAACCCGATGGGTCAATAACAAAGAAAACCACGCTGATGAGTTAAGCCATATAGTGACATACTACTTTATGGCACAGCGTATAAAACCAGTTGACAAGACCAATGGCAAGGCTTACCATGAGTACATCAAGAAGCTGACTTTGCTGCACGAGATTCTTATTTACAGCATGAAAGCTAAGCAGACGACAGATCTCTCGAATGTTGAGAAGCTCAGATCATTGTTGACTGAATTTCGAGTTGCTTATTTTCGGGCTGATGATACTCAAAAGCATTGAGTTAATTGCTTAGATATGTGGACAAAGCCATGGATAAGAATTTGTCATTTCAAAAGAAAGATGATGTTTCTATTGTTTTATGTGGTCAGGCAGGTCAAGGTATTCAGACTGTCGAGTATCTTCTGACAAGGATCTTTAAGTTGACAGGTTATAATGTTTTTGCGACAAAAGAGTTTATGTCACGTATTCGCGGTGGATCCAATTCTACTGAAATACGAGTATCCTCAGGACCTGTCCGCGCTTCCGTGGAGCGTATTGATATTCTTATTGCCCTTAACAAAGGTGCAATACAACATGTAGAAACTAGAATTTGTCCCAGAACAATTATCCTGGCGGAGGAAGAGACTATAGGTGAGGATTTCGACCGAACTAAATATCAACTCGTTGATGTACCGTTTACTAAAGCAGCTTTTGAGATCGGCAATAAGATTTATTCCAATGTAGTTGCCGCTGGAACAGTTGCCGGACTGTTTAGAATCGAGTTGCAAACAGTCTCTAACTTTGTAAAGCAATATTTTTCTGCAAAATCCGAGGAAATCATAAAAAACAATCTCACCGCTGCAAAAGCAGGTTATGAACTTGCAGAAAATTTACAGGACTTCTCGGCGATTGGGTTTAACATTGACAAAGCCGCCGATATTGAGCAGCAGGTTCTTTTAAGCGGCACCGAAGCGGTGGCTCTTGGTGCCATAGCAGGTGGCTGTAACTTTATATCTGCATATCCCATGTCCCCGTCAACGGGCGTGCTGGTATTTCTTGCTAAGCATGCAAAGGATTTTGGCATAATAGCTGAGCAGGCTGAGGATGAAATAGCTGCGATAAATATGGCTATCGGGGCCTGGTACGCCGGTGCAAGAGCGATGGTTACGACCTCAGGCGGGGGCTTTGCTCTTATGACAGAGGGCCTGAGCCTGGCCGGTATGCTGGAAAGTCCGGTTGTGATTCATCTTGCTCAAAGACCAGGCCCGGCAACAGGACTTCCGACCAGGACTGAACAAGCTGACATGGAACTTGCTCTTTATGCCGGACACGGAGAGTTTCCTCGAATTATATTTACCCCAGGTACACTTAAGGATGCTTTCCATTTGACCCAGAAAGCCTTTAACCTTGCTGATAAATATCAAGTACCGGTATTTATTCTTACTGATCAATATCTTGTCGATTCTTATTATAACACCACTGCTTTTGAAATTTCAGACATGAAAGTTGAGAAACATATTGTTAAAACCAGTAAAGATTACGAAAGATATGTTCTGACTGAAAATGGCATATCACCTCGTGGAATCCCTGGATTTGGTACCGGCTTGGTGGCTGTCGACAGCGATGAACACGATCAGGCTGGGCACATTACTGAAGACCTTGATTTGAGAACAAGAATGGTTAACAAAAGACTGAGCAAGCTTAAGCTTCTGAAGGGTGAGATAATCGGGCCGGAATTGGTAGGGCCTGAGGATTATAAGAACCTGATTGTCTGCTGGGGTTCGACTTACAGTATTGTGGACGAGGCTGTAAAAAATCTTAACAGAGATGATGTAGCATTTTTGCACTTCAAGCAAATATACCCATTGCCAAATGAAACGACCGGTTATCTTAAAAAGGCCAATAAAATCATGATAGTAGAGAATAATGCTACCTCTCAATTTGCAAAGTTAATAAAACTGCATACAGGAATTGACATTGACAACAAGATTCTCAAGTATAACGGCTTGAGTTTTTATGTCGAAGAATTAACAAAAATATTGAATACTCTTTTGGGTTAGGGATAAAGCAGTGGATACTCGAATTTTCGATATGGGTGACATTGACATTGCCTGGTGTCCAGGTTGTGGTAATTTTCCCATTCTTAAAATAGTAAAAGAGGCTTTAGCCGATTTGGAAGTTGAGCCGAGTAATCTAGTACTTGTTTCAGGAATCGGTCAGGCTGCAAAGATTCCTCATTATTTCAAGACCAATATATTTAACGGATTGCACGGACGAGCCCTGCCGGCTGCGACAGCGATAAAGGCGGCTAATCCTGCTCTCACGGTAATAGCCCAAAGTGGCGACGGCGATATGTATGGTGAGGGTGGAAATCATTTTATCCATACCATTCGGAGGAATCCCAATATAACAAATATTGTTCACAACAATATGGTTTATGGTCTTACCAAGGGACAGGCATCGCCAACAAGTCAGCTCGGGTTTAAAACGCCGGTTCAGGTTGCAGGTGTAATTCTTGAACCCTTTAATCCATTAGCTGTAGCAATTGCCCTGAACGCCGGCTTTGTAGCCAGAGCATATATAGGTAATGCGGACCAAACCAAAGAGATTTTTAAAAAGGCCATCAGCCATAAAGGTTACGCGCTAGTAGATGTATTTCAACCCTGTGTTACCTTCAACAAGCTTAATACATACCAATGGTTCAAGGATAATACATATTATCTGGAGGATTCCTTTGACTATCATGACAGAAATCTGGCGTTTAACAAGGCAACAGAAACAGATAAGCTGCCGTTGGGAGTTTTTTACATAAATCCTGAGAGAACACCTTTTGAAGAAAATATAGGGATTTATAAACAGGATAACACCCCGCTTTTTGAGCGAGATATAGATTATAGCAGACTTGAATCGCTCATTGGCAGATTTGTTCTAACATAATTACTTCAGCACCTTCGGATTATCTGTTCGTTATCTGATATTTCCCATATTAAGCTTTTTGCTATGCAATGAAGTTTTTCAATTCCACCATAACATCAAATTTTCTTTCAAACGCCAACGTTGAAATCTTGATGACCTTGCGGCTGTAAAAAGCGAGAAAAATCCCTACAACTGTACTACAACCAAAACGCTAAATAGCGTGTAAAATCGCAAAAATTGTAAATCCATAAGGTTTGTAATATCAAAGACTTAAAAAATCATCAAAAAAAGTGAACGTTTTGAACATACTCTGTGACTTGCGGCTCTATGGGCGGTATATTAACGACCTGATATGCGTTTTTGCAACATTATGATAGGTTATTTTTTACCACCTCCTGTCCCTATTGAAGTGGCGGTTGTTTCCTGTTAGAATCAGTCGGTAAGCATTGACCACGGAAGGTAAGCTTATGGTTGGAATCGTCAGTAAACCTGATACGTACAAGAAGCTCCAAATACTCAGTGCCGACGCACAATATGACCTTGCTTGCGCTTGCGGCACGGCCAAAGATGGACATCGCACCAGGAGCAAGGGTGGGTGGATTTACCCTGTAATGCTGCCAAACGGCGGTACAAGCATACTATTCAAAACTCTCATTTCCAATGTATGCACTAATGATTGTGCTTATTGTCCTCTGCGCCGAAATCAGGATATTCCGCGCTGCAGCCTTGGTGCCGAAGAAACCGCAAATTCTTTTCTCGACTATTATAACCGCCGTGAAGTTTTTGGATTATTCCTCAGTTCCTCAGTCATTGGTTCGGCAGATGCTACCATGGAAAGACTCTGCGCAATTGCTCAACTCTTGAGGAAAAAACACAAGTTCCGAGGCTACATTCATCTTAAAATCATTCCCGGCTGCAGTCCCGCAGCAGTTGAAAAAGCTGTTTCATTATCCACCGCGGTATCGCTCAATATAGAAACACCCGGAGCAAAGTATCTAAGCAGACTTTCGCAAAAAAAAGAGTTTATCCGTGACATCATCGAACCTATAAAGCTCATCAGCAGACTGACCGCCAAAGGCAACAAGTTCGAACGAGTGAAACAAACAACCCAGTTCATAGTAGCAGCGGCGGGGGAGTCCGATGCCGAAATCATCAAATACACATGGGGCCTTTACAAGCGATTGAACCTTAGTCGAATCTACTATAGCGCCTATCAAAAAACCCTCGGCGAGCAAAGACTGCTTGACAAAAAAGATGACCCAGCCGAGTTGTTCACGAGAGAGCACCGTCTGTACCAGGTGGATTTTCTCATGCGTAAGTATGGTTTCACGGATGCTGATATAATCTGTGAAAAAGACGGTAACCTGTTACTTGATAAAGACCCAAAACAAACCTGGGCGGACAATCACCCTGAGGCCTTTCCTGTCAATGTAAACCGGGCGTCAAAATTGCAGCTTTTGCGGGTACCCGGACTGGGCCCGGTTACGGTAGGGCGGATACTCTACCGTCGACATTCCAGCAAATTGCACCGAATCGAGGATATCGGCAAATTCGGAATAAGGCTGGCGAAAGCACAAAAGTATTTGTCTTTTTGATTTTGCTCTCATAGACTATTAGTGTGATTAAGGTATTCATTTTGGAAAGGCTTAGATTATGAGAAAGATATTGTTATATAGTCTGGTTGCATTTTTGTTTGTCTGGATGACGGTGGCTGTCATGGCAAAGGGCAAAGGTGCTGGTAAAGGCGGTGCCCAGGGTGCGGGCAAAAGTGCTTCCCAAGCCAAGTCCCAGCAAAAGGGTAAGACTCAGCACGCTGCAGAAAAAGGGAAAGACAAAGCCAAGAACAAGGCCGACGAAGCGGACGTTGAGTCGAAAGTCGATGATGGGGAAAAAGCTAAGGCCCAACAGAAGGGTAAAGCTCAACAGCAGGCTGAAAAAACAAGAGGCAAAGCCAAGAACAAAGCCGACGTTGAGTCAAAAGTCGATGATGGGGAAAAAGCCAAGGCCAACAAACAAGCTGCACAGGCAAAACAAAAAGCTAAAGAAAAAGCGAAGAAGGTAAAAGAGAAAACTGAAGAAGCTGAAAAAGTCAAAGCAAAAGGAGCTGGGCACGCACAGCAATTAGCTGCAACGGAAAAACAGATAGCCAAGGAACAGGCTAAGCATTTGGAAAGGCAGGCGAAGCTTGAGCGTATGAAAAAACTGGCCCAGGAAAAAGGCCACGATAAACAGGCTGCAAAAGTCGATGAGCTTATGGCCAGGGAAACAGCTCGACATGAACGAAAGATGCAGAAGCTGACAGAAAAAACACAAAATATCGAGCAGCGTAGTGAAAAAGGTACTGACGAGCACGAAAAAGCAAAGGGCAAAAAAAAGGCCAAGGGGCCGGATAAATCCAGGCCCAAGACAGACGATGACGATGACGAAGACAAGGAATCAGATTAACATTAGTACAATTTGCGATAAGTGTAATATCTTAGGAGAACTAAAAATGAGCAGAAGAATTCTGTGTGTAATGACAATAATCGTGACCTTTGTTTTATTGTTCGGTATCGCCGGCTGCAAGAAAAAAACCGACGAGCCTGTGCAGGTTAAAACGCCGGCTGAATACAAGGCCAAGGCCGAAGAGGAAATAACAGAAGATAACATGGAAGCCGAGCTAAACAAGCTTGAAAAAGAGCTTGAAGCGGACATCACCGCTGAACAATAGAAGGAGCCGCTTGTGCTCTCAGTTGGTCCGAACGCTGCTATTGACCCGGGACAATTGATCTTCAAATATTCCCGCAGTTCCGGTCCCGGCGGACAGAATGTCAATAAGCTTAATACCAGAGTTACGTTATTCTTTGACGTGACTAACTGTGCTACTCTTTCACCTTCACAAAAGAAAAGGATACTGAATAAGCTTGCTACACGTGCCGACAAGAACGGCGTCGTAAGAGTGGTATCACAGAAATACCGAACTCAGAATGCAAATCGCCGTGCCGCTATTGAAAGATTAACATCGCTTATTGCCGATGCTCTCAAGAGAAAACTCCGACGCAGGAAAACTTCGGTTCCGAAGTGGGCTAACCAGAAGCGTCTTACGGAAAAGAAGAAGAGAAGCAAGTTAAAAAAACTTCGCATCGGCGCCGACACCGACGATTAACGAGCGCACGTGATAACTGCCGAAAAAACAAGTTTTTACCATTGATTGTACTGGATACTCAAAAGGTGCAGACAAAAGGGCCGGCAGAACCGGCCCATGATTTTCTTAACTTTCCTTTGCAGCCTCGCCTTCAGTTGCAGCCGCAGCCTCGCCCTCAACCGCTGCTGCCTCAGCTGCTTTCTCTGCCTTGGCGATCTTTTTCCCTGATGCGCTCTTGCGATGCGCAACCTTCGGCAATCCGAACACACTGTCCTGGTCAGACCACTGCTGCTCTTCGGCAAGTTTTTCAATTCGCTCAGCCCTGCTAAGGACATTGCGATGTCTGCTCAAAGCACCTTTGACCTTTAACGAACGATCAATACTCATCAAAAACTACTCCTGAAACTAATTAAGCTTTTTCATACCATAGGCGGTTCTAAAATCGAACGACCTGTAACCCGGCAGCGGCTTGTAATTGGCACCAATTTCGACTATCCTCTGCCGCACCCGCTCACCGTCACTACCCGAGCGGTTCGGATTACCATAAGTCTGTGCCGTGTGCAATATAAAATTATCACCGACTTTTCGTATCTGCGTCTCTATGCCATAACCTTCAAAAAACTGCTGCACAGCAGCGAGCTGTCCTTCGTTCTCGTGTGTCGCTATTACTATCCAGTTATCACCGCCACTCGCCGCGGCCGTTGCTTCTTCGGCAACGCCTGGCTGCGGCTCGACGGCAGGGGCCGACATTTCGGCGCCCGATGTCTGCGTCTGCACTATCGGCTGTGTGGCTTCTAAATCACCGGCAGCGGCGCCACTTATCGCAAGTCTCTCGCCAAGCCGATAAGCGCCCATCATGCAAACCACCGCCAGCAGCACGAGCACAATAGCCACGTCGAACCGGATTGATATCTCAACCCTGCCGCGATTAAACTGCAGCATCCGGACTTTAGGCTTGAACTGGCCGGTTCTATTAACCTGGATATAATCCGAGCCCTCCGGTTGCAACTGCTCTAACTCCTGCTCTCGGCGAGAGTTACTCATGCCCCGGTTGAACACCTCATATAGGGCCTTTTTCTTCTTTTTCCGCGGTATCCGCGTACTCGGTTTCATAGTCAAGTATTTGTACTAAATTACCTCCGTCATTGCAATACCAATCCCAGATATGGCCGAAACCAAATCCGAAGCACTAAATCCTAAATCCTAAACAAATCCGAATCACCAAAACTCAAAATCCAAAAAACAACCCACAACATCTTACCTGCGCGGTTAAGTAAGCCAAAATCCGCCTTCGCTTCCGTCTTCGTCAAGACTACGACGGACAAGAAAGCTTCGGCGGACAAGAATTGGGTTTGATTTGGCTTTGTTTTCATTTTTGTCGAATCTTCGTATTTTTTCATAATACCTTGTCAATACATAGTATAGGTTCATTTTGGCTGTTTTTCGATTTGGCTTTGTTTGGGTTTGTTTTGGGTTTGTTTTTGGGCAAAATCTTGGTTTTTGGGGTAAAAACGATGAAGTTTGGGTTCGTTTTGCATAAAAAGCATTTATTTTAGACGCAGATTTCGCTGATTTCACAGATTTATTTATAGCCACAGAGGACACAGAGTTCACAGAGAAGTTCTTTAACAACAACAAATTCCACGAATTGACACGAATTATATTTAGACACTGATTAACACAGATTAACACTGTATTTTTTATAGTTAAATAAAGCCAAAAATTGGGTTTGGATTGGGTTTAAATTGGCTTTGAATTGGGTTTGGATTTGGCGGAATCGTGGTTTTTGGGCTGGAAAACGGGAAAAATTGGGTTTGTTTTTTCAAAAAAGGTTTTGTTTTGAACCACAGATTTCCCAGATTAACACGGATGGACACAGATTTATGTATAGCCACAGAGTTCACAGAGGACACAGAGAAATTGAAGGTCATGGTTTTGGAGGATTCGGTCATTTTTAAGTTGCCTATGTTAATATTTTATCTAACTACACTGGTATTATACCGTATTTTAAACATAAGTCAAGGGGAAAATTAGCTTTTAGGGTACAGCGGACAGGGGATAGGGAAAACTAACGACTAATTATAGCCACAGATGGACACAGATTAACACTGATTATAGCCACGAAAGGGCACAAAAAGTTAGACACAGATTTACACCGATTTACACAGTTGTTTTTAGACGCTGATTTCGCTGATTACGCTGACAGTTTTTTAATTTACCATGAAGATACGAAGGGCACGAAGGGATTTGCTGCGGCCTTGGGACAAGGCCTATGTGTTCTTCGCAGGTAAGCCTTCCTAAAGCAAGCTTCGTCAGTCTTAGCTTGCTCGTTCACAATGCTGCGATACTTGCATCAAATCCTTAACACGAATCCCGGCGCGCCGGGACTAATTTTCTTAGACGCTGATCCGCCGTCGCCAAGGCTATGGCGGACAAGTTTCGCAGAGAAAAAATGAGTTTTAAGTTCTCCGTAAAGAGTCCATAGGACTTAATTCTTAGTTGTGGAGTCGCTTCGCTCTTTATAGGTAAGTATGTGCATACATACTTAAGTAGCCTGCTATTGATTCGGGAGTTATTGATTGGAGGTTTTTGGGTGGGTTGTTTGGTATCGTTGGTTTATATCTTTGATAAGATTTGTTTGGCGTGGGGTTCGTAGAATTTGAAGCCTGTTCGAGCGCAAAGAGTCAAGACTTGTTCGGCGTCGTGTTTAGCTTCCTCCGGATGGCTTGTTGCGAGGTTTAATTCTGCGGATTCGAGGAGGGCCTCGATTTCAAGGTCCGGTCTGCCGACTCTACGAGCTAATTCGAGGGCCTTTTGGAGATGTTCTTGGGCTTGTTTGTAATTGCTTTTTATTCTATGGATAGCGCAGAGATTACGGTAACATCCTGAGAAGTCATTTAGAGAATTATTTCTTTGGCAAAAATCAAGGTTTTGTTCTGTAAGAGCAAGGGCATCATCGACTTTTCCAATTGATAAGAGAAAGTCAGCATAGAAAACTCCCGGCAGACTGTAAAATCGATGGCCGTTAATTTCAACCTCAAGTTGGTCGGCCTGTTCGAACAGGCTTTGAGCCTTTTCGTTTTTGCCCAGGAGATGATAGAACCAGCTAAGAAAAGCTTTTGAAGTTACAACATAATCTTTATGTTCAGCTTTTTCCGCCATTTTGAGGGCGTTTTGGGCACTGGTTAGAGCGGGGTTAAGCCGGCCCGTTCGAAATTGAAGCTCACCCAAGTTTATATAACCGGAACAGGCGTTCATCCAGTCTTTGTCTTCGATTTGCATGTTTGTCTTTTTGATGAACAATTTTTCAGCCTCTTTCGGCCTGCCTGTGGAAAAAAGTGCCAGTCCCGCTTCATTGAGGAGCCAGCTTTGGGCATTTCTATCGCTTACGAGCGGCATTTTTGAGAGGTTACCATCCGGAAAGAAAGTTTTAGCAAGAGAAAGGTTTGTTTCCCATGCGCCGAGTTTGTGATAGATAAAAAATTCACTCCTTCTATATATTTTATCCTGATAAACATCATTACATACCTCATCATAAAGACCCGCTGCGCAGCCGTGATGGACCTGGTCGAACAGGGGCTGCATATCATCAAGAGTTTCAGGGTATTCCGGAGCATCTTCGCCAAAGTAGTAGTAAATGCGTTTGTGGCAGAGCTTTTTATCCGCTTGTTCAAAAATAGATTCAAAGTAGTTCTTTATCAATGGATGTGTAGAGTATGTATTGTCCTGGTCTTTGGAAATGAGCCTTCTATCGAACAGATTATCTACCATTCGCTTAAATGAAAATACGGACAGTTTTATCAATGGCTGATTCACCTGTGTTTCCATTTCTGCACGAAATACACCTTCGAAATCTTTCTCGCGGACGCCTTTTCTAAATAATGAAAATATCTTCATCAATGCCTGTTGTTCTTCATTTAGCTGTTTGGCATACCATAGGAGTATTCGATGCGCCTTGCCGCCTGCCTCTTGGTCTGAATGAAACGGAGGAATATCTTTTGCCTTTGTTATATCACCATGGAAATCTTCAACGAGATACTGAGAGAGAAGGGTCAGACTTAATGCATGCCCATCATATTCGGTTATGACAGAATCGATTTGGTCCGGACTGCCATGAACTCCTACCTTTTCAAATAAGCTTCGGCCATCCTCAATACTTAAGCGGTCAATATTTTCCTTTCGATAAACTTTTCCCTCATAACTGTTAATATCAGTTAGTGGATATCGAGTGGTTATAAGGCACAATCCATTACCTTTTGTATCAGCTAAAAAACTAAGTATATCGGTGAATTCCCGATGCTCCATACAGCCGAATTGTTCACCGCTGGTTTGGGCTTTTTGCATTTCCTCAAGGCCGTCTAAAATAATCAGGAAGCGGCCTTGATGGGTATATTCCTTTATCCTTTCAGTTTTTTCCCAAGAGCTTTTTATGGTATCGGGGTCGATGTGGCCGCCGCTGATGAATCTCAGCAGGGCATTTAGGAACAGCTCAATATTGGCATTGCGATAAAAACCCCACCAGAAGATACCATCGGGGTGGATATTATTTTCATCCAGGCTGTCATACCATTTACGCGCGAGAGCAGATTTTCCCACACCGCCCCAGCCGATGAGCGCGCCGATACGAACATTCGGGTCTGTGAACCAATTGGTAATTATTTCGAGTTTTTTAGTTTGGCCGACAAAATTCGGTTCCGGCGGTGTTTGGTTATGTAGACTTGGGTCAAGAGGAAACTGTAATCGCGTCGGTTTTTGCGACAAGAGCTTGTGTAAAATTGCTATGATTTGGTCATGCTTTTGATCAACTCTATCGAAACGATAATCTATGACCTGTAAAATATCAGGGATTGACTGAACTGCCTCAGCTATAAATTCAACATTCTCTTCTTGTTTGCAACCGGCCTCTTTGATAATCGCACGCAACTGGTCTTTTGAAATACCCTTTATCTCATCGGCAAGGGCTTTATTTTGTTCCTGGCCTTTATCTTTTAGCTGTTCTGATAAAGAGGAGACAAATTTACCCGGTGCTTTCATCCAGTTTGGAGCAGCTTCAATTAGTGCGTCCAGTAAGGCTTTTGTGTATGGATATGTTTTGCCATGTTTCATTTTATATATTCACTTTCGCTTATTCCTTCCCGTGTTGCTTTCTCACCGCCAAGTGACGCCAATATTACTACTTTATGAATTCAAATTCAAGATTATTAAAGGTGGAAAATTTCTCGATGCTCGATACTTGATAAAAAAAAATCCCCCAAAAACCTCGGAAGATGTTTCAATGGATTTTGCCTTTGAGTATTTCTTTAAGGCTGTCTAACTGTCCCTGCTTCATTCCAGTTGTCATTTACATCTCCTGTCCAGTAGGTATCGACGTTAGGCAGCGGTCGAGTGCCACCCATGTCAGCAATTTTATTGTCGATCCATTCGATATAAGACATTATTCTTGGGCCGCTAGTGGGGCCTGAATAGAAACCGGCTATCTTCCATTCAATACCATCCTTTATTAACCAACCAGCACCTGAATCATAACCACCGCCAAATACTTCATACTCAACATAGTCACCCTGCCCAATTTTATTATATATCTCCCCAATTCCAGAAGAAGTACATAATGTTACAACATTTCGGCCCCAATGTAAGCTACCTGCGGATTTTTTTATTGGTGCATTGATATTTACATCTTCAGAAACACGTTGTGGTCCGTAACTGCCAACATAGATTATTTTCCTCAACTCCGAATATTCAGTACTGTAGTTATTAACGTTATAAAGGTCAACCCAAGTATCAAGCTCGGCATCCTTGAGCATACCATAAGTACTATCATTAGCATCATTTGGCTCTGTTGGATGATTAGGATCATTCGGATCGATCCATTCAAGCTTCTTGATACGGTAAACTGTCAAATCTGGCCGAGGAGAACACCCACCCTCCGAACGATGATCTACAACTATGTAATCATAACTATTGGTATTTCCAATTTTGACTCTATCACCTTCTACACCAGATGCACAATAGACATGCCCAGCAGTTATTATAAAGTTTGGTGCAATCACGGTTGTTGGAGCTACATGTCGGTGGTCATTTATCATCGCCATAAAATTACTATTCGGCCATCCGGACCAATTTGCATCCGGGACATCGTTGTAGTCCTCTGGTTGATATACAAGCCCCCAAGCTGATGTAGCAATTAGGATTGTGATTAAAACAGTAAGCAGGTTATTTGTTTTCTTTGACATAACAAGCCTCCTGAACCTTTCTCGGAAAAATAGTTCACAAGATAATTTTGTTGGGAATCAAAAATAAAACCCGCGTCTAATTCTTTTCCGCCTTGAAGAGCTTGAAGTATTCCTTTTCTTCATATCCTACATGGTGAGTAATAATCTGCGTTTTCTGCGAAATCAGCGTCTAAAAAACACGAGCGACGGGCAACGGCTTTACAGGTCTTCATTGAGCATGTGGCCGAGGCGGAGTTTTTTTGTGCGCAGATAGTCAACATTATGCACGGACGGGCTGGCCTTTAGTGAAATCTGTTCAACGATTTTTATACCGTAAACTTCCAGCCTGCTTACTTTCTTCGGATTATTGGTGAGAATTCGTATTTCTTTAAGGCCAAGGTCTCGAAGTATTTGAGCGCCGATGCCGTAATCCCGCCGGTCGGCCCTGAAGCCCAGTTCAATATTGGCGTCGACCGTATCAAGACCTTGTTCCTGCAGCTTATATGCCTTGAGCTTGCTGGCAAGCCCAATTCCACGTCCTTCCTGCCGAAGATACACTAATGCGCCTTTACCGGCCTTTTCAATCATCTCCATGGCGCTAATAAGCTGATACCCGCACTCGCATCTTTGGGAGTGGAACAAATCGCCGGTCATACATTCACTATGTACCCGCACGAGGACAGGCTCATCGTGTTCAATGGTTTTTCCTTGCTCATCAAGCGTTCCGACACCACCTTTGCACAGGGCCAGGTGTGGTTCGGTGCTGGTTATGCTCTGATAACCGATTAGGGTAAATTCTCCGTAATCGGTCGGCAGCTTTACAGCCTCGATTCGCTTAATCTGGCTTTCCCGCTGAAGACGATATTCCACTAATTTCGCGATTGTAGTAATTTTGAGTTTGTGTTTTTCGCAGAATTTCAATAATTCCGGCACTCTCGCCATCGTTCCGTCTTCATTCATGATTTCACAGATGACACCCGCCGGTTTGAGTCCAGCCAGGCGTGTCAAATCCACTGCGCCTTCAGTCTGTCCGGCGCGAACGAGCACACCTCCATCACTTGCCCGCAATGGAAAAATATGGCCTGGCCGCGCCAAATCGGCGGCCTTAGTGTCATCAGCGATAGCGACCTGAACACTATGTGCACGGTCGGCTGCGCTTATTCCCGTGGTTACTCCGGTAACGGCATCGATGCTTACCGTAAACGCTGTCCCTAACCGAGCAGTATTTTCAATTGTTTGCGGATACAGGCCGAGCTTGTCGCATCGCTCGGCAGTCATAGGCAGGCAAATCAAACCTCGGCCGTGTGTCGCCATGAAATTGATTATCCTGGGCGTAACTTTCTCCGCCGCCGCAACGAGGTCTCCCTCATTCTCGCGGTCCTCGTCATCGACAAGGACAATCATCCTTCCGTTGCGAAGCTCTTCGAGTATTTCTGCTATTTCGCTGAATTCCATATTCTGTCGCGCAAATAAAAATCCCGGCTGTGATTCCAACCATGGAAATTTAAACAATCCGAAAATCCGAACGAATACGCGTCCTATCTTGCGCCGTTGGTCTTTTCGGCCTCCTCAATATAGCCGCTGCCGGCCCGTATGTAAATAGCCGTGGCAAGTATCGCCGTGGCCGCCGCCGACCACCATAAAGCTCGCAGAAACCAGATGTAGTGATGGAAAGGCTCTGATATACCGGATATTTCCGGCGCCAGCAGAATTGCCGCTACCATCACAAGCTGAAGTGTTGTCGCGACCTTGCCTATTCGCACCGGTATGACATGAACCTCGTGAGTAAAAAGAAAGACTACGATAAATCCAATCAGCAGGAACATATCTTTTCCGATTATCATTACCACTACTTCGATGGGCAATTTGAAACCAGGGACCATGGCGCGCTCAGATGCCAGCAGCAGGCATGCGCAGGTCATAAGCAGCTTATCTGCGAGCGGGTCAAGGAAGGCTCCTAATTTTGTTACCTGATGCCTGCGACGGGCAAGGTAGCCATCGATACCGTCACTGATGGCCATGACAAGAAATATCACGGTAGCTAAGTATCGGAAAAAGTGACGCTGGCTCTGTGCATACTCTGGATTGTTGATGTTGAGCATCAGCATCACGAACGGAGCGATGAGGAATATCCGCATCAATGTGATTCGAGTTGCCCAGGTGAATTTCATGTTCGGCTTAGGGTCCTTACTTTTTTGCGTTTTCTATATTGCCCGGCCGCCGCAGACATTCAGCGTTTGGCCGGTTATATAGTCGTTCTCAAGCAGGAAAATCATCGCAGCGGCTATTTCCTCTTTTTCGGCAAACCGCCTCATAGGAATGAAGGATAACTGTCGTTTTTTCTGGTCGGCGGACATTTCCTCGAGCCGGGTCGTAATACCCGGTGCCAGGGCGTTGACGAGAATATCCGGGGCCAGTTCTTTTGCCAGGGCTTTTGTGGCCCCAACCAGGCCGGCCTTGCTCGCACAGTACAGGCAGTACTCGGCCCATGGCTTTATCGCGGCCACGTCACAAAGATTGATTATCTTCCCCGCCGGTGCGTCTGTATCTGTAGAGCCTTTTGGAATTGCCTGTGCAAAGGCCTTGGCTGTCATGATACTGGCTGTCACATTCAAGTCGAAGACGCGACGGGCCTGGCCGACGCTTATCTCAGATAGTGCTGTCCGCTCGAAAAGCGAGGCCGAGTTGATTAGTATTTGCGGTGGGGCAAGGCGACTTGCCTCGCGGACAAGGGCGTCTATCTGCTTCGGGTCGGTCAGGTCCGCTTTGACTGCAACAGCCTGTCGTGACATCGCCTCGATATCGCTGACAAGCTGCTCGGCTTTTTCCTTGTTCTGATGGTAGTGACATACACAATCACAGCCGGCTTTGGCAAGGGCGAGCGTCAGCTCGGAACCCAGAGCACCCGTGGAACCTGTTATAATTGCAGTCTTGCCTTGAAGCTTCATTAACGGGTATATTAGAGCAGTTCTCTCGGTTTGGCAATAGAAGCTTGTAGTATCCTAACGGAACTGAATGGTCAAAGGTATTGATAAAGTCTATTACCAGATGGCGACGCTGCTCGATGCGGGGCTGCCGATAACACGTTCGTTGCAGACAGTGGCCTCCGGTCTGAAGGGGCGTCTTAAAAAGGTCTTTACCTTTCTGGAAGACCAGGTCTCGTGCGGCTCGCAGATACACGAGGCAATGGAAAAGAAACGCAGAATCTTTGCCCCCCTCGATATCACCATGGTCGCCGCAGCAGAAGAGTCCGGCAATCTGCCTGCCACATTTAAAATGCTCGCCGACTGGTACGAGCTTAATGTCAGGTTCCGCCGAAAACTTATCGGCGGAATGGTATTTCCGGTATTTGTACTGCACCTTGCTGTATTCCTCGGCCCGCTGCCTTCTCTCTTTCTTGGGCGCATAACTCTCGACCATTACTTAGGCGGCTGCTTCAGCATACTTGCCTGGCTGTGGGGCATATTTATTGCTGTCCGCTTATTACTGAAGCTCATACCCAAACGCGGTGTCATCCGGCTGCCGTTCGATTCACTTCTTTTAATTATTCCGCTGTTGCGAAGGCCACTCTTTCATCTTGCCTTGTCGCGCTTCTGCCGTTCATTTTATATGTTATACAGTGCAGGCTTGCCTATCACCAACGCTGCTGAACTGTCCACAAATCTTACCGGAAATACTTTTGTCTCGAAACTCGTCGCAGGTGCTGCCAAAAGTGTGTGTGCCGGAAGACCAATGTATCAGGGATTCAACAGACAGCTTCTGCCGGTAGAACTATTCTCGTTGTGGGAATCAGGTGAAGAATCAGGGATGCTTGACAGAACTGCCGAACATCTTGCAAAGATGTATGAGGAGCGGGCAATCCACGGCTTTGAGGTGTTTGTCTTCTGGCTGCCCAAAATCGCATATGCGCTCGTAGCCTATTACATGCTTAAGCTAATTGGCATAAACCTGAGAATGATTTACCGTTTGTTAGGCGGCATTTAGGTGAAACTTCGGAAGCAGCGGAGCGGAACGGCGGGTTATGGTTCGTACCTATAATAAATCTATTGTCATTACCGTAATCGCGCGGTAAAATCCTTGCTTATGAGGGATATATTCGATACTCGATACTCGATGCTCGATGCTCGCAAGTTGATTGCGCTGGTGCTTGTGGCGATTCTGTTATCGTTCGCTCCGGCTGAGCTGAACGAGCCAAATGAACCAAATCAGCCTGTGGCAGAGGTCAACCAGGCCAAGGCTGCGCGGATTATCTGCACGGGGATGATTGACGACGGTCTGTATAAGTCCATCAAGCGACGCACGGACCTGGCATTAGCCGACGGGGTAGATTATCTTATCTATGAGATAGGTACATACGGCGGTCTCTTGCAGTCGGCTGACGACATTGCAAAGTATTTCATCCTGGACGTCGGCAAAAAGGTCAAGACTGTAGCTTATATCCGTACCGAGGCCATCTCGGCAGGGGCCATGATTAGCGTCTCCTGCCAGGATATAATAATGCTCGAAAACACCACCATCGGCGACTGTGCGCCGATAACAATGGGCGGAAAACTCGAAGGAGTAGAGCGAGAAAAGGCCGAGAGCTTCACCCGTGCTGCATTCGACAGGGCGGCAGAAGCAAACAAATATCCGCAGGCCTTGCTGCGGGCCATGGTCTCTATGCAGCTTGAAGTCTGGCAAGTCAAAAATATACAAACAGGTGAATTTGAATTTTTTGAAACAAAACGCCTGCCTAAAGACGTCAATGAATGGGACCTTGACGATAAGGAACTGATTGTCCGTGACGATGAGATACTGACGCTGACGGCGAGCAGGGCGGCTGAGTACGGCATTGCAAGGGACGTGGTGGGCGACGTTAATGAGGCATTGTCCTTTTTTGAGCAGCGTGACGGAGTAAAATTTGTCGGTTCAGCTAAAGTTTACGAGACGAACTGGTCGGAGGAGATGGTACGGCTGGTAAATTCTCCTGCAGTGATGAGCATTCTTGTATTGCTGGCAATGCTCGGCGTATACGTGGAATTCAATACACCGGGCGTCGGATTGCCGGGTTTGGTAGCTGTTATCTGTTTTACGATTATCATAGGCAGCAAGTACCTGATAGGACTGGCTAATTGGGTTGAAGTGGCCATGTTCGCGGTCGGCATTATACTGCTGCTGATAGAATTCTTTGTACTGCCCGGTTTTGGCATCGCCGGAATTCTCGGGATTGTCTGTATCATCGGGGGGCTGTTAGGGATGCTGGTCAAGAATCCACCCGATGAATGGCCCGTCCCGCAGGGCGAGTTCGAGTGGCAGTTATTTACCGAAGGTGCTCTGGGCCTTTTGATTGGGTTCGGACTGTTCCTTGTGGCGGCGTGGCTGTTTGCCAAGCACCTGCCGAAATTAGGCGCATTTGCCGGCTTGGCCCTTGTCCCTGCGGCAGCTAAAAAAGGTGATGAATTTGAGGCGAGCATGACAGTCGCCCCCGAGGCCGCCGGACTGAAACTCAATGTAGGCGATACCGGTACGGTTGTGACCAGGCTTCGGCCTGCTGGCAGGGCAAAATTCGGCGAAGCGATAGTAGACGTTGTCTGTGAAGCGGAATTCATTGACAACGACACTATAATTGAGATAATCGAGATTCGCGGCAATCGTGTGGTTGTGAAAGCACAAAAACAGTAGAATGCTTGCTTTGGTGGGGGTCGTTTGGAAAGATGTGATATTGCTGTCGTAAAAGAAAAATATGACCCTCAGTATGACTGGTTCTCACAACAAAGCCATGACACTGTACAAACCGACCCATCTCTTATGCCGTTGGATCCATGATATGATGGCATGGGGCAAAGAAATTGTCGAACAAAACCTACTTCAATGAATAATATGCTAAAGAATCCGACAACAACCAAAGATTATTCAAAATGGCTTATCGTCATTCCACTTTTAACCTATGCAATATCCTATATCTACCTTGCCTATTACCATGGCACATTGAATTTGTGGCCAGTAATCATCCACGAAGGTGGTCGCTATACACTGCTGGAGACTGTTCTATATGCCTCTCATTTCCTGGGGCATGTCTACGTTTATGTAACGCTCTCGTTTCTATTTGTTGGCTGTTTCTGTTTATTTCATGCACCAGACAATCTTACGATTAGAACTTTTAAGACCTTTGTTATACCAATAGTCTTTTTAATTATATTTCTACTAATATCTATCGTGATAAGCCTACATTTATTTGGACGAGAGGAGACCTTTTCCTACCTATTGCAGAAAAAACAAAGTGTTACTGTGTACGCACAAGGGGGATCATGGAATTTGCATCTGCCCAGTACAATGATGCTATTCTTGCTGATTCCACCATATCTGTATGTCACTTTATACCTTATTAGAAGGTCGATTGAAATCAATCTTTCTGGCTTTCGATTAATAGGTGTCGCATGCCTACTTTTTATTATTATTACTATTTGCCTAAATCATGACTTATACAAACCAATTAAAGTAGGCTGGACAGATCCACGCTATCTGGCTCACAGTGTACGAGAATTGGCTACATTCCCTTTAACCTATTTCCCTTTAGCACTTTGTTTATTGCTGAAGAATAATTTTAACGCTCAAGCGATTCATACACAGCGTGTTCATTCAACTCTACACTGGAAGCTATTATTAATAGTAGCACTTGTTTTTCTGGTTTTATTCATTTATCAATGTTTAATTTCCTTGAAATCAGGCATAGGCAATCTGGCTCAAAAACCTACATTTGCAAAAGATGGACAACTAGGTGTGCCGTACCTTCTAGCTTCCCATTATTTTGAACATGTGTTAGATACGATCTTTTTTGCCTGTTTCTGTTACATCCTTGTTCTCTTTCGTCCAGGTAATAAAAGGAGGGAACTGTAGAAGATGGGAAGACAGACTTACAAACGCATCATAGCATACCTTTTTGGCTTGTGCATCATAATAATTATGATCGTGATAGCAGGCCCGACAGAGGTTTTAACTATTCTCAAACAAACCTCACCAAAATGGCTAATACTGTCAATATGGATCTATAGCATATCGTGGTTTTTTCGAACATGGCGTCTGCGAATTTTCCTATCCCGAACTTGGCGGAAGTGGGATTGGATCAACACATTCGAGCTACATATAGCAGGCTTTGCTCTAAATACATTTTTACCAGCCAAAGTTGGAGACATCGCCATTGCCACCTATCTTAAAACGAAAGGAGAGGTGGATATGGGTACTATGCTACGTTGCTGGTTTTGGTTGTGATGCCTATTTATCTGTACATAAAGAGTAAAAGCAAGGCGTATCTTGTTTGGCTGTCAATCATGGCAGGCTGGATAATGGTTTCGTTTTGCTGGTTCTTTTTGATACTGATAGGGATGACCGGCATGATGGAGTGAATAATCGAGATGGGCCGGCTGAGGAAGCGATAGGGAGGCCGTTTTTTTGAGCTGGCCTTGACCGGGGAGTTGTGATATATTTGCGTGTGAGAAGACGCGATGGGGCAAGCCTCACGCTACGGATTTCGTTTTGAGATTCTTCGCTTTCGCGTCTTTGCCAGCCTACTCCGCCAAGTCCCTAAGGGATGAAGCCCGGAAGGCTGCGGCGAGACGAGTCGCTCAGAATGACAGGGCTCGGAACCGATGGTATGGATGACAAAGACAAGAGGTATTGAGGGAGTATAAATGGTCTGGTGGATTGGTTTTGCGGTTTTTCTGTACTTCGCCTGTGCGATTCTAATCGTCGCCGAGATTTTCGTTCCCAGCGGCGGGTTAATAAGTATTTGTGCGCTGGGGTGTCTGGTAGGCGGGCTGATGATATTTTTCAGGCTCGAA